>Ga0208826_1000871_pt1 | contig 28547 bp, 22 predicted proteins | sample AD_UKC115_MetaG_FD_184451 | JGI IMG/M metagenome (GOLD analysis project Ga0208826, IMG submission 184451) | Active sludge microbial communities of municipal wastewater-treating anaerobic digesters from Hong Kong - AD_UKC115_MetaG (SPAdes)... | ecosystem: Engineered > Bioreactor > Anaerobic >...
TTGATTATAGCAGAGCGAGCATTCCCTTCAAAACATAGCCCAAATCCGAGACGATATTTTCTGGGTTACATTATAGCAGAGCGAGCATTCCCTTCAAAACATAGCTTAGACCCCCTCACATATATCAACTTGCGTATTATAGCAGAGCGAGCATTCCCTTCAAAACATAGCTGTTTTGTAAGTCCTTGATTTTCAAGTTTTATTATAGCAGAGCGAGCATTCCCTTCAAAACATAGCCATTAATTGTGGCATAATGATGGAGGGTTAATTATAGCAGAGCGAGCATTCCCTTCAAAACATAGCAACAATAACTGACTCTGTGAAGGAGGTTGCATTATAGCAGAGCGAGCATTCCCTTCAAAACATAGCAGTGTTATACTTCCACCGTCCTCTGTTCCTATTATAGCAGAGCGAGCATTCCCTTCAAAACATAGCGCAGTATCAACGCACGCAGGGATGGTTTTGATTATAGCAGAGCGAGCATTCCCTTCAAAACATAGCCTGCTTCCTTTAGCACTTCTTCTCTTTTTCATTATAGCAGAGCGAGCATTCCCTTCAAAACATAGCAAAATTAAATGATTTAATTTCTAAAAAGAAATTATAGCAGAGCGAGCATTCCCTTCAAAACATAGCCATTTTCAGATAAGTTTTCAGAGGTAAGATATTATAGCAGAGCGAGCATTCCCTTCAAAACATAGCTCAAATACGATTTGTCTTTTCTGGAATTGAATTATAGCAGAGCGAGCATTCCCTTCAAAACATAGCACAAAATCTTCTCTCTTTTCCTCAAAGGTTATTATAGCAGAGCGAGCATTCCCTTCAAAACATAGCTATTTTTGGGAAAATAGAAACGAATTCACCATTATAGCAGAGCGAGCATTCCCTTCAAAACATAGCCAATATCTAAAAGTGCTAAATCATCTTGCCATTATAGCAGAGCGAGCATTCCCTTCAAAACATAGCAGGAAACCTATATCAATTACAACCTTGTTTATTATAGCAGAGCGAGCATTCCCTTCAAAACATAGCTGCAAACATGAAATTACAATGTCAAGGAGAATTATAGCAGAGCGAGCATTCCCTTCAAAACATAGCCCTCGGGGTATGCTGAAGCAATTTTATGATATTATAGCAGAGCGAGCATTCCCTTCAAAACATAGCCAAAAAAAGAAGTTATACTTTGCCCATAACATTATAGCAGAGCGAGCATTCCCTTCAAAACATAGCCTTCTGAAGTTAACATGAAGTCGTAATCTTATTATAGCAGAGCGAGCATTCCCTTCAAAACATAGCCTCCATGTGAGGATATTCAAATTAGAAAAGATTATAGCAGAGCGAGCATTCCCTTCAAAACATAGCGACGCGGCTATTTTACAAATCCGCTTATAGATTATAGCAGAGCGAGCATTCCCTTCAAAACATAGCAGATTAAATTAATGCAATTGAAAAAAGCACATTATAGCAGAGCGAGCATTCCCTTCAAAACATAGCTGTTTTTCTGCAAATCATAAATAATCGCTTATTATAGCAGAGCGAGCATTCCCTTCAAAACATAGCCTCGAACTACAGCACCAACATAGTCCCTGCATTATAGCAGAGCGAGCATTCCCTTCAAAACATAGCAAGCGGTGCAGAGGTTGAGGAGCGGTTTGTATTATAGCAGAGCGAGCATTCCCTTCAAAACATAGCCAAATTGACATGGTCTTGAAAAAACCACGAATTATAGCAGAGCGAGCATTCCCTTCAAAACATAGCATTAGATATGCACTTAGTTAACTTAAAAACATTATAGCAGAGCGAGCATTCCCTTCAAAACATAGCTATAATCCAAATTATATTTATCTGCATATTATTATAGCAGAGCGAGCATTCCCTTCAAAACATAGCTCAGCCGATTGGCTTAATATTAAACATTTAATTATAGCAGAGCGAGCATTCCCTTCAAAACATAGCTAGAATACACATCGTCTGTAGTATCATTTGATTATAGCAGAGCGAGCATTCCCTTCAAAACATAGCTGATTAGATGTGTGGTGCCACTCGTCTGCAATTATAGCAGAGCGAGCATTCCCTTCAAAACATAGCGAAAACCTCGCTACCATCTGCGTTTACTATATTATAGCAGAGCGAGCATTCCCTTCAAAACATAGCTCTTTCTCTTCTATCTTATTTTGATTTAAGATTATAGCAGAGCGAGCATTCCCTTCAAAACATAGCATTATGATAATACCTACTTCAATTTAGAAGATTATAGCAGAGCGAGCATTCCCTTCAAAACATAGCATACAGGTGTAGCCAGCCATTCTGATTTGAATTATAGCAGAGCGAGCATTCCCTTCAAAACATAGCGAAGTGATTGCTGTCTGCAAGTATTCATGGATTATAGCAGAGCGAGCATTCCCTTCAAAACATAGCAGGGAACATTCTCCTTTTTCAAAAAGTCTTATTATAGCAGAGCGAGCATTCCCTTCAAAACATAGCCATATTTCAACCCGCCAATGGTTTTTAGGTATTATAGCAGAGCGAGCATTCCCTTCAAAACATAGCATTGATGGACAGTTGGTCTATGCACTCACTATTATAGCAGAGCGAGCATTCCCTTCAAAACATAGCTTGACGGTTTAAATTTATACGACTTCATTAATTATAGCAGAGCGAGCATTCCCTTCAAAACATAGCTGTCCAAATCTGTATTTTAATTTATCATTTATTATAGCAGAGCGAGCATTCCCTTCAAAACATAGCTACTCCATATATGTATATGTTAACATGCGTATTATAGCAGAGCGAGCATTCCCTTCAAAACATAGCTGTCCAAATCTGTATTTTAATTTATCATTTATTATAGCAGAGCGAGCATTCCCTTCAAAACATAGCAAAAAGTTATAAAGAGACCCTACATTGCCCTAAAAATTGTTAGTGTGTGGAGATATTATTATTAAAGGTATTTTATTAAATTGGTGTATTTTTTTTATTATGGTAGGGCAATGAGGGTCTTTCTTGGGTGGGTGGGTGGGACAGCACAAGGGGGGGTGAGACGGTGCAAAGAAAACATTGGAATTAAAGTGGTTATGGTATTATACGCTATATTGTGATTATATATGTTTATTTATATTTATTATGGTAAACAAATAATAATATATATAACTTATTTGTATAAAAGTGTTGGATTATGTTTATTTGTGAACATATAAAAATTAATCTTTTAGTAAATAATTATAAAAAATAAACTGAATAGCCCTGGCAAAAATTAATATAGTTCAAATAGTTTAAAAATAGATAAAAGAAAGCAAAAACAATTATATATCAATAAATACAAATAAAATATTTGGAAAATATACTTAAACACTAAAATATGTAATTAACAAAAAATTATTCTTGTGTCTAATCTTTATATTTAGTTGTGTCTCTTACATAACTCACAGAGAATTAAAACAAAAAAGATTTTTGATAATAATTTTGTAATGACGAAATTGATTTTTAAAAGGATTCAAATAATAAATTATTAAACAATTATTTAAATAGGACTTTTGTGTATGTTAACTATAAATGCCAATTATTTAATTTATAAATAATAAAAATTAATAAATTTATGTTGTTATAAAAAAAATTATTTTGAAAAGAAATTATTAGCATGTTATCCTGTATATTCATCATTGTTTTTTGTAAAAGGTATCATAATTATTTTGATTAAAAATTTATGGAAGCAAATTTAAAATGGCTAATATTTTTAGATGGATAACGCGTTTGATGCCGGTCTGGGTTGTTTTGGCGGGTGTGGTTGGGTATTTGTGTCCACCGACATTAACTATTTTCGAGCCGATTAAGGACTGGCTTTTTGCATTTACGATGTTAGGTATAGGAATCGTTTTGAAGTCAGAAGATTTTTTGCCAATCTTGAAAGCACCACATTGGGTTGTAATGGGAACCCTGGCACAATTTGTTATTATGCCTTTGTTGGGTTTTTTAATAGCAAAGGGATTAGAATTGCCACCAGACCTTGCAATAGGTGTAATTATGGTTGGGGCTGTGCCAGGGGCTATGGCGTCAAATGTAATCTCGTATATTGCAGAAGCAGATGTAGCGTATTCCGTTGCTCTGACAACAACAACTACCTTACTTTCTCCTATACTCACTCCGTTGTGCACTTATATTCTGGGTAGTGTTTATGTCTCTGTGCCTTTTCTCCCTATGTTGTGGAGTATTATTAAAATGGTTATTTTGCCATTGCTAATTGGATTTGCGTTGAGGTATTTATTGAAGGAACGGGTTGAGGTAGTTGTAGATGTCTTTCCTGCTCTTTCTGCTTTATGTATTGCGTTTATATGTGGGCTTGTTGTTGCGTTGAACGCAGGTTCATTAAAACAGGTATCGCTTATTATTTTTGTTGCGGTATTTCTACATAATCTTTTGGGCTTGATTTTAGGTTATGCTGCTGGGATTTTGTTCCGCTTTGATGTAAAGCGTAGGAGAACATTAGCGTTTGAAGTGGGTATGCAGAACGCAGGATTGGGAGCGGTGCTATCATTAAAACATTTTTCAGCACAGAGTGCATTGCCCAACGCTTTGTTTGCAACATGGTGTATCATTACAGCCTCGTTGCTTGCAGGATATTGGAAATGGCGAAAAAATAATATTAACACTAAACCTGATTCGGCAGGTATGGAGGAAAAGGTATGAAAGGGTTTTATAATTTAATATATTTGTTATGCTTTTTTGTGATGTCTGGCATGTATGGGGAAGGTGTTGTATATCCTTCTTGCTATGACCTAGTCTGGGAGACACCGGGCAAGAATTCATCAGACTCAATGCCTATTGGCAATGGTGATGTAGGCGCAAATGTCTGGGTAGAAGAGAATGGAGATTTGCTCATTCTTATTAGCAAAACAGATTCGTGGGATGAAAATGGACAGTTGTTGAAGATAGGAAGAGTTCGCATTCAGTTTACCCCTTCATTAGTTCAGACCGGTGAGAATTTTTGTCAAAGGTTACATTTGCAAGATGGAATTATCCAGGTTATCAGTGGTGAAAAGATGAAGGTTAATTTGCGTGTTGATGTTAACTATCCTGTGATTGTGGTTGATATGCAATCAGAAGATGAGGTTGCTATAAAAGCGTCGTTAGAAATATGGAGGACACAAGAGAGGAATTATACAGAAGATGAAGTGGTGCAAAGTAGTCTCATTCAAAAGCCAGAGGAAGGAATTATCTATCCTGATGTAGTTGTCGAATCCACACCTTTTGATGGGCTTATGTGGTATCACCACAATCAACACTCTATTTTTCCATATAGTATGGATTTGCAAGGATTGGGAGGTTATAAGAACAAGTTTGCTGACCCATTAATGAATCGGATTTTTGGGGGTGCAATCTGGGGCGATGGGTTCAAAAAAGTTGATAAGTCTACTCTGGAAAGTTCAGGGAAAATAAAGGAAGGCAAGTTATATATTCTGGCTGAAACATTGTCTCCATCAACACCAGAAGATTGGATTAAGAAGATTACACTTGATTATGAAAAGATAAAAAGCGTAAAACAAGAAAACATGTTTGCTCAACATAAGTCTTGGTGGAATGATTTCTGGCAGAGGAGTTGGGTGCAAGTTCGTGGAGATAAGGATGGAGAATGGGTAAGTAATATGTATGCTTTGCAGAGATGGGTTACTGCATGTGGTAGTCAGGGTGCGTATCCTGTGAAATTTAATGGTTCGATTTTTACGGTGGAGTGGCGTGATGGGGAAGAACTGCGTTCAGACCCAGATTATCGGCGTTGGGGTGGAGGTTATTGGTGGCAGAATACAAGGTTGCCATATTGGCCCTTGTTATCATCAGGTGATTTTGATTTGATGAAACCACTGTGGGACTTTTATACAAGTGTTGTAGAGATTAGTAAAGTGCGGAATAAGGTCTGGTGGGGGTGTGAAGGTATTTATATGCCTGAAACAATATATTTCTGGGGTCTGCATAGGAATAGGGATTACGGCTTTGATAGGGAAGGATTAAAGGTAGGGGAGATTACAAATCCTTATATCCGCTGGATTTGGTCAAGTGGATTAGAACTAACAATGATGATGTTAGATTATTATGAGTTTACAGGAGATAACAACTTTTTAGAAAAAATATTACTGCCGTATGCCCGTGAAACAATTCGATATTTTGAGACACGATTTGCGAAAGATGAAAAAGGAATGTTAGTAATACACCCTACACAAGCAATAGAGACTTATCAAAAAGATGTTACAGATGACACGCCAACTGTATCGGGACTTCATGCAGTTTTGAAACGGTTAATAGCCTTAAAATCAGATGTTGTGTCAAATGAGGAGCAGAAGAATTGGAAAGACCTGTTAAATTCAATTGTGCCTGTGCCTATTAAGGAAGAACACGGTGTCAAGTTGATTCAGCCTGCAAGATTATTTAATCCAGAACGGGGAAATATTGAAGACCCAGAACTTTATACAATTTTCCCATATCGCTTATTTATGCTTAACAAACCGGATATAGATGTGGCAATTAATACATATAAGGAACGGAAATCAAAGGAGTTTCATGGCTGGCAACAAGACGCAATACAGGCAGCCTTTTTGGGCTTAAGAGATGAAGCAAAAAAGATGCTAATTAGTAATTCTAAACGAAAACATGATGGCTCACGCTTTCCTGCATTTTGGGGTCCGAATTATGATTGGATTCCTGACCAATGCCATGGTGGAAACTTGATGAGCACTCTCCAATTTATGCTTTTACAATGGGATAACGAGAAGATATATCTATTTCCTGCATGGGACAAATCCTGGGATGTAGATTTTAAGTTATATGCACCACAAAAAACAGTGGTTCACTGCATTTTAGAGAAGGGCAATGTAAAATTGCTTGAAGTTAATCCCAATGAACGGAAAAATGATGTGATAATTTGCCTACAATAAAGAAACTTTTTACCCTTAATGAAGTCAAAATAGTAGGTAATGAGATTTACTACTAAATTGTTAATAAGGGTAAAAAGAATTATGAGAATTAAAATAATCCTTATATGCATTATGCTTTTATTTTCTATAAGTGTGTTTGCAGAAGAAATAGTTTTACCTCGTATGAATCAAATACAAGTAATAGGGACACACAATAGTTATCATAAGCGACCTGAATTTCTTTCTTGGGCAGTAAATTATTCAAAGGAGGTTTCGGGTTGGGATTATGAACATTTACCGTTAGATGTGCAATTAGGAAATGGTGTTCGTAGTCTAGAGATAGATATTCATAATACTCCCAACGGCTGGGAAGTAATGCATGTGCCTTATTTTGATAAAGAATCCACTTGTTCTAACCTTAAAGAATGTTTGGGTGCAGTTAGTGAGTGGTCAGATAAAAATCCTAAACATGTGCCTATAATAATCATGATTGAATGGAAACCAGAAGGTCCTGTTATAGATAAAAGCATTACATATCCTCAAAAAAAAGATATAGAACGATTAGATGAAGACATCCTTTCTGTCTTGCCACGAGAGAAAATTATAACACCAGATTTGGTACGTGGAAATTGTAAAACGCTGGAAGAAGCAGTGTTGACTAAGGGCTGGCCTATATTAGATAAAGTTCGAGGAAAGGTATTGTTTATTTTCCACAATAAAAGAGAGTTAAGACAAATGTATTTAGAGGACCATCCCAATTTAGAGGGTAGGGCAATGTTTGTAAATTCAGTACCCGGGGAACCTTTTGCTGCAACAGTAATTGTAGATAATCCATTTAAAGAAGAGATACCAGAATTGGTTTTAAGGGGATATTTAGTCAGAGTTTTTGGAGGAGACCCCAAACATCATAATATTGATAGGGTAAAAGAAAAAGACGATAAAGCCCTTTCCTGCGGTGCACAGATTATATCCACAGACAATCCACCGGGAGAAATACATGAAAAAACAGAATATTTTGCAACATTTCCTGATGGCTCTACTGTGCGATGGAATCCTCTTAATTGCCCTTCAAACACATCTGAGGCGCCAGAACCTTATCAAACAAATTAAGGAAAGAATGACAGAAACAAAATAGAGTGAGACATAAAAAAATTCTTATATGTGCTTTTGACAAAAATTTTATGAAATTCCTTTTTTATAAGTTTTGATTTTATATCTGTCCATTAAATACAAGTTTTGACAACTACAAATTAAAAAATTCAGATATTTTTAGTTACACATTTTTTGATTTAAGAACAAATAAGGGTGTAAAGTATAAAATAGAACTTTAAAATAAAGTAAAGGAAAAGGGTATGAAAAAAGAACATCAAGAAGAAAACAAGAATCCAGGTTTTTCAAGAAGGTCATTTTTATCACTTTCTAGCGTAGCATCATTGATGTTTGCTGTAAAAGGTTATGCACAAAATGAGCCTGTTTCATCTTCACTACGGAACAGTCCTGCACCTGCAGAATTGTTTTCGGCTCCGCCAATTGAAACAGTTCGAATTGGCTATGTTGGAGTTGGTGGTATGGGAACTAATCATGTTAAAAACTTATTACAAATTGAGGGTGTGCAGATAAAAGCAATATGCGATATTGTTCCCGAGAAGGTTGAGAGAGCAAAGAAAATGGTAGTAGCAGCAGGACAACCTGAACCTAAGGGATATACAAACGGGGAATGGGATTTTAAGCGGATGTGTCAGGAGGAAGATTTAGATTTGGTCTATACAGCAACACCGTGGGAATGGCATACGCCTGTATGTGTCGCAGCAATGGAGAATGGAAAGCACGCCGCGACTGAAGTGCCCGCAGCAGTTACATTAGAAGAGTGCTGGCAATTAGTAGAGACATCCGAAAAACTTAAAAAGCATTGCGTTATGATGGAAAATTGCTGTTATAACCGCACTGAATTGATGATGTTACACATGATTCGCAAAGGTCTATTAGGTGAGGTGATACATGGAGAATGTGGGTATTTGCATGATTTGAGGGGTTTAAAGTTCAGCAATAGCGGAGAAGGCTTATGGCGTAGAGCACATGCAATAAAACGCAATGGGAATTTATATCCAACCCATGGTTTAGGACCTGTGGCACAATATATGAATATAAATCGTGGAGACCAGTTTGAGTATCTGGTTTCTGTCAGCAGCAAGTCGAGAGGTCTACAAGAATATCAAAAGACTTTGCCTGAAAATGACCCCAGGAGAAAGGAACAATTCGCTCTGGGTGATGTTAATGTAAGTATCATCAAGACATATAGCGGTTGCACAATTTATTTAGTGCATGATACAAATTTGCCCCGACCTTATAGCAGAATCAACACAATTCAGGGAACAAAAGGTATAATCATGGACTATCCTCCGCGTATTTTTGTAGAAGGATTGTCAAAAGAGGAGGAGGGATTTGAGCCGTTAGAGAAATATGCGGAACAATGGGAACATCCGTTATGGAAAAAATTACAAGAATCAGCGAAAGGCGCAGGACATGGAGGTATGGATTTTATAGAAGATTATCGTCTGATTGAATGCCTGCGTAATGGTCTACCCACAGACCAGAATGTCTATGACGCAGCATCTTGGAGTGCTGTGTCAGAGTTAACTGAACGCTCCGTAGCACAGAGAGGAGCACCTCAGGACTTTCCAGACTTTACCCGTGGTAGATGGAAGGAATATCCGCAATTGGGTATTATTTATGGTTAATTAAGTGGAAATGGGACTCTTTAGGTAAACTCTTTTTGAATATTTTTCGTTTTTTCAACAGTTTTTAGAATATGGATTGATGATTCCTAAAAAAATTAGGTATGAACAAAAAGGAGAAAGATTATGTTTAAAGAGAGAAAAATAACAATTGTTATTATCGCTGTGCTAGTGTTTGTAGGTTTTTTGTTTGGTTATTATAGAGGAAACAACTCCTCAAAAGGCGAAACTCCGTGGGATATTCCGCGGGTATCTGCTCAACCAAATACTTCAACTGGATTAGAAGCTGCGAGAAGTCTAGGTGAAGTATTTGCACAAATCGCTGAAAGAACATCAAATGGTGTTGTTTCCATTTCAATAGAGAAAGAAATTACACCTATTTCTCCGTTTGGCTCGCCATTTGAGTCTCCATTTGATTTTTTCTTCCGTCGTTTCTTTGACGATGAAGATATATGGAGACAGCAACCGAGAAGAAAGGAGCCGCAGAAACCTGACTCACAGAAAAAGAGGATAGTTCCTTTTGGAGCAGGTTCTGGGTTCATTATTTCTGAAGACGGGTATATCGTAACCAATAATCATGTGGTCGAGAAAGCGGATAAAATTCGAGTCAAGTTAAATGATAAGAGAGAATTCGTTGCCAAGGTTATAGGCACAGACCCAGAAACAGATGTTGCATTAATTAAAATAGATGCTACCGGTTTGCAGAAATTAGTTCTGGGAAATTCAGATAACATTAAGGTAGGCGAATGGGTAGTCGCAATTGGAAATCCGTTCGGATTGGAACATACTGTTACGGCTGGAATTATCAGTGCAAAAGGTAGAGGAAACCTGAATATTGTAGACTATGCAGATTTTATCCAGACAGATGCTGCTATCAATCCCGGAAACTCTGGTGGACCTTTGCTTAATCTAGATGGAGAAGTTATCGGTATGAATACCGCAATCTTTTCAACAAACGCTATGTCCCCAGGCTTTATGGGCATTGGATTTGCAATTCCTATAAACATGGTTCAGTATGTTATAAATCAGCTTAGAACAGGTGGTGGTGTTGAGCGTGGTTTTTTAGGTGTAGGTATACAGGATCTTGTGCCTGAACTTAGTGAATGGCTTAATATAAAAGAGAATCAGGGTGCCGTTGTAACTGAGGTTCAAAAAGATTCTCCAGCAGAAAAAGCAGGCATTAAAAAAGATGATGTAATTGTCGAATTTAATGGAAGTCCTATCGCAGATGCACCCTCATTAAAAAACAAAGTTGCAGCAACAAAGCCAGGAACAAAAGCCAAAGTTGGCATAATAAGGAATGGAGAAAGAATAGACCTGGAAGTGGAAGTTGGCAAGAAACCTTCCGAAGGGTCCGTTTCTGTGACAACCGAAGAAGGAAAGCGATTAGAATTAGGTATATCGGTGCAGAACTTAACTCCTGACCTTGCAAAACAATTTGGATATGAAGGTGAAGAAGGGGTGCTTGTTACTAATGTAGAACCGGGTTCCCCTGCCCAACTGAAAGGGATACAAGAAGGAGCACTAATAAAAGAAGTTAACCGTATCCCAGTAAAAAATGTCAATGATTTTGAAGATGCCTTAAAGAAAAATAAGGGCAGAGGAAATGTCCTTCTCAAAGTTAAAAACGAAAAGGGCTCTGAATTTTATGTCATTATTCCCGTAGATTAAGGGATTTTACTGAATAAGCATTGTTAAATCATAAAGCAAAATGAAGGAGAGTCAAGAAAATTGACTCTCCTTAATTTTTTTTTATACTTGAATTAACGAGGGGTTATATTAAAAAAGTAAATTTTGAAACATATAAGTCTATAAATTGTATACTAATTCATTATTATAATTTAATGATAGTAATTGAGATTAAAATGGATTTTCCTACATCACTTTTTCTATCACTAAATTATATTTAACAAGAAAAAACAAATTTAAAAAGAAAGGGTGCTAAAATGAAAAAAGTAGTAGTTTATTCAATGTTTGTGGTCGCAATACTTACTCTTTCTGGCTGTAATCCAGATTCCCGATTGAACGGGATATGGGAAGGAACTAAATGGGAAAATGGCGGAGAAGTTGAGAACTCCGCTATAACATTTGATTTTAATGATGGAATAGTAAAAGCCTCTCGCACAGTAGGTCCATTGTCCCTTAATTATCAAGGGACATATACTACTGATTCTTTTAAAATTCCTTCTAAAATTTTGTTTAGTGTTAATATAATAAATGATAATTTTATATATGTTAGAAAAGGCATATACCGTTTTTCATTCCCAATTTTTGGTAAAACTCTTTATCTTTCAATTGCAGAATCAGAGGAAGGTGATTATCCAGATAAGGGAAGGTTAGACGCAAATATTGGACCTGTGTATGTCTTAGAGAAGAGATAAGAATAGCTGTTTAAAATTGGTGATTGTAGGTAAACTGTAATAGGGAAAAATAGTGTAATTTATTTTTTCTGGGTTTTGTGTTCAAGGAAGCAGCAGCCAGGACAGGGTGCAAATAGATGTTTTTTACAAGATTGGCGAAACTGACGCATGGTTGGATTGTTCCAGAGTTGTTTAAGTGTTGAGTCTTTGATATTTCCAACTTTGCGTATCCAGCAAGGATAAACATCACCCGTTCTGCCAATGAAGAGTGTGTTCCATGCGTTTCGGCACTCAAAATTGGATAAATCAATTCCTGTGGTGTAATAGTCAATGACAGATGACAAAGGCATTCGTGGAAGCCGCAATTGGACACCCCATTTTGCGGACTCTTCTATGGTTTTTGTGAGAGATTGGGCAAGTGTATCTTTATTAATTTTTGGATAGTTAATTTGCTCAGGTTTATACACAGAAGGGTCTACTTTACCAAGTTCGGGAAGTTCAAGTGCTCGAATTTCAGTTACTAAATTTAAGACATCTGCACCTAATTCTTTAACTAATGCAGGCATTTGAGGTAGGATATTTACATTATCCTGTTGTATAACTGTGGTAATATGTATTAACGGGCATTTTTTATTTGCTTTCTCCCGATATTCCTGGATTAGTTTTATCCCTTTGGTAGTTCTTTCAAATGCCCCTTTCATTTTGCGTATTTCATCATGTTTTTCGCCGGGTGCTTCAATTGAAGTTCCTATAACATTGAAGCCTTTACCACCCAATCTTTTTGGAGCCAACTCTACTAATTTGTTTGCAATCTCTTCAGTAATCATAGTGCCGTTAGAGATAAGATGTGTTCGTGCATGCTGGCTTGCATAATCAAACAATTCCATAAAATCTTTGCGGATAAGAGGTTCTCCTCCAGTGAAGGTGATTAAACTCCATGATTGCATCTGTGAGATAACATTTTTCCATTCTTCTGTGGATAATTCACCTTCCATCTGTTCTTTTATTGGCACATTTTCTAACCAATCTAAGTATTGGCACATTTTGCAACGCAGATTGCAACGCCGTGTAAGTTCTATATAGTAATGCCATGCAGGAAAGGCATATCCGTTTTGGGAAAAATGATAAGGAACGAAACTATATAGGCGTTGCAAAATATCGTAAAGATACTCAATACCCCAGTGTAGAATGGAATGTTTAGATTTCATAATCATTCCTCATTATTAAAAGAACAAAGCAATATCCAATATTATTTCACAGTTAACTAATAGATAATGTTTAAATTGAAAAAATTCTTTTCGTGTTTTGATTTGTTGCATTGATTATTTTTGATATATCAGTCTTTTTTATTTCTGAAACTTTTTCAGCAGTATACATAACATATTCGGGGATACATCGTTTTCCACGGACAGGTTGAGGTGCTAAATAGGGAGAATCCGTTTCAATAAGCAAAGAGTCCAGAGGAACAAGTTGTGCACTTTTTTGGAGGTCTACTGCTTTGGGATATGTAATATTCCCTGCGAATGAGATAAAGCAATGAAGGTTCAAAAAGGGTTCAACCATATCAATTTTGCCCCCGTAACAATGAAGGACAATGGCAGGAATAGATTGGTAATAGTCTTTAAGTATCTCATAGGCATCCTTTTCTGCATTTCTGCAATGAATAATAATAGGAAATTTGTGTTTAAGAGCAAATTCAATTTGTTTTATCATTGCTTTTCTCTGGATTTCTTTTGGAACTTCACAATGATAGTAATCTAATCCGATTTCGCCTATTGCACAGATAGAATTATTATCAAAGAATTCATTCAATTTTTCTAAATTTTTGGTAGTCACTTGTTCCGAATAATAAGGGTGGAAACCAACTGCATACTTTATTTTTTTATGCTTTATCAGAGAATTTGGAGGTATATTCATAGGTTCTTCTATGATGATAATTAGTCCCTCTAATTTTTTTAATGAGGATAGGATTATTTCTTGTCTGTCAGAATTGAATTTTTCATCAAAGAGATGGCAATGGCTATCTATAGGTTCCAACAGTGTATTATTTTCTATTTGCATAGGCTGGTCAATTAAAGTTTAGAGGTCATTATTTTGTCCAAAAGAGGTATCTTCTTCCATCTTTTTTAACAGTTCAATATCTTCCTCGGCTAATTCCTCTTCTGCAACAATTTCTTCTTCTTTATGTAATTTTAACTGTGGATACATTTCGTTTTCATACGCTAAACAACACAATAATTTGCCACATTGACCACTTATCTTTGATGGGTTCAATGATATGTTTTGTCTTTTTGCCATACGCATTGATATAGGCAAGAAATGTTCAAGCCATCTGGCACAGCAAAGTTGTAATCCACAAGAGCCTATCCCACCAACGAGTTTTGCCTGGTCCCTAATAGGAATATGACGCAATTCAATTCGCGTTCGAAATTCCTGTGCCAAATCTTTAACCAGTTCACGGAAATCTACTCGACGGTCTGCTGTAAAATAGAAAGTAAGTCTATGTTTGTCAAATGTATACTCAGCGTCTACCAATCGCATAGGTAATTGGTGTTTGGCGATATATTTCTGACATGTTTCAAGTGCTTTTTCTTCCTCTACTACCAGTTCTTTAAGGTTTTTTTGGTCGTTATTATGTGCACGACGGATAATTTTGTGAGGGCATTGTCTTTCCATCTCAGTGGAACAGGGCTCTGGTGGTAGGACACAAATACCCCATTCCTGTCCTCGGTCAGTCTGGACTATACAAGGGTCATCTCTCTTAATAATAATTTGTTCTGAACAGAGAACATTTAATACCCTTCTTGGTTTTCTTAACCGTATTTTTGACATATTCATCATATATATTTACCTTTTTTCAATTGATTTTAGGAGATAATACAAAAAACAAATCACGAACTACCTTTTCATGACTAATATTCCTTGCAAGATAGGACTGAACTTTCTCAATAAAGTCAAGTCCTGCTTCTGCCTTACTTTGATTCCATGCTGAAAAAGATGAAACCATTTCGGGAAAGTAAAGTATATCAGATTTCTGAGTATTCATGTAGACAAGTATATCTCTCAAAAAACAAGTAATTAAATATAAACATGAGTCAAACTCATTTACAACCTGTGCCTCAATCTCTGCGTTTATTTGCTGTTGAAGTGCATTTTGCTCTGCTGGGGTTAAATCTTTTTTATCAATGTTTTCTGATTTAGTGATTTCGGTTTGTATTTTTTTACGAACTGCTCCAAGAAATTGTTCAAATTCGTCTGTCAGGACAAGTGGGTCTCTACCTTCTGCGAGTTGCTCAAATAGTCCCATCATTAATGTACGTTTGTCTGAATCTAAAATTTCTAATGCTTTAGAAATTTGTCCTTGTGATAATAGCGCAATGAGTTTTGCTTTATCTTCCGACATTTCTTTTATTCTCATGAGTATCTGAGATACAGTATTAAAACGGAGCCTTTGAAATCGAATCGGCTGACAACGGGAACGAATCGTAGGCAGTATCATTCCCGGATTAGAACTTAGCAGAATAAAGGTAGTCTCGGATACAGGTTCTTCTAGTGTTTTCAAAAAGTGATTTTGTGCAGGAATACCTATTCGCTCAGAATCTTCAAAAATAATAAACCTTCGTTTACTCTCATAAGGTCCATATTGTGCCGTTTTATTGACATCCTCAATTGTTTCGACACTGATAAGGCGGGTTTTGCCAATAGGTTTGATTATTGTCACATCAGGGTATATGTCCTTTGCAATACGCATGCAAGTAGAGCATATTTCACAACCTTTATTCTCTTGATTTTCACATAGAACTGTCTGGGCAAATGTTTTCGCAGTAAACTTTTTACCTACTCCATCAGGACCCCAGAACAAATAGGCATGGGCTATGCGATTATTTTTGATAGAGTTGGCTAAAATTCGTATGGAAGTATTCTGGTCAAATATTTTTTGGAATGCTTTCGGTATTTTTTCTTCTGTATGTTCTAATGACTGGAACATATTTTCTTCAAATCCTTTTGAATTATCGTGGAGATTATATCTTCAGGTTGAGTAGCGTCAATAACCATGATTCTGTGAGTGTTCTCTTTTGCAATCCGTAGAAAACAATCTCGAATATTTTTATGAAACTCAATGCTTTCTGTTTCTAAACGGTCAAGTGAGTTTCCGCGTTTATTGATTCTATTCAAACCAACTTCAACAGGTAGGTCTAATAAATAGGTTCTTGTAGGATAAATCCCTAATGTGGCAATCTTATGAACCTGATGTATCAATTCAAAGTTAAGACCTCGTCCACCCCCTTGATATGCCGTTGTCGAATCAATGTATCTATCACAAATAACAGTAATTTTCTTTTTTAAAGCAGGTATAATTACCTCCTGTAAATGTTGAATTCGGTCAGCAGAAAATAGGAGTAATTCAGTAATGGGATGTAGAGAATAGGAAGGGTCATTTTTATCAAGCAAGATATGTCGTATTTTGACTCCAGTAGATGTGGCACCAGGCTCATAAGTTCGCAGAACAAGATATCCCAATTGTTTAAGATATTCTTCTGCCTTTTTTGCTTGGGTGGTCTTCCCTGAGCCTTCTATTCCTTCAAAAGTTATAAATTGACCATTTATTTGTTCAATAGCCGTTTTCGTGATTCATTGCCTCGTTTAAAAAATTCAATAATTTGCTCTGAATTATCATTTTCAAGAAAAGTTTTGAATTCATCAAGTCTTTTTTGAACTGCCTCAATACCGGATAAAATATTATTCTTGTTGGTCATTGAAATCTCACTCCAAATTTCAGGACGACTTTCTGCAATACGAGTAGTATCTATAAAACCGCCACCAATAAAATACCTTTGTGCCCCAGTTTCACCAGCAACCCGGGCTAAAGCAGATGCAAGTATATGAGGTAGATGACTTGTATATGCCATAAAATAATCATGTTCCTCTGCGTCTATCTCTATTGTAGTTGCACCCATTATTTTCCAGAAATCCCAGACAAGTTTTTTTGATTCTGGACAGGTGTTTTTGCCTTTTTCTATTAAGCAGATAGTATTTTCATAGAAATCAGGTTTACCATGTTCAGGTCCGTATTTTTCTGAACCTGCAAGTGGATGACTACCAATAAATGGACTATCTTTTTGCCAGATACTTTGTGCAGTCTGGCATATTTCTCTCTTAGTGCTACATACATCGGTTATTGTGGCTATTGGAGAAATATGCTCTGCTATTACTTTAAGTATGGTAATAGCAGATTGGACTGGAGTGCAAAGAATTAGAAAATTGGACTCCTCTGTTGCTGAAATTAAGTCGGTAAAGATGGTATCAATAGCACCTATTTCCTTTGCCTTTTCCAGAGTAGATATGTTCCTTCCTACTCCAATAACTTCATCAGATAGTTTTTTCTGTCTAATTGCCATTCCCAAAGAAGCACCTAAAAGCCCTACCCCTACAATGGTTACTTTTCCCAAATAAAATTCCACTTTACAATCTCCAATTAATCGGGGCTAATGAGTATTACTTTCGCCTCGGTAATAGTAAATTTTTTTAAGTATAACGCTCTTCCTACTATAATCTCATCTACGCCCAAAGACTCTAACATTTTGGCTTTACGAATGTCTTCAAGACAGGAGATTCCACCAGACATTGTCACGGAGATATGGAGAGATTCGGCTATTTCCCGTGTTGTTTCAAAATTGGGGCCATTCATCATGCCATCAGACAATATATCTGTGTAGATTATCCGAGAGACACCATAACTTTGAGCATTCTTTGCCATATCCATTGCGGAGATACCTGTTTCCTGAATCCATCCTTCAAGGGCTAATTTTCCATTTTTTGCATCAATAGCGACAGCAATTTTGTTGCCCCATGTTTTTACTGCCGTTTGTAATAATTCTGGGTTTCTAATGGCTGCTGTCCCAAGAATGACTCGTGTCGCATTGGCAGAAATAATATTTTCAATGGTATCTAAATTTCTAATACCACCACCAACCTCATAAGGAATTTGTAATTTGCCAAGTTCTTTAAGAAAAGATAATATCTCACATTTACCAGATTTTGCACCGTCTAAATCAACGATATGAATTAAACCATCTTGAAGTTCATTCCACAAAATTTGTGCCTGTTCAAGTGGCTTAGCAGAGAAAACTGTCTCTTTAAAATAATCCCCCTGAACCAAATTAACACACTTACCACCCCGAATATCAATAGCAGGCACAATACGCATGAGTAAATACGCCTGTATTAATAAGATGTTTCTATATCAGAATTATTCGTTGATTCTGGCTCAACTGTTTCTTGTTCTGATGATATAGGCTCATTTGCAATAGCAGATTTGGCAATTTCAACAAGTTTTGCAAATGCTTCCTCGTCGTTTACTGCGAGGTCGGCTAATGTTTTTCTGTTTACATCCATCTGAGCCTTATGCAAACCAAATACTAAACGATTATAACTCAAGCCGTAATTCCGTGCAGCAGCGTTAATACGTGCAATCCATAAAGCGCGTATATCTCTTTTCTTTGTCCTGCGGTCGCGATAGGCATATTGCCCAGCGTGGTCTACTGCTTGTTTAGCCGTTTTATATAACCGATGATGGCTTCCACGATAGCCTTCTGCAAGTTTTAATACCTTGCGCCTGCGGTCGCGTGAAGCAGGCTTATTTGTTGCTCTTGGCATTGCTCTTTCTCCTATTTTTTTAGAATGTTGCGTTTATGTTCCGGAGGCATTTTTCCGGAGACATGAACAAATTAAATTCTATTTTTAATATTCTTATGAATAAGGCAACAACAATTTTATCCGTTTCACTTCGGTTGATGAAACTAAAGCAGCTTTCCTCAGATGTCTCTTTTTCTTTGCTGGTTTTGTTGTCTTTAAGTGGCGATTATATGCCTTGCGTCTTAAAACCTTCCCGTTCTTTGTAACCTTGAACCTTTTGTAAGCACTACGGCTCGTTTTTGCTTTCATAAAACCGACTCCTCTTTAATACACAAAATTTAGTAATTTATTATTATCCCGAATTGAAAAGTTCCTTGAAAAACTGTCGCTATTTAACTAACTTTACCCGGACTTAAAGTAATTGTTAGTGATTTGTCTTCAGAACGACAATTTTCAATTGAATAATTTTCAGAGCAAAGGTCTTTTGTAGATTCAATAATATTTTTTAATATTTCATACGCAAATTCAGGATGTTCATATTCACGACCTCTGAACACTACTGAAACCTTTACCTTGTCTCCTTCTGCAAGAAACTCTCGTATATGTTTTAACTTATATTCAAAATCATGTTTATCTGTTTTGGGTCTTAACTTTATCTCTTTAACAACTATAACATGTTGTTTCTTTTTCGCTTCACGGGCTCTTCGTTTTTGTTCATAGCGATATTTCCCATAATCCATTATTCTGCAAACAGGTGGCGTAGCATTCGGTGCAACTTCAACAAGGTCAAATCCTCTCAATTCAGCCTCCCTGATAGCGTCCCGTTTACTCATTATTCCCAACTGGACACCTTTATCATCTATGACCCTTACTTGCGTAGCCCTAATTTCATCATTTATACGCACTGAGTCTTCTGATGTTTTTGTTATAGTTGCTCTCCTTTATTTCACAATTTTATATACTCAAATTTGTAAGTGAAATTATACTTGAATAGAACTTATTTTATCAAATTATATTCCACGCTTACAGCTAAATAAAAAGTTCTCGCTAAAAATATTAGGGAAAAACTTGCAATTTCTATAATGAAGAAAACAAATTAATAGTGTTTTTTTGTGTTTCTTTGTAGCCTCTGTGGTTAAGGAATTCTCCTCTCAGGTAAAAAATATAAACGGACAAAGAGTGAAATGCCCCTTTTAGTGACATTATAGTAAATATTTTGTGACCTGCTACTATTGTCCTATATATTATTTTCCATAACGATAGAATAGCACCATCAAAGTATTTACAGCAGGTTCAATAGCAGGAGGCTTGGATTGATAGTGGACAAATTCTACATGTCCATCCATGTATAGCGTATTGCAGACTTGAGCTGCATGATTGTAAATTGACATCCCTCGACCGTAACCCATCTGGTCAAACATGACAATAATCTCACTTTGCGATACAGCACTTGCACCGGGATTGTTTATATCCGAAATCATAAATCATTCAATCCCTTCACGAAGCCTATATATCGTGTTTCCTCCTCCATTTCCACAACGATAATACTGAACAGAGTGACCTGTAATATCCTGTTCAATAGCCTTTAATATGGCTTGTCGCTGTGTATCCGTGGTATTAGAGGGTTCAAGTAAACCTGCCACTGCTTCCAGATTGTTCGATACCAATTGATATGCTCCTATTGCAAACTGGATGGGAAAGGTATCTTCCGCGTATGAACTTATATGTAAATAATCTATCAGCATACTAATTTCAGGCAATTGGTTAAGCACAGACACTTTTTCGGGGTTTGCACCCAATCTATCCATTATCCAGCCAATATAAAAGTAACTTGCACCAATTGCCAAATAAAAATTCTTGTTTATCATGCTCCCCAGACAGAGTATCGTCTTGTAATAAACATAGCAAGTAGAGTAAAAACTACACATCCGGATATGAACAATATAATACCACTGTGTCGTTTCTCTCTATTATCTATTCCCAGGTCTGGTGTTTTACGCAGATTAAAAAATTCCTGGGATAAGGGCTTATTCACCTCTACTTTGTCTTTGTACATTTCTAATTCTAATCTTGTATCCACTTTGTACGGTATCTTTGCCAATGCAAATAACCTTTCATATTGAGATATTTTTCCTTCCCTAAATTCAGTCTCTATTTTTCTACTCAATTCATTGTCAGGGTCTGCATTATACCGTTCAATAGATACTCTAACAGGCAAATACAAATTCTCAGGAAAATCAAGATATTCCTCAAATTGTATTCGACTGTCTAAGAGTCTTGGATTATCGCAATCAACAGGTCCCTCATATTTATATTCAGAAAAGATACTTTTATCTAATGTCCTCGATGGGTAAGACACCTCGTCAATTCTAAAAATTTTGTAATCTGCATCTACCCACACTTCATATCCTTTAGAACTCTTTTGGGGTTTTAGTTCATCTATCTCTGCATAATGCCATAGTTTAATATAATCCCCTTCCTTGCTAACATAATAAGGTCCAGGTGATTTGAGAAATGAGATGAATGACTGTCCCCAATTAAAGCGGTAAGAATATGCACCTGGTCCAAGTTGTCCAAAAAATTCAAAAAAATATATGGGTGGAGGAGAATAATTATCAACAGTACTAGATTTTGTTATCTCGAAATCTCTAGATTCATACCATAAATATCTATACCCATAAGGTTTCTTATCATAAATAACTTGCACAAAGCTTTCTGCAACGAGTTTTTTACCCTGCTGTTGTTCGGACTGATTGTATTTGTAATAATTCTGTTCTTGTTCTTCTAACTTTGGTTTAACCGGTCCAAGTAAAGAACCAGATGGGTTATCTGTTTCCTTTGGGGATGAAGGTGGAATGGGAGTTTGGTCTTTCTGCGAAAATATTAAAGGATGAATACAACTATGATAAAAATAATCCTGTTTCCCTATTTTACCAATCCATGCAATTTCATTTTCCGTAACCTCGTGAATCTCCTTCACCTCCGAAGAACCTACAAGTTTTGAGTGAAGGTCATAATAGTCTATTATTACACTATATGCACAGTAAAAAGTTTCCAGTTTGTCGAGAATCATTTTATTCTCGATATTCTCTATGAGTTGTTTAACTTCCTTCTCATCCCATTTTGGCTCACATGGAGGAGAAGATAAAATAGAAAAAATGACATACATACAAAATATACAATTCATAACCTGACCTTTAATTTGTTTTTACTAAATTTTTTTGTTGTAAAGAAACATCTATTCAAACTAAACCCATCTTTGTCTATTAGATATTCTTTAATTATATTTTGCTTTATATAACATTAATAATATACACACTGTTCATCTACATAGCAAACAGTTTCCTTCTAAATCTTCTAATGAAGCATCTTATACTCATTGTAGGTCTCCTTTTGTTTGTGAGTTTGAATTTATATATATATATATTCAACTTTCCAATAAATAAAGTTTAGCATTTTTTTTGAAATTTCAAGTCTTTATTGTAACAAAATATTAAAAGCAATGATTATAAAAATTTAGTGGATTAGAATAAATAAAAAAATGGAGATGGAGAAGAAAAAGAAATCGGGATGTTTTGATTAGTGTAGTGGAGAATGGTGATGGATGGCAGCCCCTACGGGATTCGAACCCGTGTGACAGGACTGAGAATCCTGCATCCTCAACCGCTAGATGAAGGGGCCAAAATTTATGCCATTAGATAATTTATATAAAGTATTCTAACAAAAGATTTCTTTGTATGACAAACGAGAATATAGAGGAGTTTGTACCTGTGTATTTATATGGACATAAATAATTCATAATCCTAAAAATAAAATTGGCTGCCGGACTAGGACTCGAACCTAGACAAGCCTGATCCAGAGTCAGGTGCCCTACCAATTAGGCTATCCGGCAACCGATTTCTATGAATTATATAATAAATACTTTCCCTTTTTAAAACTACCTGCTCTGTAAGTAAAGATAAGTTTTTACAATAACTAAACAAGGCTTGCAAAAAAAGGACTCATTGAAGGATACTTGTTATTATCAGATATTTACAAATGTCAGAGTTAATATGAAACAGTTGATTAAAATAAGAAAGGTAGTTTATGAGAAAGTTTGTGGTCATACCACTTTTGTTTCTGTGTGTTGTTTCATGGAGTGATAGTAACAAAATAATCCGTGAAATTTTGAAAGAACCGTTGCCTCCTGAGGAACTGTCCTATAAGATAAGTGATGATACTATTTCTATTCAGGGTCCAACTTTTAATTATGTGGTAAATAGTAAAAATGGAAGTATTGTGGACATAAAAGTATTGCGAGAAGATGATGAGGTTATTCGATTAAAGGACCCTGTAACACTATGGTTTGATGAGGATAGTTTTGTAAAGGTTGCGAAAGGTGAGACGAAAATAGAAAAAGAAGGAAAGGACCAAATAATATTAAGAACGATTGGAAATTTGCTTCCTGAAGTCGGTTATTCAGTGAGAAACATTTTTTATAATGATGGTGTAGTGGTGTCAGAGTTTACCTTGAAGCCAGGTCAAGATTGGTCCTTAGCACAAGGGATTCGGTATGAACTTGCCGTAGAAGGATGTTTTACTCATTACTTGCATAAGAGGCGAGATACTGAAGGAATGGATTGCTATCAGGGTCCTATCCCTGCTGTGAGTGAAACTTTCCGTATGTATACCCCAACCTCTTGTTTAGAGATATTCAGTGATAAATCTGCTCTGGCAATGTTTACAGATATGGGCGATTATTATCGTTCGCCAAAGGAATTGGATTCATCGGCATTGCGAGTAGATACAAATGATAAGGGTAAGGCATTAGTAAGCATGCACCAGCACTTGATTCATGTGGGCAAAGATGGTGAGCCTTATATGCTTCGTGCTGGTAAGACATTTAATTTTAGGGTTGGTCTTGTCATTGCACCAAACCGATTACCGCATCCGCGACGGCACGATTTGCGAATGTTTATCTGGGTAGGCGATGAAAAAAATCCTTATCCAACGGATGAAGAAATCAGGACAGTAGCACAATTAGGTTTTACTCTATTTCAGATGCATCGTTTGGGTCCACCCGGAGAACCTCGACCGCCAGCAGAGGAATTGGAACGCGTAATAAAGACAGTCCACGGTACGGGTATGTTGTTCCTATGGACAGCAAATGCAGATTTACAATATGCACACGCAGAGGAGGTAAAGAAACGGTTGGATGCAGGTAAATGGGCTGAATGGGAAGGATACAATTATGGAGGGAGATATACAGCATCCATGGACCCATTTTGCGACCTAATGGCTACATGTCTTGCATCGCCGAATGGTCTGGCTGATTATCGTATGAAGTGTAATCAAAAAATGTTGGAACGATATTCGGTAGATGGAATGTATATTGATGATAATCTGGGATATGCAAACTGTAAGCGATGGAAAGAACATAATCACCCCCAGCAGGTTTACGATTGCTTGATTGAACTTCATGATGTCAATTGGCAGCGGAGACAATTATTTCATGAAAAATGTCCATACACATTTTTGGTAGACCATTGTTCCTATGCTTTTGTGCTCCCTATTATTGCACCGTTTGATGGACATCTCTTTGGCGAAGGATATGATTTTTCATCTGTGGAAGAATATAAATCTATATTTGGCTCTTTTGAAAATATGTATGCCCATGGTTTTTTATATGCGGGTGATGATGAGTCTAATCGGTGTCCGACAGAGTCGGCTTATGCCTTTGATTTGCTTACAGGAGGTGGACAATATTGCTACTTAGATTGGCGACTGTGGAACGAAAAATTCCCTTATGCGAAAGGTGTCCATCCACTCGAAAAAGTGCATATCAAGACATATAACTTGATTCAATACTATTTCGGTATGTATGAGACATCACCAGTAGAAGAATGGAAAACCTCTGAGCCATTAGTTTATGGTGCAATTTATCATAATACAGTCTGGGATAATTACCTTGCAGTAGTTGTAAATCGGAATAACGAGACGAAAACATGTTCTATGCTGGATGTAAAGAAAGTATTGCAAAATTTAGTATCTAAAAATTGTCCAATTGTTTGCTATGACATTCTTCAACAAACTACCTCAATGGTTTTGCCGAATGAGGTAGGTAATATGTTCACCAATCTTTCATTAGAACCGTATCAAATCCGTGTGTTCTATATATGTGCCAAACCTGACCGTCATGTATTCTACCTCTGGGGTGGAAAACGACTCTCAGAAGATTGGGATGTATCTGCACAGACATTGACGCTTAAATTGGATGCACCAGAAGGAATTGAAGATACAATTGTCCTCTATAATAATAAAAACACAATAAAGAATATTACTGTGAATGAACAGACGGCAGAATTTTATTACAATACTGACAAAAAAATAGTATCTATAAAAGTGAGATTTACATTTAAACCGATTGTAGTAAAAATCAAATGTCAAAATATATAAAAATTTTATTTACAGACCAATTTTTGTATAATATTTATAAATGTTATTTAACTCTTATTTTTATTATATTAAAAAATTAACAGGAAGGAGTTATCTTATGAGAAAGGCTCTATTTTGTGTGGTATTAGGGTTGGTTTTGTTTACCCTGAATTCTTACAGTGTTACTTATGAGTTTGATGCTGGTGAAGGCTGGACAGTTGGTCAGCAGGTAGCCAATTTCAGATTGGAAGGTGGAAAATTAATATTTGACACAACAGGGGGAGACCCCTTTATTTATTCTCCGGACAATTTGGGTCTACCCGGAACATCTTTTAGAACTATACATCTGGATGTTGAAGTTAGTGGAATCAGTAATTTACCTTTTCAATTGTTTTATACCACTACTGCTGAACCGGGTGTAAGCGAGGAAAAGTCTTTTTATTTTACAGTTTATCCTGGCAGGCGTTCATATCTGTTAAATGTTCCTGAGCAACTTATTACAGCAGGTAAAGCAAATAAATGGGATGGACAAACAATCAAGCAACTTCGTCTTGACACGGGTTCTACAGCAGGTATTACTGTAAAGATGGATTGGGTAACCCTCGGTGATACATGGGAATTTGGAACCAATACGAACTTTGAAGGTTGGGGTAATTTCAGTTGTGCACAAAATGCACAGGTAATAGGTGGCTATCTTTCTTATGACTTCTCCTGTGGTGACTCATTTATGCAATTTATTCCAAATATACCTACCCAGACCGTTTGGGGTGGTTATCACAAGTGGTTAGAAGCAGATATTGATTTTACTGCAAGCAATCCAGACATTTTCCAGTTATTTTTTACTAATGCCCAGGCAGAAGGTGTTTCTGAACCAAAATCTATAAAATTTTATTGTCGTCCCGGACGCTATACCTATTTAGTTCACATTCCACAAAGACTTGCAGAGGAAGGTAAAGCAGATAACTGGACAGGCAAGTCAATTTTTTCACTTAGATTTGATACCGGTGGACAATCAACCGGAAATGTAAAAATATATTCATTCAAATTACGCCGTGGTCCAGAACCAGACCCAAATAATATGAACAATATAACTTACAATTTTGACCTTCTTCCTTACGCTGGGCTACCCGGACACAAACAGGGATGGTATGCTGGAGGAAACATTACTTCTATGACTGCACTTGCCTCAGGTGTCTTAGAGGTAAAGCCTAACCCTTCAAGTAACGACCCATATTTTTGTGTCAATCCTCAATATTTTAATCCAAGCGATTATAAATATGTAGTTGTTCGTAAAAGTATAACGGGTTTCGAGAACAACAATCCGGGCGGTTGGCAATTTTTCGCATTTCCAGGAACAGGTGGCAGTTTAGTTTACAAAGATAATTATTTTTATCCTAATGTGGGTTATCAATATATTCTGTTAGATATGGGAACAAGAATTTCTGGTGATAGCACCTGGGTAGGTAGTGTCGGTTCTATTTATGAATATCGTATTGACCCTGCTGTGACTCCAACCAATGCAACATTTAATTACGATTTAGTTTCATTAATAAACAATCCAGCAAGTTGGGCTTCCGGTCCCTATTCCTGGGATTTCTCCACTGCTGGAAATGATAGTCCTTCGGGGAATAATTCTGGACGCTGGATTGCTGCAAAGCATGACCCCTTTAGTGGAACTGCGTTGAATGTTGCCAGTGGTGTTGCGACTATAACAGGTTCAGGCACACTTGCAATTGAGAATCTCGGTATAGTGATTGGCTCTCCTTCTACCTATGCATGGGTTCAAATTGATGTAAATCCATCTACACAATCCGACCGCAATGATTTAGCCTTTCGCTATGTATGGCAAAAAGATGGATTGCGTTTTGGCGATAATGATGCAAAAAGGGAATGGCTCATTCCTACTAACAAAGGGACAAAACGATACAATTTTTATCTACCATATACAGCAGACCAGGGGACTGATTTCAAGGGTAATTGGGACGGATTTCCACATGGCATATTACTACGGTTTGGTGCAGGAGAAACAGGAATTAATTCTGTTGCAATAGACAATTTCAAACTTCTTGCAAGTGCGAATGTTCCTGCACCTTCCGTGAGTGAAGTAAAAGTCTCAGGACAAAAGTCGGTAGATGTTTCCTTTGCCAATCAAATGGATTCCAGCACAATTAGTGCATCTTCATTTACCATCTCTGGTGCAGGTAAGGGCACATTGGGTGCAAATCCGAGTAGTGTGACATATCTTACGGGACACACCTATCGCCTTAACTGGAGCACTGGCGAAATGAAAGAAGGTGGAGATGTTACAATTACAGTAAGCAATTCTGTAAAAGACGCGGCAGGACGAAATCTTATTGCTCCTCCCAGTGGCACGCATACAGGTGGAGGTATTAAGATTGACACACCAACTATATCTGGTCTTACCGCACCAACATTTATGAATACCTTCCCAGCAACAATAAACTACACAGAAGCAGCGGATACCAGTAGTGGTGTTAGCAGTGTAGAGTTGTGGTTCAAGAAGGGAGAAAGTGGAACATGGGGATACAGTGGACAGAGTTCAAGTTCTGCACCTAATGGCAGTATAAATTTTAGTGGATTTACAGATGAAGGTGTTTATTATTTTGATGTAGTGGTAGTAGATGGGGCAGGTAATCGGAGTGCAACACCTACTGGTAATGGTAAAGCGAGCACGGTCTATGACACCCATGTTCCTACCCTTGGTTCAATTACTGTTCCTGCATATACAAATACGAATCCTGTGCGGATTGATTATGGAGCGGCAACAGACAATTTGAGTGGTGTTGCCTTGTATAAGATGTATTACAAATTAGGGACAGATGGCACCTGGACAGATGTAGGTGTGAATCTGGTTTCTACTGGTGACCGTGTGGATTTTACTGTCCCTGGTTCAGTGCAAGGGACATATTATTTAGGTTTGCGAGCGGCAGATGCAGCTGGCAATGATACCGGCGTTCCTACGGGCAATGGCAGTGTGAGTTTTATGTTTGATGTAACCCGTCCATTGAATTTAACGAATGTGACAATATCCCCTACGGTTGCAAATGCTAGTTCCTTACCTATTCAAGTGAGTTATGTAGGTGCGGCAGATGCTGAGAGTGGTTTGAAAGAAGTTCAATTATGGTATCGCAAGGAGTTAGTTGGCATCTGGACAAACACGGGTTTACCACCCTTGACCACAGAAAACGGCTCATTTAATTTTACGCCTTCTGTTGGCGAAGGGACATATTATTTAATGGTAGTTCCTGAGGACAAGGCAGGTAATACTCGGTATATCAGTGGCAATGGAGATGGGACATTCGTATACGACAATACGCCTCCCGCAGTGGGGACGGTGAATGCACCTGACTATGCGAGTGGAGGGGGAATTTCTGTGGGTTATACGGCGGCGAGTGATGAAGGCGGTAGTGGTGTATCGAGTTATCGTTTATGGTATAAATATGGAGACAGTGGCACTTGGACAGAATATACAACAACACCAT
>Ga0208826_1000874_pt1 | contig 28402 bp, 26 predicted proteins | sample AD_UKC115_MetaG_FD_184451 | JGI IMG/M metagenome (GOLD analysis project Ga0208826, IMG submission 184451) | Active sludge microbial communities of municipal wastewater-treating anaerobic digesters from Hong Kong - AD_UKC115_MetaG (SPAdes)... | ecosystem: Engineered > Bioreactor > Anaerobic >...
CAGGCCAGGCCCCAGTGTTCGATGAACCTCGATGGCACAAGCGATCACCTGATTGGACAATGGATCAAATTCCATTGGCTCTTCTTCGTGATCTTCGTGCCTTCGTGGCAACTTTTTTGACTCTTCAAGCACCGCCTTCGACCAACTGCCTCGTCGGTTCGTGCTTGATTTCGCCCGCGTGGGTGACGCAGGTCCTCGCGATCAGTTCGTCGTCCCAGTCGAGCTTGAGATCACCCTCCTTGCCGATCGACAGTTCGAGGAAGTTGTACAGGTTCTTCGCGTACAGTTCGCTCGCGTGGATCGGCGCGGTCGCGGCGAGGTTGACCGGGCCGATGATGGTCACGCCGTTGTCGGTGACGATGGTCTTGCCCGCTTCGGTCAGCTCGCAGTTGCCGCCGGTCTCGGCGGCGATGTCGACGATGACCGAGCCGGCCTTCATGCCGCGGACCATGTCGGCGGTGATGATGCGCGGCGCCTTGCGTCCGGGCACGGCGGCGGTGGTGACGATGACGTCGACGCCCTTGATGTGCTCGGCCAGCGCGGCCTGCTGCTGAGCGCGTTCCTCGGCGGTGAGTTCGCGCGCGTAGCCGCCCGCGCCCGCGGCGCTGACGCCGAGTTCGACGTACTTCGCGCCGAGCGATTGAATCTGTTCTTTCGTCTCCGGGCGCACGTCGAAGCCTTCGACCTGCGCGCCGAGGCGGCGCGCCGTGGCAATGGCCTGCAGACCGGCGACGCCGGCACCGACGATCAGCGCCTTCGACGGCCGCACCGTGCCCGCCGCCGTGGTCAGCATCGGGAAGAATTTCGGGCTCGCCTCGGCCGCGATCAACACCGCCTTGTAGCCGGCGATGTTGGCCTGCGAGGACAGCACGTCCATCGCCTGCGCGCGCGTCGTGCGCGGCAGCAGCTCCATCGCGAAACTGGTGATCCTGGCGTCGCGCAGCGCCTTGATGCGTTCGGGCGCGAGATGCGGTTGCAAATAGCCGATGATCACGGCACCGGGTTTGAGCGCGGCGATTTCATCCAGAGTCGGCGGCTGCACGGTCAACAAAACGTCGGCTTTCGTCAGCGCGCTGCGCGCGTCGGCTGCGATCTCCACGTCCTTGAACGCCGCATCAGCAAAGCTTGCGGACTTGCCCGCGTCACGCTCGATCACGAGATTGACTTGCTTGGCTTTCAGCTTCTTCGCCACGTCCGGCGTCAACGCCACGCGGCGTTCGCCCTGCGCGGTTTCGCGTACCGCGCCGATGGTGATACTCATGCGCCAATCCCCGGAAAGTGCCGAGCATTCATCCTAGCCGAGCTTCCCGACTTATGCCATACGCGCGCGCCGCCTGCACGGCAACGGATGCTATTCTGCGGCACTCGCATTTGTCTGATCGCGACGATCACTCCTCCGCCCATGTCCCAACTCGATTTTTTGCAACGACGCCTGTCCGTGCCCTCGCGCCAACTCGGCGCACCGGCGCCTGCAGGCGAGGAACTCGAACACCTCCTCGGCGCCGCGCTGCGAGTGCCTGATCACGGCAAATTGATGTCGACGCGACTGCTGCTGATTCGCGGCCCAGCGCGCACGAAGCTTGGCGCGGCGCTGGCCGACATCCACGCACGCATCGATCCGCACACGCCCGCCGCCACGCTCGAAAAAGATCGCACGCGCTACGACCACGCGCCGCTGATCGTCTGTGTCATCGCCCGCATCGACGCGGATCACGCCAAAGTACCGGTGCAGGAACAGATTCTGTCCGCCGGCTGTGTCGCCTACAATCTGCTGCTCGGCGCGCAGGCGCTCGGCTACGGCGCGCAATGGCTGACCGGATGGGCCGCGTATGACCGCGAGGTTGCCCGGTTACTCGGCATCGCTGAGGATGAGCGCGTGATCGGCTTCGTACACATCGGCACTCCATTGAAGCCCGCGAGTGAGGGGCCGCACGCGGAGCTTGCAAATCACTTCACCGAATTGACGCTGTAGCCGCGCAACGCGGCGACCGCCACGCTTGTCACTCACCGCCAACAAGCACGCACACCCAACTGCGCCTGCCCCAGCCCATGCAAACCCTGTATCTGATCGATTCGAGCTTATATGTGTTTCGCGCCTGGCATTCCCTACCCGATGAGTTTCACGACATCGACGGCGCGCCGGTCAACGCAGTGCAAGGCTACACCCGCTTTCTGTGCGATTTCCTCGAACGCACGCGCCCGACGCATGCGCTCGCGGCCTTCGATGAATCGCTCGTCTCCTCGTTTCGCAACGCGATCTACCCGGAATACAAGGCCAATCGCGAACTGCCGCCGCCGGAATTGAAAGTGCAGTTTGACTACTGCAAGCAAGTCGCCGCGGCCCTGGGTTTTCATGTTGCGGCCGATGCGCAACTGGAGGCCGACGACTTGATCGGCAGTGCCGTCGAAATGGCGCGCAAGGCGAATTTCCGCAACGTGATCGTCTCGGCCGACAAGGATTTCGGTCAACTCATCGGCTTGCACGACGAGCAATGGGATTTTTCCAAAGATCAACGCTGGGACGCGCACGGCGTGAAGCAGCGTCTCGGCGTGCGCCCCGATCAAGTCGTCGATTACCTGGCCTTGACCGGCGATGCGGTCGACAACATCCCCGGCGTGTCCGGGGTGGGGCCAAAGACGGCGGCTACCCTGTTGGCGCATTTCGGTTCGCTCGATGCGCTGCTGACGCGCATCGAAGAAGTGCCGTACCTGCGCTTGCGCGGTGCGGGGCAGGTGTACGCACGCATCAAGGCACATCGCGAACAAGCGCTGTTGTCGCAGCGTCTGGCTGCCATCGTGCTCGACGCACCGTTGCCCGGCGGGGTGGATGCGCTGCGCTGGCGCATGCCCGACATGGCGGCATTGGATGCCTTGTTCGACCGGCTGCGTTTCGGGCCGCTCACCCGTTCACGCTGCAAGGCGTTCGCGCAGGCCCGGTGAAGCGCGCGACGCTGGCTGCGTCGCGCACCGTCGACTCAGTGTTTCGCCTCGCCCACCGCCGGTGCGGGCGTGGCGGTCGGCGCTGCCGCAGGCTGCGGAATCACGCCCTTCGGCGGCGTGGTCAGCATCTCGCGCAATTCTTCGGGCGTGTATTTGTGCGGCGCCGGCGCCGGCCCCTTCGGCCCTTGCTGGTTCCAGGCAAAAAGCAGATCGGTGCGAAAAACATGGACCGGCTCCAGCTTGTCGGCATCGGTCAACACGCCAAGGTCGCTGTACAGCGCACGTTGGCTGTTGGCGATGAAATAAAGATCGTGCCCTGCCACCGTGCCCACCGTGGGCATGCCGAAGGCTGGCTGTGCCGCTTCCAACGGTTGCGCTTGCACGATGCTGCGCCCATCGCTGCCCAGGCGCAGGCGCATCAGGCGTTTGGGCGAGATGGCGTTCTGGATCGCGATGAGCGTGCCATCGAACCAGTACAAACCGTCGATGCCGCCGAGGGTGAGTTTGTCGGTGACATACGCCACGCTGAAGGGTTTGTTCTGCGCGAGATCGATGCCAAACAGTCCGAGCGCGGTGTCGGCGAAATACAGCGTCCGCCCGTCGCCGGAAACCGCGAGACCGCGAATGCCCGTCAATGCGGGATTGGCCGTAATCATCTTCAGCTCGCCGCCATCGAGCTTGTAGATCTGCTGCATGACGCCGTCGGCGGCGTACACCTGCCCTTGGGGATCGATGGTGATGCTGGACAGGATATGGCGGCCGTCATCCACCGGCAGCATGGCCTTGCGCACGAACTTTCCGCTCGACAGCACGAATTCGTAGATGCCGGCTTTGCCGACCATGGCCGCATCGAAGTGATTGAAGTGCGCCACGCCATTGCTGATCGCATAAAGACGATCATGCTCGGCGTCGACCGCAAGGCCGAATACGGCCATCAAGCCATTGGTTTCATCGGCTTTGATGAAATCCTTCAGCCCACCCTTGCCATCGGCAAGATGGATGCCGCCATCGCGCACGCTGCCGACAAGGAACTGCTTGCGCTTTGCGTCCCAGGCGATCGACTCGAACAGGCTATCCGTCTTCGGCAGATCGAAGGCGACTTCGCCTTCGCCGAACGGCTTGTTGTTGTCGTTGAAGGTTTTGACGATGTAGTCCCACACCTTGTTGCCATGGACGTTGTCGAAGCGCGGATCCTGGCCGATGTCGTAGTAATAGCCCTGATTGATCAGGCGCAGCAGCGTGTCGTAGGCTTCGGTTTTCTTGTCCGCTCCGGCGTAGGCCATCGCCAGTTGCAAGCGCAAGTTGCCAGAATTGGGAAGCAGCTGAACGAGTCGTTCCAACGTCCAGGTGAAGCGTTCCGGATCGCCCGCCTCGGCATAAATCTGGCCCAGCCGGCTCAACGAGTTGGGATCGCGCGCCTGCATGATCTCCTCTTGCGTCAAGGCTTGCGCCTTTTTCACCATCTCGGCCTTGGCCGCCTCTTCCGGCGTCTGCGGCTTCTCCGGTTGCGCGGCGGGCGCCGCGGCAGGCGTTGGGGGCGCAGCAGACTTGTCGGCAGACGTCTCGCCGGACGGCTTGGAGCACGCTGTCAGGGCGAGTGCGATCATCACGGGGTAGAATCGGATTTTCATGGCGTCGATATCGAAAGCGGCTGCCGCATTGCGGCTTTGCCGGGAGGGGAAGTCGCCCTGAGACCGCAACTTCGAGCCGAAGTTCGGGGCGGCGAGCTGACGTGGAGGAGGAAATTTTACACCATGATGCCTACCGAAGTGCTGCACGAAGGCCGCTGGTTGCGTTTGCTGCGGCGCGGGCGCTGGGAATACGCAGAACGCACCAACCCCGGCGGGGCCGTCATCATCGTGGCGGTGACGAACGAGGATTGCCTGCTGTTCGTCGAGCAATGGCGCGAAGCGATCCAAAGCAAGACCATCGAAATGCCGGCCGGTCTGATCGGCGATCTTGCAGGCCATCGCGACGAGTCGGCCATTGTCGCCGCGCATCGCGAGCTGCTCGAAGAAACCGGCTACCGGGCGGGCCATATCGAGTACTGCATGGCGGGGCCGTCCTCCTCGGGCATGAGCAACGAAATCATCGCCTTCGTGCGCGCGAGCGAGCTGGTGCGCGAGCACGCGGGCGGCGGCGATTCCACCGAGAACATCATCGTGCACGAAATTCCGCGTGCCGAGGCGCCGCGCTGGCTCGTCGGCAAGATGCGCGAGGGCTATTCGGTCGATCCGAAACTGTTCGCCGGCCTGTACTTTCTCGAACACGGCCAGGCGTTGTTCGCCTAGCTTGCAATGCCAACCTGCGCTGCATGCGCAGAGGGCGCGTCAGTTGGACGGAACCGCTTTTGGATTGGCCTGGTACTCGATGCGCAGCGTGCCGATTTGCGGATGGGCCGCATCGCCACCCGCATACAGCACGCCATCGCTGACATTGAAAGTTGCAGCGAGATTCGGCGGAAGCTGCGCGGCTTCGACTGGAAACGAGGCAATCCCGCGCAAATGAAAATTCTTCGGAACGTAGTCGCGACCGGTCGTCGGATCCTTGACCTCGCCCGCATAGAAAATTTTCTCGGCGAACGGCATCGGAGGATTGCGATGCCCTGCGGGCACGCGGAACTTGCTCGAATCGATGGACTCCGGCGACCAGCCCTGCTCGTAACGGCAAGTCGCGCCATCGCAGTGCTCGATCCACTGATACATGGTTACCAAACGGCGCAGCAGGACGGTATTGGCGGAAATGCCGAACTGTTCGTCACGCGGCGGTTTGCGGATTTCATAGTCTTCGTTCAAGCGAATGAACCCCGCATCCGTTTTTGCGGACGGTGGCTTCACAGCCCCTGACTCTTGTCCAACCGTGCGCACCGCGACGCTCGATGCCGCGCCGTTCGGCACCGCGCCGCGCTGACGCAGCGACCACCACGCCGCAGCCAGCACGACCCACAACAGCGCCATCACGATCAGCGCGATGCGTGTCCACGAAACGCGTTGTTTTTTCCTGTTTGCGCGAGCCATGCCGAACCTTTCAACCGCTCAAGCTTACTTCACCACCGCGCCACCCGACGTCTGCCGCGGATCGGTGCCCGCGTGCAGGGTGCCGGATTTTTTATCCCAACTCACGGCATTCATGAATCCCCACGTGCGTTCGGATTCGCTGACTTTGTGACCCATCGCTTCGAGCGCTTTGACCTCGTCGGCGCTGAAGGCGCCTTTTTCCGCCGAGATCACATCGGGCAGGTATTGATGGTGATAGCGCGGATTGCCGACGAATTTTTCCGGCGTCTCGCCATCGACGAAGGCGAGAATGCCTTCGAGCACCATGGTGATGATGCGGCTGCCGCCCGGCGTGCCAATGACGCCGATGCGATCCGCACCGACAACGAAGCTCGGCGACATCGACGACAGCGGCCTGCGCCCCGCCGCCGGCGCATTCGCATCCGCCCCCACCACGCCGTACACATTCGGCTTGCCGGCCACGAGCGCGAAGTCGTCCATCTCGTCGTTGAGCAAAAATCCGGTGCCCGGCACGACCATGCCGGAGCCGAACACGAAGTTCACCGTCTGCGTCGCCGCAACCCGATTGCCGTCTGCATCGATGATGGAAAAATGCGTCGTGTGCGGGCCCTGTGGCGGCATCTGGTAGGGCGGCAGCAGATCGCTCGGCGTCGCCTTGTCCGGATGGATCGACGCACGCAATCCGGCGGCATACAGCGGGCTGCCGAGTTCATCGAGCGGTATCTTCACGAAATCCGGATCACCCAGGTACTGGGCGCGATCGCGGTAAGCGCGACGCATCGCCTCGACGATCAAATGCACCCGATGCACGCGATCGAATTTGGCCAGGTCGTAACCCGAGAGGATGTTGAGCATTTCCTCGATCGCGATGCCGCCCGAGGACGGTGGCGGCGCCGTGACGATCTGCCAGTCGCGGTACTTGAACGAAATCGGCTCACGTTCCTTGACCTGATAGCTTGCAAGGTCTTCGAGCGACCAGCGCCCCCCCTTGGCTTTCACATCGTCGACGAGCCTGGCGGCAAATTCGCCGCGATAGAACCCGTCGTTGCCTTGCGCTGCGATCAACGCCAAGGTTGCGGCGATGTCGGGATTCTTGAACACCCAGCCGACGCTCGGCACCTCCCCTTTGTCGAGAAACAACGCCGCCGCCGCCGGATAGCGCTCGAAGATCGGCTTGCGATAACGCACCTCGTCGGCAAAGCGCTTGTCGATGGCGAAGCCCTGGCGCGCGAGACGGATCGCGGGCGCCAACGATTTTGCCAACGGCAGCTTGCCGTAGTGCTGCGCAAGCCAGACCAAGCCGGCCGGCTCACCCGGAATCGCCGCCGACAGCGGGCCGTTGAGCGAATGATCCTTGTCGAGATCGCCATTGGCGGCGAGGTAATCCTTGGCGTCGACCGCCGCCGGCGCGGTTTCGCGTGCGTCGATGAACACATCCTTGCCATCGCTGGCCCGGTGCAACAAAAACATGCCGCCGCCGCCAAGGCCCGAACTCTGTGGCTCGACCACCGACAAGGCGGCCGCCACGGCCACGGCGGCATCGAACGCATTGCCGCCTTGTGCGAGCATCTCGAAACCGGCCTCGGTGGCGAGTTTGTGCGCACTGGCGATCGCGGCATGCCCGGGCTTCGCGGATTGGCTCGTCGACGCGGCCAGGCTGGCATCGGCAACGACGGCAAGCAGGATCATGCCGATTCCGGCAAGACTATTTCTACGCATCGCGCGACTCCACGGCAGGTTCTTGGTTTTGCATCAAGTCGCGATATTTTTCGACCAGCGCCTCGTGCGACTCGGGGTGTTCGGCGTCGACCAGAATACATTCGACCGGGCATACCTCCACGCACTGGGGCGCGTCGAAATGACCGACGCATTCGGTGCAACGCGAAGGCGCGATTTCGTAGATGACGGCGCCGAGCGCGATCGCCTGATTGGGGCAGACGGGCTCACAGACATCGCAATTGACGCAGGTATCGAGAATTTTCAGTGCCACGGACAAAGCTCGGCCGGCATCGCTGCGGCAAATAAAGCGAAACTGCCATCCCAAGCATGGGGCTGGCAAAGGCGCGTCTCCTTGCGAGGTGGGCAAGAGCGGCCTTCCATGGCCGCCGCATCGGCGCAAATGCTTGCGCTATTTCAACTCGACGAAATAGTACGTCGCGCCAGTTCTCTCGATCTCGGGCTTCACGCGCTCGGAATCCGCCGGCGCGCCAATGAACAGAATGTAGACGCCCTTGAATGCGCCATCCTTCGCATCCTTGAATGCCGCGAGTACCGTGTCGGCGGTGAACGTCGAATTCGGGCCACCGAAGGTCATGAATGCGCCCGGCAGCACGCCGCGCTGCACGGTCGTCTGGATGTTGTCGAGCCCGTTCGCACGATCGGTCTTGGCCGCATCGTCGTCGCCGCCCGGAATGTAGTACACGTACGGGTGGTTGGTTTTCACCGTTGCGGCATTGTCACGCAGGAATTTGGTCACCACTGCCTTGAAATACGGCGCCCACGCGGCCTTGTCGATGGTGTCCTTCGGCATCACCAGCGCAGCGGTTTCTTTCGCCATGGCGTCGGCCTTGGCGGCCGCTTCGGCAACCTTGGCTTTTTCTTCCTCGCTCGGCCCGCAGGCGACGAGCAATAGAGCGGCGGAAAGCGCGAGGATGGTGCGGAAAGCGTACTTTTTCATGTTATCTCCCGATGACGGACTCAAAAAACTCAATGGCCACCCCAGCGCTGGCGCAACGCGCGCTGCACGGCCGGATGGACGAAGCCGGACACGTCGCCGCCCAGACGCGCGATTTCGCGCACGAGCGAGGACGAGATGAAACTGTACTGCTCCGCAGGCGTGAGGAACAAGGTTTCGGCGCGCGGAATCAGATGCCGATTCATGCTCGCGAGCTGGAATTCGTACTCGAAATCCGACACCGCGCGCAAACCGCGCAGAATCACGCCGGCACCGACCTCATCGACAAATTTCGCCAGCAACGAGGAAAACCCGCGCACTTCCACGTTGGCGATGCCGGCAAGCGCTTCGCGCGCGAGCGCGATGCGTTCCTCCAGCGGGAACCCCGGGGTTTTGTTCGGGCTTTCCGCCACCGCCACGATCACGCGCTCGAACAACGGCGCCGCACGCTCGGTCAGATCGATATGCCCGTTCGTGATCGGATCGAACGTGCCAGGATAAATCGCGATGCGCGCGCGTTCGGCGGGAATGGGCTGGTTCGACATGGTTCGCGTCCGACTCGGGCCGTGCGTTCGACTGTCCGCAAGCTTAGCCTATCGACGGTACAGCGCATAGCGCACGTTGCCGGCGCGCGCTTCCCGGTACAGCTGCCACGACGGCGGCAAGATCACCGTCGCCGCAAGCGGCGCTTCGACGTACACCAAAGCGTTCGCTTGCAGCCAGGCATGGGCCTCGATCCGACGCGCCGCCTCCGTCCACAGGTCGGCTCCGAACGGCGGGTCGAGAAACACGATGTCGAAGGCCTGCGCCGCCGTGTCGCCGAGCGCCGCCAGCGCGTCGACTTGCCGCACCTGCGCGTGAGTCTGCTTGAGCCGTGCGAGATTGTCGCGCAACGCCTGCGCCAACCGCGCATCGCGTTCGATGAAGTCGACTTGGGCCGCCCCGCGCGACAGCGCCTCGATGCCGAGCGCGCCGGTGCCGGCGAAAACATCCAGACAGCGTGCGCCGTGGACGATCGGCGCAAGCCAGTTGAACAGGGTTTCGCGCACCCGATCCGGCGTTGGCCGCAGGCCATCCACGTCGGGCACGGCCAGTTTCGATCCACGCAAACTGCCGCCGATGATGCGCACCTTGCCGAGTGTCTGCGCGGCAGTCGCACGGCTTGAAGCGGGCGTCATCGACACGAAATCGGGAGTAGCGCGAGTGGTAGCATGGCGCCATTGTCTTTCAATTCGACGTGAAGATGTTCAAATTCTGGAAGAAAAACGAGAACGCGGAACGTGCGACCGAAAACGCGCAGGCTTCCGACTCGACACGCCCCATCGAAGCAGATGCGATCGCGACGAATTCATCGCCCGTCGCACCCCAAAGCGCGGAGGAAACGCCCTCCGCCCCGGCCGTTCCCGTCATCGCGATCGAGAGAAAAACCTGGCGCGAACGCCTCGCCGGCAGCGTGTTCAATCGCAGTATCGGCAGCCTGTTCGCACGCAGGCCGAAACTCGACGACGCCCTGCTCGACGAACTGGAAACCGCGCTGCTGGGCGCCGACGTCGGCGTGAGCGCGACAACAGCCCTCATCGAGGATCTGCGTCGGCGCATGGGCAAACGCGAATTCGTCGATGCCGATGCGTTGCTGCTCGCGCTGCGCAGCGACCTCATCGCCTTGTTGCAACCGGTTGCCCAGCCGCTGCGCGTGGACGCATCGAAACGGCCGTTCGTGATCCTCATGGTCGGCGTCAATGGCGTCGGCAAGACGACCACGATCGGCAAACTCGCGCGTCGTTTCCAGAACGCGGGGCACAGCGTCGTGCTCGCTGCCGGCGACACGTTTCGCGCCGCGGCTGTCGAGCAACTGAAAACCTGGGGCGAGCGCAACGATGTCGCCGTCGTCGCGCAAGGCTCCGGCGCCGACTCGGCCAGCGTGATATTCGACGCGCTGCAATCGGCACGCTCGAAACAACTCGACATCCTGATCGCCGACACGGCCGGACGGCTGCACACCCAGGCCGGGCTGATGGACGAGCTCGCCAAGATTCGTCGTGTGCTCGGCAAGCTCGATGCCGTCGCGCCACACGAAGTGCTGCTCGTGATCGACGGCACCACGGGCCAGAACGCGGTCAACCAGACCCGCCAGTTCCGCGCCGCGATCGGCGTCACCGGCCTCGTCGTCAGCAAACTCGACGGCAGCGCCAAGGGCGGCGTGGTGTTTGCGCTGGCCAAGGAATTCGGCCTGCCGATCCGCTTCGTCGGTCTGGGCGAAACCGCCGACGACCTGCGCGAGTTCGACCCCGTCGCCTTCGTCGATGCGTTGTTGCCGGCCAATCTCGGTAACCGCGAAACCGTGGCGACGTGAGCGGCGACGTCGCCCCGCGCCTGCTGCGCTGGTTCGACGCGCACGGTCGCCACGATCTGCCGTGGCAACGCAACATCCGCGCGAACCCTATCGTGTGTGGCTGTCGGAGATCATGCTGCAACAAACCCAGGTGGCGACGGTCATCCCCTACTTTTTGCGCTTTGTGGACAAGTTGCAAAGTATACGATTGCTTGCCGCCGCGACTGCGGACGACGTCCTCGCGCTGTGGACGGGCCTTGGCTACTACAGTCGCGCGCGCAACCTGCATCGCGCCGCAAGAATTTGTGTGGATCGCCACGATGGCGAACTGCCTAACGATTTCGATGCGCTGCTCGCCTTGCCGGGGATCGGCCGCTCCACGGCGGGCGCCATCGCCGCACAGGCATTCGGACAACGTCGCGCCATTCTCGACGGCAACGTCAAACGCGTGTTGGCACGCTTTCACGGCATCGCGGGCTGGCCCGGGGAAAAGGCCACGGAAAACCGCCTCTGGCAACACGCCGATGCGCACACTCCACACCAACGCATCGCCGACTACACCCAGGCCATCATGGATTTGGGCGCCGGCGTCTGCGCGCGCACACAACCGCGCTGCGACGCCTGCCCGCTACGTGCCGATTGCATCGCATATCGCGATGGCCGCACCGCCACCTTGCCTGCGCGCAAGCCCGCAAAAGCGCGCCCGACGCGCCGCACCGTCATGCTGCTGTTGCGCGATGCGCGTGGCCGCCTGCTGCTCGAACGGCGCGCTCCCACCGGCGTCTGGGCGGGATTGTGGAGCCTGCCCGAGTCGACGGATGCCGCGACCGCACGCCATGCGATCGCCCGCGCTCATCGCCTCGATGCGGATTCGATTCGATTCCGCGCGCTGCCATCCTTCCTGCACGACTTCAGCCACTACCGGCTCGACGTGACTCCGCTGGCGCTCGATCTGGAGCCCGCGCCGGCGCTCGCCGATGACGGTGAAAAACGGTGGCTGCATCCGCACGAAGCCACCGCACTCGGCCTGCCCGCCCCCGTGCGCAAACTGATTCAATCCCTGACCTGAACACGAGGCCTGCCATGTCCCGCACCGTTTTTTGCGCCAAACTGCAACACGAAGCCGAAGGCCTCGCCTACGCGCCCTACCCCGGCGCGCTGGGCAAACGCCTTTTCGATACCGTATCCAGGCAAGCCTGGTCGCAATGGCTCGCACACCAAACCATGCTGATCAACGAAAACCGCCTCTCGCCCCTGGACCCGAAAGCGCGCCAATTTCTTGAAACGGAAATGGAAAAATATTTTTTCGGCGACGGTTCGGCGGCCCCCCAGGGCTACGTACCGACCGCCGACTGAGCGAATTTCGCCACGCCGACGGCGATAACCAACTCATCCGAAAACCTGATTAGCCCCGACCCTCAGCCATGATAATTCGTCCTGATTCGCATCAATTCTCAGTGGAAGCAAACAGACTCCCTCTCCCCCAACAGCTCTATCGTTGGGGGAGAGGGCTGGGGTGAGGGGGGATTTTGATCTTCGGCAATGCAAGAGCGAAAAACGCCCCCTCACCCAACCCTCTCCCCCGAGCAGGCTCGGGGGAGAGGGCTTGTTCCGCGCTGAGATTCAGCGCTAATCAGGCCCGAAAATGGGACTTGTCGCCAGCCTCGCTCGAGGCTAGAATGCGCGGCTCCGTGCCGGAGTAGCTCAGTTGGTAGAGCAACGCATTCGTAATGCGTGGGTCGGGAGTTCGATTCTCTTCTCCGGCACCATAACAATCGGCGGTTCATCGCGAGCCGTCCGTTGCAAAAAAGCCCGCCGCTCGGCGGGCTTTTTTGTTTCCGCAGAAAATGTCGGCGCGTGCGGTCCGCACGCGAAATCGAGTGGGAGCTGGTTCAAACGTAGGCTTTGCGCACCACGCGGCTCGCATCGATCGCACGGATGTCGGGCGTGCCGGCCTGGCGCATGATCTGCTTCAGTTCGCGTGTGTAGATATCGAGCACCGATTCGACCCCGGCTTGACCGAATGCGGCCAGCCCCCACACCTGCGGGCGCCCGATGCCGACGCCGGTCGCGCCAAGTGCCAGCGCCTTGAACACGTCGGTACCGCGGCGGATACCGCCATCGATGAACACCGGAACGCGACCTTTCACTGCGGCCACGACTTCGGGCAGGCAGTCGATCGTCGCGCGCAGGGTTTCCTCGTTGCGTCCGCCGTGATTCGACACGACGATGCCGTCGACGCCATGCTCACACGCCAGCGCGGCATCCTCGCCGGTAACGATGCCTTTGACGATCAACTTGACCGTCACCAGCTTGCGCAGTTTGTCGAGAAACGCCCAACTGATGTCCAGCGGAGAAAACTCGGTGACGCGGGAAAGATCGAGTCCGGCGTAGGCCGGCGCCTTGCGCAGCGGATCGTGCGAATTGCCGATGTGGCAGGCCGTGCACTCGCGCGGATCGGCTTTCATCGCGCGCAACAGCGTCTCGTTGTTGCGCCCCGGCATGGTATCGACGGTCAGCGCGATGGCGGTGCAGCCGAGATGCTCGGCGCGTTTGACCAGCGCCTCGGTCACCTTCCAGTCGTTGGTCGCGTACAACTGTTGCCAGACCGGCGCACCGCGCGCCTTGATGACATCGGCCTGGGGCGCCGAGGCCACGTTCGACAGCATCAACTGCGCGGATCGCGCCGCGGCCGCCCGCGCCGTGGCCACTTCGCCTTCCGGATGAAAGGCACGCTGGCTCGACACGGCCGACAAATACAGCGGCGTCGGCCAGTGCGTGCCGAACACCTTCACGCTCATGTCGACATGGCTCACGTCGACAAAGCGGTGCGAGCGGATTTCGTAGTGCGCGAACGCATCGTGGTTGATGGCCATGGTGCGATCGTCGTCGGCGCCGGTGGCGATATAGCCGAAGTGCGCCGGCTTGTCCGCAAGCGCCGCACGCGCCAGCGCCTCGAATTCCATCACGTTGAGCGCGGCCTTTGCATCCGCCGAAGTTGCCGCTTCCGCCGCTGCCGCGCCGAACAACGGACGACTCAACCCCAACACCGGAAGCGCGGCGATGCCGCCAAGGAGTGTTCGCCGCGATGCAGACCAGGACGCGTTCATGGACTATCCCCGAGCCGATGAGGACGTCACCATAGCGCAAATCGATTTTGCCCGCCCTTGTGCGGAGTCAACTCCGACCCTCCACCGCAAGGACGAGGGATGCGAATCGCACCGCTCGATGACACGAGCGATTTCTATCGAATGTCGGCGGCTGGCAAAAATACTGGAATCGACGCGATGCACCGCGCCGCCTCACAGCCCGCCCACCGCCTCGGCGACGGCGCGGAACAGCGCGCGACACTTGTTCATGGTTTCCTTCCACTCCAACTCGGGCACCGAGTCGGCGACGACGCCGCCGGCGGCCTGCACGTGGAGTTGGCCGTTCTGCACGATTGCGGTGCGGATGGCGATGGCGAGGTCGGCCTCGTCGTGCCAGTTCCAGTGGCCGATCGCGCCGCCGTAAACGCCGCGTTTGACGGTTTCGAGTTCGGCGATCACTTCCATCGCGCGCACTTTCGGCGCGCCGGTCAGCGTGCCCGCGGGGAATGTTGCGCGGAACACATCCATGAAACTCAGTCCCGGTTTCAGTTTGCCGACGACTTCGGAAACGATGTGCATGACGTGCGAATAGCGCTCGACGATCATGTTCGCGGTCAATTCCACCGAGCCGGTTTCGGCGATGCGCCCGACATCGTTGCGACCGAGGTCGATCAGCATCAGATGCTCGGCGCGTTCCTTCGGATCGGCGAGCAATTCGGTTTCCATCGCCGCGTCTTCCGCCGCCGTGTGCCCGCGTCGGCGCGTGCCGGCGATCGGGCGCAGCACGACCTGTTCGCCTTGCGCGCGCACGAGAATTTCCGGCGACGAGCCGATGATCTGCTCCGTCCCCAAATCGATGAAATACATGTACGGCGACGGATTCAACGCACGCAGCGCGCGATACACATCCAGCGGGCGCGAGCGGAACGGCACGCTCAAGCGCTGGCTGAGCTGGACCTGGAACACGTCGCCCGCATAGACGTATTCCTTGGCTTTCTCAACCGCAGCGAGATAGTCGATCTTCGGAAAACTCGACACAAAATGCGATTCATCAATCGCCTTGGGATCGACGCTATCGGGATACGCCGCACTGGTCGAACGCAGCCGATGCACGAGCGCATCGAGCCGGCGCTGCGCACGCGCGTAGGCGCGCGGCTCGGCCGGATCGGCGTTGACGATCAAATACAGCTTTCCCTTCAAGTTGTCGAACACGGCCAATTCTTCGGCCAGCATCAGGCAGATATCGGGCATGCCGAGCTGATTCGGCTTGGCATCCGCCTTGATTCGGTGTTCGATATAGCTTGCGCACTCGTACCCAAAATAACCGACCAAGCCGCCAGAAAATTTCGGCAACCCTTCGATCCGCGGCACGTGGTACTGCGCCTTGATCGCGGCGATTTCAGCAAGCGGATCGGCGACGCAGCGTTCCTCGACGGTTTCGCCTTCCTCGGTCACGACCAGTCGCTTGCCGTAAACGCGGATCACGCGCCGCGCCGGCAGGCCGATGATCGAATAGCGCCCCCAACGCGCACCGCCCTCCACCGACTCGAACAAATACGCATACGGCCCATCGGCGAGCTTCAGGTACACCGACAGCGGCGTATCGAGATCGCTCAACACCTCGCGCACGAGCGGGATGCGGTTGTAGCCTTGGCTGGCAAGAGCAGCGAATTCGGAGGGAGAAATCACGGTGCGACGGCACGACGGCGAAAGGGTTGCCGAAGATAGCAAGCAATGTTGCTTTGCGCCAATCCGTAAATGCGTGTGAGGAATCGCGACTCGAACTCCCAAACTGGCTTCCGTTGTACTGGATAGTTATCTTGCCCGGAATATCCGAATCGCTCATCCGTTCTGGCGGTGCAATCCGGGAGCCCAAAAACCCAACCCCGGTCGACGAGGCTCCGCCTGCCCGATCGAATGGCCCAACACGAAATCGCAGTGATTTTGCCCCCCTTTTCAAAAAATCAATGCGCCTTTCGTCAACCCGCCAGCGCCCGCCGCGACATACCACGCAGTTCGATGGAAAATTCGACACCGCTGCCATCGGGCAGGTTGGCGGCAAAGGCGCGACCGCGATGCAGCTCGGCGATCAGGCGTACGATCGACAGGCCAAGGCCGAGATGCGGCAGTTCGGTCGCTGCGCCGACGAGTGGTGTATTTTTCTGTGCCGTAGCCGAGCGCACGCTGACCAGCGAATCGAACAGTTTGTCGGCCATGGTCGGCGGCAGTGGCGGACCTTGATTGGCCACACAAACGATGGCGGCATCGCCCTGTGCATGCAGCGTGATGCGGATCCAGCCTTCGTCGGGGGTGAAGCTGCGCGCGTTGTCGATCAATTTGTCGAGCGCCTGCGCGATCAGTTCGGGCGCACCGTGCATGCGCATCGGTGTCGATGGCAGATCGGCTTCGAGGCGGCGCGGCGCAAGCAGCCCTCGATAGGCGTCGGCGCAGCCGCGCACGACCGCCGCGAGATCGAACTCCTCGGCATCGACACCGTCGATGGCGCGCTCCATGCGGCTCGCTTCGCTCATTGCGCGCACGATCGCGCCCAGGCGCTCGGCGCCACTGCGCGCACGAGAGAGATACGTGCGCGCGTCGGTGGATACCGCCTGCTGGTCGAGGTTGTCGAGTGAGGATTTGACGATCGCGAGCGGCGTCTGCAATTCGTGCGACAGCTTGGCGGCGAGCGTGCGCAGGTAATCGGTGTACGCCGCCGTTTCGTCGAGCAGGTGCGCGAAACTGCGGGCGAGATCGCCGAGTTCGTCTGCCGCGCCGATCAGCGGCTGTGGAATCGGCCTCTCGCTGCCACGCTCCATTTTTCCACTCGTCCGTTTGGCGCGTTCGACGGCATCGCGCAAGCGGCGAATGCGCAAACCGAGCACGCCGGCGAAGGCGAACAGCATGGCGCCGGCGAACACGAGTGCGCCGAGGCTGGCGCCGATGAGAATCAGCAAGGCGCGGTTGGTCAGCAGTGGCAACGCATCGCCGGATTGTTCGAGCAGCAAGGCGCCACGCACTTCGCCGCGCGCAATCGCCTGAGTCGTGCCGATGCGCGTCGCCGATGTAGCCTCGTATAGCGGCACGGCGGCGGCGAGTACGACGCTGCCGCCTTGACCGATACCGTTCGCGGCGGGCGCTGGATGCCAGGCGGTGGCGGCCACGCCCGACAATGCTTGCCAGATTTCGGGCGAGGACAGGCGCGGCAGATTGGTCGCGAAATCCTGTGCGCGCGTCATGCCGGGCGCGATGAGACTGCGATAGATCAGATTCTCGAACCAGCGTCGCAACGCCGGAGCGGTATCCAGCGGCGCGGCGGCAAGGCGCCCGGATTCGGCGATCACCCAGCCCTCGGCGCTGAGCACGCGCACGCGCATGCCCTCGGGCGCGAACTGGGCGAGGTCGGCGGACAGATCCGGCGATCGTGCCAAGACGGGCCGTAATTCGTTGTGCGCGTTGTTCGGCGCGTCCGCGTCGAATTCGTTGAGCGTGAGCGCGTCGGGCATCTGTCCGCGCGGCAAGCGCAATTCGACGCGATAGCCGTCGGCGCTTTCCTGCCAAACGCCGCTCAACGTCTCCGGCAGCGAGTTGTCCGCTTCTGCTGAAGAGTGCGGCCATGGATGGCTGTTTTTTGATTCTTCGCGATCAAGGACGAGCGCAGAAAAAACTCCGGGCGCCGCGCTGGCGAGCAGATAACGCCGCAGGTCGTCGTCGCGCGCGAGGCTCAAGGTCAAGTGATCGCGCCGCAAGGCGTCGTCGGCGAGCGCATCGGCGCGCGTTCGCGTCGTGTCGCGCACGAGCGCGAGCAGGTACAGAAAATCCTTGTCGACGCAAAGCAGCAAGCGCGCTTTCTGCGCATCGTCGGCGGGGCCGATGTTCTGCGCATAGGGCAGCAACGGCGTCCAATCGTCCGCGTAACCGTCGACGCGCATGCCGGCGGCGCAGGGATGCACATAGAACGCCTGCCCCGACGCAGGCAGCACGGTCTTGAGCGCGGCGAGGCTGCGCGCCAGCGCCTTGGCCGATGCGATCAGGGTTTGCTCCTGCCCCTGGCGCAACAACTCTTCCATCTGCCGCACGATCAACCAACCCGCGAGCGGCAGCGCCAGCGTGGAGAGCGCGAGTAGAAGGAGTTTGAATCGGAGGGACATGCGAGGCAGCTTACCTTCTCCCGACGGGAGAAGGTGGCGCGTAGGGCCGGTTGAGGGAGAGGATTTTCAGTTCCGGAGTGGCGCTACGACATGCGGCGGTTTTCCCTCATCCGCCCCTTCGGGGCACCTTCTCCCGAGGGGAGAAGGGAAGAATGGAGTCACGGTCGCCAGCGATATCCGGCGCCATGCACCGTCTCGATCGAATCGAAACTTGCGTCGATGGCAAGAAACTTCTTGCGAATACGCTTGATGTGCGAGGTGATCGTTGCATCGTCGACGACGACTTGCGCCTCGCGCATGAGCTGGTCGCGGTTTTTCACATGGCCGGGGAAACGCACCAACGTGTGGATCATCCAGAACTCCGTCACCGTCAACGGTACGTCGGTGCCATTCCAGGTTACGCGCATGCGCTCGGCTTCGAGCTTGAGCGGGCCGTGTTCGACGATGGTCTCCCTGGACACCGGCCGGTTCAACGCATCGATGCGGCGAAATAATGCGCTGATGCGGGCCGCGAGATGATGCAGGCTGACATCCTTGGTGAGATAGTCGTCGGCGCCGAGGCGCAGACCCGAGATCACGTCGAAATCGGAATCGCGCGCGGTCAGGAACAGGATCGGCAAGGTCGAGGATTGGGCACGCAGTTCACGACACAGATCGAAACCGCCCTCGGGCTCCTCACCCAGACCGACGTCGATGATCACCAACTCGGGCAGCCGCTGTGCGAACGCGCGGCTGGCGTCGGGGCGCGAGGCGTAACCTTGCGTGGCGTAGCCGAAGCGATTGAGCGCCTCGACATAGTTGGCGCGAATCGCGGGTTCGTCTTCGACGATGGCAATGTTGCGGCCCATGATGTTTCGTCCTGCCCGAAAAATGCGTGCAGCTTACGCAAGCCGCCCGGTGTGCGGCAATGACGCTGGCACATTTGTCATGGCCTCGCCAGATTTTGCCTTGCGCTTGCCGCAAATGCGGCGGCGCCCGCGCATGGGCTCGGGGCACGCTGCTGCGCAACGTCGCCCCAACCCTTGAGGATCGCACCCGATGAACGCCAACCGTCCCGATCCGAATGCCGATCTGAGCCTCGTCGAACCGTTTCGTGTCGCCTTCGCCCTGTTTGCGCTCGTGCTCGGCGCGCTTGCCGCATTGCAATTCTGACGTCGCAACGCGAAATCCTGCGCGCCGCGTCAGTGTGCCGCCGCCAGCATTTTCGTCACGATCTCGCGGTAATCGGCGTGACCGAAAATCGCCGAGCCGGCAACGAACGTGTCCGCGCCAGCGCGGGCAATCTCGCCGATGTTGTCGACCTTGACGCCGCCATCGACTTCGAGCCGGATCGCACGCCCGCTGGCATCGATGCGCTCACGCACCTCGCGCAGCTTGCCGAGCGTGGACGGGATGAAATTCTGCCCGCCGAAACCGGGGTTGACGCTCATGAGCAGAATCAGATCGATCTTGTCCAGCACATAGTCGAGGTAGGTCAACGGCGTGGCGGGATTGAACACGAGGCCCGCCGTGCAGCCGCAGTCGTGGATCAATTGGATGGTGCGGTCGATGTGCTCGCTCGCCTCGGGATGGAAGCTGATGTGGGTCGCGCCCGCTTTGGCGAAATCCGGCACGATGCGATCGACCGGTTTGACCATCAGATGCACGTCGATCGGCGCGGCGACGCCATGCTTGCGCAGCGCCTCGCAGACCAGCGGGCCGATGGTCAGGTTCGGCACGTAGTGATTGTCCATGACATCGAAATGCACCCACTGCGCGCCGGCGGCGAGTACGCGCTCGACTTCCTCGCCGAGCCTGGCGAAATTGGCGGACAAAATCGAAGGGGCGATGACGGGTGACTGTTTCATGGTTTCGGGATTCGCAATGGCTTGGGGAAAAGCATAGCGCGACGGCGGTGGCGAATCCCGCCTTGCCGCGTGCGGATGGCAACTACTTCATGCCGCGCTCACGGTGAATTTGCTCGTAGGCCGCATTGATATCGCGCGAGCGCTCTTCGGCGCGACGCTTCAGTTCGTCCGGCACGTTGCCGAGCTTGTCGGGATGATGCTGACTCATCAGCTTGCGATACGCGCGTTTGACTTCGGCATCGCTGGCCGCGCGCGCGACGCCGAGCACGGCGTACGGATCCTTGCCGCGAGCGGCCTGCGCCGCCGGCCCGCGCGTGCGTTCGCCGCGCTGCGCATGGACGTATTCCTCCCAGTTGTCGGGCGCGACATAGGCATAGCCCTTCATCACCGCGATGCCGATCAATTGGCGTTCGTCGACGCCGAGTGCGGCGCACAGTTTGCGCACGATGGCGAGCTTGGCCGGTGCGAGCGGGCCGTCTGCGCAGACGATATCGAGCAGCAGATCGATGAGGATGAAGGCCCGGTCGCGATGTCCATGCGTCCATGCGCGCAATTGCACGATGGCATTCGTGGTCGAATAGTCCGGTTGCTTGCCCGCCGAGAACTGGCCGATGGCGGCGTTGCGCAGTTCGGCAGAAAGCTGCAGCCGCACCATCAAGCTTTCGGTTGCGGCGATCTCGGCTTCGGACACGCGCCCGTCCGACTTCGCGATGGCCCCGGCGAGGCCGAACAGCGGCGCAACGAAGGACAACGGCGCCGATTCGATCGCGCCTGCAGAAGCGCTCACGCTGCGATCGAAAATATGCCCGAGCAGGACGCAGACGAGAATCGCGGCCGGATTGTGGAACACGCCGACGCCGATCGTGAAGCCAATCAGTTTGCCCCAGAAATTCATGCGCGCCCCGCTCGATCGGCGCCTGCGCCGGTCGGCGAGGAAACAAAAAATGAGGATTTCATCGCTCGCCGCGAAACCATGTGGAGCGCGGATTCTAGCCGAACACCGCCAGCAAGCCTGAACCGCGCCTCGCTGCCGGCTCTGTCCCGACAACGCCGCCCGCCCTACAATGCGCGCCTTCGCTTTTTCGCCGAGGTCGCCGTGCCCACCACGCTTCTGCAATCCCACCTGCCCGGCCTCGACTTGATCCACCGCGGCAAGGTGCGCGACGTCTATGCCCTGTCCGCGCAGGAATTGCTGATCGTCGCCAGCGATCGCCTGTCGGCCTTCGATGTGATCCTGCCCGACCCGATCCCCGGCAAAGGCGAGATGCTCTGCCAGATGTCGAATTTCTGGTTCGCAAAGACTGTGCATCTGGTGCCGAACCACCTGACCGGCAAAAACGTCTCCGACGTCCTGCCGCTCGGCGTGGATGCGCATTTGTATACCCGGCGCAGCGTCGTCACCCAACGCCTCAAACCCGTGCCGGTCGAAGCGATCGCACGCGGCTACCTGATCGGCTCGGGCTGGAAGGACTACCAGGCGACCGGCTCGCTCTGCGGTATCCGTTTGCCTGCCAACCTGCGTCAGGCGGAGAAGTTGCCCGCACCGATCTTCACGCCCTCGACCAAAGCCGCCATCGGCGACCACGACGAAAACATCGACTTCGACCGGGTCGTGGCCGCCATCGGCGCCGACCTCGCCGAACAGGTGCGCGCGGCGACGTTGAAGATTTATGCTTTCGCGGCGGAGTACGCCGCGACGCGCGGCATCCTCATCGCCGACACCAAGTTCGAATTCGGCACCGACGAGGCCGGCAGGCTCTACGTCATGGACGAGATGCTGACGCCGGATTCCTCACGCTTCTGGCCCGCCGACGAATACCGCATCGGCATCAGCCCGCCGAGCTACGACAAACAGTTCGTGCGCGATTATCTGGAAACGCTCGACTGGAACAAAACCGCGCCGGGGCCGACGCTCCCGCAGTCGGTCATCGACGGCACGGCCGCGAAATACGCCGAAGCGCTGAAGCGGCTCGCCGGCATCGAACTGGGGTGACTGCGTCGCCGCTATCGATACGCCGCTTGTCGCGCCACGTTCGATGTGATATCTGTATCGCCATGACCTCCACCCGCCAGTACTTTTATTTTTGGTACGACATTCCCAAGCCGCTGGCGGAGGAAGGGGCGCGATCGATCTGACGATCACGCAAACGAAACAACCCTCGAAAACCGCCGGCCCGCCCGGCGGTTTTTTTATGCGTCGCATTTGCCCTCGTCCCCCCAACCCCCACTTTCGCTTTTCGATCAATGAGGCCCGCCACCATGACCGCACACGCTACCGACGATCTGCGCATCGCCGAACTGAAGGAACTTTCCACACCCGCGCAGGTGATCGGCGAGTTCCCGCTGGATGCACGCAGCAAATACACCGTCACCGATTCGCGCGCCGCCATTCACGCCATTCTTGGCGGCGCGGACCGCCTCGTGGTTGTCGTCGGGCCGTGTTCGATTCACGACCCGCACGCCGCACTGGAATACGCGCAACGACTGGTCGCGGAGCGCCGCCGTCACGCCGGCGAGCTGGAAATCGTCATGCGCGTGTATTTCGAGAAACCGCGCACGACCGTGGGCTGGAAAGGTTTGATCAACGACCCCGATCTGGATGGCAGTTTTCGCATCGACAAGGGCCTGCGCCTCGCACGCAGCCTGCTGCGCGACATCACGGCACTCGGGCTTCCGACCGGATGCGAATTCCTCGACATGATCACTCCGCAGTACATCGCGGATCTCGTCGCCTGGGGCGCGATCGGCGCACGCACGACCGAAAGCCAGGTGCATCGCGAGCTTGCTTCGGGATTGTCCTGCCCGATCGGTTTCAAGAACGGCACCGACGGCAACGTGAAGATCGCGGTCGATGCGGTGCTGTCGGCGGCCAGCCCGCATCATTTCATGGCCGTGACCAAGCATGGGCACACCGCGATCGCGACCACGCGCGGCAATCGCGATTGCCACGTCATTCTGCGCGGTGGCAAGACGCCGAACTACGACGCGGCCAGCGTGGAGACGGCGTGCGGCGTGATCGCCAAAGCCGGCCTGCGCGCGCGTGTGATGATCGATGCGAGCCACGCCAATTCGTCGAAGAACCCGGAAAACCAGCCGGCGGTGATCGACGACATTGCGCGCCAAATCGAAGCGGGCGAGACACGCATCCTCGGCGCGATGATCGAAAGCCATCTGCTCCGCGGCCGCCAGGACATCCTCGAAGGCCAGCCGTTGACCTACGGACAAAGCATCACCGATGCATGCATCGACTGGGAAACGACCGTGCGCACGCTCGACCGCCTCGCGCAGGCGGTGCGTACGCGGCGTGCGCGCGGAATCAAAACCGCGGCGTGAGCGGTGGTACATTGCCGACCATGTCGACGGTGTATTACGACTATTTGCTCACTCCGATCGGCCGCCTCCTGCTCGCGATCGATGGCCAGGGCTTGCGCCATGTCGATTTCGAGAACGGAAAATATCCGACGCCGATCGGCGAGAATTGGGAACGCGGCGCAGGCGCGCTGCACGAAGCGCGCGCGCAACTGAAAGCGTATTTCGCCGGTACGCTCACCGCGTTCGACCTGCCGCTGGCGCCGCAGGGCACCGAATTCCAACAACGGGTGTGGCTTGCCCTGCTGCGCATCCCCTTCGGCGCAACGACCACCTACGGCGACATCGCGCGCGAGTTGGGCGACGCTCACGCCACGCGCGCGGTCGGCGCCGCGAATGGGCGCAATCCGCTGCCGATCATCGTTCCCTGTCATCGCGTCATCGGTGCGGCGCGCGGCAACAAAGCCGGCGACTTGACCGGCTTCGGCGGCGGCCTGCCGGTCAAGCGCTGGCTGCTCGATCACGAGCAGCGCCACCATCGTTTCACTCTGACATCGCGCTGACGCTGCGCACGAGACGACCTCGCGCGCGTATGCGTGATCAGGCGTACTCGGCCATCGGCACGCAGGAACAAAACAGGTTGCGATCGCCGTACGCGTTGTCCGCGCGCCCCACGGGCGGCCAATATTTGTTCGTGCCGAGCGAAGCGACCGGGTACGCTGCCTGCTCGCGCGAGTACGCATGCGGCCACGCGTTCGCCGTCACCGCGGCGGCGGTGTGCGGCGCGTGACGCAGAACATTGTCTTCGCGGTCGGCGCGGCCTTCTTCGACCGCGCGGATTTCCTCGCGGATCGCGATCATTGCATCGATGAAGCGGTCGAGTTCTTCCTGCGATTCGGATTCGGTCGGCTCGACCATCAGCGTGCCCGGCACCGGGAAACTCATCGTCGGCGCATGGAAGCCGTAATCCATCAGCCGCTTGGCGACATCGTCGACGCTGATGCCGCTGGCGTCCTTGATCGCACGCAGGTCGAGAATGCATTCGTGCGCGACCAGTCCGCCGGGACCGGAATACAGCACCGGATAATGCGGCGAGAGTTTCTTCGCGATGTAGTTCGCGTTGAGAATCGCCACTTCGGTCGCCGCAGTGAGGCTTTTCGCGCCCATCATCGCGATGTACATCCACGAAATCGGCAGGATCGAGGCCGAACCGTACGGCGCCGCCGAGACCGCACCGATGCCCTGCGCGCCACGCGCGTAGCCGGTCGAACGCTGGTTCGGCAGAAACCTGGCCAGATGCGCGCCGACCGCGACCGGGCCGATACCGGGGCCGCCGCCGCCGTGCGGAATGCAGAAAGTCTTGTGCAAATTCAGATGCGACACATCGCCACCGAATTGACCGGGTGCGGCGAGGCCGACCATCGCGTTCATGTTCGCGCCATCGACGTACACCTGACCACCGTGCGCGTGCACGACCTCGCACACCTCGCGCACGTTCTGCTCGAACACGCCGTGCGTGGACGGATAGGTGATCATGATCGCGGCGAGATTCTGCGCGTGCTGTGCGGCCTTCGCCTTCAAGTCGCCGAGATCGATGTTGCCCTGCGCATCGCAGGCGACGACCACGACCTTCATGCCCGCCATTTGTGCCGAGGCCGGGTTGGTGCCGTGCGCGGACGCCGGAATCAGGCACACGTCGCGATGGCCCTCGCCACGCGACTGGTGATACGCGTGGATAATCAGCAGGCCCGCGTATTCGCCCTGCGAACCGGCATTGGGTTGCAACGACACCGCCGCATAGCCGGTCGCGGCGACGAGCATCGCTTCGAGCTGGTCGATCATTTCGCGATAGCCGACGGTCTGCTCGTCCGGTGCGAACGGATGGATGCCGCCGAATTCGGGCCAGGTGACCGGCAGCATTTCCGAGGTCGCGTTGAGCTTCATGGTGCACGAACCAAGCGGAATCATCGAGCGGTCGAGCGCGAGATCCTTGTCGGCGAGGCTGCGCAGGTAACGCAACATTTCGGTTTCCGAATGATGGCGGTTGAACACCGCGTGCGAAAGATAGGCGCTGGTGCGCGCAAGGCCTGCGGGCAGCACAGCGTCGCCGCCGAGGGCTGCGTCGAGCGCCTCGACCGTGGGCGCGGCGCGGCCCGACGCTTGCGCGAAGATGGCGAGCAGATCGGCAAGGTCGGCGCGCGTCGTCGTTTCATCGACCGAGATGCCCACGCGCGACTCGCCCGCGCGGCGCAGATTGATACGCTTCGCCTTGGCAAATTCGTGAAGCTGCACGGTGCGCGCGCCAGCATCGACGGTCAGCGTGTCGAAGAACGTGTCGTTGATCGGCGCAAAGCCGAGCTGCTTGATTCCGCTCGCCAGCAGCGCGGCCATGCGGTTCACGCGCAACGCGATCGTTTTCAATCCGCGTGGGCCGTGATAAACCGCGTACATGCTTGCCATGATCGCGAGCAACGCCTGCGCGGTGCACACGTTCGAGGTCGCCTTCTCGCGGCGGATGTGCTGTTCGCGTGTTTGCAACGCAAGCCGCAGGGCGGGCTTGCCTTGCGCATCCACGGTGACGCCGACGAGGCGCCCCGGCATCTGGCGCTTGAATTCGTCACGCACTGCCATGAACGCGGCGTGCGGGCCGCCGAAGCCCATCGGCACGCCGAAGCGCTGCGAGTTGCCGACGGCGACGTCGGCACCCCACTCGCCCGGCGGCGTCAACACGGTGAGCGCGAGCAGATCGGTGGCGACGACGACATGGCCGCCCGCCGCATGAATCGCCGCAGCGAGCGCGCGATAGTCGCGCACATCGCCTTCCACGCCGGGGTATTGCAACAGCACGCCAAAAGCGTTCGCGCTCGCCGCCTCGGCGGCCGCACCGACCTTCACTTCGATGCCGATCGGCTGCGCCCGCGTGCGCACGACTTCGATCGTCTGCGGCAACACATCGTCGGCGACGTAGAACACGTTCGACTTCGACTTGCCCACACGTTGCAACAACGTCATCGCTTCGGCAGCGGCGGTCGCCTCATCGAGCAGCGAGGCATTCGAGATCGCAAGGCCGGTAAGGTCGACGATCATCTGCTGGAAATTCAGCAAGGCTTCGAGGCGGCCTTGCGAAATTTCGGGCTGGTACGGCGTATACGCGGTGTACCACGCCGGGTTTTCGAGCACATTGCGCAGCACGACCGTCGGCGTATGCGTGCCGTGATAGCCCTGGCCGATGTACGAACGGAACACCTGGTTTTTGTCGGCCAATGCGCGCAGTGCGGCCAGCGCCTCCGCCTCGCTTTTCGGCTGCGCGAACGGGCCGAGCGGCAACCCTTCCGTGCGCCGGATGGAGGGAGGAATCACGGCATCGATCAATGCGGCGCGGGTGGCGAAGCCGAGCGCATCGAGCATCTTCTGCTGACTGGTCGCGTCCGGGCCGATGTGTCGCTCGGCAAACGCATCATGTGTTTCGAGTGCAGCAAGAGAAAGGGATGTGGCGGTCATCGAAGGATCCTGATTTCTGGGTTGTTTTCGTGGCGTCGCACGTACATCGCGACGCAAAGTAAGAGAAGGGCGCAACACATCGCGCCAGCGCGTCAGACCAGCACTTTGCCGTTGCGCACGAAAGGCAGCTTCACCACGCGCGCGACGAGCTGCTTGTCGCGAATCGCCACATGCACCGTGTCGCCCGGCACAACGCCTGCCGGCACGCGCGCGAAGGCGATGGATTCCTGCATCGTCGGCGAAAACGTGCCGCTGGTGATTTCGCCCTCGCCGTGCGCCGTCAGCACTTTCTGATGCGCGCGCAACACGCCACCGGCCTTGCCGTTTTCCTTTTGCAGAATCACGCCGACGAAAGCGGTGCGCAGGCCGTCGCGCTCGAGAATGTCGCGACCGACGAAGGCGCGTGGCGCCGCCAGATCGACCGTCCAGGCAAGCCCGGCATCGAGCGGGGAGATGTTCTCGTCCATGTCCTGCCCGTAAAGATTCATGCCCGCTTCCAAACGCAACGTGTCGCGCGCGCCGAGGCCGCAGGGGCGCACGCCGTTTTCGCGCAGCGCGTTCCACAGCGCTTCGACGTGCGCTGCGGGCACGATCACCTCGAAGCCGTCTTCGCCGGTATAGCCGGTGCGCGCAACCGTGAGTTCGCCGAATGGCGTGCCGCCGATGCGCGCGGCATTGAATGGCTTCAATCCGATCGTCGCCTCGCGTGCCGTCGGCACGGTCGCCCAGACTTTCTCGCGCGCCTGCGGCCCCTGCACAGCAACGATGGCGAAATCGCGACGCGGCGCAATCGTCAGCCCGTAGCCGCCTTCAGCGTTGAGCTTTTCAAACCAGGCGATGTCTTTGGCCGCCGTGCCGGCATTGACGACGACGCGAAAAAAATCCTCGGCGAAAAAATAGACGATCAAATCGTCGATCACGCCGCCCTGCGGATTGAGCAGGCAGGAATACAACGCCTTGCCCGGCGTTTTCAACTTGCCGACGTTGTTGGCCAACGCATGCTCGAAAAACGCACGTACGCGCGCGCCGGTGAAGTCGACCACGCACATGTGCGAAACGTCGAACATGCCGGCGTCGCCACGCACGGCGTGATGCTCTTCGATTTGCGAGCCGTAGTGGACGGGCATGTCCCAACCGCCGAAATCGACCATGCGGGCGTTGAGCGCACGATGCGCGGCGTGCAGCGGGGTGTGTTGGAGTTCAGTCATGGCAACCTCGGACAACGCCGCACGCGGCGCAAGGGGATAGACGCGCAAGCCCTGCGGTGACGGATACGTCACCCGACGACTAGCGCACTGATCCCCTCTGTCCTTCGTACCTGAGAGATTGCCCGGCAAGCGTTCGCCTGCCGCACGTGCCCCTTCGGTGGGCAGATCGACCTGCTCGGATCAACACATCCCAAGCCAACCGCTGCCGCTCTCCAGAGTGCGGGAAGCGGCGTCTGCGCGAACAACGCAAACGCTCATTTCCCGACGCGATCGATTCTTTTGCCTGAGAGTTTGCGGGATTTCCCCTTCGGCGGCGGCACGGCCCGAACCTGGGCCG
>Ga0208826_1000876_pt1 | contig 28352 bp, 28 predicted proteins | sample AD_UKC115_MetaG_FD_184451 | JGI IMG/M metagenome (GOLD analysis project Ga0208826, IMG submission 184451) | Active sludge microbial communities of municipal wastewater-treating anaerobic digesters from Hong Kong - AD_UKC115_MetaG (SPAdes)... | ecosystem: Engineered > Bioreactor > Anaerobic >...
GCTAACATATCCATCACGAGCAGGTTCGCCCAGGGGCCGTCTTTATCGGTCACATGCCCGCGGGAGGTGAGCCCGGAAGATTCTTCTCCGCCAATCAGGATACGGTCGCGCCAGTCGGGCGGCAGCTCTTTGAGAATATTGTAGCGGTCATCCGTGCGGCGAATTTCTTCGATATATTTGATGCCCACTGGCACCATAAAAGCATTTTTGAGCGCGCGGCTCTCGATTTTCCCCACGCGGCACTTATAGATGCGCTGGCTGACGTAACCAGGCAGTGCGCCCGGGGCTGGGCGGTTTGCTTCATTATTGGGGATCATCCCAGCCAGCGGCTCAATGAGTGGTGAGCCAGTCTGGGTGGCGATTACCCTGCCAGTGAAACCGCGGTCCACGCCTAAATAACGCACCAGCATCGTCAAGATTTGGTTAGGGCGGAAGTAAACCCCGCCTTTATCCACGATACCATAGCGGTCGGCATCCGTATCCATACCCATCCCAAGCCAAGCCCCTGTTCTTGCTACGGTATCCTTGAGCAGCTGGTTAAAAGGCTCCTCGGGGTTGGCGTAATCTTGTCCGCCCAGGTCCGGGTCAACTTCGGCATGTATGACGGTATAGCGTACCCCGGCTTCACCCAGTAAGCGGGTCAGGTAGCCGCGCCCAGAGCCGTGCATCTCATCCACCACCACGTGCTTATCAGCAAAAAAGCGGCGGATGCGGTCAAAGTCAATCGGGATGCGCTGGTTGCCGTTGCCATTATTCTTGATCCAGTGCACATAGCTGTCCAGCGGGTCAAAGCCGAAAACCCGCCCGCGCTCACGCTCTGCTTCCAAGTCCGCGCTGCCGCCGCCTTGGTCTTCGAGTTGCAGTTCGTTGATGCGGAACGCCAAAAAGTCGGTCACGTTGGTTGGGGCTGGGTACCCTAAGCGGGGGTTGAATTTAATGCCCTGCCATTCTGGTGGGTTATGGCTCGCGGTTGCAATGATTAGCCCCGCCACTTCTTCTAGCGGCAGCACGTCAGTCTCATAGAACGAGAGCGCTGGTGTTGGGACGTCGCGGTTGCCTAGCTCCACACGGAAGCCATTGGCAAGGCAAGTTTCGGCGATCCACTGGGTGACTAAGTCAGAATGTCGGCGGGTATCGTGTCCGATCACCACACGCCTTCCAGAGAGATCCTCAGCCCCCACAAAAGCCGGCACATCACGCGCATTCATAAAGTCGCAAATGGCTTGCACCACCTGGCGGGCACGTTTCTCGGTAAAGTCGTTCTGCCAGCGCCCGCGCACACCCGAAGTGCCGAAACGTAAGTATTTGCGGTCGTAAATCTCGCGCAGCAAACCGGTGCTGGTGCGCGTCCCGACCAAGACAGGATCGCTGGTGCGTACACGCAGCGCATAGAGGCGCTCGTAAATATTACCCACCTGGATCACGCGGTAAGCCATAAAGCGGTCCGGATCTTGCGCCTGGTCGAGGCTTTCCAATAAGGGCAGCACTTCGTAATGGATGTCTTCAGCCAGGCTACTGAAAGACGGGGCTAGGAGATAATTGCGCGCCAAGTCGAGGGCTGTGCGGCGCATAGTAGCTGTGGCAGGCAAATAGTCTTCATCCAACTGCCTGCGGTAAGCTTGCGAGGCAGCATCCTCCTTGGGTTGGTAAAGCTCCAGCCGGCCTTGCGTGCCTGTGGCAGCTAAGGTGAGCAGCAAGCTGAAAACGCGCGAGGATGTGACTAAGTCTTCCGCAATTTGTTCAGGATTTGCCCGCAGCCAGGCTTCCAGCTCCGCTAAAAAGGCATTCATCGCTGCAATGGCTGGCTGCCATTGCTCAGGCTGTTCAGCTACCAAGATGGCGCGGTTGAGCGCATTAAAGCGGGTAGCTAAATTGGCTGTGAAGTTATTATTTGTATTTTGTGCCATAAGCTAATCTCCTTAGGCTTCCGTGTTGCGAGGTATCAGCCCGCCTTCAGCTACGTTGAGCACTTCGATGGGTGCACCAAGGGGCGTACCCGTCTCGCGTTGGACAAGTTCGCAGACATTCCAGGCATACTCTGCGACTTCCGCGGTGGTATGGCGGGTATCAGTTTCCAACATCAGGCGGAACTTCGGCTCAGTCCCCGAGTAGCGCAAGTTGCTGCGCACCAACCCTGGCAGCGCTTGCTGCAGCTCCGCTAACAATGCCTCGAGCGGCTGAATTGTTTTAAGATCGGGTTTGGCAGCTACCACACAGGATGCCACTACCTGAGGGTATTTTTGAATGCTCTCCGTTAGCGCCGAAAGTTTTTCTCCGGAGTGAGCGTGCAGCACCTGCAGCATAAACAGGGCTGAGCGTAAGCCATCTCCGGTGTGATGCTCTGCATCGAAGAGGATCACATGCCCAGATTGTTCTCCACCTAAGCCGAGCTTGCTTTGGGCATTATCTTCTCGGCTCAAGTTGAAAAGCTTTTCAGTGATGTATTTGTCCCCAACGGGAGTTTCAATGAGATTGAGCTTGCGCTGTTGGCAAAAACCAACCAAAGCCCCATTCGCCATTGTGGTTGTGACCACAGCATTGCCTAACAGCTTGTATTGCGCTCTTAGGTGGTCAGCGAGGATCGCAAGCATGTAATCGCCATCAACCAATCTGCCGCGCTCATCCATCAGGATCACACGATCGGCATCGCCATCAAAAGCCAAGCCTAGGTCGGCGTTATGCTCTTGCACCAATGCAGCAAAGGCTTGTGGATGAGAACGCACATATTCCGAGCCGGCTTGAGCATTAATGTTCAGCCCATCTGGGGAAACGTTCAGCGCGATCACTTTCGCACCTAACCGTCGGAAAATTTCCGGTCCCACCTGATAAGCTGCGCCGTTGGCGCAATCCAAAACCAATTTTAAGCCGTGCAGATCCAAGCCGGATTGGCTGGTAGCTAAATCTTGCAAGTAAACTTCGTGGAGATTTGCGCCATCAGTGATTTGACTGTACCCATAGCCATTCGAAGGGAGTTGCTCCGCATTCAGCAGGGCTTCTATCGCCAGCTCGGTCTCTTCAGGCAGCTTAGTACCTTGGCTGCTAAGGAACTTAATCCCATTTTCAGCAGCAGGGTTATGCGATGCGGAGATGACCACGCCAGCTTGAGCACCGGTTTTCTGCGTCAGGAATGCAATTGCAGGGGTAGGCAGTACGCCCAAGTCCACCACTTCCGCACCGCTAGCCAGCAGCCCAGCCACCAATGCACTCTGCAGCATTGGACCTGAGCTGCGGGTATCCCGCCCAACCACGAAGGTGGGGCGGCTTTCACTTTCCGCACCTAAAACTAATCCGGCAGCCTTACCTAACTGCAATACAAACTCCGCGGACATGGGTGCCGTTCCCGCCGTCCCGCGGATACCATCCGTTCCAAAATATTGAGGTTTTACCATAGATTTTTCCTTAATTAGGCTTGCTATTCTATCACCACGTCAGCCACCACGGGCAAGTGATCGGAGATGCGATGCGCCAAATCGTTGGCGATCACTTGGCACGTAAAACTATGTAATCGGCTGCTCGGAAAGAAGTAGATATGATCCACCGCGCCAGCTTCTGGGTGGGTAGGTATGTCGTTTGAGGGGGCTAGGCGAACAAAGCCGTGCACTGCCTCAAGCCCAAGCCGTAAAGCAGGTTCATCGGGGTTGGCATTAAAGTCCCCTGTCAATAGCAATGGCAGCTCCTTCTGCAATATATTCTCTGCAAGCAGGGCGATCACTCGGCTGATCTGTTCAGCGCGCAGCTGTTGCGCTTGTGCCACAATTGCATCCTCCTTAGCCTCTCCACGTTCGCCTATCAAGGTCGTCAGATGCAGATTCACCAGATAAGGGAACGGGTTGCGTTTGAGGCGGGTGAGGATGACGTAGCGCGGATCGGTATCGCGTGTGCCTTCATATCTAAGGGGCTGGTAGATGGGCACATTACGTGGAACGCCCTCGCGGGCTGGGTCACTCAGGCGCGCAAAGGGCAGGCGTGAAAAGACTGCGTTGCCCTTAGACCAATCCCACCAGTCTTTGAATAAGCCGTTGACCATCAGATCCTTTTTGACTTGCATATGGTGCTTCATGGAAAGTGTTTCGCCATAGCAATGAAAGGAATATTCAACGCCATTGCGGATTAGATCAACCATGCTGTGCTTGAGACCTTCGGCATCGATGTATTGGGCAATCTCCTGCACGCAAAGCACATCCGGTTGAATCTGATAGAGCAAGTCGAGCAAGGCTTCATTCTTTGAGGTGGTTTCATCTGGTTCACCGCTGAAGTTTTTTACGCCTCCTCCCAGGTTCAAGCTCATTACGCGCAATGACAACATCTCTGCTGTTATTCCTTTCTGTTATGGCATGCTTACGCGGCAATTATACCAACGCCTCAAGTGCAATGTAGAATATCTTTACGTGTTACATAAGGTTTTTGGTTATACTTTTGGTATCATTCTAAAAAAGAGCCGCCATGAATACTGAGAGTCCCACACCACCCCCAAACCAAGAGCCAATTACCCCCAAGCAGCTTTACCTAACACGCCGGAAGTTCCTGGAAGCTGCTGGTATCTTTTCCGCCAGTGCTATCTTAGCAGCTTGCATGGGTAGCACCCCCGCTTCACCTTCTGGTCCGGTCACACCAGAAACAGACACTGAGACGCCTAAGAACCTGGCGACAAGTTACAATAACTATTACGAATTTGGCACCTCCAAATCCTCAGTGGCTGAACGGGCAGCAAATTTTCAAATGCAGCCCTGGCAGGTGGAAGTGGGCGGATTAGTTAAACACCCGCAAACCTTCAGTATCGAAGACCTTTTGGTTAATTTCAAACAAGAGCAGCGCGTTTACCGTATGCGTTGCGTGGAGGCTTGGTCGATGGTACTGCCTTGGACGGGCTTTCCTCTGGCTAAGCTACTGGAGGCAGTGGTACCACTCCCCGAGGCGAAATTCGTCGCGTTCCAGTCAGTCTACCGTCCCGAGGAAATGCCCGGTCAGGTTAGACTGGATTTCCCTTGGCCTTACCTGGAAGGTTTGCGCTTGGATGAGGCTCAGCACCCACTGACGCTTCTGGCAACCGGCCTTTATGAAGAGCCGCTTACCCCACAAAACGGCGGACCCATCCGCTTGGTTGTGCCGTGGAAGTACGGCTTCAAGAGCGCCAAGGCGCTGGTGAAAATTACCTTGCAGGCTGACCAACCGGTCACCTTCTGGAATGCCATCGCCCCGCAGGAATACGGCTTTTATGCTAACGTCAACCCTGCGGTAGACCATCCGCGTTGGTCTCAAAGCGAAGAGCGGCGCATCGGGGAGATTGGCTCCCGTGCTACGCTGCTCTTCAACGGTTATAATGAAGTGGCGCCACTTTATGAAGGCATGAACCTAACCGTAAATTTTTAACCAGTTATGATTTGCAAGGCTGCTTATTGCGGAGGAAGCGCATCCGCCTCAAAAAGATCACAAAACTCAATGATCTTATCTTTGGGGATATCCCAGATGAAGGACCTGCCGACGCGGGCGATATCTGTCCAGCCTTGAACTAACCATTCATCCGGGAAGCGCACAAATTGAATTTGGTCATCCTCGAGTTTTGTCAGCAAACAAGTTAGATGCTGAATTTGAGCCATACTCAGATCGGTCTGCACGTCGTCCAGCATGGTACTGACGAGCTTAGGGAGGCTGGTTATTAAGCTAGGGCTAGTAAGCTTATCTTTAATAGCCATTAAGACCATAGATTGATGTTCTGAGCGCACAATGTCGCCATAACGGGCGCGGCAGCGCACAAAGGTTAGCGCCCTGGCACCATCCATATGGTTCACACCCACGCCAAAGTAATCAGGCAGTTGGTTATTGGGGTCAATGGCTTCTGCTCCCATAGGGCGGCAATCAACGGGTTCACCCAAAGTGATATCTACCCCACCGATCGCATTAACAATTTTCTCAAAAGCGATCATATTTATAGCAAGATAGTGGTCCACATAAAGGTCATAGTTATAGGCAATGGTGCGCGCCAGTAAGCCTGGCCCGCCCCCAGGACCTTCATAAAAACCCATTCCCGGTCCTCCATAAAAGTAAGCTTGATTTAGCTTCGCATTGTAAATCTCAGCCTGCTTGGAGGGGATTAGGTCAGGGATTTGCACTTCCAGGTCACGCGGTAGGGTCAAAATGGTTACCTTAGGCGTGACAAAATCGATGCGCATCACGCGGATGACGTCTGAAAGGCCATAGAGGTATTGGGGGTCGGTGGAGTCAATGCCAGCAGCTAATAGGTACATTATTTTCGTGTCCCCGCAAACAGGATCTCCTACAGGTTCCGTAGGTATAGGTATAACACCTGTCTGCCCACCTTCACCAGCAACTTCGGAATTTGAGCCACTTCCCGCAAATCCACCATTAGCTTTTGAAGTTCTAGTTGGCAAGCCTAACGGTTCCCCTAAAGAACGGTTCCAATTAGCCATAACAAAAACTCCGCCTACGACCAAAATCAGAAGAATTATCCCTAGAATGATGGCTAGAACAGGTTTCTTTTTATTTTCTTTCATGTTTTCCTCGCTGATGTAATAAGCACGATTAATTATCGTGAGTAACGCTATTATAGCTTTAAAATCTAAACCCATTCTTGATAGGCCACGGCGTAAAATTAGAAAAATATATTTTCAAGCTATAATGCTTAGCGGAGCAAACGATGATCAGCTTCTTCGAATGCTTAGGATACAAATCTTCCACAGAAAGCGATTTTAAGCAGTTCTGGGACTTTTTTAGCGAGCATTTTACCCAAGTAGATTTGTCCAATTTGACTTACCGCTCCTTGCTCACCAAGCAAGGCATTGAGATGTGGCAATCATTAGGCAAGGGAGGTACAGGAGAGAGCTTTAATTTCCATTATCACACTTCCACCGATCAACGCGGAATGCTGCTGGACCGCATGGAAGCCCCCGCAAAAAACGTGGACGGGCTGTTCCAGTTGCAAGTGGGTGCAGAGAAAGATTTGCGCATCCAATCCTTAATAAACCCAAAAGAGCCCATCGAGACCCACACTGAAGGTTACCAAATCCTCTTCCAGCCGCCTAACTATCACTGGTACGGTCACTTATCTTTGCCCTGCAGGGCTACGGTACAGTTAACGGCTTTCCCAGAGACTGTCCGGTTATTCCCGGCTGGGACCAAATCTATGCCAGTCGGTATGAAAGAGGCAGATCTAGGCGTTTGCTATATTCTGATGCAGGATGAGGATCAACAAGAGAAAGGGGAAGATATCTTTCCTCTATTGCAATTCGGGGGCATCATCCGCACACTAACGAGTTTTGTCAACGAGGTGAGTGGAAAGTTAGTCTATGCTGCGGTGATTGATACTGCTGGCATGTTCCTCGACTTGCTCATTCCGCCAGCTATGGTTGACCAGGTTCCCAAGCCCGGTATGTGCGTGCAAGTTCAATCATGGCTCACAGGGCGCATCCGTGAAGTCCTCCCGCCAGAGCCACTTTTGGTGTTCCTGATGCAGACATACGTTGCTGGCACATACTATCATGACGTGGGAGCCCGCGCACAAGAGTTTGCCTTTTGGGATGAGCTCGCCCTCGTGCGCGAACCGCACAACCCATACGACACACAAGCCATTGCCGTGCAGAGCCTGGATGGAGAAAAGATAGGCTATATCCCACGAGAGAAAAACGCACACTTATCAGCCCGAATGGACCGTGGGGAAAAGCTTGCTGCTTATCTTGCCCACCGCTACCATCGTGAAGGGCAGCCGGAACAGTTTGTTATCCGCATTTATAGCTGTGGTGGGCAAAATACCTAAATTGGTAGCCGCAATGTAAACACAGCGCCAACCTGTGGATGATTGGAAGCGGTGATTGTGCCGCCGTGCGCCTCAGCTAGTTTACGCGCGATAGCTAAGCCTAAGCCAGAACTCCCGCTCGTATGTTCGCGGCTGCTATCCGCACGATAAAAGCGCTCAAAAATCAAATCGAATGCCTCCGGGGGAATGCCAGCACCATGGTCACGCACATCTAAGCGTATTTCTTTGCCCTCTGATTGCAACTCGATGTCGATACTTTTACCGGCTGGGGTATACCTCAAAGCGTTCTGCAGCAGATTATGTAAAATCTGCTGGATGCGGTCAGGGTCAGCGTTTACCTTTGGCAGTTCACCGATGCTCCTCACTCGTAAGGTGATGGCGTTTTTTGCCAATGCCGGCTCAAAGCTTTTAGCCGTAAAATGGGTCAGCTCCAATAGGTCAACTGCGCGTTTGTGTAGCTCTAATTCGCCGGCATCCGCCAGCGAAATTGTACGTAAATCCTCCACTAAGCGGATAAGGAGTTCATTTTGTTCCCGCAGCGGCTTAAGCGCTTCCTGAGTGAGGGGGTAAACGCCATCTTCTAGAGCTTCTAGGTTAGCCTGCTGCACCGCTAGCGGTGTGCGCAGTTCGTGAGCAATATCCGCTGTCAACGTCCGCCGATTCTTCTCAGAGCGCTGAAGAGACTCAGCCATGCTGTTCAAAGTTTGCCCTAAGGTTACCACTTCTGGTGGACCTTTGACATCAATTTTCTGGCTTAAATCTCCCTGGGCGATGCGCTCAGCGGATTGCGTAAGCACCTTCACCGGCTTTGCCACCTGATTAGCCAAAACTAGAGCAAGAATTAGCGCCACAGCACCAGAAATGAGAGCTGCCAAAAGGGTCGCATTGCGCACCTTAGCTAGCAGCTGGCTTGCGAAGTTGGTCGGCAAACCATCTGCGTTGCCCGGCGTCAGCAGATAACCCGCCACTTGACCGTCCACCTCTACTGCCTGAGCCGACTGCAGCTCTCTTGGGCTCAAAGTCTGGCCAATCCGCGTTGGGTCAGGAGCATAGACAATCACCCCATCAGAATCAGCGATGACATTCTGGCTGATCATCCCGCCAGCTTGGTTGCCGCCCTGTCCGTCTCCCGAGACGCGGCCCTGCCCTTGTCCCTGCCCTCCAGCCTGCCTGATTGCACTGGTCAGGAGAGCTTCCACACCAGACCAACTTTTATGCTGGCGATAATAATCGGTAAGGGATTGCATCAGGTTAGTTTCTCCGCCCATGCCAAATCGGTGCAAATAGCCTTTAACCTGTGTTTCAGCGGAAAGATTAGCCACAATCAGCACAGTGCCCAGGGCAAGTACAATCACCAGGATAAACGCGAGGATCAGGCGAGTACGCATATCACTCCTCCATAGGCGTGGCACGGTAACCCACCCCAAATACGGTCTCGATGTAGGTTGAAGCCGGGTCAACCTCTTTCAGCTTGTGCCTCAGGTTTTTGATGTGCACGTCCACGCTGCGTTCGTAACCCTCATAGCTCACCCCTTGGGCAGATTCCAGCAGCTGCAGGCGCGTAAATACCCGCCCGGGCTGTGAGAGCAGCAACTTGAGCATGTCAAACTCGGTGGGCGTAAGCTCAACCGCTTGGTCTCGGAGCGTAACCACGTGCCTGTCTGGGTCCAGGCGCAGGTCCCTTAATTGTAAAATGCCCCCGGCTTCCGGAGGGCGATTGCTGCGGCGTAAGACGGCTTTGACCCGGGCGACAACTTCGCGCGGGGAAAATGGCTTAGTGATGTAATCATCTGCCCCGAGCTCCAGCCCAATTAGGCGGTCGACTTCATCTACCCGAGCGGTTACCATAATGATGGGAGTGTCTTTAACCTTGCGGATCCTCTTGGCAACCTCCAGCCCATCTATGCCGGGTAAGTTTAGGTCAAGCAAAACCAGATCCGGTGATTCCCGTTCCCATATGTGTAAAGCCTCATCCCCGCGATAAGCCCCTAGGGTTTGATAGCCAGCTTTTGTGAGATAAGCTTGCAAAACCTTATTGAGCTCTTTTTCATCTTCAACAATCAAAATTGTAGTCATAGCATTTACCTTAGGATATATAAAGGTCTTCTCTCTTTAGTTTACACAAAAATTGTAGAATTTAATAGGATTTTTTGGACGAAACCTTTCCCAATGGCATTCTTCATCACTTCTTCATACTTTGTTCACGGCGTCTGCATACCTGCTTGCTATATTAAGCGCATCAAAACAACGACTGCACAATCAGTCAAAATGTGAAGGAGTAAAAAATGAACAAGAAAATTTTAGGTATCACGTTGATTGCCTTGTTTTTGGGCGCAGCAGCTTTTGGGGCAGTAAAAATCGTTTCTGCCCAACAAGCAACTGACACACCCCAAGCAACGGAAGAAGTTTTACAGCAACCGGTTCTTACACGCAACCGGATAAATGCCGGCTATGTTCCCGGCAGTGAAGGTGCTTGTAATGGGGATTGCACTATGACGCAAAACCAAATCCGCTTGCGCTTGCAGGACGGCAGCGGCGAGAACTGCCCAAACCCTGAAGGCTGCACTGGCGAAGGTCCAATCGGCACAGGGGCAGGCATGCAATACGGCCAGGCGGACCAACTGGCAGGTAATGAAGCTGGCAAAGGAGCTGGCACTTACACCAACGGCAACTGCGACATGGATCAGGACCGCCTGCGCGACGGCTGCTGCGGCGATGGCAGCACCGCTCCGCGCGACGGTACCGGCAGCCAATTTAGCCACGGCAGGAACTAACAGCCAATTCTAAGCATTGAGGCTGGCTTAAAAGCCAGCCTTTTTGTTTAAGGGGGTAAAGCTTGACACCCCTCGGGCAAATATATATAATGATTAATGCCTTCCCTGGTAGCTCAATCGGCAGAGCGGGCGGCTGTTAACCGCTAGGTTAGAGGTTCGAGTCCTCTCCGGGGAGCTGGAAGATGAAAGTCTCTGGAGTAACCAGAGACTTTTTTCAAACAAGGATATGCTATAATTTATTTGCACATGGCCCTGTAGCTCAATTGGCAGAGCAAGCGCCTCTTAAGCGTTAGGTTCTGGGTTCGAGTCCCAGCAGGGTCATTTCTCATTTAATTCCAAATAACAGGTACTGGGTTCGAGCCCTTTCAGGGGGCTACGCACTCCTTTACAGGAGGCTGCGCACTCCCAGCAGGGTCATTTCTCATGTAATTCCAAATAATAGGTTCTGGGTTCGAGCCCTTTCAGGGGGCTACGCACTCCTTTACAGGAGGCTGCGCACTCCCAGCAGGGTCATTTCTCATTTAATTCCAGATAACAGATTCTCTTGTTCTCGCTGGTGTCCTCACCAGCAAGGGAATTTGACCGCAGGTCTCCTTCTTTTCAAGCAATTGTGGTCACTAATCCAACTACTTCTTAGTCTGTTTATTGAAGACCAAAGCGTCAAATGCATTTCGCGGTCAGAAGCCAATAAATAACGCTAACTGCGCGCCCTTTCACAGGTATCTCATCTCCTTTGTTCTCGCCAGTCTCCAGAGTGCGTAGACTGCTCTGCGGGCACGAGTGATGAACATGACGACACGTCTCTCTTTCTCTATTCATAATCAGCTAAAATTGTGCTCACAGGAGGCTCTCTATGCAGCTCGCTCATATCGCTCTCTACGTGCAGGACCTGGAAGGAATGAAGGATTTTTACGTGCAGCATTTCGGTGCCACAGCCAACGCCAAATATCACAACCCTAAAACCGGTCTGCAAACCTATTTCCTCAGCTTTTCTAGCGGCTCGCGTCTAGAGCTCATGACCCGCCCAGGCTTGACCTCGCACCTGCAGGGTGCGCCTGCCACTGGCTATAACCACATCGCTTTTGCGCTGGGCAGCCGCGCTCGCGTGGACGCCCTGGCACAGGAGCTGGCTCAAGCCGGCTGCCCCATCCTCAGCGGTCCGCGCCTCACTGGCGATGGCTACTACGAGGTCAGCCTCGCAGACCCGGAAGGAAACTTGCTGGAGCTGGTGGCTTGATTCGCCCTTCAAAATTCGCCTCGACTGATAAATTTAATTTATTGTTAAGAAGAGAATCATCCAAACTTAGCTATAATAAGACCAAATTTGTAATCTTAGAGGAGTGCATCCATGGCAACGGAAACTAGTCTGCGTGAAGATGAAAAATCTATCCGCCTGTTCAAATCAGATTTCCTTGAGTTTTTTACCCACATTAGCCCGATCATTGTTTTGGTGGTATTTCTGCCACTCATTGGCTATTTGGTCTGGCGCGCTGCCCAGCAAAACCCAGATACCTGGTGGAATGTGTTGATTTCCTTCCTGATTGGGCTAGCCATCTGGCCCCTGGCTGAGTACTTGCTGCATCGCTTTCTCTTCCATTGGCAGCCCAAAAACCCTAGCGCCGGCACGCAGCGCTTCCTTTTCCTCATGCATGGCGTGCACCATGCAACGCCGCGGGATAAAACCCGCTTAGTCATGCCCCCAGTTGTCAGCCTGCCGATGGCAGCCATTTTTTACCTGCTCTTTTGGCTGGTGGTAGGTAAGCTCTTAGGTGCGCCGAATTTCGCGGAGGGCTTACTGGCGGGCTTTTTGTTTGGCTACCTGAATTACGACATGACCCATTATGCCCTGCATCACTTCCACATCAATAGCGCATACTTCCGCAAGCTGCGCCGGCACCACATGGCACATCACTTCAAGGATCACACCACGCGGTTTGGCGTCTCTACTTGGTTTTGGGATAACATCTTCAAAACCAATCCAGCAGAATAACGCAAAAAATTTCTATATCGTATTCAGCTCGGAGCGGGCAGACCCTTCCGAGTTTTTGATATATCTCTCTAACTGCCGGGCTGCTCTCCCTGATGTATAATCACCATAATTCTTAGTTTCAGGAGGACTCACCATATGTCTGGACCAAGAGTTGTCCGCGCACCACGCGGCACCCAACTAACCTGCAAGAATTGGCAGATCGAAGCGGCTTACCGCATGATCCAAAATAACCTCGACCCAGAAGTAGCCGAGAAGCCAGAAGACCTGGTGGTCTATGGCGGCAGGGGTCAAGCCGCCCGCTCCTGGGAAGCTTTCGATGCCATCCTAACCTCGCTGCGCGGGCTGAACGAAGACGAAACCTTGCTGGTGCAATCGGGCAAACCCGTAGCAATCTTCAAAACTCATCCCGACGCGCCGCGTGTGCTCATTGCTAACTCGAATCTCGTTCCCCATTGGGCGACGCAAGAGCATTTTGATGAACTGGCAGCTAAAGGGCTGATCATGTATGGCCAAATGACTGCTGGCTCCTGGATTTACATTGGCACCCAGGGCATCCTGCAGGGCACCTACGAAACTTTAGGCTCGCTAGCCCATAAACGCGGCTGGCCTTCGCTGAAGGGCAAGTTTGTGCTCACCGCCGGCTTGGGCGGGATGGGCGGAGCCCAACCCATGGCTATAACGATGAATGAGGGTGTCGGCTTGATTGTGGAGGTTGATCGCGAGCGCGCCCAACGCCGTTTGGAGATTGGCTATGTGGACGCGGTCTCCGATAACTTGGAAGAAGCCATGACCATTGTGGAAGAAGCGCAGCACCAAGGCATACCTAAGTCCATCGGGCTGATTGGCAATGCGGCTGATATCTATACTGAGCTGGAGCTGCGCGGCGTCATCCCGGATGTGGTCACCGATCAGACCCCCGCGCATGATTTGCTTAGTTATGTGCCCAGCGGCGTTTCAGTGGAGGAAGCTGCCCAACTGCGCAAGGCTGACCCCCAGCGTTATGCTGGTTTAGCCGCGCAATCCATCGCCAAGCATGTGCAAGCCATGCTTGCCTTCCAAAAGAAAGGCGCCGAGGTATTCGACTATGGCAACAACATCCGCCAGCGCGCTTTTGACGCCGGCGTGAAGAACGCTTTCGACTTCCCCGGTTTTGTGCCGGCTTATGTCCGCCCGCTTTTCTGCGAAGGCAAAGGACCATTTCGCTGGGTGGCGCTTTCCGGCGACCCAGAAGATATCTACCGCACGGATGAAGCCATTGCGGAGCTTTTCCCTGAAAATGAACACCTGCTGCGCTGGCTGCGCATGGCGCGTGAGAAGGTGCCCTTCCAGGGCTTGCCCGCGCGCATTTGCTGGCTGGGCTATGGCGAGCGCGCCCAAGCCGGGCTGGCATTCAACCGCCTGGTAGCTGAGGGCAAGATCAGCGCACCCATCGTCATTGGTAGAGACCATCTCGATGCCGGCTCGGTGGCATCCCCCAACCGCGAGACAGAAGCGATGCGCGATGGCAGCGATGCGATTAGCGATTGGCCGATCTTGAATGCGCTCATTAATGCGGTCTGCGGCGCAACGTGGGTGTCTTTTCATCATGGCGGCGGCGTGGGCATCGGCTTTAGCCAGCACGCCGGCCAGGTGATTGTGGCTGACGGCACGCCAGAAGCGGCTGTGCGCCTGCAGCGCGTGCTCACAGTGGACCCAGGAATGGGCGTGGTGCGGCATGCCGATGCCGGCTACCCCGAAGCCATTCAGTTTGCCCGCGAGCATGGCATCCAGATGCCGATGCTGCCAAAGTAGGTTTTATGCAGAAAAAAGGCACGCGGGTTCTGCTTTTTATCCTGATGATAGCCATTGGCGCTAGCGTAGGCTTGGCTTATGGCTGGCTGCTCAAGCCGGCGGCTGCCCCGCAGGGGGCTGACCTGCCTCGTCTGCGCTCGGATTTCAAGACTGACCTGGTGCTCATGGCAGCTGAGCAATTTGCCGAAACGCAAGATCCATTGCTGGCGCTCGACGAACTAGCAAAGGTGGAGCCAAAAAACCCTTATTCCTTGCTGGTGAATGCGATTAACTACGCCCAAGGGGTCGGTTACCAACCAGAAGACTTGGCTAAAATGCAAGCCCTGATCGAAGCCATTGACCCGGCTATTTACCGGCAGTGGGAAGCAGGCCACACCAATGGAAACTAAAAATAACAGCCCTTGGTTCTTGCTGACCGGTTTGATTATCGGCTTAGCCATTGGTTTGATCATCGCGCTGCTGATTCTGCCGGTTGAACATCAAGTAGCACTGCCCACTGAGCTCAGCGCTACAGCCAAGGCGGAATATCGTCTGATGATTGCGCGCGCCTATCAAGCCAATGCAGATTTGCTACGCGCGCAAAGCCGCTTAGCCTTACTCACCGACCCTAACCCTGTGAGTGCGCTCACTGCCCAAGCCCAGGCGCTGCTCGCTGAGGGCGGCGCGGATGCAGACGCCCGCGCGTTAGCTGAACTCGCTGAGCAGTTAGAAAAAGCAACCCCCTGAGGAATAAGACAGCAGCTTAGACAAACAGGCGGATCGTCGATCCGCCTGATGCTTAATTCTTGCTAAAAGTTACGGCAGCGTGTTGCTGGCTGCCCAATCATCACCCAACTCCACAATAATATCTACCGTCGATGCAGGGTCATAGGCATAGATGATGTTGGAGGAAGAGGTAATCTTGAGCAGATCCACAAGGTACCGCAGTGTGTAGGGCTTGCTGCCATAAAGCGTAACGCGGGAGTAGACCTGGTAGCCTGCATCGGTCACTTCCACAACGTTGATCCCCTGCCCTTTAAGGTACTCAGCGGTTTTTTCTGCCAAGCCGGCAACAGACGAAGCATTGCGCACCGAAACGTTGGCTTGTTCGTCTTGCAAGATAGCTAGTATATCTTGGGTGCTCGAGCTTGCGCTGGTGGTTTGCCCATAAAAAATTTCGTCGCGCAGCTCGCGGATTTTATCCGGAATCGGGCGCAAAATATCTAACCCTGTTGGGGATTTGCCGAAGTTGACGTATTGTCCGTCAATCACAGCTTGTTTAATTTGATCCCGGGGTACTTTCATAATGGTCTGCACTAAGCTGAGAGCCTGACTAAGCGTGAGGTTGGTCCTGATCCCAGCGGAAAGATCAGCATAAATTGCATTGGCATTGGTAAGCAGCGTCGGCATCATATTAAAGTCCAGGATACGGTCGCGAATGGCTAAGATAACCTGTTGTTGGCGCTGAGCACGGTCAAAATCGCCGCCTTCTGTATTCCGCATACGCACGTAGGCTAATGCCAATTCACCTGGCAAGGTTACCACGCCTGGATCAACCCAGACTGTCCTTTGAGTGCCAACCACATCTAACTGCATGCGGTAGGGCACATCTACCTTAACCCCATCAATGTGGTCAACAAACTTGATGAATGCCTCAAAGTCAATTTGAGCATAATATTGAATCGGTACACCCAGCAAGTCTTCCACTGTCTTGACTGCCAAAGCTGGCCCACCACCAGGCAGCTTATAAGCTTCGCCTATGCTATAAGCCGTGTTGATCTTGTTGTAATCAGAGCCGGGGATTTTTACCCACAAGTCCCGCGGGATAGAGATCATGCCAGCCGTAAGGTTCACCGGGTCTAATGTAAACAGGATCATTGTATCGGTGCGTGGGGCAGTATCCTCTAAGTCGCGTGCATCCAATCCCATAATAAGAATATTTACGCGGCTTTTCCCATCCCAAGGCTCCGGTGTTTCTAATATGGGCTGCAGGGTTGGCGCCGGGAGTGCGTTTTCAGCTCCTGGTGTGGCGTTAGGGTCTAAAGTGCCCTCTGGCAGAACTGGAACCCCGGGTAGGTTGACGATAGTCATGCCGGCAACAAAGTTGCTGCTGAAATTCGCTAAGGCAATCCCTCCCACCAAACCTAAGACAACCAAAACGCTTACAATAATTTGCGTTTTACGGTCTTTAGGCAAGGCATTTTTAATCTTTTCAAAGAAGTTTTTCATCATGTTTCTAAATTATCCGCCCGGTAACACACCCCGGGTGATGTAATTTCATTAACTATCTTGCGGAGGAGGGACAGGCAAATCCTCTTTTTTGCTTTGCTGCCACTTGGTGCCCTCATCAATGAGCATTACCGGGATATCATCCCAGATTGGATACTTACGGTCGCAATCTTGACAAATAAGCCAAGTTTCTTGGTAAAGTTCTAAGGTGCCCTTTTGTTCTTTAACGCAGACCGGGCAGCGTAAAAGTTCGAGTAATTCTTGATTAATCACGAATCCTCCAGTTTCTTTCTAGCAGGTAATTACCATTTGCAGTATTAGTCTGCAGGTGTGCATATTTTACCATAGGCAAATAGGTGCAAGTTTTGAGGCACGTTTAGCAGGCTACTGCGGGATTTCTGTCCCAGGGCCATATTCATAAATAGCTCCCCAAGGCACGTAGTCGGTGCGGAAAGTATCTGTAAAGTAGACCGTTCCGTTTTTAAACACGGTGCGCTTGACAATCACCGTAGCGCCTTCCACAGGCCAATCCACTTGCTTGATGGTACCAGTGGGCAAATCGGGATTTTCGCGGTAAATCGGCTCAGGAGGAGCCACAACGTTGGTTATACCTGTGGTATTCCATTCCACTGTACGGCCGTCGCTCGTGGAGTAAAACTTCCAGGTGAGCGAATAACCGTAGACATACGTCTCCATCAACAACCAATAAGGTGTGTCATTGACAAACTTGAGATCTACGAACGGGAAGTAAACCGTAGCATCTAAGCCAGCAAGGTTTGGGTTGCGGCTGCCGTTGGCTGATTGTTCATAATAACCGACTCGATAAGCGTGCGCATGCCGCTCCACAATGGGGAAACCGCCATAAAAAGCCGTGCGGAAGAGCGTGGTGCTCACCTGACACACACCACCGCCCACGCCTTGAATGGTCTCATTGCCATAGATGATAGGGGCTTCGGCGTAGCCATTCTCCAAACTGATATCGGTCAGGTAGCTCGCCATCGAGAAGGTCTCGCCAGGAGCGACCAACAGCCCATGGTAAGCCTGCGAAGCTAAGGTGATATTTTGCACTCTTCCTGGGTCGGAGCCATAAAAATAGGAGGTTTCCATGCTTACCAGCTCAGTAATGCCTAAGCTCTCAGCGGTGGCATCATCCCTCACTAGCGGATCTACCGCGTCCAGTACCAAGGTAACCGTATGATTGCCTGCTCCCAGTGCCATGTTGATCGCCTCCAAACTCGCCGGGATATTGAGGTCTTGACCCACCACCATAGGCTGGAGCAGATCTAACTGGCGGGTGTCATCATTAAAAATGAAACGTGCATTTACTGGCTCTGTATGCACCACGGGCGCTAAGCTGCTTAGGTAATTGCTCATGGCTTGCTGGTTCACCGAAACCTGATATTCAGCCGAAGTGCCATCATCTTTGCGTTCGATAATGATCAACTTAGCCAGGTCCTCAGGCTCAATACGCCAAGGACCCTCGGACCGGCTGCCCTCTGGTAAGCTGAGCACCAATGCCTCACTGAGGATCTGCTGGGCAAACTCGCCGGCTGCTGTCGCATCCATAATCTGCGGCTGCTGCTCCACCACAACCAAGGGTATCGCTCCTTCACGCTGCGTGAGGAGCAAGTTATCAAGCGCCTTGAGGGTGGCGTCCAAGTCAACTTGGCGGCCAACCTGACCCGGTGTGATGACCACATCCGTGCCGTTGAGATCTATAGAAGCTTCCACCACAGGCGTATTGATCTGGTTAGCAAGTGCTTGCAGGACGGCATAAGCTTGCCGCTGGTCATATTGCGCAACGGGAGCCAAGTTTAAGCCTTGCCGTGCGGCAGCCATCTGCACCGATAAGTTTTCGCTAAGGTTGTTTTGCCTGCCCACAGCAAAAGCTTGCCGTGCACTTTGGGCAGCATCCAAGCTGAAACCTAATTGTTCTGGGGAATAAAGCCAGCGCTTTTCGCCATAGATAAAGAGAATCTTGCCTTGTTCTGGGTATGTGAGGGCGTTTTCGAGTTTTTGGCTTGCTTCTTCCACGGTCAACCCAGAAAGATCCACACCGGCTACGCTTACGCCAGGAAAAATCGTCTCAGCATGCAGCGATTCAAACGCATAGACGTAACCTACGCCCCCTATAGCAGCCAGAAGCAGCCCAACCACTAAAACAAACACAATTTGAACGCGAGGATTAATTTTCGAGAACCCGTTTTCGTTTTGCATATCCTTTTGATCTTACCCTATTGTTCTAAATTTCCTTTAGCCAACGATATCATTGAGTTATTATAGCGAGAACCATTCCTCAAGAAGCTTTTTTGGGCTGAGGGTATAACGTTGCTTCATTTACTTATAGACGGCATCATGCGCGAAATGTTCCTGTGGGCAGTAATTATTCTTACCTGTGCTATACTGCTTAAGCATAAAGCAAAGGCTCTCAACATGAAAAGGTCCAAAGGCAAGTTTGCACTTCCCTTGCTAACAGTGCTTATAACGGTTTTTTTAACCACTAATTTCTACTTGCTGCCTGTATGGGCACGGGCTGCTAGCCAAGAGCAACAACCTAGCCCAACAACAGGTAGCAACCCCTTTGGTCTAACGCTTTCTACCCCAGCTCCGGATGGCAGTATTTCTCATACTGTCCAAGAAGGAGAGTTTCTGATCACCATTGCTGAAGCATACGGTATCACCTTGGATGAGTTGCTGGCGCTCAATGGGCTCACCGCCGAGAGCATTATTCAGCCCGGTCAGGTGCTGGTTATCCGGCAAGCCACTTCCCCGCAACCCGCTCTAACCAGCGGCACAATACAGGTTCCCACGGCTACACTGCGCCCTTCGCTCACCCCCCTGCCCACCTTGACGCCTTTCATCACTGCCACGCCAACCGTTACACCTACGCCAGGACCAAGCATTTTCGAGCGTATTTTTACAGGTCCAACGCGTTATATCGGCTTTGGATTGGTAGGATTAGTGTTGGTTGGGGTGATTTTGCTGGTCATCAGCGCGCGCCGAATGCATTAGGTTTCTACATCTCACTGGCAAATTGATCTACTAAGTTTTGCTCTGCCTGGGCGATTAGGGTGGATTTGCCCGTGTGCTTCATCTTCTTGATTTCTGCTTCGCGCTTAAGCGCCGCTTTCCGATCTGGCACAGCTTCCACATAGACCAGACGCACAGGTCCATATAAACGGGTGTAACGTGCGCCTTTGCCGGCGTTATGCTGCCTCAGACGCCTGGCAGGGTCAACTGTCCAGCCGGTGTAATAAGCTCCATTGGCGCATTCAACTAAATAACAATAATAGTTCATTGCTCGCGGTTATATACCAATCAGAAAGCGGGTGATATTCAACACAGGTATGCCAATTAAGTTCGTAAACAGATCGAAGCCTAATAAAGGTGTGATGTAGATCAGTGCCAAGAGGATAAATATGCCATAAGGTCGTATGCTCGCCAGGGCTGGCTGCGCACTCTCTGGCAGCAAATACTCGAGCACTTTTTCGCCATCCAAGGGAGCGAAAGGCAGCAAATTAAAGAGCCAAAGCGTCAGGTTGAGGAAAATAAATTCTACTAAGAATTGCCCTAACGTGGGGAAAATGTTCGTGGTACTGCTGGCAAAAGGAGAAACCCCCAAAAAGCGCAAAGGAATGGCGCCAAGTACAGCCAGAAGGAAGTTAGAAAAAGGCCCTGCCAAGGAAACAACCATCACGCCAGACTTGCTTTTGCGGCGGATGACTTCGGGGTTTATCGGCACAGGCTTTGCCCATCCAAAACCAAACAGCAAGAGCATTAAGCTGCCAATGGGGTCAAGGTGGCAAAGCGGGTTGAGGGTAAGCCTGCCTGCCAAACGCGGAGTATCATCTCCATAAAGCTCTGCGATGCGGCCGTGTGCATATTCGTGGGCTGTAAAAGCAATCAGCAGGGTTAGGATGCGGGAAATAAGGACGGATGAACTAAGGTCGAGCATGCTCTCACCTGATAAGGATTATAACATCAGCAAAAACTGCCCATTGACCTTAGTGCAGAAGGTATAATGGCTTTATGCTGCCAGAAATAAACCTTGGGGATCATGTCCGCCTGCGCAAAGCTCACCCTTGCGGCGGGTATGAGTGGGAAATCGTGCGCTTAGGCGCCGATATTGGCTTGGTGTGCCTCACATGCGGGCATCGCGTCTTGCTCACCCGCCGGGAGTTAGCCCGCCGCATGAAGACTTACCTGCCAAAAGCCCAAGCACCAGAAACCCCCGTTACGAAGAACAGCTAAAACGCGACGAGCGGTTAACTTCCTATTAGTTCGCAAACCTGTTATTTGCTGATGTATAATCTAATTACATTAATCTAAGCGAAAAATATGCCAATTCTGAGCCCATACTCCTTTGAATTTTTCTCACACAGCCCCGAACAGACCCGGCGCGTGGGCATCCGCTTAGGCAGCCTGCTCAAACCTGGGCATATCGTCTGCTTAGAAGGTGACCTGGGCTCGGGCAAGACCACTTTGGTACAGGGTATTGCCCAAGGATGGGGTTCGTCTGACCGCGTCTCCAGCCCCACTTTTGTGATCATGAATGATTACCGCCACCCCAACGGGCAGCACTTATATCACGCCGATGCCTACCGGCTTTCCGATTCCCCTGAGGACGTGGCGATATTGGATTTGCCTAACCTGCTCACCAACGGTATTTTGGTTTTGGAATGGGCTGAGCGCATCAAATCCAATCTGCCAGAAGAGAATTTATGGATCCAAATGCGTTGGATCACCGAAGAACGCCGGAATCTGACCATCATTCCACAAGGTGAACCTTATCAAGAATTAGCGAAAAACTTGAAAATATTAGTCTTTGGAGCCTTTTGATGCTTTTGGCAATTGACACTTCCACTAATTGGATCGGGCTAGCCCTTTTTGACGGGGTACAAATCCTGAGTGAACAAACTTGGCGCAGCCAGAGCTACCACACTACCGAGCTTGTCCCTGCAATTGAGGAAATGCTCACGCGGACGCAAGTCCGTCGGAAAGATTTAAGCGGTTTGGGTATTGCACTCGGACCAGGCTCTTTTACTGGATTGCGCATTGGTATGAGTGTGTGCAAAGGCTTAGCCCTAGCCTTAGATATCCCCGTGGCTGGTTTCCCTTCGCTGGATATCTTAGCTGCGGGGCAGCCCCTTTTGCGCCGCCCGATGATCGCTCTCTTGCAGGTTGGGCGCGGGCGTTTTGCGTGGGCGCGTTATATCAACCAAGACAAACAATGGGTTCAGGAAGGCTCCATGCAGGTCTCCAGCCCAAGCGAAATCGCTGCGACGATTCAGTCCCCCGTTTACGTTTGTGGTGAAATGGGCACAGAAGAACGCCGCATTCTTGGGCGCAAATGGATAACCGCGCGCCTGTGCAGCCCAGCACAGGGCTTGCGCCGGCCGGCAGTCCTCGCCGAGATGGCTTGGCAGCGCTTACAAGCCGGTCAGGCTGATGACGTGGTGACCCTTTCGCCCATTTACGTGCACACCCTTAGCAACGTCCCCGATTTATGAGCTCAAAAGCTCCTCAGGTGCATTTGCGCCGAATGAATAACACTGATTTGCCTCAGGTGGAATCGCTTGATCGCGCATGCTTCCGCACCCCCTGGCCGGAAGATTCGTTTCGCTATGAGTTGCGCCCCGATTCCAACAGCATCTGCTTGGTAGCGGAATCGGAAGAAGCAGAAGCGGAGCCGCAAATCGTTGGCATGGTGGTGGTCTGGATAATTGCCGACACAGCTGAGGTAGCCACATTAGCCGTCGCACCCCAAGAGCGCGGCAAGGGAATCGCCCGTCAACTTTTAGCTTCAGCATTACGGTTGGCATGGCAGGCAGGCGCACGCAAATCAATCCTCGAGGTGCGCGTCAGCAATACGGCAGCACTGCACCTATATTATGGATTAGGTTATCAGGCTGTGGGTTTGCGCCCCGGCTACTACGAAGATACCCACGAAGACGCCTTGCTGCTCACCCTCAACCCGCTTGATCCCTTAGCACTACAAGCGTTGGACAAGGCTTAATTTCAACAAAAAGCCGATTATATGGGGTAAAATTCCACACCGGAGAGTTTTTATGGATGCTGAAGATACCTTACTGGCTATTCGCCGCCAGATTGAGCAATGCCAAGCTTGCCCCTTGGCTGCTGGGAGGCTAAACGTTGTGCCCGGTGAGGGACCCGCTAATAGCCAAATCATGTTCATTGGCGAAGGACCAGGCTACAATGAAGACCAGCAAGGAAAACCCTTCGTTGGTCAAGCTGGCAAATTCTTAGATAAGCTGCTCGGCTATGCCGGGCTCAAGCGCTCGGAGGTGTTCATCACTAATGTGGTTAAGTGCCGCCCGCCAGACAACCGTGACCCCCAACCCGAAGAGCTGGCGGCTTGCCGGCGTTACTTAGATGCCCAAATTGCAGCCATTAATCCGCGCATCATTGTCACCCTTGGGCGTTTTTCGATGGCACGCTTTATCGAGGATGGCAAGATCAGCCGCATTCACGGCTATCCCCACAAAGTTGAAGGCCGCATTGTGGTCACCATGTATCATCCTGCAGCTGCGCTGCACCAACCCGCATTGAAAGATGCCCTCATTGAGGATTTTTCTCACTTGCGGGATCTCATGAACCGACCAACGCCCAACCTTTTGGAGCAAAAATATACCGAGAGCGCAGAACCTTCTAACAAAGAAAATCCTCCGGAACAATTGAGTCTTTTTTAAAGTCAATATATAAAAGAATATCAGGTGAAACATGGTAAAAGACGAATTGATTGACATAATCCAAAAGAAACGCGCTAATATAGGCATTATGGGGCTAGGTTATGTTGGCCTTCCTTTGGCAGTAACCTTCGCCAACGCCGGCTTTAACGTCACCGGTATCGATCCCAACCATGAAAAGGTTGAGATGGTCAACCGCGGCGAGAGCTACATTCAGGATGTGCCCAATGCGCAGCTGCGCAAGCACCTCGAACGCGGCTTGCTGCGTGCAACGGATGATTACGACGTCCTCAAGGAAATTGATGCCGTTTCAATCTGCGTGCCTACACCCTTGCGTAAGACCCGCGACCCAGATATGTCTTTTATTGTCAACGCGAGCAGTTTTTTGGCCCCTTACCTGCACCGCGGCATGATCATCGTGCTCGAGTCGAGCACCTACCCAGGCACCACGCGCGAATTGGTGCTGCCCACGCTCACGCAGAACTCCGACCTCAAGGTCGGTGAAGATTTCTTTTTAGCTTTCTCGCCGGAGCGTGTTGACCCTGGCCGCACCGATTGGACCACCTACAATACCCCCAAGGTGCTCGGCGGCGTGACGCCCAATTGCACCGAGGTCGGTACAGCATGGTATAGCATGGCGCTGGAAACCGTGGTGCCTGTCTCTACCAGCGAGGTAGCGGAAATGACCAAGCTGCTAGAGAACACCTTCCGCATGGTCAATATTTCCATGGTTAACGAGCTGGCACAGATGTGCGACCGGCTCGGTATCGACGTGTGGGAAGTGATTGATGCCGCCGCAACTAAACCCTTCGGCTTTATGAAATTTACTCCCGGACCTGGTATGGGCGGGCACTGTATCCCGGTGGACCCGCTGTACCTCTCTTGGAAGATGAAAACCATCAACTACACCGCGCGCTTCATCGAGTTAGCCTCAGAAATTGACTCTAACATGCCCCGCTATGTAGTGGGCAAGATTCAGGATGCGCTCAACCGCTATAAAAAGCCCCTCAACGGCAGCAAGGTGCTCATCTTAGGGGTGGCTTATAAACCCAATATCAACGATTTGCGTGAATCCCCGGCTTTCGACATTATCCACTTGCTGCAAGAAAAAGGTGCTGAGGTTTCTTACTACGATCCTTACGTGCCAGAAGTGAACCATGAATTTTTCCATCTCTTCTCGGAGAAAGACCTCGCTAGCGCGGTGGAAAAAGCGGATTGTGTGGCGATCATCACTAACCACAGCAAGGTCGATTACGCTATGGTGCACGAGAAGGCTGCATTGATTTTTGACGCGCGCAATGCCCTCAAAGACATTGCCAAAAAGAGCGCAAAGGTCGTAAAGCTCTGATGTCTGCATACTTGCTCACCGGTGCGGCTGGTTTTATTGGCGCACGCCTGGCAGAGTTCCTCTTACAGGACGGTCATGAAGTTTTCGGCGTAGATAACCTCAGCCCAGCTTATGACGTGCGCATAAAGGAATACCGCTTGACTCGCCTGCAGCAGAATCCAGACTTTTACTTTTTACGCAAGGATATCACCGATAAGGCGCTCATTGAGCAGCTGCAGGCAAAACTTCCGCCGGTGGAAGCGGTGATCAACTTAGCCGCTATTGCCGGCGTCCGAGCCAGCACCAAAGACCCTTGGAGCTACCTTTATACCAATACCTTAGGCACGCTCAACATGCTCGAATTCTGCGCCCGCGCCGGGGTGAAGAAATTCATCTTAGCATCCACCTCCAGCCTGTATGGCAACGAAGGCAAGCCGCCCCACGCTGAAACAGCCCCCACCGATCACCCCTTGGCGCCCTATGCCGCCAGCAAAAAAGGCGCCGAAGCCTTTGGTTATGCTTACCATCACCTATATGGCATCGACGTTACCGTCTTGCGCTACTTCACCGTATATGGTCCCGCAGGCCGCCCGGATATGGTCATGTTCCGTTTCTGCCAGTGGATCGCGGAAGGACGACCTGTGCTCGTGACCGGCGATGGCGAGCAATCGCGCGGGTTTACGTATGTGGATGACATCGTCAGGGGTACGCTCCTCGCCCTGCGCCCGGTGGGTTATGATGTTTTCAACTTAGGCGGGCACGAGGTTATCACCATCAACCAGCTCATCCACATGCTGGAGGAGCGCTTGGGCAAAAAAGCGCAGGTGGAGTACATCCCTATGCACCCGGCGGATGTTTTGGAGAACGTAGCTGATGTGAGCAAGGCGCGCCGCGTTTTGGGCTGGCAGCCTCAGGTGAGCTTAGAAGAGGGCGTTGACCGCCTGGTGGCATGGTACCTTCAGGAGCGCGCGTGGGTCAAGGACGTGGAAACGCCGTAGGTCTTATGAACGGCATTGCGGTTATTCACTTGGATGTTCAAGTTAGGATATGGGGGAGGTGCGTGCTATCTCGGCTGCGTTCAGCTAATCGCCATGCTTACTTGTGATAGCGGACGTTTTTCGGGCTACAAATTTTCACAGCGTCCCGAACGGAAACCACCACCTTTTCAAGGAGGAACCAATGGTTAAGAAAATTTACACTTTTTTAGGTGTTTCTTTAGTATCTCTCCTCGCTCTTTCCGCCTGCGGTTTGGGGAATGCACCCAGCGAGCCACCTACAAGCACTGCTGAGACGAACCCGCCTAGCGTTGAGGCTTCGCCATCGGCAACGCCTGAAGCAGCCAGTCCAACCCCAACCACGCCGGAAAAGTTGAGCGTGGAGGAGCACGCGCTCGCACGCAATACCATGGTCGGCGAAACCGTGGTTAGTAAACCGCTGGAAGGTACCTGGGAAGATATCCTTGCCACCCATGCCGCTTTGCGGGAGGATCACTTCCCTAGAGAAGTCTATTTCAGCAACAAACTTCAGGTTGGCACAGATCAAATTTCCTGGAGAATACAGCAGACCCCGACTCCCAATGCGGACGGCACGACATCAGCAGCCAATGATATCCTTGTCTACAAAAACGACAGTTTACTTCTGACGATTCCGGTAGGCCAAGCTACGCCAGTTAATCCCGTGTGGGGATTTTGGGCTGTGGATAACTCCTGGTATCTAGAGACAGCCACTTCCAACGAAACTCAAACAGAGGGTAGTAACGTAATCAATATCGAAACGCTGGGTGATATCTATCAGGATGGCGAATCGCTCAATGCCCGCGAAGGTTATGAGGAATCTTTTGGTTTCCAGACTCTTAGCGGTCGGCCATTTTATTTCTACCAGCGTGATGGCTCTTTGGGATACTTTTACAACGGCCAGGAATACCCATTAGGTTATGATGAAATCCCTCATTACGGATGTTGTAGCGGCGCTGCCTATAATCCGATCATGGCAAAGAATATGGTTGCTTTTTACGCCACCAAAGGCGAACAGCTTTACTATGTGGAGATCGGCGCCTTTGATTAAGAGATAAGCCTAAATTCATATTTTCAGGCAGAACTTCCCTAGGCTAATCGCAGAAGGGAAGCTCTGCGCGGCCAGCTTTATTGACAAGACAATCATCAGATTATTAACTAATTTTCAATGAGATCGCTCAGATCGAACAGTGAAACATCGCCCCGGTTCTTGATGCTCGCGAGTAGTTGCGGCGTGAAGCCAGAACGCGCACATAGAGCATAACGCAGTGCGCGATTGCCTACTTCCTGCCGGACCAGCTTTGCTTTGCGCTCCAGCTCCGCCAAGATATTGGTGCCCACAGGCTGGCTGCTCCATTTACATTCCACCAAAATAGCCTGATCCGCATTCATGGCGATTAAGTCAATTTCCTCGTTAGCATTCCACCAGCGACCAATGCGCTCAGGCACGAAAGGCAGCTCGCTAGCTAAGCCTTTTTGCCATAAGATTTGCGCACAAATTTCCTCATAGGCTAAGCTGCTAAAGTGATCAAGCTCAGGTAACACCTGGCTCTCCAAGACGAGACGTGCTGCTCCACGCTCGAGTTGGGAGCGGTTAGGGTGAACATAGCGGAACCAAAAGCGCAGGTAATGATCTTTCAACCGATAGAGCCCACGCCGGCTTTTTTGTGGCTGGGTTTCGGTGATGGGCACGATCCTTTCCACCAACTGCAACTGCTCTAAGGTCTCTAGATAAACAGATGGACCTTCGATGCCGGTTGCGAGTTTGATCTCATTCAGCTTCGTCTTGCCCGCGGCAATTGCTTGGAGGATAGCGAAATAATTCTTCGGTTCGCGCAGTTCTTGCTGCAGAACAAAGTGCACCTCATCATACAAAAACGATCCGCGGCTGAGGATACTTTCCAGTATATTTTGTGCAAGTGGGATCTGCGCATCGATTGTTTGGAGATATGCCGGAGTCCCGCCAAAGACGGCATAGGTCCGGACTTGATCATCCAATGCGTAGGACGGGTAAAACAACCGCGCATCCCGAAAAAGCAGCGGTTCCAGAAGGTATTGCGCGGTGCGCCTGCCATAAAGTGGCGCTTGGTAACCCAAAACAGTCTCTTCCATCATGCCGATATACGATCCGCACAAGATCAGCATGAGATGGGTGTTTTTGAGCATCTGGTCCCAAACTTTTTGTAGGATGGTAGCTAAAGGCGGATAAGCGCTCACCAGATAGGGAAATTCATCCAGAACAAGTACTAAACGCTCGTCTTGGGCTGCTTGACCAACTGCCTGGAATAAAGCCTCCCAGCTGGTATACACTGCTTCCAATTGCCCTGGCCCAAAAAGAACGGCGTTGACCGCTCGGGAAAGCGCCGTGCGCAAGGAAACCTCGGAGCCTAAATCAGAAACAAAAAAGATGGCACGTTTACCCTCACAGAAATGCGCTAAAAGCTCGGTTTTCCCCACTCTCCTCCGCCCATAGAGGACAAAAAACTCAGCTTTTCCGGAAGCGAACCGTTTTTCAAGCAATTCCAATTCTGATGTGCGATTGATAAACATTTTGTCCTCCTTTTACGATCTATATAAGAAAATCAGGATTATCATAATCTGGATTTCCTTATTTATTATACCTTAGACCTCAGCCTACAATTAAACGAATCTATCTCCCCTTGACGCCATCCGATTCCCGTCTATAATTCAGGCGTTGAATATATGACCACCGATGAATCTTCCATCCCCTCCACACGCGAGCTGGACTTGCTCACGCGCATCGAGGAAAA
>Ga0208826_1000878_pt1 | contig 28209 bp, 29 predicted proteins | sample AD_UKC115_MetaG_FD_184451 | JGI IMG/M metagenome (GOLD analysis project Ga0208826, IMG submission 184451) | Active sludge microbial communities of municipal wastewater-treating anaerobic digesters from Hong Kong - AD_UKC115_MetaG (SPAdes)... | ecosystem: Engineered > Bioreactor > Anaerobic >...
AGGATATCTCCTACAGGGAATTGGACTTTTAACCCGCAAACCATTAATAGCAATCTTTGCAACATCAGTTCTGTTTGCAATAGGTCATTTAGGGAATGGACAGACTTTTGCCAGTGGATTATCATCAGTATTTAACATGTTCATCTTGGGAATGGTACTGGGCATCATCACCCTGGGAGAAAACGGACTGGAAACTGCCATTGGCACCCACATAGCCAACAACATCATTGTTACCTCTTTAGGAAACGGTCTGAGCTTTTTAGGTGACTATCCCTCCCTGTTAACCTCTGGAACATCACTGGGTGTACCCTACTTCATTCTACCCTTCATCCTCTTAGCCCTAGTATTTTGGGGGAAAAAAGACAAACTGTCGTTAGTATTTAAAACCCACTGGCGGTTGAGTGATCCTTATCCAGTGGCCACGGAAATCCAATGTGTTAACTGTAAAACCATCAACCCCGAAATAGCCAACTACTGCCGGGAATGCGGAGAACCCTTACTTATAGAGTATGCTTCCACTCCCCGCAAGGTTTTGGCTTTTCTAATTGATCTTACTCTCCTCACCATCGTGTCCCTGGTGTTAATGGGGGTGATTTTCCTAATGGTTTACCTAAACCCCTATTCTTTCAGCCCGGGATTAGCCTCCGGTGTCTGGCTCATCCTTTCTACACTAATATTTTTTGTTTATCCGGTTTTAATGGAAAAAAATGGGAAAACCGTTGGTAAAATGATTACTGGGTTGAGGGTTGTTGACGAATATACTCTAAAACCAATTAGTTACCGTCAGAGTATTTTAAGGAATGTTATGTTGATTGCTGACCTGTTTCCCTTTATTTTACCGGGTTTATTGGGTTTAATAGTTAGTGCCAAATCAGATGAAAAACAGAGAATGGGAGATATGGCCGCCGAAACCATAGTAATATGGGGTTAACTGTGCAGATTATGACCTTATATCTTGGAAATAGGTATTAGATCATAAAAGAAGATCTTGAAAAAGTTTAAAAGACCTAAATTAGATGATCATTTTTCCACCTTCAAAAACCGGGAGTTGACCGCCACAATGATGGTACTGACTGACATTAACACTGCCCCCATGGCGGGGGTTAGAATAATACCATATGCAGATAGAACTCCTGCAGCCAGTGGGATGGCGAATATATTGTAACCGGCACCCCAAACCAGGTTTTCCACCATCTTCCGGTAGGTGGAACGAGCCAACTGAATTATGTAGAGGGCATCCAGGGGGTTACTGCGCACCAGTACTATGTCCGCAGTTTCCACCGCCACATCCGTCCCTGCTCCAATAGCTATTCCCACGTCAGCTTGGGCCAGAGCAGGGGCATCGTTGATGCCATCACCTGTCATGGCCACGGTAAAACCTTCTTTCTGTATTTCTTTAACTTTTTTGGCTTTTTCTTCCGGTAAAACCTCGGCAAAATATTGATCAAGGCCCAGTTCTGTAGAAACCCATTCTGCTACTTCCTGTTTATCCCCGGTTATCATGAGACACTTAACACCCATTTTTTTGAACCGGGAAACAGTTTCCTTGGATTCGGGACGGATGATGTCCGCCAGGGCAATTACCCCCTTGAGCTGTCCATTGATAATTACAAAAACTGTGGTTTTACCCCGAGATAATAATTCATCAACCTGCGTATTATCCAGTCTAAAGCCTAACTCGTTTAGATATCCCGAACTTACAATTTTCACTTCATTTCCCAGAATCACCCCTTCTACACCTTTTCCAGGGATTGAGCTGAAATTTTCCACTGGTAAGTGGTCAGTTAACTCTGCAGCCACTCCCCGGGCAATGGGATGTTCTGAATGGGACTCCAGGGATGCAGCGTACTTCAGAATTTCCTCCGGGTTAAGATCGTCTAGGGCTATGACCCGGGTAACTCCAAACTCTCCCTGGGTCAGGGTGCCGGTTTTATCGAAGATTATGGCATTTATGTTACGGGCTTTTTCAAAGGATGTCCTGTTTCTGATTAACAATCCGTTACTGGCAGACAGTGCTGTGGAAACCGCTACTACCATGGGTATGGCCAGCCCCAGTGCATGGGGGCAGGTGGTTACCATCACCGTCACTGCTCTTTCTAGGGAAAATGCCAGATCTTGTCCAGTTAGTATCATCCAGGTGACCAGGGTTATGAAACCTCCGGTAAGTGCTATCAGTGTCAGATACATGGCAAATCGGTCCGCCAGATTCTGTGTTCTGGATTGGCTGGACTGGGCCTCTTCCACCAGGTTGATAACCTGGGATAGAAATGAATCCTTCCCGGTTTTCATTATCTCCACCTGAAGAGAGCCATCTCCATTTATGGACCCCCCGATAACCTCATCCCCCACTTGTTTATAAATGGGCTGTGATTCACCGGTGAGCATGGATTCATTGATACTGGTCTCACCCTGGATGATCTGACCATCTGCCGGGATTTTCTCCCCGGGTTTAACCAGAATCAGATCACCCACCTCCAGCTGGTCCCGGTGAATGTCCATGGTCTCCCCATCAGGCATTATTTTGTGGGCGGAGGAAGGTAAGAGTTTTACCAGTTCCTCCAGTGCCCGGGATGCACCCCTAACCGAACGCATTTCCAGCCAATGCCCCAAGAGCATGATATCAATCAGGGTAACCAGTTCCAGAAAGAAAATTTCACCTTTAAGTCCCAGGATCACGGCGCTACTGTAGATATAAGCGGTGGTAATGGCCACTGCCACTAGGGTCATCATCCCGGGCATTCGTGACTTTAATTCACGGTACATGCCTTTGAAGAAGGGATAACCACCGTAAAAATAGACCACGGAAGATAAAAAGAACAGCACATAAGTGTCTCCATAAAAGGCAATGAAGTCTTTGATACCCAGAACATGCTGTATGTGCGGTGTTAAAAATACAATGGGAATAGTTAAAACCAGACATACCCAGAAACGCCGTTTAAAATCAGCGATCATAGGGTGATGATCCTCACCGTCATGTTTCCTCTTCATTTCATGGTCTGAATGAGACTGTTCCATTGACGCACCCACCCCCATGTATCTTAGGTAATTTTATGGTCCGCAGATTTTATGGTTTTTTTGTTTTGTAAATCGCAACCTTTATATAGTACACCCCACACTTTAGGTAATATATTACCTAAATATGTAATATATTACCACTAGGTAGTAAAAAAATAAGTAAAAAAATAATAGTTATTAGCAATGGTAATCATTTTGCAGGATTTAAGTCCCCCTATCCCATTGAGCTGAGAATAATGAGAGATTCAGAACTTATTAAGGCAGAATACAATGCAGAAAGACTGGAAATGGAAAAATATATCCTGGTGGTTTTATTCCTGATACAACAGAGGTGGAGCTATGTTATTGGCAGATTACTGGCCCCTGACCAGATAACCACCAAACAGTGGCTGATGATGATCATTATGGGAACAGCCTTCGAAAGTCCTCCTTCCATGCAGGAAGTAGCCGATGCCCTGAGCACCACCCACCAAAATGTCAAACAGCTGGCCACACGTTTAGAAGATAGAGAATTCTTAAAAATCGAACATGACCCCAATAACCGACGCATACTACGTTTAAAGACTACAGAAGCATACCATGATTTTTGGGAGAAAAGAGGACCCCAGGATGCGAAAAATATTACATCACTATTTACCGGTCTGAATAATGATGAAATCAAAGATCTGTTTGAAATTATGAGTAAACTGGAAAAAATATCCGCAAATCTGTACGAAAATACTAAAAAATGATTAAATAAGTTAAAGGAAGGATAAAAATGAAGGCATTAGTTGTATACGGAACAAGATATGGGACAGCTGCAGAAATAGCTGCAGAAATAGCCCGTGTTATAAAAGAAGAAGGGATAGAAACTGATCTGGTAGATGCCCGGAGTATTAAGGACCGGAAGGTCTCTAGCTACGATCTGGTAGTGGTGGGAAGTGGCATAAAAATGGGCAAATGGACTAATAAGGCACTTAAATTCCTGCAAAATAACAAGAAAACCCTGGCCACCCAGAAAGTTGCCCTCTTCGTCAGTTGTGGTGCGGCAAATGAAGAAAAAAGTAGACCAGAGGGTCAGGAAAAGTACCTGGATGCCGTGGCAGCAAAGAACCTGGTGAACCCCCCGGTGGCCACTGGACTTTTTGGTAGTGTTTACGACCCGGAAGCCAAACACGGATTAATGTACAAACTTACCACGAGTTTTATTAAAAAAGAACTGGAAAAACAGGGAATAAATAGCAGCAAACGCCACGATTACCGCGATTGGGATGAGATAAGGGATTGGGCACGAGGGTTAGCCAAGGGATTAAAATAGATTAAGTGTACTCCACAAAAAGAACATACACCTTATTAGTTTAATAGAATTGAATCCATAAAAGCAGGGATTAAAATGAGTTTAAAATCCCATACTCCCAATTTTTTAAGTGTAATTCGGATTATAGCTGCCCCAATCTTTATTTACACATTCACCAGCGGTTTGTACCTGGTTTCCCTGCTGATAATTATCTTCACCGGCGTAACAGATACTCTGGATGGTTATATTGCTCGTAAGTTAGGTGCAACCTCAGATATTGGTGCCTACCTTGACGTGATATCAGATTTCATCTTTATTCTGGCCTGTTTCCTGGCATACACCATCAATGGTTGGTACGATCCCCTGGTTCTCCTGCTGATTATCATCATGTTCTGTATGTTCATTGGGACCTCCGAACTTAAAAAACCTGTTTACGACCCTGTGGGAAAGTACTTAGGAGCATATTTAATGTTGATGATTTTTTTATCCATTCTATCCCCAAAAATACTGGTAATGCAGATTCTACTTATCATGTTAATTATAATCTGCCTGGCTTCCGTAATCAGCCGTTTTTCTGTGTTAATAGCGAAAAATTAAGGTTAAAGACTTTTGTGGATAAAAGATGATTCAGGAAAAAATAATAGAACTAATTAACCATTATTAAGATAGAAGGAGGGCGTAACATGAAAAGCAATCCAAAATGGTACTACACTGAAAAACAGGCAGGAGTGGATTATTTAGATCCGAAAGTAGCCCAGGGATACAATGAAGAACATCAGAAGTTCAGGAACTTCCCGGAAGAAGCTCAGGAAATTGTTCGGATGTTGGGGATTACACCCCAAGACACTGTACTGGATTTTGGTTGTGGTACTGGAGGAATTGCCCTGAATCTGGCTAAATATTCCCGGAAAGTCATTGGTGTTGATATATCCCAGAAAATGCTGGATGTTCTGGAAGAAAATGCGGGGAAACAGGGTATTATTAATGTTGAAACACATTGTGGCGGATTTTTAAGTTACAAACATAAGGATGGTGCCGTGGATAAGATCATTACCATGGCTGCCCTCCACCACCTCCCTGACTTCTGGAAGTCAGTGGCACTACTTAAAATAATAGATATCTTAAAACCGGGTGGTAAACTCTATCTTTTTGATGTGGTGTTTACCTTTCCTGTTCAGGAGCATGGAAAGGCCTTGAATAAATTCATAACTGATATGCGCAGCGTTGCTGGGGATTCCATGGCCTTTGAAACAGAAATCCATATCAAAGACGAATTCAGCACCTATGATTGGATTATGGAAGGTTTACTGGAAAAATCAGGATTTTCAATTGACCACAAAAATGTGGAGTCCGATAATTTCGTGGGATATGTGTGCTCTAAACTCTAATAGGAGTAAATTAAGGTGAAAAAATTTGAGTACTCCCAATATTAGTTGCTAATTTTTTTAAGATAGTAGATGGTAAAAAGAGGTAAATGCCCGAAAATACTTTCCAACTGCCCTTGGCAAAATTACATATTAATCTCTATTTCATAATTTATATTATTCACAGAATTGAAAATGGAGTTGTTTAACTATGGCAATTGAAATAAAAACAATACCCCAGTACCAGGTAGCATATATACACCAGAAAGGTAGCTACACCCAGATCCCCGAGGCTCTGGGGAAAGTGGTGGGCTGGCTCATGACCCAGGACGTGAAAATACAGATGCCCATTTACGGCACCTACTACAACAGTCCCCACGAAGTTACCGAAGAAGAACTGGACTGGGAGGTTGGAGCTGCATTTACCGGCAAATTAGAACAAGGAACAGATGATATTCATATTAAAACCATTCCCAAACACCAAGCTGTTTCCACTGTTTTCCAGGGCCCTTATGGTGAGGCATCTTCAGTTTACATGAATTTAATTGAATACACCCAGAAGGAAGGCTACCAGATTGCGGGTGCTCCCCTGGAAAGTTATTTAAACGACCCAAATGAGGTAGCAGAAAGTGAACTGTTAACTGAAATCCAGTTTCCAGTGGTGAAAATAAAATAACCATGGTTTTTTAAAAAATAACGAAACTCTCACTATATTACAATATTCCTCGTTCACAATTCATTAGTGAGAGTTTTTTTACTGGATCAATTTCTTGGCCAGGGGACTGGCTAAATAGACCAGATTAGCCCAGGCCAAGAAATAGTAAGATAGAAGTAGAGCTATTATTGATAAAACCGGTATAATCATGCTGATCCGGGTAATCTGCTTTTTGGATGATTCATTCATGTTTTCATCCACCAATCCTTTACGGACGGCATAAATCCAGTTTACACAATACAGAACTCCGGCAAAAAACAGGTTCAGCTGGAATATCACACTGGCACTGAAGTATTGGCCGAATGTTCCTATTATCTCGGTGGAAAAGGGCACCATAGCTATAAAAAGTAACCAGAAAACAGTTATAGTGATCAAATTGGTGTCGGAACGTTTAATGAAGAAAAACTGCTGGTGGTTAACTCGCCAGAATCCCGCCAGTATCCAGAAACTAAGTGCATAACTTAACCACTTAGGCCATAACAGCCATAACTGTTGTATGAATGCCCCTTCAGTCAAGGCAGAAGATATATCTGGCACTCCAATGCTTAAAACCAGTAATGTCATGGCAATGGCAAATATGCCATCCACCAGTGTTTCAATACGACTGGTGGTAACCCAGTTATTTATTGAATCCGAATGATTTTTCATTACAGTATGGTTTATTTACACTTCCGGATATAATTATGGGATGAAACGGATGAGAAATTATGTTTTGTCTTTTTAATGCATCATTATTTGGTAATTCCAACCAATCAAGCTAAAAATGTGATAAAGTAAAGGCAAAACTAGTTTAAAATAGAACACCAAGTTAGTTATGGTGTAACCATGGACGTAAAAGAGAAAAGAATTAAAGAGACCTATGTGGCCTACATCCCACACCACGGAAGTTATGATAAGATTCCAGAGTATATTGAAGAAATCAGACAATGGATAAATGAAAAAGGCCTTAAAACTAATGGCCAGGCCTATGGAACCTACCTTAACAGCCCCGAAGATGTGGCTGAAGAAGATCTGCAATATGAAATTGGATTTTTCTTTGAAGGTAATGCTATGCCCGAAGGCAAAATAGGTATCAAAGAAATGCCCGAACACACTGTTCTAACTGCTCTACATCAAGGACCTTATACTGAAGTTGGGCCAATTATACACGGTTTAGCTGAATATGCAGTTGAAAATGGCTATGATATTGTGGGGCCAGTAACTGAAGTATACCTCAATGATCCCGCCCAAGTTCCCGAAGGGGAACTCTTAACTGAGGTGCAGATTCCCGTGATAAAAATTAAGTGATCATTTTTAAATCCTTTCTTTAACTCTCTTTTTTAAATTAAGAACCCTATTCCAGATTTTAAAAAAAAATAGATGAATTTGTACCCACTAAAGATATTTAGGATCACCTAAACTTCTTTAGATGTGCGAAATAATTGGGTGTAATTTGGGCATAGCTATTTATTATTGGGAATCAATAAAATAGACTAGTTCTTAATTAATTCTAAAAGAATTAAAAGAACCACATCCAGAATCACATGGGTTATACTGCTTAAGAAAAGTAAAAAAACCACAAACTATTAATGATAGTAATAATAACAAAGTATGAATTATTTAAAAATATAGAAGATGATACATTTAAAGCACCTGGCTCGTGTTTATCTTGAATAGAACCAGGAGGAAAAATGCGTAACCTCGAAAAATTTAAAGAATATATCCCCCGAATGGGAGAACCTAATGTAAAAAGTGTTGCTTTATTAATTGATGGACCTAACATGCTACGGAAAGAATTCGACTTCGATCTTGAAGTAGTACAAGAATTACTTACTGATTACGGGAAGATAAGGGTAGGAAAAGTATTTCTGAACCAGTACGCTTCAGATAAACTTATTGAAGCCATAGTTAACCAGGGATTATCCCCCATTATTGTTGCTGGAGATATAGACGTTCAAATGGCAGTTGAAGCATTTGAAGCCATACACAACCCCAACATTGATGTTGTAGCTTTAATGACCCGTAACACCGATTTTTTACCACTGATCAACATTGCCAAAGAAAATGGGAAGGAGACTCTGGTGATTGGTGCTGAACCTGGTTTCAGTATTGCCCTCAAGAACTCGGCAGATAGTACCATAGTTCTGAAAAAACAGCGTCAACCCCATGGAGCAGTTTAAATAGATTAAATATTAAATTACCCTATTTTCTATTTTTAACTCCCCATTATCCTTATTTTTAAAATTAAATCATTATGCAATTTCTTGCCAATTTTCTTCCCTCCTTCATAAATTATTTCCTGTAGAAATATTTTCTAATAATTTAAATCATTATTCCCTTTACCTCATTTTAAAACTTTTTAAGAACTGTCCTTAAACCATTAGCTAATTAAATAGGTTAAATGAATAATTTCTAATTTTAAACAACTTTAATTATTATTAATATATTTTGCAGCTTTCTAAACTACATTTACACTGTATTCAGGAAAAATTTATATGGGAGGGGGATTTTATCTTTAAATCCTACTGATCTAGGTTGTCAACATAATCCTTGTTGTATCCCCAAAAATAAGCATAGTCGTGCAAGTGTGATGGAAACATTCATAGTGTACTAAGCATTATGTTTGTACGAAAATAAGGTGTGAAATACATTGGGTATGAAACTACATTGAAATCAAAATTATCATTTCTGTACTTAAGGTGTCAATATGTACGTGGTTGTAATGGGTGGTGGAAGAGTCGGGCTAAACCTGGCTTCTTTTTTGATTGCAGATGGTCACGATGTGACATTAATTGAAAATGATGAAAATCTATGCACTAATGCCGCAGCCGAGCTAGATGCACTGGTGATCTGTGGCAATGGTACTGACACCAAAACCCTGGAGGAAGCCAACGTGTCCAGTGCCGATGTTTTTGTGGCAGCCACTGGAAATGACGAGGCTAATTTGCTGGCTTGTATACTGGTACGAGAATTTAATATTCCCAAGATCATTGCCCGAGTAAGTGAGCCCAGCCACGGGGAAGCCTTCCGCAAGGTGGGTATTGACTCGGTTATCAGTCCGGAAATCACTGCAGCCAGTTACGTGGAAAAACTGATCATACGGCCCAAAATTGCTGATTTAGTGGTTATGGGAAAGGGTGATGCAGAATTACTTGATTTTAACCTGGAAAATGAAAAGGTAGTAGGTAAAAAAATAGGGGATATAAGCCCCACCGATGATTTTATAATTGTCGCAGTCTACGAAAATGGTGATATAACCATTCCAAAACCAGAAATAGTGTTAAAAAAAGGTATGAAAGTTTCTATACTGGTTAAAACCAAGGCCGCACGTGCAGTTATGAAAAGATTCACTAAATAGGTTTAAAATTATTTTTTCTGTTTCAATGATTTTTAAGGAATAATCCGTATTTAAATCAATCTGCCCCTAATTATCCCATAGTTTGTTAATGATATCTATAATTTTTGGATTAGACAAACTGTAATGAACCCATACCCCTTCTTTACGCCATTTCAAGTATCCTGCCTTTTTTAAAATGTTTAAATGGTGTGAAATAGTAGGCTGAGGTTTTTCCATAGCAGTGATAATTTCACAAACACATAACTCACCATGTTTCAACAGGTGAAGGATCTTTAAGCGGGTGGGATCCGCAAGGGCCTTTATTGTATCTGCATTTTCGTACAGGACTTCATCTTCCGGGAGTGTGGCCATGACCTTTTTCAACCTCTTGATCTGGTCTTCACTGGGCTTATCCCCAGCAATTTCACATGCTTTCATGGACTTGTTATAACCTGTGATATATTTAAATATATGGATATTTAGTGGGATGGTAAAAATGGTACCGAAACATGTCCATGTTTGTAACCACCGGGACAATATCCCCCTAGCAGGAGATTTTGCGATTTACATAGTCTCTGGATCCTGTTCGGCAATGCAGAACCCACAAACCGCACCAGGATTATCTTTTTGTCTTTCTTTCACCGGGCAAAGAAATTTCTCCCCATCATATTTCACCTGCAGGCCTCCAGGGAAGGGTGTGCCCACGGGATGAACCGATTCTGCCAGGATAAAGGTGGTGTAAAGGGAGATGATCTTGTAGATCTTAAAAAAGGCCGGATCAAATCCTTCCCCCTCTGCTGCCAGTTTTTCCTGTTCTTGTAATAGGCGGACTGCATCTTGAACTTCTGCCATATCCAGAAGTTCATCACTCTCTACTTGATGGCCTTTAACCTCCTGGATTCGCATTATAAAAGCCTTGGTGTAAGACTCCAGGTATTCCTTTCGATAGTTGCCCTGCACATACTTAGCATCATCTATAAGGAATAAACTGGCCCGCATTATGTCCTGAAGGTTAATTAAATTGGTTTCTCTCCTTAAGATAGTGAAAAACTTCTTCCGGCCCATTTTCTGGTAAGAGGGAATATCATTTATAGTTTCCATTTACTTCACTAATCCGGGTTAATAATTAACCTACTCGTTTCACTTACTCATTTAATTCTGTGGAAGGTTAAACCCTTGATGGTACGGACTAATTGATCCTATCCTTTATTTTCTTCTTTTAAATCGTCCATTTCATTTTTTACCTTCTTTTTCATGAATTCAACACAAATTTCTCCTTCTTCATCCAATCTGGAAACATCAGAAGGTTTAAAATTTTCATCTTTGAGTTCTTCCAGTACATTAAGAGTTTTAGCAGGAGTAACTCCCTTCTGATTAAGTATTTTGGTGGTGCAGTTACCATCACAGCCATTTATGGCAATAATAGGATATTTTTTAATTAAATTTCTAAAACCTTCTCTATCGGCAGCAGTGGCACCCATACAAATAGAAATCGTGTTTTCAGTCTCATTTACCGTATCTGCAGACGTTACACGGGCCACCAGACCATAGGGACTCATTCCACTGCAGGCAGCTAATGCTATTTTCTCAGAACTCATTTTTCCATCTCCTAAATATTCCGCTGAAATATATTAATTTTTTCTATCCTTTAACCTGGCATTTATCCGGTCAAATATATCTTTAACATGATCATATCCCTTTTCATCGAAGGGGCATGATTCTATACAGTAAGTGCAACCTTGTGTGCAGCCAATACAACGAGCTTGAATAAATTCTATTTCCTTGTTACCAAAGCATGTCTTTCGTTCTATCAATGCTTTTTCTGGACAGGCCCTAATGCATTTACCACATTTTGCACAGTATTCCGGTATCCATGAGTGTTCATTATGATTTTTAACCGGTAAATTCTCTATACTGGTCAGTATTGCTGAAATTTTCTGTCGAGGACCCAGTTCAGGTGTTATTAACAGACCACTCTGCCCTATCCATCCTAAACCTGCTTCCTGACCCAAAGGTGAGAAATTTAACATGCTCCCATAAGGATGGGCCACTTGGGTAGCAAAGCCCTGTGCCCTGATAAAATCAGAGAGGGCGTAAGTTATGTTCCCCATTTTTTTATAGGTTGCATCATTCAATTCCTGGGCTTTTGAACCAGGGGGTGTTTCTATGATATCTTCACCCATTTCTAAGGTCAGGACAATGGCATTGGTGTAGATTGGTTCCTCTGTGTTGACTAATTCCGGATTTACCCGGGTGTATCCAATATTTACAATACCCATTGCCCGGGCAAATTTCTCAAAACCCTCTAAAAAACTATTGTTGATGGTATTTACAGGTTTTTTTGGATTTTCTACCAGAGATTCATCAGGGAATTCTCCCCCACACCCACAGGAGCATTCATCATTCTCCTCAATTTGTTCAGTTGTTTCCAGTGACAGTCCCTCACATCCACAACCTTCACTTTCTCCAATTTCAGGTTTTTCGAGAACAGTTTCACCAGAACACCCACAACCTTCACTTGTTTCATTAGTCTTAGATGGTTTTAAGGCTGGTCCTTCACATCCGCAATCCTTGTTCTCTGATTTAACTATGAAGCTGGAATCACTGGGAGTTTTAATTGCCTTTACTTGTATACTGATTAATTTTCCTTTCAGGCGTTCATCCAGGCCCGGTTCTGTAAAGAAATGGGCATCAATGACTTCAACTTTACCAAATCCTGCCTTCCTTATGGTTTCCATGTATTCTTCTTTTTCCATGGCCCCTGCTGTGCATTCTGACCATGCTTGGAAGCTTTTCCGGATTTCGTCAGGGAGATGGCCTTCAGTGACTATATCCGAAATTAATATTCTACCTCCTTCTTTTAAAACCCTGTAAACCTCCCTATAGGCTACAGATTTGTTTGGGGTGAGATTTATAACACAGTTACTAATTACCAGATCAACGGAATTATCTTCGAGGGGTAAATTCTCTATTTCACCCAGTTTAAACTCCACATTATGGTATCCTCCGGCTTTAGCATTTTCAAGGGCAGTTTCTACCATTTTTTCCGTCATGTCTACCCCTATGACCTTTCCACTTTCACCAACCTTGTTGGCCGCCAGAAATACATCTATTCCCCCACCAGACCCCAGATCCAGAACTGTTTCACCCTTTTTTATCTCGGCCAGTGCGGTAGGGTTGCCACATCCCAATCCAAATATGGCCTCGGCAGGGATGCTTTTTATTTCTTCCTCAGAATAGCCGACGGCTTTGGCTTGTTGGATTATTCTGTCCACTCCTGTTTCAGAACAACAAGAACATGACGAAGAGTCTTCTTTAGCTGCAATTTTTGAATACCTTTCCTTTACAAAGTCTTTGATTTCTTTTTCCGTCAACTCCAACCACCTGTTAATTTCATATATTCAAATATATCGATATATAAATAAATTGCCTATCCCCCTTATAAAGTTAACTAATAGGTCCCCCCTTGGCATGAGCTGAAAGTTCTGAAGAATTTATTTAATCTAATTCAACACCACACTTCTTGCACTGTTTCAAAAGTAATTCTCTACTGTTTTAAGTTCCATGGCCAGGTAAATACATTTTACAACCACTTTTAGCAAGTTTTCCCCAGCTTTTTTCGAGAGTAGGAACATCATCCGCAAATGGGGGGAATACTGACCAGTTGAATACTCCGAACATGACATCGCCCACCAAAGCAATTTCATTATCCACAATCAAGCTCATTGACCCTTCAGTGTGGCCCGGAGTGTGGAAAAGGTAGGTTCGTGGTGTTACCGGGTAGGCATCGTTTACAGTGATATCCGGTTCTACTAGCCCATAATGACTGAAACTACTAATTTTCCCACCCAGATTAGACACAATGCGAGTAATAGGATTAGTGCCTCTATGTAACGGTGAAAAACCTTGTTTTAAGTCATATGATCTGATTTATAGATAATCACCCGGGTAGGGTACCATTCCTTTACTACTGCGGTGTTTTCTGCGTGATCATAATGACTATGGGTTAAAACCAGGTAAGTATTACTTCTGCCCTTTGTGATGGAGTAAACTGTACATCCACCCGGAGTTAACCATCTTTCCATAAAAACCCTATCAAGAATTATAAATTATTTGATATTTCAGTACACTCGGACATGCCGGGGATTAATTGTACAATTTAATTATAGGATTTAAAAAATTTATGTCCCCGTGAAGTGCAAAACTGTAAAAACATGCCCATACATTTAACGATGAATATTGTGTTTATACCAGTTCAATTACCCCATTTTAAAACCCATTTAGGATATGAGCCTACATCAACCGGTTACAGATTAGAGAAGCAGAAATCCAGGCATATTCCCGCTCATAATCGTTAAGACTCCTAAATGAAATTGAGGATAAGTTGTATGACAACAATCCCAGTAGATATTGGGATATATCTTCATCCAAAAGAGTAATCATGTTACCATATTCTCTCACCCTCCTTATACACTGAAATGCCTTGATTATGTCCCTATTATCAAAATTTAGTTGATTTTCGTGAGAATCAAAAGGTAAATGAGGTATGTCACTAAGATTTCTAGCCTTAAGGAACCTTTCTTCCAATTTCAACATGTACCTTAGTTTTTCCAGGGAATTGATATCCACACATTCCAGTTTAAAGGCAGTTTCCAGTTTGGCCACATCCCGCAGGATATGAGAATAACGGGTTGCAGCGAAGTCTATGAGCCAAATATTTAGATCATCATCCAGGAGTACATTCCTCAAGTTCAGATCCCCGTGGGTGGAGGCTTCGTAGCTACTGAACGCCTGGGATCGGCGTTCCGGCATTACATTTTCCACAAAGTAAATTGGGTTTATGGATGTTCCCAAGTTATAGGGGAGTTCAACGTATTTTTCACTGGATGTGAGGTCGAACTTCTCTAAAGTGAAATTTTTTATCTTCTCGTACTTGAAGAAAGAATCATATTCCTCGTATAGGTATAGTTCCTTAAGTTTGGGTTGCCCGTACCAGCTACGTAGCACATTTCTAAAGAGTTTGTCCAAGGCATTTAAAACCTCTCCAGTGTCATGAGAAACGTAGTAATCCTCCATGGTCTTTATAGTGCTTTCATTCCCATTTATACCTGCAAAATTGTACAACAAACCTCCAAAGGCGTCAATTTTATAGTGATCGATGACATGGGTGGCATTGTTCTGTATATAACGTTTTACATGCTCTTCATATCCCTTAAGTTCACTTCCTAACTCGAACCAGGGCCCCAATTTCATTACAAAGGGCATTTCTTTCCTACCCGAGCGATCCCAGGCATCTACCTTAAACACCGCCGAACCACTGTACCCCCCGGTTATGGGGGTAAGTTGAATTTCGGTTGAATCCGGGAACATTTTACTGGTTATTTCATAGTATGTGTCATTCCATCCTTCACAATCCCCACACAGCGTTATTTCCTGATTTTTCTCAAAAACAATACTGGATATATAAGAAACACCTAAAAGAGCACGTTTCATTTTGGAGTTATCCAAGAGATGACTCATGTCCAGGAATTCTCCATTTTGAACAATACTCTTTATGCCACCATCTAGATCACCCTTTTTCTCCAGGGGAACATGTTTGAAAACCACGGCATGGTTGTGGAGCAACATCTGTTTATTTACAGTGTTGGCAGGATGCATGTAAAACAGGGACCCCAGTACTTCTTCATCAAAACCAGATAGATCAGTGGTTAAATCAACACCCACCCCAAAACTAATCATTGTTTCACCTTTAAACATAGGTTCAGTACCTATATTCATCCATGAATCAATATTATCAGGATGCATAATCATCTCATGATTTTTTGGAGTTAATTTCTTAATTGGGGCTTTTTTAATTCCTGATCTGTAAAATTCTTCAAGGTCTGCCTGTATAGCCACACTAATGATCCCTTTGAAGTTAGGTTCCCTTTCCCGGGCCAGAGTAAAAAGGGATGCGTAGAGTTCATCCATGGTAAACCCTTCATCATGTTGGGATTCGGCAAATAGAACATCATTAAAATTCCCATCAAGAGCAACATTAAATCCCGTGTGTATGGTCACCATTCCAGTGTCTGTTGCTGGTATAAGGAAATCGGGAGTGTTATGTCCGTCAGTAGGGAGCCAGACCATGGTTCCCCCAATGGTGATCATCTCCCCCATGATCTCCAGGAAGTCTTTCATTTTCTCCCCTAATCCTCCCAATCCAATGGAGTATTCTGTATTGGAGAATTTCCGGGAATAGATATCCTCTTCTCCCAAAGTGGCATTGAGTACCTTGGAGATATCACCCACAACATTTAATTTAGAATCACTGGCAGATGATTCTAAAATGGTTAATGAAATCGTTTCATTAACATAAGGGGGGACTTTTATCCATTTCACCCTTTCCGAGTCGGGAGCTGTTGATCCGGATTGTAGTGCATCTTTTACCGTGGGCTTTATGGAGAATATCTGGTCAAAGCCCGCCATTTTTAGTACATCTAGCGGGTAAGACTTCAAATTGCAGAGATGTATGCATCCTTCCCTTTCCTTGAGGGTTCTTTCAGCGCCCAGTAAACTGCGGATACCTCCACTGCTGAGATAACTGACCTGGCCCATGTTAAAAATAACCACAGTATCTTTAGGGGTAATCAGGCTTTCCAGGGATTCATTTAATTCCAATGCACCATAAGCATCCATTCTACCTTGAAGTGATATTATCAACACTCCGCCATCCCTTTGTGAGGATATATTCATGAATTCACTCCCCCGTTATTCATTTGTTTACTAAAACTTTGTTCACCGGCCATATAAATTTAAGATAAATTGCTAAAATATTTCCTGAGGCTTGTGGATTTACTATAAAAAACATCACCAGCATTTATAGTTGTTTGTGAATTCACCAAATGGTAGTTAAAAGAAAATTCAAAGATTTTTCCCTTAATTATTTCTACTGTAGATTTAAATGTAGATTCTCCTTCCCCACTGCAAATTTTCAGTCCATTTTAGGCCATGAATATCCTACTACCGAACTTAAGTTAAAATTAGAGGTTTATAAAAAGATAACTTAAAATGAAGAAGGTTTAAGATAAAAAAAATGTTCTTCTGTAGAATTAATTTAGTTCTCTCTATAAAAAACCATGGAAAGGAAAATTATTTGGATTTCCCTCTCAACGCTTCAGAATTCTTCCCAGAACCTGTTCTAAAACCAAAAAGGACTCTGAACATGTTTTTAAAAGGTTTTCTATAGATGTGCAGATGGATTAAGGTCCCCACCACCATGAGAACGGATAATTCCACGTGCCAAAAAGTTAAAGAGGGATTTAAAGCAGTTCTTATGCCCAGATTTATTAAAACCGCCAATATGATCCCCGTACCACCACTTCCAATGTATCCCAGAGTTACCAGTAAATTCCAAATTCTTCGATGTTTGGTGCGGTTTAATATACCTTTTTTAAATAGGAAATAAGTTACCAAGTAACTTCCTATAATAATCATGGTTACCGGTAACACCTGGTAATTGGTTGCATCTCCGTCAATGTTTCCACTATCTAAACTTGGGTAATCTTGGGGTACTGTGGAGTTTGCGTCGGTCTGATTAATAAGGGCACCATCATCAGCATTTGCCCCGTTTCCATGCCCAGTGTCAGTACTAGTGGCCCCATCGGTGATGGAAGTATCATCACTCGTAGTACTGGTGGTAGACGTGTCATCAGCCGTGGTAGTAGTGGTTTGGGATAGATCACAAATTCCATTCCCATCCAGGTCCACATACCTAGGACACTGCCCAGGGTAGGGATCATTCACCATTCCGTAGGGACAGGAGGTGGCACATGAAGAAGACATGGTACTGGCTGCTATGAAAGGAATGGTAGAAGCCAACATCAGGAGTCTTTCTTTTAAGGAGCTGCTTTCCAATGCGGATTTAATCTTGCTCCTCCATAATTTTGATTGGAGTTTATGGCGGGATAAATTAAGTTTACTACCTAAACGAGATTTTGAGACTTCTTTCATTTGGCAGGGAGATTCTTTCTTCATGTTTTCACCCTTTTCTTTGCCGGGAAAAACATAGTCTTAGCTGATTTCCAGTAGGTATGGATGTGGAATACAGTTACCAGGGCCAGAGTTACACCTAGTTCTACGTGCCAGTACAGTAACTGAGGGCTTATTGATAACTTGATCCCCAACTCCATTAACAAAAGCAGAAGGAAACCAGCTCCTGCAGATATCAAAAAGGCCAGTCCAACTATAAAATTCCATACATTGATGTGTATTGCTTTTCTGATTATATTCATCCGATAAAGACTGTAAGTAAATAAATAGCCACCTATAAAAGGTAAGGCTGGTATTATCATATCGTAAACCATGAATTGTGCCCCCTTAATTATTTCCATTTCCAAAATCTAAATTCTCTCTTTAACTTCTATTTTGATGCATTTTAAAGGCTTTTTGAGTGGATTGAATAATATCCAACATTTTAAAAATATTTAAGATAGTTGTTACCATTTAAAATCGCCAGCATCCCAACATAATTAATGAATATTAGTTTAAAGCCCTAATTATCCATTACACTACTAAATAGATCAACTATATAAAAGTAATTATTCCAAGATTATACCCAAATCTTTCCATAATCATGCCCAATTATTTATTTATTAAATAAAAGGATCAACAATGTTTGATATTAAAATGTAAGCACCCATATAGTGCAAAATGGGTAAGATCTGGGCATTAACTTGGAATAATCATTTATCTTACCGAGAGATACCCTAATGCACAACACCAATGGAGGTGAAAAATATGGTGAAAATTCCAAAAAAAGCAGCACTGATCTGTGCACTGGTGATGATGGTCAGCATGGTTCCCGCCTTTGCATTGAATAATACTGACAACAGCACCACGACCACCGACCAGAGTCAGGGACAGAATTGTAATGGCAACCAGAATCAATGCCAGGGATCCTGTGACTCTGCTGGTGATGGAAATCAGCATCAATACCAGTATGGTCAGAAGAACTGTGCAGCAGGAACTAGAAACTGTGATCAAAGCCACCAGTACCAGTATGGCCAGGGAAATGGCAACGCCGGTACTGGAAACTGTGACGGTACCAACTGTCCAAATACCTGAGATGAAGGTTAAACTACCTTCATCTTATTTTAGTTACAAAACTTATTTTAGTATAAAAATAAAATATTTAATCTAAATCAAAAATTACTGTGTTTTATTCATGCTATTTAAAATTAACACCACTACCACGGCGAACAGGAATGTGCTGAGATAGTTGGTCCAAGTGTATTCTCCCAAAGCGAAAATTTCATACAAACCAATAATCACCACTAATATTGATAAAATAACTGCCCATAAATTCCAGTTCATTCTCATCACCTTCCATTCTATCATGAAAATGTATCTTTACTTTATTCATCACTACCAATAAACCAGTTGACCTCAATCCAATAGCCACTATTTTCCTATTAGAATTACTTTCCTAGGAGAATTACTGAATATATTAACCTGCTTATTTAAAACAAGTATTACCATATCCTTGATATTAATGTTAGCCAGACAAAAAGTATTAATAATGATTAAACATTATAAAATAAGTATATATTAAATTAAGATTTTAGGTTACCTGTTAAAATAAAATAAAGGGAGGCTTAAAAACGAATATAAACTTAAAAGTTATGGGAATGCCCCTGGCCATCATTGCTTTTATAGTGATAATGTTAATTCCCATGCAAGGTTTAAGCTATCCTGGACATGCAGCAATTGCCTTACTTGTTTTTGCCGTGATAATGTGGGCAACTGAAACAGTACATCTCGCTGTTACTTCCTTAATAATACTCTTTATACAGCCCATAATCGGTGTTGAAAGTTTTGATAGTGCTGTAATTGGTTTTGCCAATCCAATCATTTTCTTAATGATTGGTGGTTTTATCATTGCCGAGGCTATCCGTAAAAGCGGTTTAGCCACACGTTTAACCTATACCATGTTAAACAAGTTCGGTACCAGCCCCGATAGAAGTATCTTTGTGGCGGTATTCTCCACTGGTATTTTATCTGCCTGGATCGAAAATGTGGTGGCTTTTGCCATGCTACTCCCCATTATCAAGGAAATCATCCCCTTAATGGGTGTTGACGACCCGGAAAAGGGTAAAAGTAACTTTGCAAAAGCCATGGTACTTGGTGCATCCTACGGTTCACTGGCCGGTGGATTTGGAACGGAAATAGGTACGGCTCCCAACCTGATGGCCGCAGCCTACACCCACATCCCCTTTGCCAACTGGATGGTATTTGGATTCCCACTGGCCATTATTATGATGCTTATTATCTGGAAACTCTTAAGCAGAATATTCAAACCAGAAGTAAGCGGAATAGTAGGTGGAAATAAGACCATCTCCAACAAATTAGAATCATTAGGACCCATGAAACGTGTGGAAAAAATTTCCTTAGGTATACTCCTATTCACCATCGCCCTATGGGTCACTGCAAGCTGGACTGGACTTAACAGTTATTCAGTTGCTTTAATCGGTGCTGTGCTTTTCTTTGTATTCAAAGTGCTTGACTGGAGAGATGCGCAGAACGGTGTTGACTGGGGATTAATTGTCTTCTTCGGAGGAGCATTAAGTCTTGGAGCAGCATTACTGAATACTGGAGCAGCAGAATGGCTCATAACGGATATTGTAAGTGTTTTAGGAAGCAATCCATCAACCATCCTGATCATGGTGGTTCTGATGATAATTGCCGTCTGTATAACCCAGGTAATGTCCAATATTGCCCTGGCCGCAATACTGGTTCCACTGTCAGTCACCCTGGCACAAGCCCAAGGATTACCTGTAGGACAATACGCCGTGCCCGTAGCAATAGCCTGTTCACTATCATTCATGCTTCCAATGGCTGATCCAACAGTGGCCATGGCCTACGGAACAGGATACGTGAAAATTAAGGAGATACTAAAAGCAGGAGTCCCATTAGTTGTAATTGGAATAATAATAACCATTATACTACTATTGACTCCCCTGGCAAGTCCAGTGATAGGATAACCCCATTTAAGGTAGAATATAGTTCTACCTATTTTTATTTTTTTAATCAGCGGATGAAGGATGTTTAATATGTTAAAAAAAAAGTCAGCGCTCACAAACTCAAATACCGGGTTAGGTGAAAACATAGATAAAGCCGGATTGGAGGCATTACTGGCAAAAAGTAGGGTAAATTTAAACGATATAATCAGTACTTCGTCTGCTCCCCAGTTCATCATAAACCAGGACCATAAAATCGTTTACTGGAACCGGGCACTGGAAGAGCTGAGTAATATCACTGCTGACAATATTTTAGGCACAAATAAGCAATGGAAAGTATTTTACAATACTCGAAGACCATGTATGGCTGATTTTATAGTTAATGGACGTTTAGAGGATATCCCCAAATGGTACGGAACTGAAGATGGTTCCAAATTCATGCTGAAATATCATGGAAAGAGTGAATCCAAGGGCTTGGGTAATTCATGTGAAGCCGTGGCCTTTTTCCCTAGGATGGGAAAGAAGGGGAAATGGTTGCATTTCACAGCCATGGCCATTAAAGATTTTAAAGGTGATGTAATCGGTGCAGTACAGTCCTTTGAAGATGTCACCAAAGAGATAAAATTACAAAAACAGTTGTTGGAAACCCTGGAAGAGAAGGAAGTACTCCTCAGGGAAATTCAACACCGAATAAAGAGTGATTTACAGATAATACGTGCCATGATACACTTCCAATCATATTACATTGATCACGACCCCTCACTGGAGTTATTTAAGGAGATCCAGAATCATGTCAATTCCATGACACGAATACATGAAAAATTGTACCGATCAAAGGATTTAACCAACATTAACATGGAAAATTTCATTAAAAGTTTAGTGATAGACCTGTTTAGAATACATGGAGTGGATAACAACCGGGTTAATGTGGGAGTAAACGCCAAAGTTATGCTGAATATCAACACCGCCATTCCCTGTGGACTGATGATCAATGAACTGGTAACCAGTTCCATAAGGCGCAACCTGCAATCAACTTCCTCTGAAGACAATGAGGGGGAAAGTTTTAGGGGAATGGATCGTATCAGCGTTAAAATCATCCCCCAAGGTGAATCTTTTTTAATGACAGTTTACGATAACGCTCCAGTTCTCCTGGAAAGTTTTAACCTTCAGGACAAAACCCTGAGTATGTGGTTCGTTAATAAATTAGCCGCCCAACTAGGGGGTTTGGTTGATTTAAAACAGGACAACGGAACATTATTTAACATTACCTTTAGGGAAATGAAATTTGAAGAAGAATTTTAAAATACCTGGCCTTGACTGTAAGAACTGGTTTTACTTAGTAATATCTCTCCAATAAACAGAAATTCCCTCTGATGAAGGATAAACACTGAAATCAAAGCAATTATTCCTTTTGTGAATTCCGGGGGCTTTGAAGTGAAGAACTTTTTGTTGATTCATGGCCTCACGGAATGAAGTCTCATAGATGGTTCCCACAAAATCAGGCAAACGATCCCATATGTTTCTGCCCAAAAGATCATCGACATCAATTCCCAGGTAATCTGCAGCACAACGATTCACGTATATGAAATTCCACAGATTATCCAGAGCCATGAACCCATCCTGAATACTTTCTAAAATATGAGTAATCTGCTTTTTACCACTTTCCAGTCTATCTTCAGCCTGTTTACGTTCAGTATCATTGAATATGTAACCCTTGACCTGGATGAGATCTCCGGAGTCATTGAATATACCCACCATGTTAGCCACCACATGAATCCTCATAGCATCAGATCTTCGCTGCCAGCTTTGAAATCCCGAAATTTTACCTTCGTTTTTAAGGCGCGTGACCATGTAAGGCCAGTCAAATGGGTTTGAATGAGATATATTCCATTTCAGTGCATCTTCAACTGTGCGAAAACCATATATCTCAGCGAAAGCAGGGTTACATTCTAAAATCTCCCCATCAACAGTGGCAATAAAATCTCCAGTTAAATCCTCGTCAAAAAGACGATGATACTTCTCTTCACTGCGTTTTAAAGCCTCTTCAGCTTCTTTACGTTCGGTGTCATCGAAAACATAACCCTTAACCTGGGTTATTTGGCCATTTTCATCCACCCGGGCCACAACATTACTGACAATGTGAATTTCCTTTCCATCCTGTCGTCGGTGGGTGGTTTGGCGACCCTGAATTTTATGCCTGGTTTCCAGATGCCTTATTAAATCTTTCCAGTCTGCCGGGTTAAAATCCGCTATGTTAGATTTAAATGCTTCTTCAGGACTGATAAAACCATAAATCTCGGCAAAAGCAGGGTTGCATTCTATTAATTCACCTTCCGGTGTGGCAATAAAATCTCCAGTTAGATCTTCCTCGAAAAAATTTCTGTATCTTTCTTCGGTGATGAGAAGTTCTTCTGCTTCTTTCTGGGAATATGATTCCTGGATTTGCACCAGATAACCAGAATCAATAGGAGATACTGTTACTTTTAAAAGTACAGAATTCTGGGACATGGAAATATGATCGGGTACATTAGAAAAATCCACCTTAATCTGGAATTCTGTCACACCTTCTTCGGTGATTTCATCCTTTTTACAGGGAATAATTGGGTTGTTGAATAGATTTATATCAGGTAAACCTTTTAACTGGGAAATTCTCAATAATTCTAAAGCAGCAGGATTTATATCCAATAATTCCCCTTCTTTATTATGATAAAGCATTCCAATTGGGGATTTATCAAATATTTCCCTGAAAATACGGTAATTACCCTTTACCTTAATTCCTCCCTAAAAATCAATTTCTAATATTTTATTGATATATTAACTAGATATTTATGATTTGGTATTCCACGTATTTTTTTAATGGTGATCTGCTGTGGAACGAACCAGCCAGGACTTCGTTAAACTGACCTATAACGAATTAAGATATTCTATGAGTTACAGGTTAATTCTGAACTATGAGTTACAAGTTACCCTGAATCTTAAGGCAAAACATTACACCACAGCGTATCAAGCATCATATGAACTTACGTATCTGTTTTCCCGGTCATTATTTTCTTTACCAGTGATTTATAATATTACCTAAGGTTGTAAACAGAGAGTAACCCGAAAAGCATCAACAATATGCGCCCACCATATATCCCCATTGACCAAAAACTTATGAATTCGAATGTTATTTCAACCGGGATTTACATAAAATATACTACAGGATTAGATTTTATTAATTATTAGAAAAGGGGGTTTATTATGAAGCGAGATGTTATCCATATCAATCCAGAAAAATGTAATGGCTGTGGTCTCTGTGTTACTGGGTGCCCCGAGGGTGCTCTGCAGGTAATTGATGGTAAGGCCCATCTCATCAGTGACTTATTCTGTGATGGGCTGGGGGCCTGTATCGGTGACTGCCCGGAAGGAGCCATAGAGATCGAGAGAAGGGAAGCTGAACCCTACGATGAATCCCGGGTTATGGAAAATATTACAAAAGCCGGACCCAATGTTATTAAGGCCCATTTGAAGCATTTGCACGAGCACGGTGAGACACAATACTTGGAAGAAGCCATTAACATTTTAAAGGAAAAAAATCTGGAAGTGCCTGATTATGAAGAGGATGCTCCTCTGGCCTGTGGCTGTCCGGGTTCTGCGATGCAGGTTTCAGAGCCCAAATCCAGAGGAAGTGAATCTCCCCAGATTTTAAGTGCCGAACTGGGTAACTGGCCAGTACAACTGCAACTTTTAAACCCCAATGTCCCTTACCTGAAAAATGCGGATCTCCTCATTGCTGCGGACTGTGCACCCTTTGCCTATGCAAATTTCCACCAGAGATTTTTAAAGGATAAGATTCTCATCATTTTCTGCCCCAAACTGGATCATACCATTGACCAATACGTGGAGAAATTAGGTGAGATCTTCGCCAAGCAGGACATAAAATCAATATCCATTGTGCACATGGAGGTTCCCTGCTGTTCCGGTATTGAAGTAATCGTTAAAAGGGCTCTGGAAAAGGCTCAGAAGAATATAATCATAAAGGATTACACTATCTCCATAAATGGAGAAATAATATAGGTTAACTACAGATATAGTAATTCATTAACACACCAGCAAAAAGGAGTTGTAGAGAAATGAAAGTACTGGGATTTGTGGGAAGTCCACGTGAGGATGGTAACACTAAAATCATGGTGGAAGAGGTGCTAAATGGTGCCCGAGAAGCAGGAGCGGAAACCGAACTTTTCAATCTGAACCAGATGGATATTGCTCCCTGCCAGGCCTGCATGCACTGCAAGGAAAACGAAGGAGAATGTGGGACTGACGACGATATGCAGACGGCTTATGCCCAGATAAGGGAAGCAGATGCCTTTGTATTGGGAACCCCGGTTTATATGTGGCAAATGAGTGCCCAGGCCAAGCTCTTCACCGATCGTTTATATGCCAACTTCAAAACGGGGTTTGAGGATAAATACGGGCAAAAAGCAGTGGCCCTGGTATTTTCTCAGGGAAACCCCGATAAGAACCTATTCCAAGAGTACTTCTACTACACCCAGAATATGTTCGAATTTCTGGGTTACAATGTGGTGGGCCTGATTTCCTCCCAGGATAACAGTATTCCTGGGGCGGTTGAAAACAAAAAAGAAGTATTAGACCAGGCCCGGGAACTGGGGATGAAATTAACCCAGATATAGGGTCCGAAACTCAGGACAGTTTTTAAATATCCTTACTTTTTTCTAATAAAGCAATAAATTGGTCCATGTCTCTAACATTGAACACAAATTTGTACCGGGCATTAGCCCCCCGCATGGACATCAAACAGCTAACTGCAGATTCCTTCTGGTAATCATCAAAAATAGTTTCAAACCAGTGGGCATCCTCCTCCTGTGAAAATGTTATCTCCATAACACTGGAATACTTTTCTATAGTGCAGTTTCTGTCTTTGAGGATTTCTTTCAATTTTTCAACTTTCCTATCCTGCTCCATGGCATCACTCACCCAATCTAAATCTTGCATTTACTCTATATTTAATTATCAACCCTATAACTAAATTTAAATTATTTTGGGTATTAACATGCCTGTTTTTTTCATATACCCACGGTATTTATCACCAAATTTGATGAGCAGGTTATTTTCTTCCTTTTTGATCCTGATTATCAATCCTCCCACCAGGGCCATCAAGAATATCAATCCGTACCAGTTCCAGGAAATTACAGCCACTCCAGTAAACAGAATTAAAATAGAAAGGTAGAATGGGTGCCGAACCCGTGAATAAAGCCCGTCGGTGACCAAATCCTGATTAGGTGTTGTTTTAGATAGAGGTACCCAGTTCTTACCTAATTCCTTCCGGACCACCAGGTTGAACCCCATGCCCACTATCATCAGTATAAAACCACCAATTAAGGGAATTGGCACGTAAAATCCAGGATAAAGGGTGATTACCAGTGCCCCCATAATGCCTGCTTGAGGAATGGTGAGTAAAAAGGAGGTGTAATCCCTTTCTGCGATTACACTGGACCAACCCATGATATCGGCTCCGTAATGGTGGGAAACATAAAGGGAAGTAAAACTGTAGCCCAAAAATATCAGGAGGAAGAGATACAGCAGAGTTTGTTCATCTTCCATCAGGGAGTAAGTGCATAAAATGGCCGCCGCCATGAATATGAATAGAAGTTTATCCTTTTTTTCTATTTCAACCACCTATGCCTGAATTAATGATTTAAGTGAGTAATTTGATTTATTCCTGAATCTTATAGTCCTAACTTCCGGATTGTTTTTCTTTAACCCTTTCTTCCCGGTAGACCTTGTAGGCAGCGTAGGTTATCCCCAGTATCATGGGTCCGATGAACAGTCCCGGTATGCCCATGGTCACTGCTCCGTAGATGAATCCCAGAAGGAAAACCAGGGGATGGACTTCGGAGTACTGGACTGATATTCGAGGGCGAATGTAAAAGTCGGTGGTGGTTTCAATTATCCACCCCAAGATAATCACCAGCACTCCCTGCATGGTGTTTCCAATAAGTATACTGAAAATCCCTATGGCCCCGTAAACGATCCACGGCCCGATTATGGGTATGAACATGGCTATTCCACTGACAATTGCCAGTAAAATTACGTAAGGGTAACCCAAGAAATAATAAACCACCCCGGATAGTATTCCCAGGATGGCAGCGGGTATGATGTTACCCACTATGATGCTTTTTAAGACATCATCAGCCCCCTTTATCACTTCCCGGTAGAAACCTTTATCCTTATCTGGAACCACGTCTTTTATGTATTGCACTATTTTGTCCCCGTCCCGGGCAAAGTAGAAGATGGAAAAGATCAGTATGAGGACCTGAGCAGCGAAGGCCGGGATGGAACTGACCATGTTAATCAGGGAATTGGTAATGGCTGATAACAGTTGGGTGATCCCCGATCTTATGGCATCCGCTATTCCCTGGGACACTGTGGCAGAAAAACCCAGTTTTTGAATGGCATCACTGATCAAACTGAAGTTTAAGGGATTATTTCCAGCTGTAGCCTGTAAAGATCCGAAAAGAGACACGGAAATGCCCAGGATCTGAGCGATAGTGAAGTAAAGTAGTAAAACAATGGGTATGGCCAGCAAGATCATTCCCAGGGTGATGGCCAGTGTATTATATTTAACGTAGGGTTTGATTTTTTTGGCAATAAATCGAACGTAATAGGCCAGTATCGCCCCAAAAGCCACCATGGTTATGATGGGAGTTAAAACTCCCAGAGATAAAATGGTTAAAACCAATAATAAGGGGAATATAGTTGACGAAGATATTTTTTTAATGTGGGAAATCATGGTACACATCCGGTAATTTTAGAATACGTATTATTCCTCTAAATTTTCCCATTAATAGTTTTACTGTTGTTTTCAAGCTCAAGAATAGTGATCCTCTGACAAAATACCATTTCCCCTAATTTTTTCTACCTCAAGTTTGAGGTTGATAGATAAGTTTCGGGAGTATTGATCAAACCAAATGTTGTATTCCTTCCTCTCCCCAGGATAAGTAGGGTGGGAAAACTTTAAATACTAAACCGACTAATCAGTCTAGTAATTAGATAAAGTGAATTTCAGGAAGTAGACAAGTTGAAGGAAAAAGAACAGAAAATACTGGACACATCCCTTCCACTCTTTGTAGAAAAGGGATTTCATGGTACTTCCACTGCGGAAATTGCAAAAACTGCCGGAGTGGCCACCGGTACCCTCTTCCACTATTTCAAGACCAAGGAAGATCTCATCGACCGCCTCTACATCTACACCAAAGAAAGCATCTTAAAAGCAGCCCAGGGAGACTACGATGAGAGCAAATCATTTAAAGAAAATGTTAAATTCCTGTGGCTTAACTTTGTGAATTTTGGTATTGAAGAGCCCTACAAATTCAATTTTATAATGACCTTCCACTGTTCCCCCTACATAACATCATTCACCAAGGGGAGAATCGATGAGAAGTTCGTGACCCTCCTTGAAGTCTATAAAAAAGGATTAGAAGAGGATGAAATCAAACCGATATATGATGAGCTATTGATGGACTATT
>Ga0208826_1000883_pt1 | contig 28101 bp, 25 predicted proteins | sample AD_UKC115_MetaG_FD_184451 | JGI IMG/M metagenome (GOLD analysis project Ga0208826, IMG submission 184451) | Active sludge microbial communities of municipal wastewater-treating anaerobic digesters from Hong Kong - AD_UKC115_MetaG (SPAdes)... | ecosystem: Engineered > Bioreactor > Anaerobic >...
TCGGTGCCGAGCGGGCTGAGCGCGCGGCGCTGCTGGCGCGGCTGGATGCGAGCCTGCAGGACCAGCAGGCGCGTCTGGCCGCGCTGGGCAAGGACGAGCGGGCCCTGCAGGATCTGCTCGAGCGCCTGCGCGATGTCTTCGCCGACATCCCGCGCCAGCTCGCGGGCGCCGAGCCCTTCGACGCGCGCCGCGGCCGCCTGCCCTGGCCGCTGGGTGGCAAGGTCGCGGTCGGCTACGGCGCCGACGACGGCAGCGGTCGCGCCATCTCGGGCATCGTCATCGCCGCGCGTGAGGGCGCCGAGGTGCGCGCGGTATCGCACGGGCGCGTTGCCTACGCCGATTGGCTCAAGGGCTATGGTCTGCTGCTGATCCTCGACCACGGTGACGGCTACATGAGCCTGTATGGCTACGCCGGCGCCCTGCTCAAGGACGTCGGCGACTGGGTCGATGCCGGCGAGGCCATTGCCACGGCCGGCAGCAGCGGCGGACGCAAGGCGCCCGCGCTGTATTTCGAGCTGCGCCAGCGCGGCAAGCCGCTGGACCCGCGCACCTGGCTGAAGGCGGGGAAATAGCGGCGCCGCGCGGCACTTCCGCCGGCTGGCGCGGTCCCAGCAGCACGCCCGGGCGGCGCAACGCGCCGTCCGGCCGGCGGCGAATTGTGCCTTCGCTCCTTCCGCTGCATCATCCCCGCAGGTTTCCGGAGTTGACCATGCTGCGTCGTCTCACCCTGGTGCTGGCCCTCGCGCTCGCCGTTCCCGCCCTGGCCGATCCCGCGGCGGAGGCGCCGCCGGCGGCGGTGAAGGACGGCGTGAGCCTGCAGGATATCCGCACCTTCACCGCCGTGTACCACCTGGTGAAGCAGGCCTACGTGGAGGACAAGAGCGACGCCGAGCTGATGCAGGCGGCGATCAAGGGGCTGCTGTCCGGCCTGGACCCGCACAGCGAGTATCTCGATCAGCGCGAGCTGACCGCGCTCACCGAGGACACCAGTGGCGCCTACGAGGGCCTCGGCATCGAGGTGTTCAGCGCCGACGGTGTGCTGCGCGTCATCGCGCCCATCGACGACACGCCGGCGGAACGCGCCGGCATCAAGCCCGGTGACATCATCACGCGCATCGACGGCAAGACCATCACCAGGGAGAACGCCGGCGAATCGGTCGAGCTGCTGCGCGGCAAGCCCGGCAGCGAGGTCACCCTGACCGTGCTGCACGAAGGCGCCAGCGTCCCCATCGAGGTCAAGCTCAAGCGCGAGACCATCCGCGTCTCCAGCGTCAAGGCGCGCTGGATCGAGCCCGGCTACGCCTGGCTGCGAGTGGCGCAGTTCCAGGAGGACACCGGCAGCGAAGTGCGCAAGAAGCTGGCGCGGCTGCGCGAGAAGGCCGCCACCCCGCTGCACGGTGTCGTGCTCGACCTGCGCAGCAATCCCGGTGGCCTGCTGACCAGCGCGGTGGAGGTCAGCGACGCCTTCCTCGACAGTGGCACGATCGTCACCACGCGCGGCCGCCTGAAGGAGGCCGACCTCAGCTTCGGCGCCACGCCGGGCGACATCAGCGGCGGCGCGCCGCTGGTGGTGCTGGTGGACAAGGGCACGGCCTCGGCGGCGGAGATCGTCGCCGGCGCACTCAAGGACAACCGCCGCGGGCTCGTCATGGGCCAGAAGACCTTCGGCAAGGGCTCCGTGCAGACCGTCCTGCCGTTGGACGACGGCCATGCGGTCAAGCTCACCACGGCGCGCTACTTCACCCCCAGCGGGGTGTCCATCCAGGCCGCCGGCATCGTGCCCGACATCGCCCTGCGCGACCTCAGGCTGACCGTGCGCGACAGCGCGCCGACGCTCTACACCAGCGAACGCGATCTGCCCAACCACCTCAAGGGCGACCACGAGGCGGACGGCGCAGCGCCCAAGGCCGATGCGGGCGCGGGCGAGGGGGTCGGCGACGACTACGCCCTGAGCGAAGCCCTGCACGTGCTCAAGGCGATGGCGCTGCGTGCGCCCGCAGCCGCAGAAAGGAAGGGCTGAGCAAGCCCCAGGCTCAGCGCGGTGGGCGCGGCGGCGCCAGCGGAAACGGCGCGATTTTCTCGCCGCTGGCGGCGTCACGGATGGCGACCGGGCCGCGCTTCTCCACCTCTTCCACCTTCACTACAGCGTGCAAAGGCAGGTGCAGCACGCGCGTGTCGCCGAATTCCTCGCGCAGGCGTTCTTCGCCGGGGTCGACCACCAGCCCTTCGCCGCGCGGCTCGAACACCAGCTCGCTGACTGCGGTGAAGCCCCACAGCTCGCTGCTGCCGACCTGGTGGGCGTAGAGCTCGTAGCTCTTACCCTGGCTGAGGAAGGTGACCTTGTAGAGCTTCTTGCGGCGCATGGGAGGGATTGTCGCGCGCGCGCCGCGATGGACTCAATGCGCGCCGCGCCGGCTCAGTTGCGCAGACGGCGGGCGATGGCCGGGCGCGACAGAAAGGCGAACACGGCGCCGACGGCGAAGCCGGCGATGTGGGTCCACCACACCACCGCGCCGAACGCCGGGCCGAACCAGGTGAAGAGCAGCTGCACGACGATCCACACGCCGATGAGCAGCGAAGCGGGGATCTTCACGAACTCCAGGAACAGGCCCAGCGGCAAGACCAGGCCCAGGCGCGCGCGCGGAAACAGCGCGAGATAGGCGCCCACCACGGCCGATACGGCGCCGGACGAGCCGATGATCGGCGCATTGGCTTCGGGCAGGGTGAAGGCGCCGGCGAGGTTGGCCAGCGCGCCGCCCACCAGGTACAGGGCGAGGAAGCGGCGCGAACCCAGCGTGCGCTCCGCCGACAGGCCGAAGATCATCAGGAACAACTGGTTGCCGGTCAGGTGCAGCCAGTCGGCGTGCACGAACAGGGCGCTGAACAGGCGCAGCAGGCGCAGCTCCATCATCTGCCGCAGCCAGGGCACGCTGCCGTCGAGCACGCGGGCCGGCACCGTGCCCCAGCGGTCGATCAGGGTCAGGCGCGTCTCCGCCGGTTGCGCGGCGAGCCAGAAGAAGGCCAGTACGCAGGCTCCGACCAGCAGCATGGTGGCCCACGGCGGCGTGGGCTTGCGCCGGCTGTCCACGCGCACGAACACCTCAGTGCCCCGCGGCGGGACGCGGCGCGGCCGCGATGCGCGGCACGGCGCGGACGGGCAGGGTGCGCACGCGCGCTCAGCCGCCGCCGCGCGGCACCAGGAAGCGCGTGCCGCGGAACTCCAGCACCACGCCGTCGGGGCGGATCTCCTTCACCACGGTATCGCTGCCCAGGGTGTCGCCCTCGATGCGGTGGTCGCCGTTGAGGATGACGAAGCGGTGCTCCGGATCGGCGGCGTACACGTGCATGCTGAGATTGAGCTGGGGCAGATCCTTGCGCGTGGCGTAGGGCAATTGCCAGTACAGCGGCACGTCCGTCGCACGGGCGGCGGCGCCGGCGGGTGGCGCGCTGGCAGGGGCGCCGGGCGCGGCTTGGGCAGGCGCCGGCTCGGGCTTGGGCGTGCCTGCCGGGGGCGCTGCCGGCTCGGGCTTGCGCGTGCCCTCGGGCAGCGGCGCCGCTTCGGCCTTGGGCGTCCCCTCGGGTGCAGCGGCAGGGGGCGGCGGCGTGCCGGCCGGCGCCGCCGCCGGCGTTCCGGCCATGGGTCGTGCCGTCGGACCCGTGTCGGGCATCGGCACGGTCGCCGGGCGGGGGGCGGGCGAGGTCTTGAGGTCCGCGCTCGCCGGAGCGGCGCTCAAGGCCGGGGTCGGACCCGCTGCGACCGGGGCGGACTCGCGTTCGCCCACCGCGCGCGGCGGCGCCGGCTTGGGCACCGCCGGCGGCAGCGCGGCGGCCGCCGCGGCAGCACCGGTGCCGGTTTGTGCCGGCTGCGGTCGCCGCTCCGCTGAGCTGCTGGGCGCGGCGTCGCGTGCCGCGGCGTCCACGCCCGCGGCCGGGGCGGTCGCCGCACCGGCTGCTGCGCCGGCGGCCGGCGCCTTGCCTACGGCCGGCGGCGCTGCGGGCGTGCGGCTGAGCCACCAGCCGGCGCCGACGGCCACGCCGATGGCTGCCAGCAGCCAGGGCAGCAGGGAGCGCCGCGGGCGCGGCCGCGCGAAGGGCGTGCCCAGACCCGGCGGCTCGCCCAGGCGGCGTTGCTCCTCGGCCTTCTTCAGGGCTTCGTGTATCAACGACATGGGTATACGAATCCGTCTATTCCACATTGCGGGCGAGATGCGGCCCCTCGCCGCCCAGGGCGGCCAGGGCGAAGAGGGTCTCCGGGCCGACGATGCCGTCGGCGGCCAGGCCATAGGCCAGCTGCAGTCGGCGCACGCGCTCTTCCAGGGCTTGATCGTAGAACGCCGGGCCGAGTTCCGCCTCGCTGCGGCCGTCGAGCAGGGCAAGCTGGCGGCGTACCCACGCCACGCCGGCCCCGGCGTCGCCGCGCTTGAGCGTGGGCGGCACTTCGCTCGGCAGGCGCCAGGCGGCGGTGAATTCTCCCTGCCACAGCCCCGCCAGCGCCGTCCGCGGCAGGGTGTAGGCGTTGCCGGCGAAATCCAGGCGCACGCCGCGCGGGCCGACGCCCTGCAGCAGCGCGGTGCCCTCGTGCTCGCCCGCGCGCAGGTGCAGCAGCAGCGGGCGGTCGAAGCGCGCCAGCTGCTCCAGCGTGGCGCGACCGCGCAGGCACTCCAGGCCGGGGAAGACCGTGGCCGGGCACCGCGCCGCGTCGCGCACGCTGACCTGGTCCGAGCCGACCTGCCAGCGCGACAGCAGCTGCGTCCAGGCGATGATGTCCGATTCCCGCGCCTCGCCCAGGCGCTGGCGCAACGCCGCGAGATCCTGTTCCCGCGCATCGGGTGACGGGGGCGCGACGACGGCCGGCGGCGGCGCGGGGGCGGGTGTGGGCTGGGCGCGCCACCAGGCCAGGGTGCCGGCGCCTGCCAGCAGGGCGGCCAGCAGCACCCAGCGCCCGTAGCGGCGCAGGTAGTAACGCGCGTGCCCGGGCAGGGCCTCGTCGGCGGCGAGGTCGACCAGGCGCTCGCCGATGCTCTCCTGCTCGCGCGCATAGCCCGCCATGAGGGCGCGGTCGGCGATCACGTTGATCAGGCGCGGGATGCCGCCGGAGCGCTGGTACAGCGCCTTCAGCCCCAGACGTGTGAAGGGCAGTCGGCGGCAACCGGCCACGGCCAGACGGTGGCGCACGTAGGCTTCGGTCTCGCCGGCGTCCAGCGGCGTGAGGTGGTAGCGGGCGGTGATGCGCTGGGCGAGCTGGCGCAGGTCCTCGCGCGCCAGCATGTCGCGCAGCTCGGGCTGGCCCAGCAGGATGATCTGCAGCAGCTTCTGCGTGGGCGTCTCCAGGTTGGTGAGCAGGCGCACCTGCTCCAGCGTCTCCACCGAGAGCTGCTGCGCCTCGTCCACGATCAGCACGACGCGCAGGCCCTGGGCGTAGGCGTCGAGCAGGAAGGCATTGAGGGTGTCGATGAGAGCCTTGAGGCCGCCGCGGCGGGCGGCGACGTCCAGATGCAGCTCCTCGCACACGGTCTCCAGCAGCTCCAACGGAGTGAGCTTGGGATTGAGCACGAGGGCCACGCGGGTGTTCTCCGGCAGCTGCTCCAGCAGCAGGCGGCACAGCGTGGTCTTGCCCGTCCCCACCTCGCCGGTCAGCTGCACGAAGCCGCCGGAGCCGCCCTTGCCGATGCCGTAGAGCAGGTGCGCGAGCGCGTCCCGGTGGCGCTCGCTCAGGAACACGTAGCGCGGGTCGGGCGTGATCGAGAAGGGGGCTTCCTTGAGGCCGTAATGCTCCAGATACATCGGCCTAGCTTACCCGAAGCCCGCCGCCGGCCCGGCGTTCGCTCGGCCCGCCCGCGCACGTTTGCAGCACCGATCGCAGGCCGCGGTCGCCCACCGGAGTCGCCCCATGCGCCCTCGCCCCCCCGTTCGCTGCGCCCTCGCCGGCGCGCTGGTCCTGCTGCCGCTGCTCGCCGCGGCCAGCGGCAGCGGCACCTGCCGTTACCACGACAAGACCCTCGTCGTGGCCGACGCCGTGCTGTACCGCGCGGCCGATCCCTTCGACGCCGAGCAGCAGGAAACCAAGATCGCACTGGCGTCCGTCAAGCTGGATGCCGCGCGCATCGCCGCGGCGCGCAACCCCGAGGACGCCCTGCGCGAACAGGTGTGGGCCGCCGAGAACGGCGGTCAGGTGCAACTGACCCTGGGCGAGGGTGGGGTGACCGCGCTCTACGCCTACCTGCCGCCGGGCAGCAACATCTCGCGCTCGGGCTCGGCCTTTGGCGAAGTCGAATTCAGCCGCAATGACGACGCGGGCATCGCCGGCCGCTTCCGCCTGGCCGCCGACGGCGCGGACGAGTTGTCCTGCGACCTGCACTTCGACCTGCGCTACGCCGCACCAGTGGCGCAGGCGGGTGGCGCGGCGGCCGGCAAGGCGTTGCCCGCGGGCGGCGGCGAGGCCGGCAAGGTCCTCCAGGCCAATCTGGCGGCGATGCGCCAGGGCGACGTCGACGGCATGCTGGCCACGGTGGCGCGTGCCCAGGCGGAGCAGATGCGCGCGCAGCGCAAGAGCGCGGACTTCTCGGACATGCTGGCCATGATGCGCGCCCTCGCCCCGGCCAGCGCCAGCGTCACCGGCGGCCGCGACTACGGTGACCGCGCCGAGCTCGACCTGGTGGGCGTGGATGCCGACGGCGGCAAGACCCGCGGCACTGCGCGGATGGTCAAGGAGGACGGACGCTGGAAGGTGGAGAAGACCTCGATGTCCTCGGGCGGCGACTGAAGGTCGGGGGTCGCCGGCGCGGCGACGGCGCCGCCACAGCGCTCAGCCACGGAAGCGCGCCAGCCAAGCCGCTTCCGCCGCCGGCGAGAACCAGGCGAACAGGTCGAGCGAGGCGTCCTCGCCTTCGCCGCGTGCGGCCAGTTCCTCGGCCAGCAGCGCAAGGGCTGCGCGCAGCGGATCGAGGCGCGTGAGGGTCACCTGGCGCCCCTGCAGGGCCACGCGGTAGACGCGGGCGTCGAGCGCCGCCAGCTGGGCGGCGAAGCTGTCGGTGGCCACGCCCGCCCGCGACAGCAGCCCCGGGGCGAATTCCAGCATCATCCCCAGGCGCTCGCGCTGGCTGGCGATGAGGCCGGCCATGCCGTGCAGAACGCGCGGCTCGGCGCCCTGGGTATCGATCTTCACGAAGTCCAGCGCGAGCCCGGCCAGCGCCGCATCCAGCGACACGGTGTCCACCGCCACCGAGCGTCGGCCCGCCACCGCCTGCAGGCGGTGGTCGCCGCGGTTGCTGTCGCTGAGGAACAGGCGGGCCGAGCCGGCTGCGGCATCGACCGCGCTGGCGTGGACGGCCACGTTGGCGCAGTCGTTGAGCAGCAGATTGGCCTGCAGCAGGCGGCGGTTCTGCGCTTCGGGCTCGAAGGCGATCACGCGGCCTGCGCGCCCCACGCGCTGCGCGCACAGCACGCTGTAGTAGCCCACGTGGGCGCCCACGTCGACCACGGTCATGCCCGGCTGCAGCATGCGCAACAGGGCCAGGGTCTCGGCCGGCTCCCACAGCGCATGGTGGCGCAGGCACGGCGCGAAGTGGCGATCGCCGGCGCACTCCACAGCGAGCACGAAGGGCGGCGCGCCGGGGGGGCGCACCGGCAACAGCTGCAGCTGCGAGGCGGCCGCTGCCACGCTGCGCCCGCTCAGGCCGGCAGCACGCCGTGGTGCTGGGTCACCACGCTGGGATCGACGTGGATGGCGAAGCCGAGGCGGCGCAGCGTCTCGCAGGCCCAGTAGTCCTCGGACAGGTACTCCTCGCCCTGCACGCCGACGCGGAACACGTCGTAGTGCACGGCGGCGCGCGTGTCGCCGCGCCCGGTGAGGCCGCGGCTGTACACGCGGCCGTCGGCGAGGGCGTCCTGCACCAGCGCGTCTACCGCGCGGCGCGACAGCAGCAGCGCCGCGGTGCCGATGCGCTCGCACAGCAGCAGCTCGCCGTCCTCGCCGCAGGCGCGGCCGAGGTTGAAACGGCGCGAGCCGTCCGCATTGCGGCCCTTGAGCGCCACGGCGGCGCCGATCACGTCGCGCCGGTGCGCCAGCAGCCGCCGCAGCCCCGCGGCGGGCAGGTGCACGTCGGCGTCGAGGAACAGCAGGTGGCTGAACTGCGCGCGCACGTGGAACTCCGCCAGGATGGTGTTGCGCGCACGGGTGATGAGGCTCTCGTTGCCAATCGTGGTGAGGGCGAAGCGCAGGCCGCTGTGCTGGTACTGCAGCAGCGCCGCGACGAAGTCGCAATGCACCATGCCGCCGTAGGCCGGGGTGCCGATCATCACCTGTTCCGTGCCCGGGGTCATGGCGCGCGCGGCCGGTACTTGTCGGGTTCGCCCAGCCACTGCCGTTGCACTTCGGCCATGCGGGCGAGTTCGGCGTCGCTGTACTCGCGGTAGCGCCGCAGCAGGTCCAGATTGCCGGCGTAATGCGGCTGCGCCTGCGGCGAGGCCGCCGGCCGCGCGTGGTGCAGATGCACGGCCGGGCGCAGGTCCAGCTCGATCGCGGGCAGGCGCGCCCGCTCCAGGCGGTAGCTCAGGGCGTCGTCCTCGCCGCCCCAGCCGCGGAAGCGCTCGTCCCAGCCGCCCAGGGCAAGGAAGGCGCCGCGCGCCAGCAGGATCATGCCGCCGGCGAACGCCAGGCGTTCGCCCAGGCCCTCGCGGTCCGGTGCGCTGCCGGGGACGGGGTCGGGCACGAAGTCCCAGTCGCCGCCGCGCACGCGCTCGCTTTGCGCGGGCGTGAGGTCGACCAGGCGCCGATAGGGCTTCACGGCCTGCACGCCCGAGGCCGTCTGCGTCAGGGCGGCGCGCAGCGCCTCGCCCACGATCAGATCGGCGTCGGTGAACAGCAGCCAGGCGGACTGGGCGTGGCGCGCGCCGAGGTTCAGGCCCCAGCTCTTGTTGAACGCGGCGGGGTTGTAGGCGAACAGCGTGCGCACGGTGGGGTGCGGCAGCGGGCCGGGCAGCCGCGGTGCATCGTCCTGTTCGACCAGGATCAGCTCCAGCTCCGGATAGCGCGCCCACCAGGCCAGGACCGCCGCAAGGTTCGCCTGCCGCAGCGGGTCGCCCGCACCGCGGTATGTCATGATCACGCTGGCTGGCGGCATCGGTGTTCGCAGCGGGCGGGAGGCAGATCGGTGCGGCAGTATCGCATGCGGCGGTGCGGCGCTCGGCCGTGATCAGTTGTCTGATGGTGACCCAGGCCGCACGCCTGCCGCTGGCGGCGCGCGCCATCGCCGATTTCGCTGCGCAGACCCACGCACCGCGCGAACTCGTCGTGCTGCACGATGGGGATACTGCCGCCCAGACGGCCCTGCAGGACGCGGCGGCGTGCAGCCCGGCACCCGTGCGCGTGCTCGCCTGCGCTCCCGCCCCCTTGGGCACCTTGCGCCAACGCGCGGTTGCCGCGGCCCGCGGCGAATGGGTGTGCCAGTGGGACGACGACGACCGCTATCACCCGCAGCGTCTGGCGCTGCAGTGGCAGTCGCTGCAGCAGGCCGGCGCGGCGTTCGGTTTCCTGGTCGACCAACTGCACTGGTTTCCCGCCAGCGGCGAGCTGTTCTGGGATGACTGGGAGCGCGAGCCCTACCCCCTGAACCTCATACCCGGCAGCCTGCTGGGGCGCCGAGATCTGCTGCCCGCCTACCCGCCGTTGGCGCGCGGCGAGGACACCGCCGTGGTGCACGAGGTGCTGCGCCGCGGCTACGCGCTGGCACGCCTGCGCGATGCGGGCTGGTGCTACGTGTACACCTGCCACGGCGACAACACATGGTCGCAGGCGCACCATCGCGCCATCGTCGCGGCCAAGGCCATGGGGCCGGCGCGTCTGCTGCGCGCCGCCGCCACCTTGCGCGCACGGCTGGCCGAGTACGCCCCGCCGCTGGGAGCCCTGCGCCTGCCCTACCGCGGCGGCGAGCTGCGCCTGGATACCTGAGCCGCGCCGGCGCCCGCCCTAGGCCGCGTCGAGGCCGTCGAGAAACGGCCGCGCCAGCGCCGCCAGGGTGCAGTCGCTCCGGCGCAGCCAGGCCAGGTCGATGTCCTCGGCGCAGACCGGGCTGAAATCGGCGCGCTCGCGCGACCACCACAGGTGCGCCCACAGGTGCACGCTGTAGACGTCCTCGCGCGGCGTGTCGCGCTCCTGCAGCAGCGTGCGCAGTCCCACACTCGAGCTGCCGTAGCGGTAGAAATACGCCGCCGGCAGCACGCGCACGGCGTCGGGCTGTGACTGCCACAGGCGCGCGGCTTCCTCGCAGGAATGGCGGCTCCAACTGCCGTCGAACACGGCGGCCATGCGTTCGCGCCAGGCCGCGGCGAAGCGCGCACCGGGGCGCGCCCCCATCACCGCATTGCACAGCGAAGGACGCAGCAGGCGGCCGGGCTGGTGCGGCGCGGGCTCCTCGCCGATGAAGAATTCCGCCTCGAACCAGTCCGTGGGGTAGGGCCGCACGAACAGCGTGTCCATGTCGGCGTACACGCCGCCGTGCTCGCGCAGCAGGTCCAGGCGCAGGAAGTCGGCCTCGTGCGCGTAGTCCAGGCCGAGGCGCTGGATCGCTGCGCCCTCGGCGTGGGCGGCGTAGCGCTCCGGCGCGAAGCCGCTGACCGGCGCGTCCACGCGGTGCAGGCGCAGGTGTGGACGGATGCGCTCCCACCAGGGGCCGTAGGGCTCGTGCCGGTAGTGGAAGTGCAGGGCTGCCGGCCGGTTCACCACCAGGCACGAAGCCAGGCACAGCCAGTGCAGCAGGTGCAGCGGCGCCGTCTGTGGGCGCAGGCCGAAGATGAAGTGGAACGCGGGCGCGGCGCTCACGCCAGCAGCGCCCGCCAGTCGTGCCACACGCGCGCCTCGCCATAGCGCTGCACCACGCGCTCACGGATGGCCTGCGCGGCGGCCCGCGCGGGGGCGGGATCGCGCCAGTGCGCGCGCAGCAGGCGGGCGGCGGCGTCGAGGTCAGGCTCCGCCCAGCGCTGGCTGGGGAAGAACAGCGGGCACTGCGGCGGCCACACCGGGGCAGGCACGAGACGGCCGGGCACCGCGCCCGGCCACCGTGCACCAAGGTAGTCGAGCGGTCCGCCCCAGCCCGGCCCGATCACCGGGGTGGCGCGTACGGCGGCCTCGAAGGCGTCGCAGCCCCAGCCTTCGCCGTGGCTGAGGGAGACGTAGACGTCGCCCAGCGCATGCAGCAGGTCGATGCCGTCGCCGTCCAGGCGCTCGTCGATCAGGCACAGATGCGGTGCGCTGCGGCCGTGGCGCGCCAGCGCCGCGGCGAGCGCGTCCGCCGCCAGCTCGCGCGTCGCCCGCGGCGCATACCACGGCCCGGTCCCGCTGCCCTGAGTGTCGGTCTTGAGCAGCAGGGTGACCGGATCGTCGGCGTCGAAGGCACGCACGAAGGCGTCGATGAGTCCGGCGAGGTTCTTGCGCGGGTCCCAGCGTCCGATCGAGTAGAACACGGTGTGTCCGGGCGGGATGCCCAGATCGCTGCGTGCGGCGGCGATGTCGCCGGGCGAGTACTCCGCCGCCCGCGGTGCGCGCGGGTGCGGCACGACCTGCGGCGGGTATGCCAGCCCGGCGCGCTGCAGGGCCTGGGTGCAGGCCTGGCTGGGCACCGCGATGCGCTCGGCCAGACGCAGCAGCGGCAACCAGTGCGCCGGCGCGCAGTCTGTTTCCCAGGCGACGTAGCCGATGTTGCGGCGGCCGGCCTCGAACATCGCCGGCCAGGTATCGGGCGGGGCATGCACGATGACCGTGTCGTGGCCGACGGGCGCAGCCGTGGCGCGGATCAATTCCGGCACGTCGGCGTAGGCGGCACCGCCGCCTTGCGCCTGCAGCAGGGGCAAGCGCCGCCCGGCCGCGTCTTCCCAGGGCGCCGGCAGCATGCCCGGCGCGTGCCAGCGCAAGGGGATCCACTGCACCGGCAGGCCGGCGTTGACCAGCAGGCGCACCGCACGCACGGCGGCGATGCCGTAGCCGCTGAGGTCGCCGCCGCCGAAGTAGCGGATGCCGCGCGGCAGGCTCACCGGGGATCGGTCAGGCCCGGCGCGGGCGGCGGCGCAGGCCCAGCCAGGCCAGCAGGCCGCCGAGCAGACCGAGCGCGCCGCGGTCGAGCGTGGGCACCTCCGCCGGAGCGCCGCCCACGGCCAGGCTGACGTGCGCCACCACCGAGGATCCGTAGGTGTCGGTGACGCGGTAGTCGAAGCCGTCGCTGCCGCTGAAGCCGGCATCGGGCGTGTAGCTGAAGCTGCCGTCCGGCGCCAGCGCCAGCGTGCCGTGCTGGGGCGCGACGCTGAGGCTGGCGACGAGGTTGCTGCCCAGGTCGTTGCCGAGCACATTGCCGCTGATCGCGCTGCCGTAGGCGGCACCGAAGCTGTCCGCGCCGGCGTAAGGGACGATCAGCAGGCTGGCCACGCCATTGGCATTGCCGCCGTTGCCGTCGCTGATGGCGTAGCTCAACTGATCAGGTCCGGAGTAGCCGGGATCGGGCGTGTAGTTCAGCACGCCTGCGGGGCTGATGCTGCCCACGCCGTGGCTGGCGCCGGCGTAGGCGTACACCGTCAGCGGGTCGCCGTTCGGATCGCTGTCGTTGGCCAGCACGTCGCCGCTCAGGGTCTGGCCGGCCACTCCGCTGAAGCTGTCGGGGTTGGCCAGCGGCGCGCCGTTGCCGACGCTGATGGCGACCGTGGCGCTGGCGTTGTGTCCGCTGGCGTCCTGCACGGCGTAGGTGAAGCCGTCGTTGCCGCTGAAGCCTGCCGCAGGCGTGTAGCTGAAGTCGCCGTTGGGCGCCAGCGACAGGCTGCCGTGCTGTGGTGTCGTGAGCACGGCTGCGCTGAGGTTGCTGCCCACATCGTTGCCCAGCACGTTCGCGGCCAGGGGCGTGGCGTAGGGCGTGGTGTAGCTGTCGTCGCCGGCGACCGGCAGCACGGTCAGCAGCACCGTGGTGATGGCGTTGCACACGCCGCCGCCGAGGGCCTGGTAGCTGAAGGCGTCCTGGCCGCTGAACCCCGCCGCCGGCGTGTAGATGAAGGCGCTGCTGACGTTGTCGAGGCTCACGCTGCCGTGAGTGGCATTCGACAGGCGGTTGTAGGTGACGCCGCCGGTGTAGTTGTCGTTGGCGTTGAGCACGCCGCTGGACGGCTGGCCGGCCGGCACGGTGTAGCTGTCGTCGACGATGGCGGGAATGAAATGCAGGTGCACGAGCGCATTGGCGCTGGCCGAGGTGCTGTCGACGACGTTGTAGGCGAAGGATCGATCGCTCGCCGTGCAGGCGTTGAAGTCCGCGAACAGGCTGGAGATCGTCACCGTCAGGTCGCCATTGCCCGCCAGGGAAGCCGTCGAGGCCACCCCCAACGCGTAGACCCCCGGCACGGCGCTCAGTCCGCTGCCGCTGTCGTTGCCCAGTACATTGCCGGCCAGCGTGGACGTGGCCCGGCTTACGACGACGAAGGTGTCGTCGACCGGCGCGGGTGCCGCCGCGGCATGGCCGCCCGCCACGCCGAGTCCGAGGGCGGCAGGCAGGATGCGGTGGGCGCGCAGGCGCGGGCGGGAGCGGTCGCCGGGCTCGGTCATGGCGGTATCCCCTGTTGAACCGCCGCAGGGTAACGGAAGCTGCCGACGCCGTCACCCTCGCGCGGGTGCGGCGCCGTCGATGTCCCCGCCGCCCGGGCCGCCCCGCGCGACGGCACGTTCGGCGTCCAGCCAGGCGCACAGGCGGTGCAGGAAGGGCAGCTCCTGGTGCGCGAACAGGCGCACGAAGGCCGGCGGCAGCGGACGCTGCTTCCAGGCGAAGCAGGCGGCGTAGCGCGCGGGATCGGCCGCCAGGGTGCGCAGGTGCGCGGCCAGGGCGCGCGCGTCCGCGAAGGCGCTGGCATCGACGTAGCTGTCCGGGGCCGGTGCGAAGTCGGCGATGTTGGGCGCGCCCAGATACACCGGCACGCAGCCGGCGAGCAGGCAGTCGAACCACTTCTCGGTGACGTAGTCGCGGTCGATACAGTTCTCGTAGGCCAGGTTGAAGCGATAGCGCGCCAGCACGGCGAGCTTGCTGGCGCGGCCGCGGTCGTCGATGCGATGCGTGGTGCGCCAGCGCCCGTAGTGGTGCAGGGGCAGCTCTGCCTCCAGCGCCAGCACGCGCGCCTCGCGTTCGCTGCGCGAGGCGGCGTTGGAAATGAAGGCGCAGACCAGGTGCGCGTCGTCCTTCGGTGGCGCCGGGCGCAGCAGTTCCGGCAGGCGGCCCGGACTGGTGTAGTTGATCGGAAAGTCGCTGTCCCGGTGGTAGGACGCCACGACGTCGAGGCGATCCAGGACGGCCGGGTCGCGCTGGTGCGGGTAGTAGACGTCGCACTCGGCGCTCACGCCGATCCACACCTGACCCGGCGGCTTGGGCGCGTGTTCGATGCCGCGCACCTGCGGCAGGTGGAAGACCACGGCCTGCGCCGCGGCCATGTCGGCGGCCCGCTCGGACACCTCCCAGCCGGGCACGCTGCCGCCGGCGTCGGCAAGCCAGGAGCGGTCGAACATCGGCGTGGTCAGCACCAGCCGCGGTCGCGCGGGCCAGCGGGCCAGTGCGGCACGCCGCCGCTGCTGCCGCGTGCCGTCGCGGTCGGCGCCGGGCCAGGTCACGACAGCAGCGGTGCCATCCAGCGCATCAGTCGCGTCAGTCCCTCGCGCAGCGGCACCTTGGGCGACCAGCCCAGTTCGCGCTGCACGCGCGCATTGTCGCTGCTGCGTCCGGCCACGCCGCGCGGTGCCTGTGGCCGGTACACGCGGCGGCAGCGCACGCCGGCCAGGTCTTCCAGCACGTCGACCAGGCCGTCGACGCTGACGCGCTCCTCGCTGCCGAGGTTGAGCGGACCGCGCGCCTCGCCCTGCATCAGGCGCACGATACCCTCGATGGCGTCATCCACGTAGAGAAAGCTGCGCGACTGCGTGCCGTCGCCCCAGATCTCGATGCTTGGTTCGGCCTGGGTGCGCGCCTCCAGCACCTTGCGGCACAGCGCCGCCGGGGCCTTCTCGCGCCCGCCGCGCCAGGCGCCGAACGGGCCGTAGACGTTGTGCAGGCGCGCCACGCGCGCGTCGAAGCCGTAGTCCTCGACGAAATGTCGGCACAGGCGCTCGCTGAAGAGCTTCTCCCAGCCATAGCCGTCCTCGGGATCGGCCGGATAGGCGTCCTCCTCGCGCAGCGGCGGCAGGTCGGCGCGGTCCTGCCTTGCGGCGGGATACACGCAGGCGGACGAGGCGAAGAAATAGCGCTGCACGCCGGCCGCGCGCGCCGCCTCGATCAGCTGCGTGCCGATCAGCACATTGAGCATGCAGGCGGCGCGGTGCGTCTCGATGTAGCCCATGCCGCCCATGTCCGCGGCGAGGTTGTACACGCGCTCGCAGCCCTGCACGGCCGCGCGGCAGGCCAGCGGATCGCGCAGGTCGAGCACGCGGTTCTCGGCCGCGGGCTGCACCTGCGCCCACGCCGCCAGCGGGCGGCAGTCCACCGCGCGCACGCCCCAGCCGTCGCGCACCAGGCGCGCGGCGAGGTGCCCGCCGAGAAATCCGCCGGCGCCGGCGACCACGGCCAGGCGCTCTCCCACGGCCCTACTCGCCCAGGGTCAGCAGCGAGGCATTGCCGCCGGCGGCGGTGGTGTTGATGGTGAGCGTGCGCTCGGTGACGAAGCGCGCGAGGTAGTGCGGGCCGCCGGCCTTGGGTCCGGTGCCCGAGAGACCTTCGCCGCCGAAGGGCTGCACGCCGACCACCGCGCCGATCTGGTTGCGGTTGACGTAGCAGTTCCCCACCTTGACGCCGCGCGAGATCGTCTCGATGGTGGAGTCGATGCGGCTGTGCACGCCGAGGGTGAGGCCGTAGCCGGTGGCGTTGATGGCGTCGATCACCTGCGCCAGCTCGCTCGCCTTCCAGCGCAGCACGTGCAGCACCGGACCGAAGACTTCGCGCTGCAGCTGGCCGAGCGAGGCGATTTCGTAGGCGCGCGGCGCGAAGAAGGTGCCGTGGGCGCAGTCCTCGCCAAGCTTGGCCACCTTGATCAGGCGCGCCTCCTTGTCCATGCGCGCGGCGTGCGCGTCGAGGATCTTCTTGGCGTCCTCGTCGATCACCGGGCCGATGTCGGTGGACAGCAGGCGCGGCTCGCCGATCTTCAGCTCGTCCATGGCGCCGGCGAGCATGGCGATCACCTTGTCGGCGATGTCCTCTTGCACGAACAGCACGCGGGCGCAGGAGCAGCGCTGGCCGGCCGAGTAGAAGGCGCTGCCGATGGCGTCCTTGACCACCTGCTCGGGCAGGGAGGAGGAGTCGGCGATGAGCGCGTTCTGGCCGCCGGTCTCGGCGATCAGCACGCCGATCGCGGCGTCGCGCGCGGCAAGGGAGCGGTTGATGGCGCGGGCGGTCTCGGTGGAACCGGTGAACACCACGCCGGCCACGCGCGGGTCGCGCGTCAGCGCCGCGCCCACCACGGCGCCGTCGCCGGGCAGGAGCTGCAGTACCGCGGCCGGCACGCCCGCCTCGTGCAGCAGCTGCGTGGCGCGGAAGGCGACGAGGTTGGTCTGCTCGGCGGGCTTGGCGATCACGGCGTTGCCGGTCACCAGGGCGGCCACCACCTGGCCCATGAAGATCGCCAGCGGAAAGTTCCACGGACTGATCGCCACGAACACGCCGCGGCCGTGCAGGAAGAGCTGGTTGGATTCGCCGGTGGGGCCGGGCAGCGCGGCGGGATGCCCGAGCATCTGCCGCGCCTCGCGCGCGTAGTAGCGGCAGAAGTCCACCGCCTCGCGCACCTCGGCGATCGCGTCGGGAATCGTCTTGCCGGCCTCGCGCACGCACAGGGCGATCAGCTCGCCGCGGCTGGCTTCCATGAGGTCGGCGGTGTGCTCGAGGATCTTGGCGCGCGAGGCCGCCGGCAGGCGATCCCACGCCGGCTGCGCCGCCACGGCATTGGTCAGGGCGCGCTCGACCGTGGCGGCGTCGGCGGCGAGCCAGGTGCCCACCACGCGGCGGCGGTCGGCCGGGTCGGTCACATTCTGCGGCGTGCCGCCCGGGGTGGCGCCCGGCACCAGGGGCGTGGCCGCCCAGGTTTGCGGCGAGGCGGCGATGGCGTCGGCCAGTGTCTTCAGTTCGTTGTCGTTGCCGAGGTTGACGCCCATGGAGTTCTTCCGTTGTTCGCCGAACAGGCCGGCGGGTTGCGGGATGCGTGGATGCGCCTTGCTGGTGAAGTGGCGCACGGTTTCGACCGGGTCGGCCACGAGGTCCTTGATGGCCAGGTTCGCGTCGACGATGCGGTTGACGAAGCTCGTGTTGGCGCCGTTCTCCAGCAGGCGCCGCACCAGGTAGGGCAGCAGGTCCTCGTGCGTGCCCACCGGTGCGTAGACGCGGCAGGGCACGGCGAGGTTGTTCTCGCCGATCACCTCGGCATACAGGTCGGCGCCCATGCCGTGCAGGCGCTGGAACTCGAACGGCCGCCCGCGCGCCATGTGGTGGATGGCGGCAATGGTGTGGGCGTTGTGCGTGGCAAAGGCCGGGTAGAACAGCGCGCCGTGGTCGAACAGGCGCTGCGCGCAGGCGAGGTAGGACACGTCGGTGTTGGGCTTGCGCGTGTACACCGGATAGCCGGCGTGGCCGCCCTCCTGCGCGCGCTTGACCTCGGAGTCCCAATAGGCGCCCTTGACCAGGCGCACGCACCAGCGCTGGCCGACCTTGTGCGCCTGTTCGGCCAGCCAGTCGATGACGAAGGGTGCGCGCTTCTGGTAGGCCTGCACGGCCAGACCAAAACCCTGCCAACCGGCCAGCGACAGGTCGGCGTGCACCGCGGCGATCACCTCCAGCGACAACTCCAGGCGGTCGGCTTCCTCGGCGTCCACGGTGAGGCAGATGCCCTGGGTCTTGGCCAGCTGCGCCAGCTCCAGCAGCTTGGGCACCAGTTCGGCGTGCACGCGGGCGCGCTTGCCCACCTCGTAGCGCGGGTGCAGCGCCGACAGCTTGATGGAGATGGACGGCGCGTCGAGGATGTCGCGGTAGCGGCCGCTGGCGGCCTCGGCCTGCACGCGCGCGCCGAGGGCGCGGATGGCGTCGAGGTAGGCGCGGTGGTAACGCTCGGCGTCGGGCTGCGTGAGGGCTGCCTCGCCCAGCATGTCGTAGGAGTAGCGGTAGGGGCGGTTGTCCTTCTCGTCGGCGCGGTCCAGCGCCTCCTTGATGGTGCGGCCCATGACGAACTGGTGGCCCATGATGCGCATGGCCTGGCGCACGGCCAGGCGGATCACCGGCTCGCCGCTGCGGCCGATCAGGCGCTTGAGCGCGCCGACGAAGTTGCGCTGGGTCTCCTCGGCCAGGGTGACCAGCTTGCCGGTGAGCATCAGACCCCAGGTGCCGGCGTTGACCAGCACCGAGTCGCTCTTGCCCAGGTGCGCCTCCCAGTTGGCCTCGCCGAGCTTGTCGGAGATGAGCTTGTCCGCGGTGGTCTTGTCCGGGATGCGCAGCAGGGCCTCGGCCACGCACATCAGCAGCACGCCTTCCTCGCTGGACAGGTCGTACTCGCGCATGAAGGACTCGACCGCCGACTTCTGGTCGGCCTTGGCGCGCACGCGCGCCACCAGCTCGGTGGCGCGGGCCAGCACGAGGTCGCGCTCGGCCGACGGCAACGCCGCCTGGGCCAGCAGCTCGTTCACCGCCTCGGTTTCGTCGCGGCAGTAGGCCGCGGTCATGCGTGCCCGCGCGGCGTCGGCCGGGGCGGGCAGTTCGGGTTTCAGGATGTCGCTCACGAAGGCTCCCGCGGATGCGCCGGATCGCCGCCGCGCGCCGCGGCAGGGTGGGCGATTGTAGGAGCTCGCCCGACAGGGGCCAAGGAAGCCGGGGCGTGCACCCACGCCCCCCTGCGGCAGTTTGTCCCAGGTTGCGGCAGGAGCGCGCAGGACCCGCGTCCTTGCCCGTGCTGGCGGCGCTGACTATGATTCGCGGGTTTCGCGTCTGTCGCGTGCGTGCCTCCGGTGGCTTCACCGGGCCTTGCGCCGGCGGCGCGATGATCCGGTTCTGACCTCCGCCTCCCGCCGCGGCGCCTGCCGGGCGTCCGGTGGAGCGCTTCCTCCCGGCGACAGCCAGGCCGGGCGGTGCCGGTGCCCTTCCATCGAATCGTCGCAAGAGTGATCGCAATGAAGCCTTTGGGGATTTCGCGCAGCGTCAAGACCGTACTGGCGACGGCGCTCGGCCTCGGCGCCGGCGTGGCGGCGGCCAATCCGGTGCCGTGGCAGCTCAACATGTCGCCGGGCGTCACCGAAACCGCGCGCAATGCCTACCAGATGCACATGATCGCGCTGTGGATCTGCGTGGTGATCGGCATCCTGGTCTTCGGCGCCATGGCTGTGGCCATGGTCAAGTTCCGCAAGTCCAAGGGCGCGGTCGCGGCCAAGTGGAGCCACAACACGACGGCCGAGATCATCTGGACGGTGCTGCCCATCGTCCTGCTGGTGGTCATGGCCTGGCCGGCCACCCACGCCCTGGTGAAGGAAGCCAACACCGGCGACGCGGGCATGACCATCAAGGTCACCGGCTACCAGTGGAAGTGGCGCTACGAATATGTCGACTACCAGGGCAAGCCGACCCCGGTGAACTTCGTCTCCAAGCTCGACGGCGACAGTGACAAGACCCGTCAGCTGCGCTCGGGCCTGGATCCGCACGCGGTGAAGGTGGGCGAGGACCAGACCTACCTGCTCAATGTCGACAAGCCGCTGGTGGTGCCCACCGGCACCAAGATCCGCTTCGTCATCACTGCCGACGACGTGATCCACTCCTGGTGGGTGCCGGCGCTGGGCTGGAAGAGCGACGCCATCCCCGGAATCATCAACGACGCCTGGACGCAGATCGACCAGCCCGGCACCTATCGTGGCCAGTGCGCCGAGCTGTGCGGCCAGGACCACGGCTTCATGCCCATCGTGGTGATTGCCAAGCCCAAGGCCGAGTTCGAACAGTGGCTGGCCGAGCAGGGCGCGACCGCCGACAAGGCCGCCGCCACCGCCACCCTCGTCCCCGCAGCCGCGTCGGCCGCCGCCGCGCCGCAGGGCTAAACCATCTCGCAGTAGAGGTCACAGGTCATGGCTCACGCCGCCCACGTCGACGACCACCACGACGCCCACGATCACAAGCCCGAGGGCTTCCTCGCCCGTTGGGTGTTCACCACCAACCACAAGGACATCGGTACGCTGTACCTGGTGTTCGCCTTCATCATGGCGTGCATCGGCGCGGCCATGTCGGTGGTGATCCGCGCCGAGCTGGCGCAGCCCGGGCTGCAGTTCGTGCAGCCCTACTTCTTCAACCAGATGACCACGGTGCACGCCCTGGTCATGATCTTCGGCGCGGTCATGCCGGCCTTCGTGGGCCTGGCCAACTGGATGATCCCGCTGATGATCGGCGCGCCGGACATGGCGCTGCCGCGCATGAACAACTGGTCCTTCTGGATCATGCCGTTCGCCTTCACCGTGCTGCTGCTCACCCTGTTCCTGCCGGGCGGCGCGCCGGCCGGCGGCTGGACCCTCTACCCGCCGCTGTCGCTGCAGGGCGGTTCGTCCGTCGCCTTCGCCATCTTCGCCATCCACATGATGGGCATCAGCTCCATCATGGGAGCGATCAACATCATCGCCACCGTGCTCAACATGCGCGCGCCGGGCGTGGACCTGCTGAAGATGCCGGTGTTCGTGTGGACCTGGTTGATCACCGCCTTCCTGCTGATCGCGGTGATGCCGGTGCTGGCCGGTGCGGTCACCATGCTGCTGACCGACAAATTCTTCGGTACCAGCTTCTTCAACGCCGCGGGCGGCGGCGACCCGGTGATGTTCCAGCACATCTTCTGGTTCTTCGGCCACCCCGAGGTCTACATCATGATCCTGCCGGCCTTCGGCGTGGTGTCGGAAATCATCCCGACCTTCAGCCGCAAGCCGCTGTTCGGCTACCAGGCCATGGTGTACGCCACCGCCTCGATCGCCTTCCTGTCGTTCATCGTCTGGGCCCACCACATGTTCACCGTGGGCATGCCGCTGGGCGGCGAGTTGTTCTTCATGTACGCCACCATGATGATCGCCGTGCCCACGGGCGTGAAGGTATTCAACTGGGTCTCCACCATGTGGAAGGGCTCGCTCACCTTCGAAACGCCGATGCTGTGGGCGATCGGTTTCGTCATCCTGTTCACCATCGGCGGCTTCTCCGGCCTGATGCTGGCCATCGTGCCGGCCGATTTCCAGTACCACGACACCTACTTCGTCGTGGCGCACTTCCACTATGTGCTGGTGACCGGTGCGTTGTTCTCCATCATCGCCGCCATCTACTACTGGTGGCCGAAGTGGACCGGGCGCATGTACAGCGAGGCCGGCGGCAAGTTCCACTTCTGGTGGACCATCGTCTTCGTCAACCTGCTGTTCTTCCCGCAGCATTTCCTCGGCCTGGCGGGCATGCCGCGGCGCATTCCGGACTACAACGTGGCCTTCGCCGACTGGAACCTGGTCTCCTCGATCGGCGCCTTCGGCATGTTCCTCACGCCGTTCATGATGTTCGTCATCCTGTGGCGTTCGAAGACGGCCGGCGCCAAGGCCACCGCGCAGGTGTGGGAAGGGGCGCACGGCCTGGAGTGGACGGTGCCCTCGCCGGCGCCGCACCACACCTTCACCACCCCGCCGGTGGTGCGCGATGAAGACCTCGCCCACGGCAACGTGGCGCACTGAGGGCGGTGGTGCGACCGAAGCCGGTCGCGCTGCCCGCTCGGGCCGATGCCCAGCGGATCGGCGCGGGCCCTTGAACACTGGAGCGCGGCCCGGCGCGGCCGCATGTGAGAGATGAAGCCTGCCACCGTGACTACCGCACCCGACATCGCCTCCCGCCGCGCCGCTGCGCGGCGCACGGCCGTGTGGCTGGGTGCGGCCGCGCTGGCAGTATTCGTCGCTTTCCTGTTCCTGGCGGTGCGCCGGTGAGCGGCGCCACACACCGGCGCGTGCTCAAGATGGCCCTGGCGATCAGCCTGGGCGCCTTCGGCTTCGGCTTTGCCCTGGTGCCGCTGTACCGCCTGACCTGCGAGCACGTGTTCGGCATCAAGCTGGAGCAGGGGCCGGTGGGCGAGGCCAAGGCCGCTGCCATGGCGGTGGACGAATCGCGCTGGGTCACGGTGCAGTTCGTTGCCAACACGAACTCCAAGCTGCCCTGGCGCTTTGCCGCGGAGGCCACCAGCCTGAAGGTGCACCCCGGCGCGCTCAGCGAAGCCTGGTTCGACGCGCAGAACACCTCGAACCGTCCCATCGTCGGCAACGCGGTGCCCAGCGTGGCGCCGAACACCGCCTCGCTGTACTTCAACAAGACCGAATGCTTCTGCTTCACCGAGCAGGCCCTGCAGCCGAACGAGTCGCGCCGCATGCCCGTGCGCTTCATCGTCGATCCGAAGCTTCCGGCCGGCATCGACACACTCACGCTGTCCTACACCTTCTACGAAAACGACGTCGCCACGCGCAAGCTGGCGGCCTCCTCCGCCGGCGCCGAGCCGGCCTCCTGAGCTCCATTTCCAGCGATACCGATCCAGGGCCCCCACCATGGCGCAAGCACAAGGCAACAACGTTTACTACGTCCCGCACGGCAGCGTGTGGCCGGCCGTGGGCAGCATCGGCCTGTTCACCACCATGATCGGCGCGGCCAACTGGCTCAATGAGGTGAGTTGGGGCAAGCCGGTGTTCTTTCTTGGCGTGGCCATCCTGCTGTTCATGATGTTCGGCTGGTTCGGCGCCGTGATCCGCGAGTCCGTGGCGCGCATGTACAACGCCCAGGTGGACACCTCGTTCCGCATGGGCATGATGTGGTTCATCTTCTCCGAAGTGATGTTCTTCGCCGCCTTCTTCGGCGCGCTGTTCTACGCGCGCGCCCTGTCCGTGCCCTGGCTGGGCGGCGAAGGCGACGGCGCGCTCACCCACTACTTCCTGTGGAAGGGCTACGCGGCGGCCTGGCCGACCAACGGTCCGGAGGCGATCGGCGGCGCGTTCGAGACCATTCCAGCCTGGGGCGTGCCCTTCTTCAACACGCTCATCCTGCTGACCTCGGGCGTCACCATCACCATCGCCCACCACGCCCTGCGCGCCGGCCAGCGCAAGCCGCTGCTGGTGTTCCTCGCCGCGACGGTCGGCCTCGGTGCCCTGTTCCTGTACTACCAGGCGCACGAGTACATCGAGGCCTACAAGCACCTCAACCTCACCCTGGGTTCGGGCGTCTACGGTTCCACCTTCTTCATGCTGACCGGCTTCCACGGCCTGCACGTGACCCTGGGCACCATCATGCTGGCGGTGATCTGGTTCCGCTGCGCCAAGGGGCATTTCGACAAGGACCACCACTTCGGTTTCGAGGCCGTGGCCTGGTACTGGCACTTCGTCGACGTGGTGTGGCTCGGCCTGTTCATGTTCGTCTACGTGCTGTGAGCCCCGGCGGCGGCCGGCAGCGGTCGCCGCGGCAGCAACGAACGAGCCGCGCGTCGCGCGGCTCGTTCGTTTCCGATGACCTGGCGCGCCCAGCGCGTTGCGGGGCGGAGCGCTCAGCGCCCGAGGTCGTGCGGCTGGATCCAGCCCATCCAGGCGGCGAAGGCCACCAGCACGATCAGTGACACCGACAGGGCGATACGGCGCGTCAGCGCCTTCACCGTGCGGTTGGTGGTGCCCCTGTCCACCATCATGTAGTAGAGGCCGGCGCCGAGGTTGTAGAGGATGACCCCGAGGAACGCCACGATGATCAACTTGCCGAGCATGACTGCGGTCCGCAACGCGCACGACGTCTGCGCCGGCGCAGTATACGCGCGGCCATGACGCGGCGCTGGCACACCCCGCGCCTCTTCGCCTGGCTGCTGCTGGCCGCCGGCCTGGCCGTGTTCACCACCCTGGGGCGCTGGCAGTGGGGGCGCGCGCAGGAGAAGGAGCAACTGCTGGCGGCCTACGCCGCGGCCGAGCGGGCGCCGCCGGAGGCGCTGGCCGCGGTGGCCGATGCAGCGCTGGGCGAGCGCCTGCCGCGTGTCGGCGTGCGCGGCCGCTTCGTCGCCGAGCGCGGCTATCTCATCGACGAACAGCCGCGCGACGGCCGCGTCGGCGTGCTCGTGCTTGCGCTGTTCGAGCCCGACGGCACCGCGCGCAAGCTGCTGGTCAACCGCGGCTGGCTGCCCTGGAGCCACGCGCCGGGATCCCAGCCGACCGTTCCGCCGCTGCCGCGGGGCGAGGTGGAACTCCTCGGGCTGTACGCCCCGCCCCCCGGCGGCGGTCTGCGCATCGGCGGCAATGCGCTGGAACGGCAGACACGCTGGCCCAAGCTCACCCTCTATGTCGATTTGCCGCAGATGGCGGCCGACCTCGGCGCGACGCTGTATCCACGCCTGCTGCTGCAGGATGCCGACCCTGCCTCCGGCTTCGTGCGCGCCTGGACGCCCGCGGTGATGCCGCCCGCGCGCCACCGCGCCTACGCCGTGCAGTGGTGGTCCTTCGCCGCCGTCGCCCTCGTGATCTTCATCGTCCTGCACTGGCGCAAACCCGCGCCGCCGGAATCGCCATGAATGCTCCGCTCCGCCGCCAGCGCCTGCAGCTGGTACTCATCTTCGCCGTCTTCCTCGTGCCCATCGCCCTGGCCTTTGCCCTGCGCCAGGGCGGCTGGCAGCCGCAGCGGCTGCGCAACGTGGGCGAACTGGTGCAGCCGCCGCGCGACCTCGGCACGGTGACCCTGCGCGAGGAGGGCGGCGCGGCGTTCGCCTGGCGCGATGCCGACTACCGCTGGACCCTGCTGCTGCTCGGCGGCCCGGACTGCGCGGCGCAGTGCGCCACGCGCCTGGTCGAGGCCGAGGGCATCCGTGCCCTGCTCACCAGCAAGGCCACGCGCGTGCGCATCGCCTATCTGGGGACCGCGCCGCCGCCGGAAGTGCGCGCGCGCCTGCGCGAGGTGCGATTCCTCGAGGGCGCGCCGGACGCTCTCGCCGCCGAGCGGCCCGCCGCGGCCGACAGCGTCGCGGCCCTGCTGGTCGATCCCGCCGGTTTGCTCGTGGTGCGCCACGCCCCGGGCTACGACCCCGAGGGCGTGCGCAAGGACCTGTCGCGCCTGATTCGCTGAGCTGATCCGCTGCCGCAACGCGGCAACGCCCCATCGCTGGCCTGTCCGCTGTGGCGGGCAGGCGGGAACCGCGCCGAACGCGCTTCCGAACGCCAGAACCCGGAGGTAATCCCCCATGTCCCTCGCTCCGCGTCCCCTCGCCTGGTTCGCCGTGGTCTTCGCCCTCACGGTGATCGTATTCGGCGCCTTCGTGCGCCTGTCCAACGCCGGTCTGTCCTGCCCGGACTGGCCGACCTGCTACGGCAAGCTGACCTGGCCCAAGCACGACGCGGAGATCGCCGCCGCCAACGCCGCCTTTCCCGAGCGCGCGGTGGAATCGCACAAGGCCTGGCGCGAGCAGGTGCACCGCTTCCTCGCCGGCGGACTCATCCTCACCACCGCCGCGCTCGCCACCCTGTGCTGGCGCCGGCGCCGGGAGCTCGGCGCGCTGGCGCGCGTGCCGCTGGCGGCGATGGTGGTGATCCTGTTCCAGGCCGTGCTCGGCATGTGGACCGTCACCTGGAAACTGAAACCCATCGTTGTCATGGGCCACCTCCTCGGCGGTCTCACCACCTTCGCCCTGCTCGCCTATACCGCGCTGCGCCTCACGCTGCCGGCGCAGGGCAGCGACGGGACGGCGAAGCTGCGGCGCATGCTCATCGTGGGCCTCGGCCTGCTGGCCGCGCAGATCGCGCTGGGCGGCTGGACCAGCGCCAACTACGCCGCCCTGGCCTGCGGCACCGACTTCCCCACCTGCCTGGGCCAGTGGTGGCCCGCGACCGACTTCCGCGAGGCCTTCGTGTTGTGGCGCGGCATCGGCGTGAACTACGAGGGCGGCGTGCTCGACGGCGCTGCGCGCACCGCCATCCAGCTCAGCCACCGCCTCGGCGCGGTGCTGGTGGCGGGACACTTCCTCGCCTGCGGCCTGATCGCCTGGCGGCGCGGGCTGCGCGGCTACGCCGCGGCCCTGCTGGCTGCCCTGGGCCTGCAGTGGCTGCTGGGCATCAGCAACGTGCACTTCGGCCTGCCGCTGCCCGTGGCCACCGCGCACAACGGTGTCGCGGCCGTGCTGCTGTTCTGCGCCCTGGCTCTGCTCGCGGCGCTGCGTCCGTCGGCACGGTCCTGACTTGCGCGCACCGTGCCCAGCCGTCACGCTTCCGCGACCATGCCCGCCCGACTTCGCCAATACCTCGAACTGACCAAGCCGCGCGTGGTGGCCCTGATCGTGTTCACTGCGGTCATCGGCATGTTCCTCGCCGTGCCCGGTTTCCCCGGCTGGCGCCCGCTGCTGCTCGGCAGCCTCGGCATCTGGCTCGCGGCGGGTTCCGCCGCCGCCGTCAACCACCTCATCGACCAGCGCATCGACAAGCTCATGGTGCGCACGGCGCACCGGCCGCTGGCGGTGGGTGCGCTGACCCCGCTGCAGGTGCTGGTGTTCGCCCTGCTGCTGGGCGCGCTGTCCATGGCCATCCTGCTGCTCTGGGTGAATGCCCTGACGGCGGCGCTGACCTTTGCCTCGCTGATCGGCTATGCCGTGGTCTATACCGCCTGGCTCAAGCGCGCCACGCCGCAGAACATCGTCATCGGCGGCATCGCCGGCGCGGCGCCGCCGGCACTGGGCTGGGCCGCGGTGACCGGGCAGCTGCATCCCTGGGCGCTGCTGCTGGTGCTCATCATCTTCGTGTGGACACCGCCGCACTTCTGGGCCCTGGCGATCTTCCGCCGCGAGGACTACGCCCGCGCCATGGTGCCCATGCTGCCGGTCACCCACGGCGTGGAATACACGCGCTGGCACGTGCTGTTCTACACCGTGCTGCTGCTGGTGGTGACCGTGTTGCCCTGGCTCACCGGCATGAGCGGCCTGCTCTACCTCGGCGGCGCCCTGGTGCTCGGCCTCGTGTTCCTCTACTACGCCGTGGTGCTGATGAATCCGCCGGACGAGTTCTTCGCCATGAAGGTGTTCCACTATTCCATCATGTACCTCATGGCGCTTTTCGCCTTCCTGCTCGCCGACCACTACCTGGCCACGCCGACGCTGCGCAGCGCCCTGCGCTTCGTGCCGGTCGGCTGAAGCCTTCCATCCGCGCGCCGTCCGCACGCACACCGTGACGGCGCTGCAACGGGGCGCATCGCCGCCTGCGCTCGCCCCGTCCCGGGTCTCAGCCCGCCCGCTCGCGCGTGCGCTGCGCGAGCAGCTCGCGCAGCTCGAGCTTCTCCGCGTTGCTGAGCCCGCTCTCGGCCTGGCGCTGCAGCAGCTCGTCGATGCGCTGTTGCACGGTCTGGCGGTCGAGCTGGGCCAGGGCGTCCTGGAATTCGCGCGCCAGGGCCGCCTCGTCGCCGGGCAAGTCGAGCACGGCCAGCCGGCGCAGGGCCTTGCCCTCCTCGCGCCCGGCGTAGTGCTCCAGCAAGGTGGCCGTGTTGAGGCCGGGGCGCTCGCGGCACAGCGCGATCAGTTCCAGCAACAGCGCCACGCCGGGCTGGCGCAGGGCGGCAAACAGGTGCGGCGGCTGTACGGCCGCGGCGAAGTCGGGGTGCTGCAGCAGCAGGGCGACGGCGCTGCGCACCAGCGTGCGCTCCTGCGGACGCGCCGCCGCGGCGCGGGAGGGCGTCGCCAGCGGGGCGTCCACGCGCATCTGCACATTGCTGCGCCGCGCCAGCTCGTCCAGCATGAGATCGCGGAACGCCCCGTCGGGAATCTGCGTCAGCAGCGGCCGCGCGCGCTCGGCCAGGCGCGCCTTGCCGTCGAGGCTGGCGAGGTTCACGTCGCGCGCCAGCTCGGCGAAGAAGAACTCCGACAGCGGCGTTGCCGCCGTCAGGCGCTGCTCGAAGCCGCTGCTGCCCTCCCGACGGATCAGCGAATCCGGATCCTCGCCCTCGGGCAGGAACAGGAACCAGGCCTGACGGCCGTCGCGCAGGCGCGGCAGCACGGACTCCACCGCCTTCCAGGCGGCGCCGCGGCCGGCGCGGTCGCCGTCGAAGCAGAAGTACACATCCGCGCAATTGCGGAACAGCAGCTCGGCGTGGTCGC
>Ga0208826_1000886_pt1 | contig 27976 bp, 25 predicted proteins | sample AD_UKC115_MetaG_FD_184451 | JGI IMG/M metagenome (GOLD analysis project Ga0208826, IMG submission 184451) | Active sludge microbial communities of municipal wastewater-treating anaerobic digesters from Hong Kong - AD_UKC115_MetaG (SPAdes)... | ecosystem: Engineered > Bioreactor > Anaerobic >...
CTGGCAGTTGAGAATTTTTATAGAAACAGAACGACTAATTTTAAGAGAAATTGAATACACAGACGAGAATGACTTATTCGAAATGGACGCTGACCCAGACGTTCATTTGTATATCGAAAACAATCCTGTAAAAACAATTGACGAAATACAAAATGGGATTAAACTACTTAAAAAGCAATATGAGGAAAATGGAATTGCCCGTTGGGCGGTTGTTGACAAATTAACAAACGAATGTATGGGTTGGTCGGGACTAAAGTATTTCAATCTACAAGTAAACAGTCATAAAAATTTTTACGAACTCGGATATCGGTTTAAGAAAAAACATTGGGGAAAAGGGTTTGCGACTGAATCATCCATTGCAATATTAGACTATGGATTTAAAAACCTGAATGTTGAATCAATATTTGCAATAACTGACCCGAAAAATTTAAATTCAAAAAAGGTACTGACCAGGTTGGGCTTTGACTTTCAGGAAACTTTTGACTATGAAGGCGACCCAACCGATTGGTTTGAATTGACAAAAACAACCTGGGAAAGCAGAAAGCCGATCCGATAACCCGAGTGTTGGATCAGGCGGACCCACATTTAAACTTTAATCCTGGGTAGCAATTTGCTACCCATTTTTTTATCCTTCGCAGACCTTTCCCTGGTTGATGATTTAGAGAGGAATTGAACTTTTCCAAAACTGAACCGAATAGGGGGTCTTTAGACCTTTAGGTCATTTTTTAATAACTGGCAATGTCCATTTGAAAGATTAACTCATTGATTCTTAGGGTAAATTGAAAATATTCTACTAAACATAATGTTAATTATAGGAAATAATCGGTAATGGAGAATTAGGGGAATAAGTATCTCTGGATGCTGCCTGGATCAAATTCTAAATGGTTTTAGACTTTTTGATTCGTATTCCGGGATGCCGTTTTTTTCTTTTGGTCTTCATACTCCAAAATATCTCCCGGTTGACAATCTAATGCCTTACAAATAGCCTCCAACGTACTGAACCGTACCGCCTTTGCTTTCCCGGTTTTCAAAATCGACAAATTAGAAAGCGTTAGATCAACTTTTTCAGACAGCTCATTAAGCGACATCTTTCGTCTGGCCATCATTACATCCAGATTTACAATGATTGGCATGGTTTATACAGTTAAATCATTTTCATTTTGAATTTCCAGGCCCCTATTAAATATTGCGGCTATAACATAGATCACGGCGGCCATTAGGATAAAGGTTCGCCCATCCGCCCAAAATTCATTGAGGGCAGAAACATCATATCCAAAATGCATTAAGTTTTTCGCAACCTGGATGGCTATCAAACTCAATATCCCGATAAAAAAAGTATAATAACTGATTTGAGCAATTTGTCTGGAAACATAATAGTTAAAAGGCTTGCTCAGATCAAGCCTACCTAATAGACGAATCAGAATATAAAATAGGAATGCCTTTAAAACGGCAATAACCAGGATAAAACTGTAAACGCCATAAAACGCCCATTTACTACGGGAATACATTGCACTTAAATCCAGCTTCTGGTATAAGTTCTTAACAACCGACGGATTAAAAACACTGAAGAAGAAATTAACCAGCAACCCGCCTGCCTCTATACATAATCCGACAAAAATGATCCAGGCCATGATGTATAAAGCTTTAAATACAAAATTGTTCTTGGTAGACATATTTACAAATTTATTGTACAAATATAATAAATATTTATTGATAAACAATAATTTTATATTGTATTTTAAAAAATAAGGAATGGTAACCCTTAATTTTCCAAACCTGAACCATCCTCATTCCTGGAGGCGGAAATAAAGGCAGGGCTCATCACCGAATGGAACGGTTTGCAGAATTTTCCCTTAATTCAACCATTAATGAGGCTTGAAAATTTTGAAATCCAGTCAAAAATTAGAAACCAGGTTCAATTTTCAATTATGAAAGCGGCTAATGCACCCTGGGATCTAAAATTTTATAAAGCCGGTCGGTACCCAGGTTAACCAGAATAAATACACAGGCGCTTAACAACACCGCCCCCATCACTACCGGGTAATCCAGTTTCTCTAAAGCATCTACCGTTACCTTTCCTACCCCTTTCCAGTTAAAAATATACTCTACAAAAAAGGAACCTGCCAACAATTCTGCAAACCACCCGGTAATAGCGGTTATTACAGGATTCAATGCGTTGGGCAGTGCGTGCCTGAAAATGACTATCCTTTGTGGTAAACCTTTTGCCCTGGCAGTTCGAATAAAATCCTGATTAAGCACATCGAGCATTGAACTCCGGGTAAGTTGGGTGATAATTGCCAATGGCCTTATTCCTAAGGTAATAGCCGGCAAAATGAGATTTTGCAACCGGAGTTTACTTTCCCCTGAAATTTCATCCGTTATGAAAAGGCTACCCGTTGGCGTTAGTCCGGTTACCTGATGCCAAACCACACCAAACAGATAGGCTATGATGATTGCCATGAAAAAGGAAGGCGCAGAGATGCCACCCACGCTGGATACAATGGCCGTTTGATCTATCCAGGTTCCTTTCTTAATGGCGGCTATACATCCCAGGGTAATACCGAGAATGCTGGCGAAGAGTATTGCCGTAAAGGCGAGCACCAGGGTTCCGGGTAAAGCATCAGACAAAATTTCCGTCACCAGTTTTTTACTTTGATAACTTCGTCCAAGATATGGCACTTTGATGCCTACCCGAATATCATTCCCAATAAACCATCCCCGTAATTCCTTTCTTTTAATGGACTCCTTTTTATAAATTCCTACAGGCGATATATCATTCAGGTAGAGAAAAAATTGTTTCCATTTGGGCTTATCCAGATTAAGGTCTGTACGAATATTTTCCAGGGTAGCTTTATCTCCTGTTTGGCCTACCACCATACGGGCCGGGTCGCCAAACCCCTGGAACATAGCAAACACTGCGAGGGTAACACCCAATAAAATAAGCAAAGCCGTGGAGAGTTTTCGAACCACAACCTTAAATTACAATAGTTTTTACTTTACTTTATCAAAATCGGCCCAGCCGAATTTTAATGCCACAACCGGTCCATGCATGATGAATAGCGTAGGATTGGCTCTGGCGGCGGTTTTAATGGCGGTTGCATCACTGGAAAGAATGGCATCGTAAGGAATATTCGCCTTATCTAATATCGATTTAACCGCATTTCGCGTAGCCGTAACAATATAGAAATGTATGTTTTTCGATTTCTGTTCTTCACTGATTCGCTTCACTTCCTTAATCCATGCATTCAAATTGGATGGTGCTTCTTTAATAAACAATAAATAACAGGTTCCCGGTTCGTTGAGAACACTTTCTGTTACATCTGTGCCCTCTTCATCTGTAAGCGAAAAATCATTAATAAGCGGTATATTATTCACCCCTTTCTGAACCAGCGTTTGTTTCCGTTCCACAAAAGTCCAGGTGCTATCTGGCAGGGCCGATACCGGGAAATTTTTCTTTTCTCCCCCCTTTTCATAAACAAACTGGTATTCGTATTTATCCGGTACGGCACCAGCCGGCATCTTCCTGAGTTCAAGAATATTGTTTCCCTTTTTATACGGAAGGCAGTCTATGAGCGGCAGGTGGCGCATTACATAAAATTGAAGCAAAAGCGTGAGGCCAATACTGAGAAGCATTATAACCCAACCCGAAATTTCACCCAGCAAAGGTTTTATATAACGGCTCCGAATAAGCAGAATTAAAGTGAGGATTAAAAGAAATATATCTTTAGTGAAGGTTTGCACCGGGGTTAAGGGAATACAATCGCCAAAACATCCGCAGGATCTGATCTTCCCGCTAAACAGCACATAACTGGTAAGGAAGGTGAAAAAGGCCATCAGTAAAAAAAGGATCCAGGTAGTCAGTTTTCGTCTCCAGCCAATGAGCAGGGCTACGCCCACTGCCACCTCCAGCGTAATCATTACAATTGAAAAAAACAGGGAATAATGGCCTAATGTTTCCATTACCGGTTTCATAAATCCCGACATGGCCCAGGCTTCAAAGAATTCTTCCATTTTATAGGCCAGCCCTTTGGGATCAATGGCCTTAACCAACCCGGAAAAGATAAATAACAATCCGGTTATAATTCGGGAAATAGTTACAACAGTCTTCATGATTTTTTGGTGGGGCTATTTGAGGAAATTTGAATTAATGCAAATACGGCATAGTTCAGGATGTCGTAAAAATTGGCATCTATCCCTTCGCTTGCCATCGTTTTCCCTTCGTTGGAAATAATCTGTTTAATGCGCAGGATCTTTGAAAGAATGAGATCGGTAAAACTTTCCTGGCTCATTTCTCTCCACGCTTCTCCATAATCGTGATTTTTATCCTGCATTAATTTTTGGGCGGCTTCAATTTCGGCGTCGTACATCGATTTAACTTCCAATACATCAAGATCTTCTCTTTCATCGCTTCCAAGGCTTAGTTGAATTAGCCCAATAACTGCGTAATTCAATATCCCTTCAAATTCACTTCGTATACCATCGGCGATCCGCTGCGATTTTTTTTCCTGGATAGTCCTGATCCGCTTTGCTTTAATATAGATTTGGTCTGCCACGGAAATAGGCCGGTAAACACGCCAGGAGGTGCCGTAATCTTTAGTTTTGATTAAAAATATATTCCGGCAGGGTGCCACTGCATTAGAATATTGCTCATCGGTATTCATTTGCGCCATTGCGGTTTATTATGCTATTTTGTGGCCAAATTTACGATTCACATTTCAATATGTTCACCCTGAATGTTAGAGGAAAGCTGCTTTGTATCGATAAACCCATAATAATGGGGGTTTTAAATGCAACCTCCGATTCCTTTTATAGGGGCGATTTGCATTTGGGGCTGGATGGAATTTTACAATTGGCTGAAACAATGATCGCTGATGGGGCTACCATTTTAGACATTGGAGGACAAAGTACCCGCCCGGGAAGTGAACGGACAACCGAAAAGGAAGAATTAATTCGCATTCTTCCAATTATTACGGCAATACATAAACGCTTCCCCGAAATCCCCATTTCGGTTGATACATACCAATCCAAAGTAGCGGAAGAAGCGTTTGCAGCGGGCGCAGGAATCATTAATGATATATCCGCCGGTAACTTAGATGAAAAAATGTTGTTGACCGTTGCCCGGTTAGGAACTCCCTATATCGCCATGCACATGAGGGGAAACCCCGGAAATATGCAGACCCTTACCCATTATGGGGATGTCGTATCGGAAGTGTTTGACCATTTAAAGGAGCGGGCTTTTGCTTGTGAAGAAGCCGGAATTAAAGATGTAATTCTTGACCCCGGAATTGGATTTGCCAAAACCATCGCACAAAATTTCAAATTACTAAAATCACTCTTCTCCTTTATGGCTTTGGATAAACCACTCCTGTTGGGCGTTTCCCGGAAAGCCACTATCTATAAAACATTAGGTATTACTCCCTCCCAGGCGTTGAATGGCACTACTGCACTCCACATGGTAGCCCTCAAAAATGGAGCTAATATTTTGCGAGTGCATGATGTGGCACCCGCCATGGAGGCCATCAAATTATTCTTAGAACTGGAAAAGGCATAAAAAAAGGATCGCAAAGCGATCCTTCATGATTTTCAACATGTATTAATATTATTTCTTCCCTTCGGGTTTTGCAGCTTTAATAGAATCTGCCTTCTTTGCATTTTCAGCTTTAATGCTGTCCATCCACCTTTCTTGCCGAATCTTCATTTTACCTTTTTCAATTTCAGCAGCAACTTTTGCCTGGTCTTTATTGAGAACATCCAATACATCCATATCAAAAATCAATATATTATTTGGTTTAATCAATGGAGGACGACCAAATTTTCCGTAAGCCAATGTGGAAGGGATAATCAGCTTACCTACCGTTCCTTTTTGCATCAATTTTAATCCATCATACCATCCCTGAATAACCGGTACACCCAGTGTTCTGTCGCTGGTAAGGTTAACCAGGAAAGGTTCCACATGTCCTTTGGCAGGGTCGGTGTTACTGTCAAACATTTCCCCTTCCAATGTTCGCCCCGTATAATTTACTTTGGCCACCACCGAAGTATCAATGAAGGCGCCTTCTCCGGGTTTGATAATCTCTACATAAGTACCCTTCGCCGTTTTTTCAGCTTTGATATTATTCTTTTTCAGGTAATCTTGAATGGCCTTGTCATCCTTAACCAGTTGTTCGGCGTTGTGTAACGAATCGCTGGCCGTTTGGGCGCTATCGGCCTGTTTCCTGTCATGAAAAATATTTATAACTTTTACTGCGGTAATCAGATAATGTCCTTTTTGCATAAAGGGAGGCATTTGAGCAGCCATCTCCCCTTTAAATGCAGAATCTGTTTTAATCCGGATCAACAGGCTATCACCCTTTCGCAATTGGCGCAGGATTTCATAATAGGCCATAGGGGTTGAAACGGAATCAAACATCTGGATCATCGGTCCAACCGAATTTCGGGTATCTTCCAAAAGGCTATCCGATTTCCCGTTGTTGTAATAAGTGGCATAATTTAATTGCATAAACTCGCCGTACTTAATTAACGGGCCCTTTTCATCAGAAATAATTTTATACTCCAAACCACCCCTTCCCTTTTTATAAGCCGAGGAATTGCAGGCAGCAAACAGGATTACGATTGCTAATGCCCGTGAAAATTGTTTCATTGTGTTATGTTTAAAATTGGTATGTGCTTAATTGTTCTTTATTCTCCCGCATGGCCACTTTAAAATGCTGAACCGTACTTTCCAGATTATCTTTACTTCCTCCCCCGGCGGCATTTTTATGCCCCCCGCCATTAAAATATTTTCTGGCAAATACATTGACATCAAAATTACCTTTGCTGCGGAACGACCATTTTCTCTCCTCGCCCCTGTCTATCACGATGGCCACCAGCCTGATTCCTTCAATACTCAATGGATAATTTACTAACCCCTCCGTATCACCCGTTTTGATTTCATACTTCAGTAAATCGGATTGAGGTACCGTAATCAGCGCAGTATTATATTCAAAAAAAACTTCCATCCGGTTTAATAGCACGTGGCCAATAAACCGGAGCCTGCTTTCTGAAAAGTTATCAAATAAAGCCTCATGAATCCGGCTATGATCTAATCCTTTTTCCTTGAGGTATGCTACCATTCGGTGTACACTGGCGGTAGTGGATGGAAAGCGAAACGAACCGGTATCCGTCATTACACCTGCATAGAGGCACTGTGAAACCTCCTGGGATATATATTCCTCCTTCCCCGATTCAATCATAAAATCAAATACCATTTCGGCGGTGGAACTTTTTCCGGTGTCACTTTTCCCATAGGCAAACTTTTCCGTTTGGGGTTCCTGGTGGTGATCGATGAGTACCCGTATCCCCTTTGCGGTATTAAGGCATTCCTCCATCCTTTTGGTTCGTGACAATGTATTAAAGTCGAGGCAAAAAATGAATTGTGCCAACTCTACCTGGGCCGTTGCTTTCTCGGTGTCTTTCTCAAAATCAATCATTTTATCCGCTCCCGGCATCCAGTTTAAAAATCCGGCCCAATTAGTAGGGGAAATTACCACCACCTCATGACCTAATTGCAGTAAAAAATGATACAAACCCAATGCCGACCCCATGGCGTCTGCATCTGGTTTCTGGTGCATGGTTACAACCAGCTTTTGCGGGTTATTTAATAGCGGATATAATTCAATCAGGGGCTTCATAAAGCGGCGCAAAAGTAGGAGATTTATCCCGGAATTGGTAAATCCTGCCCTTAAATGAAATTTAAAGCCAGAATTTAATATTCAACCGATTTTGGATAGCAACAGGGATCCTGAAATTAAAGCAATTATTTCTTATCAGATAGGAAAGCCTAGTTACATAATCTTCGTATCTTTTGGGGCTTTCCTCCCCCAAAGGGGAATAAAATCAAAGGTCACTATTTTATGGGAGAAATAAAGACGAAACAAACTTCTGCCAATGTATTGAATTTCATTAATGAATTTGCAGACACGGAACAGAAAAAGGCCGACAGCCTAACGTTGTTGAAACTTATGGAAAAAGTTTCGGGTTGCGAGCCCAAAATGTGGGGCCCAAGTATCATTGGCTTTGGCAGGTATCATTATAAATCCGACAGGAGCAGCCAGGAAGGAGATTGGCCCTTAATTGGATTTTCCCCCAGAAAAAACGCCATATCACTTTATGTGTACAATGGCTCAGACGAACACGCCTATTTGCTCCGGGATTTAGGAAAATATAAAATGGGGAAAGCCTGTATTTACATAAAAAGGCTTGCGGATATTAACCAGGAAAACCTGGTAACATTAATGAAGGAAACCATTAAATTTCTCCACGGCAAATATGGTAATCCGAATTAAAAATTCTTTTTAAACAATAAAAATCCTTACATCATGGCAGCCTCCAACATTTATCTGAATTTTAATGGGAATTGCGAAGAAGCATTTAATTTCTACAAATCGGTTTTTGGCGGGGAGTTCACCTATATTGGGCGTTTTGGGGATATCCCTCCGAGTGAAAAGTATAAAGCACCTGAGTCGGATAAGAACCTGATCATGCACGTTGGCTTACCCATTGGGCCCACTATTATTATGGGTAGCGATTGCGGAAGTGAATGGTCGCCTAAATTTAAAGCAGGAAACAACTTTTCAGTCGCCATAACCGCCGATTCCAGGGAAGAAGCCGATACACTCTTTGCTGCCCTGTCAAACGGCGGCCAAATATCCATGCCCATGGAAACCATGTTCTGGGGTGATTATTTTGGGATGCTGACCGATAAGTTTGGGATTAACTGGATGGTTAGTTTTAATACCCTTCAATCAGGCAATTAATTTTCCTGATTATTTTTTTACCTTATATCCGGGAGGTTGTATCCCGGAAAGGGAAATTGTACCTTTGTATTTATGAAAAATATTAAACTCATCGAAGTTCCTTCCGAAATTGGCGCTGGTACACGAGGCGCCAGCATGGGAATAGATGCGGTAAAGATTGCAGCTTTGGACTTCATGAGCAATTTTTTTGTTCATTTTCCATCCGAAAAAATCGAAGTAGAAAATAACCTGCTTTTCGAGCCCATTAAATCGCCCTTTGCCAAAAGGATTCATGGGATGGTCAATTTGTATGAAAGGTTGAGCAAATCTGTTTCGGATACCCTGAAAAATAATTTTTTCCCGGTGGTATTAACCGGCGATCACAGTACAGCAGGCGGTATTATTGCGGGAATAAAAATGGCCAGGCCAAAATCGAAACTGGGAATAATATGGATTGATGCCCACTCCGACCTGCACACGCCTTATACCACCCCATCGGGGAACATGCATGGGATGCCATTAAGTACCGCTATTGGCGAAGATAATTTGGAATACAAGGTGCACGACCCGGATGCAGAGACGGTCCGCCTCTGGAACCAGTTAAAGAGTATTGGAAAGATAAAACCCAAGGTATTACCCGAAGATATTGTATTCATTTCCCTTCGCGATTACGAAAAGGAAGAAAAGGCGTTGATTGAAAAGTACAATATTAAAGTAATCCCCACCAGCGAGGTGCGCCGAAATGGGGCAGAAAATGTGAGCCGGAAAGTACTCCGGTACCTGAGTGATTGCACCGATATTTTTGTGAGTTTTGATGTGGATAGTCTGGATTCGAGCATTTCAAAAGGAACCGGAACGCCGGTGAGTAACGGACTTAAAGAAAGGGAAGCAGAAGACCTGATCAGCAAATTTATGCAGAACAGGAAGGTGTGTTGTTTTGAAATTACGGAGGTTAACCCCACGCTCGATAAAGAAAACCTGATGGCCGAAATAGCTTTTAATATTTTACAGCGCAGCGTGAATATGCTGATGATGAATTAACATGAACCGGATATTTTTTTCCAGCTTATTTATTTTGTTTTCCCTGCCGGGGTATGCCCAAATTAATACCTTTAAAGATTCCATTGAAACCTACCAGGTAGAATATGTGATGAACCATGAAGTGGTAAAAGGAGATGATCATCAGTATATCCGCTTTTTTCCAGCCAATGAACACTACCGGGTTGTGGCTGAATTTTCTCCTATCACCACCGATACGAACGGCATAATAATGAAGACCTCCGGAACAAAGGTTAAGAAATTTTATCGTTACGGTATCGCCCGGTTCAGCTTGAAAAATAAACCATATCAACTCACCCTATTTAAACCCGACCCATTAGTTACCCAACCCGAAAACCTGAATTATCTCTTTGTGCCATTTACGGATGAAACTTCCGGAAAGGACAGCTATTTAATGGGGAGGTATATTGATCTTCAGATTTCAGATATTCATGGCAACCAGGTAACCCTTGATTTCAACAAGGCATACAATCCTTACTGCGCCTACACTACGGGGTACAACTGCCCCATCCCTCCTGTCGAAAATCATCTCCATACCGAGGTAAAAGCAGGAGAAAAGGCGTACGGAAAGAAAGCCAATCATTAATGCCAGCAGGCCTTTGCCATAAATTACAGTTTTATAAAGTACAGGTAATTTTTACCAAAAAAGCATAAATATTTCACTCCTTCCCCGGATTAAACCGCAAGGAACTATTTTTTGTTTCTTGTGTCACAATATATCGAATAAGAGAATTGTAAAGTTTCTAATGGCAGGGCTGAATTTACTTTAGCAAAAAGACTTTGTTCACATTTTCTTAGGGTTTATTTTTACCCCCGGGGCGGGGGCAGCAAAGTATCCTGATTTTTTTAAGTTATTCAGCAAATTCAGACTTAAGTCATGAATTTACTTTTGTGCCCTTGATATGGTAAAAAGGATTTCTTCCTTGGAGAATTATCTCGAACTACCAACACAAAAAAACCGGCCCTTTGAGGTACCGGCTAAACAAACAATCAACATATCTTTAAAGGCCTACAAATTCTTTCTTAGACCTCAGACTGGCAAGTGACGGGTCGAGTTCGATGGCATGATCGCACATTTTCTGGCCACGATCCTTTTCTCCTTTTTTCTGAAAGCACATACCGGCCTGGTAAATCGCTTTGGCATCCTTGCCATTTATTTGAAGTAGTTTTTCGCAATATCCCAGGGCGCGATCATATTTTTTATTCTTATAAAAAATATTAGCAATCTCTCTTAAAATGTCGGTATTCCCGGGCCTGTCGGCATAAAGGCTTAGCAACACCGACTCGCCATAATCAAATTCTCCGGTGTAAAGGCAGGCAAATCCAAGATTTTCTTTAAAATCGCGGGTGGCCGTATATCCTTTGTCTGCCGCGGTGCGAAATGAAGCCAGGGCAGATTTATAATCTTCGAGGTTGTATTGCAACAGGCCCAATTCGTAAAACCACAAAGGCTTTGCATCGGGTAAGGAAATGGCTTTATTATATATACCAATTGCCTGTTGATAAGATTCCATTTCAACATAAGTTCGCCCGAGGTAATAAGTAGCTTCTCCGTCTGTAGGTTCCTTTTGAATAGCTGCGGCCAGAAATTTTGAAGCCATGCCATAGTCTTCCTGCTGGTAATAACTTATGCCCAGTATTCTGTCTTTATTACATTGGCTGCATTTTGAGGCAAATTCTATGGCTTTATCAAATTGCCTGTAATTCAGGTACAATTCGGCCAGTTCTTTAATTATTGCCTGGTTTTGGGGTTCCTGTTCAAGCGCTTTTTCAAATTGCGCTTTGGCTTCAAACGATTTGGAAATATGCAGGTATGTAAACCCGTTTTGTATTAAAGCCTGTGTATTCCGGGGATTTAAAGAAATTGCTTTATTGAAATATTGGGAGGCAACGAGATACCTTTTTGCCTGTAGTTCGGCATTACCTTTTTCAAAATACACCTGCGAACTATCGATATTTTGTGCCGTTGCGGTAGCCAGGCTACCCGCCAAAACAGCCAGGGACAGGAGGTGTTTCATAGTTAGATATTTTTGGAGCCCTCAGGCTTGTTCCAGAATTATCCCTGTTAACGCCGGAATATCCAATTTTATTTCGCAAACTTTCTCTTTTTTGTCTTCCGAAAGGCAAATGACCGGTGTATTTACCATTTCTCCGCTTCCCCAATAGGCAATATCGTTGCTATTAAAGAGTACATTCCACCCGGGTTTCCCTTTAATTTTCATAACAAACCCCGGGTAATTCCTATTTGATAAATTTAGTATTACCAGGATATCCTTTTCCCTGGACTTCCCTTTTCGTTTATAGGCCACTACGGCCTCTTCGCGGTGATCCAGGGTTGCCCATTCAAAGCCTTTTTGGTTAAACTGCAATTCAAAAAATGTGGGTTTGGAAATGTACAATTCATTGAGCTTCCGTACACATTCCTGGAGATTATTATGAGCATGGTATTGCAGTAATGGCCATTGAAGTTCAGTTTTATAATTCCATTCGCTGGTTTGTCCAAATTCATTTCCCATAAATAAAAGTTTTGCTCCCGGGTGCGTGTACATATAAGTATAAAGCAGGCGCAGGTTTGCAAATTTTTCGAACTCATTACCCGGCATTTTATATAACATGGGGCTTTTCCCATGCACTACTTCATCGTGGCTCAGGGGCAACATGAATTTTTCATCATAAAAATACATGATGCTAAAACTGAATTCGTCCTGGTGTGCGGGGCGGTACTCCGGATCGATCTTAAAATATCTAAAGCTGTCGTGCATCCAGCCCATCATCCACTTCATTCCGAAGCCAAGGCCGCCTTTTTTTGTGCTAAGGGTAATTCCAGGCCTGTCGGAAGCTTCTTCTGCAATGGTTTGTGTTCCCGGGAATTCCCGGTATAGGATGTTATTCAGGTCTTGAAGAAACTGGATGGCTTCGAGGTTTTCATTTCCGCCCTTTTCGTTTGGCTCCCATTCTCCATCATTTCGGGAAAAATCGAGCCGAATGATGGAACTCACCGCATCCACCCGCAGGCCATCGATATGGTAATGTTTCATCCAAAAATGGGCGCTGCTGATAAGAAACGATCGCACTTCTCCCCTTTTATAATTGAAAATATAGCTGTTCCAATCGGGATGGTAACCCTTGCGCATATCCGCATATTCGTAGGTATTTGCGCCATCAAAAAGATATAGACCGTGTTCATCACGGGGAAAATGCGAGGGTACCCAATCCAGGATTACACCTATTCCATTTGAGTGAAAGGTATCCACCAGGTGCATAAACGCTTCGGGTGTGCCGAATCGGGAGGTGGGTGCAAAATAGCCCGTGGTTTGATAGCCCCAGCTCCCGTCATAAGGATATTCCATAACCGGCATCAATTCCACATGCGTAAAATGCATGGCTTTTACGTAGGAAACCAGTCGGTCCGCAAGTTCGGTATAGGAATTAAATGAGGCTTCATCCTCTTTATCCGGTTTCATCCAGCTTCCCAGGTGCACTTCATAAACACTCCAGGGTGCATTTAAAGCATTACGGTGGTGGCGATTCTCCATCCATTCGCCATCAAACCAATATTTATCAAATTCCCAGGTAATAGACGCAGTGGAAGGACGAAATTGCGCATATCGGGCAAATGGATCTGCCTTATCCTGTTCAAATCCGTTGGGGGCGCTGATATGAAACTTATATTGAACCCCCTTCCCAATACGAGGAATAAATCCTTCCCAGATTCCGGAACTATCCATCCGGGGAAATAAGGGGTGCAACTGTTGTTTCCATCCATTGAAGGGGCCTACAACCGACACCCCCTCTGCATTGGGAGCCCAAACTGCAAAATAGTAACCTTCGGTATCCAGTACACGCATTTTATGGGCGCCAAACAATTCGTATGCCCGGAATAGTTTTCCTTTTTGAAACAGGTCGATATCATCCCCTTCAAACCGGGAATAATTCCAAACATGTTTCTTTGTATCAATAAAATGATAATCCTCGTATGCCATTTATCAGCTTTATCGTGCGATCATAAAAAAATGCTATTAACGTAAATTTAAGAAGCTTTATGTTGCACTCCGACTTTTGTTTTTCAATTTCGCGCCAAGCCAAAATAATATTGATGCTGCAACGACTTACCCTGACTGCAATTGGTTTTTTAATTAGTATTTTCTCTTTCTCCCAATCCGGAATCAAGGGAAAGGTGCAAGACACTACCGCTCACACCTTTGTCCCCAATGCGGTGGTGGCTCTGCTTTCTCCTCAGGATACCATTCTCGAAAAATTTGTCCGGTCTGGAAAGGATGGAACTTTTAATATTGATGGCCTTATCCCGGGTGAGCATCTGGTAATGGTTATGCACCCACTTTTTGCTGATTACATTGATAAAGTTGTGCTGAAACCGGGCGAAACGTTAATGAATTTTATTGTTCCTCTTACCCCAAAAAGTAAAATGCTGGAGGCGGTCATTATTAAGAGCGGCAGTTCCATAAGAATTAAAGGAGACACCACGGTTTACACGGCAGACAGCTTTAAGGTGAGTGCAAATGCCAATGTGGAAGAACTATTGCGCAAACTCCCAGGCATCCAGGTAGATAAGAACGGAGAGATAAAAGCCATGGGCCAAAAGGTGGAACGGGTGCTGGTAGATGGGGAAGAATTTTTTGGTGATGATCCCGGAATGGCCGTAAAGAATCTTCGTGCCGATGCCGTAAAAGAAGTACAGGTCTTTGATAAAAAGAGCGACCAGGCCGAATTTACAGGTATTGACGACGGGAACACCAAAAAGACCATCAACCTGAAATTAAAGGAGGACAAGAAGAAAGGATATTTTGGTAAAGCCAGTGTGGCAGGAGGACTGATAAAAGATATAGATGATCGATATAATAACAATTTTCTCATTAGTTCTTTTAAGGGAAAACGAAAAATTTCTGCCTTCCTGTTAAATGGGAATACCGGACAGGATGGACTAAGCTGGAGCGACAATGACAAATATGGGCTGGATGATGATAACACCAGTATTTCGGTGGATGATGACGGGGGAGTTACCTATACCTGGACTTCCGGGACTTCGGCGGATGAAGAACCTTTTGTAAATACAGAAAATGGTTTTATTAAAAATATAAATGCAGGGATTCAATATTCCAATAAGTGGAACGACAAACACAATTTTAATTTCTCACCACGTTATAACAGCCAGGATTACTCGAACAACCAGGATGTTTTAACACAAACCCGCTTGTACGACAGCGTAGCACAACGAAATATTTCGCTAAATTCCACCTCTCATACCCTTTCGCAGGTAGACCGGTACAATTATAAATTAAAAGCGGTGTATGATGTGAAAATTGATTCGGCAAACAGCCTTAAAATTACGGCTGGCGCCAATTTCTATCATACAGAAAGTAAGGAAAATAATAATGCCAGCACTGTAGATGACCTGGGAATATTGAAAAATAAGAGCGACCGATTGTCTTATCTCAATTCCGACAAATCTTCCTTTAGCGCCACCGCCCTTTTCAGGCATAAATTTAAAAAGGCAAGGAGGACATTGTCCCTTACTGCCAATTGGAACCGGCTTGGCTCCAATGGAAACAACAGGTTAAATTCCGACAACCAGGCCTATAATAACGGAACCCCTTCTTTCCTTCAGGTGATTGACCAAAACCGAACATTCGACAAGACCTCTACCAATGCCACCGGAAAACTGGTTTACACTGAACCGCTTAGCGCCAAATATGCGCTGGAACTGAGCTACAGCCTCACCCTAAACCGGGGGTTAAATAACCAGGTTACTTACACCCAAAACCCCGGCTCGGGGAAATATGACCTGTTGGTTGACTCTCTCACCAATGATTTCGACCAGCATATTACCATTCACAGTCCCGGTGCAAAAATTAATTACAGTACTAAAAAATTGAAATTCAATTTTGGTGGGGCCCTGGGTTTAACCCATTTTAATCTTCAGGATAACTCGTTCAACAAAAATTATATCCGGAATTACACAAACATTTTCCCCACTGCATCCCTTAATTATTCTTACAAGTCGAACCGGAATTTGCGTTTCCAATATAATGGGAATACCACCCAACCAACGATTAATCAACTCCAGCCATTACGGGATAATAACAATTATTTCAACCAGTATATTGGGAACCCCAACCTAAAGCCTTCATTCACCAACAGCTTCAACCTGAGCCACAACAGTTACAATTTTTTAAAGGAAATGTGGACCTATGCTTCACTTAATTTCAATCAGGTTTCTAATGCCATTACCTACAACAGGATAATTTTAATTGATTCGGCCAAAACAATAACCCAGCCCATTAATACCGATGGAAATTATAATATAAGTTTTTGGAGTGGAATAGGCTTAAAAATGAGAAAAATTGATACCCGCATTAATTTTCAGCCCAATTTCAATTATTACCGGTCGAAAGATGTAATTAATAATGTAGGAACGGCGGTAGATAATTTCAGTGGTGGACTTAGTGTTTATCTTTCTAAATCGAAAGACAAAAAATATGATTTTTCGCTGGGCAATTCATTCAATTATAATAGCAGTAAAACGAGCCAGGTAACTAAAAAAGTGAACTACCGCACCAATACTTTATCGGCAAACGCAACCATTTACATTAAAAAAGTTTGGTCAATCAATACCGATTATGCCTTTAATGCCAGAAGTAAAACCCAGGAATCGCAAACGAACCTGAATAACCATATTTGGAATGCCCGGTTACAGAAGACATTTCACCAGGATGAATTCACCGCATTTTTTATGATTCGCGATATTTTAAACCAAAATTTTGGTATAGACAGGAGCTTTTATAGCAACACCTATACCGAAACCCGGAACGACAGGCTGAAACGATACTGGATGCTTGGTTTCTCCTGGGATTTTAGAAACAAAGGCCCCAAGGCAACTCCAACACCTCAACCCTAAAAATTTTATGACAAGAAAAATATTATTTGCAATTGCCATTCTGTTCATCTCGCTGAAGGGAATATCCCAGGGCTTGTTTGTTAATAAAGCCGAAGTTGAATATGAGGTAAAAACCAATATGCAAAAAACCATGGGAAATGGCCGATGGGCGGATGCTCTGCGAGAATCGATGCCACAATTTAAAACCGGCTATTTTCATTTTATTTTCGATAATGGGAAAAGTCTCTACAAATTTGACCATTGGGGAAAGCCCATGGTGCCAGACTGGTACCGGCGTGGAGATGAGGAAAGCAAATGGTACTTCAACCACAACAATAATAGTTTCACCATGTTGAAATCGGTGTTTGGCACCAGTTTTTATGTGGAAGACTCATTACGTAATATTTCATGGAAATTAACAAACGAAAATCGCATTATTGCCGGATATAATTGCCGAAAGGCGGTAGGAGTAATAATGGACAGTGTTTATGTTTTTGCCTTTTATACGGATGAAATCACCATTTCCGGGGGGCCCTGCTCTATTTCGGGGCTTCCGGGGCTTATTCTGGGGATGACGATCCCCCGGATATATACCTCCTGGATGGCTACTTCGGTAAATGTAAATGGGGGAAGTACCTCGGCCATTGTTCCGCCTAAAGCAAAAAAATACGACACCCTTAAAAGCCTGGGTTTTACCCTGAAAGACCGCACCAAAGATTGGGTGGAAAGTGATGACCCCGACTCCAAGAAGTGGATGGACCAGTTATACTGGGGCACTTTGCTTTAATAGATCCTGTTACCTTTCGTTATGGGTTAAACGCTGATTTTATATCCATCTGGAATAACCACTCCCTTTTTTATTACCACAATTCCATCCTTCACCGAAAAGAGGCTATGGTCTGTATTGGGCATATCAACACTTCCTTTAATAATTACATTATCTCCTATCCGGCAATCCTTATCTACAATCACATTGGTGAGCTGGCAATTATCGCCGATGCCGATCCGAGGTAATCCTTTTTCTTTGTTTTGGGCTATTTCGGCAATGGTTTCATAATAATCGTTTCCGATAATATAACAACTGACCAGTTTGGATCCTAATCCGATCCGGCTTCTGTTCCCAATAACGCTGTTTTGTATGGTGGCCGCATGAATGATACATCCTTCGGCTATTATCGTGTTTGCCAGGGTGGTACCACTCACTTTTGAGGGGGGTAACATTCTGGCACGGGAATACACCATCCGGTTGTTATCAAAAAGATTAAAGGGAGGTATATCCAGGGTTAAAGACAGATTGGCTTCAAAGAAGGAGTAAATATTTCCAATATCGGTCCAATAACCGCCATACTGGTAACTTATTACTTTGTAATTGTTAATAGAGGTAGGGATTATCTCTTTTCCAAAATCGGTGGCGTCTGTTAATTCATTCAATAACAAATCAAATAATAAATCCCGGTTAAAAACATAGATACCCATGGAAGCGAGGTAATTTCGCCCCTGTTGTTGCATGGCATCGCCGGTATCGCTGATCCAGTTTGGCAATAATTCCTGTGCCGGTTTTTCGATAAATGATTTTATGCAATTATTTTCATCTGCCTTCAGGATTCCAAATTCAGTTGCCTCCCTTTCCCCTACCGGGATGGTTGCAATGGAAATGGATGCTTTTGAATTAATATGGTTATCTACCATCTTTTCAAAATCCATTTGATAAAGCTGATCACCGCTTAAAATAAGGACATATTCAAATTCATTTCGTTCCACATGTTTCAGGGATTGGCGGACGGCATCGGCAGTACCCTGGAACCAGCTTTTGCTCTCGGGTGTTTGTTCTGCTGCAAGGATATCCACAAAGCCTTTACTAAAGCCGCTGAACTGATACGTATTTTTAATATGCTTATTGAGGGATGCAGAATTGAACTGGGTTAAAACAAATATCCGGCTGATGTCGCTATTAATACAATTGGAGATCGGGATATCCACCAATCGGTATTTCCCTGCCACCGGCACTGCCGGTTTGCTTCGGGTTGCAGTTAATGGGTATAATCTTGTTCCGGCTCCACCGCCCAGGATAATTGCGATTACTTTATTGCCAACCATATCCCTAAATTTAATGAATTATGGAATGATAAAGGTTTAAATATTTTTCGGTACTTGCTTCCCAACTCAAATTTATATTCATCATTCGGTTTCTCACCTCAAGCAATTTAGGTTTATTCTCAAACAATTCGATTCCCCGGCCAAAGGAGTAAACGATATCATCCATACTGGGATTATTGAAACAAATGCCATATCCCTCAGGTTCTCCATAATCAATAACGGTATCGCGTAACCCTCCGGTGCGCCGTACCACCGGTACAGTGCCATACCGCATGGCATACATTTGATTCAAACCACAGGGTTCTATACGGCTTGGCATCAGCAGAAAATCGGCGCCGGCATACATCTGGTGGCTTAATTTCTCGTTATACTTAATTTGAGTGTTATAGTATCCAACGTACCGGCGGGCAATGGCCTGCAATGAATATTCCACAGAAGATTCCCCACTTCCCAGGATCAGGCAACAAAACTTTTCACCAAACTTCTGGAATGCCCACTGGATTGAGCCGGGTAAAAGATCGGCTGCTTTTTCATTAACCAGCCGCCCAATAAATATAAACAGGGGAAGGTTTTCATCGAACTGAAACTCCCGGCATAGGGCTTGTTTGTTGAGGTGTTTCCCGTTTGTAAAATCCTTGAGGTTGTAATTATCTAAAATAAAAGTATCCGTTTCGGGATTCCATACGGCATAATCAATCCCGTTAATAATCCCCGAACATTTGCCCATTTCATAATTGAACAGGCTTTCAAGCCCATTGGCATGTTGCATTAATTCACCTAAATACCCGGGGCTTACTGTATTCACCTTATCAGCACATTTAATTCCGCAGGCCAGTGGGTTGATGTTGTTCTTCCAATCGAGCAGGCCCCAGCGCCAGGTATCCCAGGAAGGGAGATACATCGATTTATCCCATCCCATCCATCCCTGATATTGGGCATTGTGTATGGTGAGTAAAGTTGGGATATAACTGATATTGCTATACGCATAACAGTACTTCATCATAAACGGAATCAGCGCGGTATGATGATCGTGCACATGAATTACGTCGGGTTTATGTTGCCATCTGGAAACCCACTCCAGCACAGCAATCTGAAATGCCATAAACCGCTCGGTATCGTCGTTGTAACCATACACCTTTTCCCTGTCGAGCAAACCGTAAATATCCACACAATAAAGATCAAATCCGAGTTTGTTGGTTTTCTCTTTGATGATGGTAAAATCATAATGCAGTTTTCCCATATCAAAAGTTCCTTTGTGCACAACCTCCCATTCGTTATCCATAAGAAACCTGGTACGATGCATGGGCATCACCACCTTTGCATAATGCCCAAGTGCGGACTGATATTTGGGTAATGCCCCTACCACATCGGCTAATCCGCCGACCTTAGCCATGGGATAACATTCTGCGCTAACGTGAAGAATTTCCATAAACAAAAGAAAAATGAATTATCCGATCCAGAGTAAAAAACAACAAGCTGCCATTTGCCAAAATGTTGAACTCCCATTAATGGCAAGGTAAATTAGAAAACTAATTTTTATTTCCATAAAATTTCTTGGTATTTTCAGCACTCAAACCAACTGATTATTATGGAAAATGCAGGAGTAAAAGGAGGGAAAACCAGTATTCCTACTAATTATGGGGCATTGAGTACCCTTGTTACCGTTTTCTTTTTTTGGGGGTTTATTGCTGCCGGGAACAGCGTCTTTATCCCCTTTTGCAAACATAAGTTTGGCCTCGACCAGTTTCAAAGCCAGTTAATCGATTTTGCTTTTTACCTGGCTTATTATATTGGCGCCCTTATTTTATTTGCTTATGGTTCATTTGGCGGCAAAGACCTTGTGGGGAAATGGGGATATAAAAAAAGTATCGTTTATGGGTTACTGTTTTCCGCTTTAGGCGCGGCAGCCATGATTATGGCAGTGGAAGTAAGCACTTTTGCCGGAATGCTGGTAGGGCTGTTTATTGTGGCCCTTGGATTTTCGCTACAGCAAACCGCAGCACAACCCTTCGCTTTTGCACTGGGAGACCCTGCCACCGGCTCCAGCAGAGTAAACCTGGGCGGAGGTATTAATTCCTTCGGAACCATGATTGGGCCCTTAATTGTTGCCTTTGCCTTATTTGGCTCAGCAAAAGACATTACGGATGACAAAATTGCTTCCCTTAGCTTAAGTAAGGTGGTGATTCTATATGTGTGCGTGGGATTACTTTTTATAGCCGCTGCCAGTTTGTTTGGATTTTCAAAGAAAGTGCCATCCGGTATTAACGAAGAAAAAACAGAATCGGAAAAGAAAGCCCTTACTTCTCTCCTCCTCATTACGGGTTTGTTAATTATCATGTTTGTACCTGTATTCAGCAGTTACCGGGGCGATGATGCCAAAAAAATTGAAACCATAAGTAAGGAAATCGCTCCTGTTACCCAACAGATCGATTCCCTCAGTAACATAACAGCAAAACTTAGTGTGGAAGACCTGTCTGCAAACGATGCAAAAGTTGCCTCCCTGCATGCAAGCATTAAATCCCAGACGGATGAGATTGAATCCATTAAGGTACCGCTTGAAAAATACAGGATGTATTGGTTATTTGGAGCCCTTGCGGTGGTAGTGATCGGACTCCTGTCATCCAATAAAATTGCCTCCTCCAAACCAGCAGGTTGGGGTGCCATGAAGTATCCGCAGCTTGTTTTGGGGATGCTGGGTATTTTTGTATACGTGGGCGTAGAAGTGGCTATAGGCAGTAATCTTGGCGAATTATTAAAGCAAAAGGAATTCGGAGGATATAAGACGTCTCAAATTGCCCCCTTTATTTCCATGTATTGGGGCAGCCTTATGATTGGCCGTTGGGTTGGATCCATTTCGGCCTTCAACATTAAAAAGCAAACCCGGAATATCCTCACCTTTTTTGTCCCTTTAATTGCCCTGGGAATAGTCCTGGGCGTAAACTATATCGCAGGAAAAGATATCACTCCCCTTAAATGGTATATCCTTTGTGTACTCGTCCAGATCATTGCCTTTTTTATCAGCGATGAAAAACCGGCAAGAACCCTGCTCATTTTCAGCTTGCTTGGTATCCTGTCTATGGCCATTGGGTTATTATCAACCGGCCAGGTTGCGGTTTATGCCTTTTTAAGCGGTGGGCTTTGTTGTTCCATTATGTGGCCCAGTATTTTTGCACTGGCTATAACCGGCTTAGGAAAATATACAACCCAGGGTTCTGCTTTCCTGATTATGATGATTCTGGGAGGCGGTATTATACCTCCTATCCAGGGAAAATTATCTGATATCCTCGGCATCCATCATTCCTTTATTATTCCTGTACTTTGCTATGCGTACCTCGCCTTCTTTGCTTATGCTGTAAGAGGAATTCTTAAAAAACAAGGAATTGATTACGAATCGGCAAGCGCAGGCGGAGGCCATTAATTTAAAAGTAAATATTTGAATTTGCTATGAAGGAAAAATTTGCAGTGGGAATTGATGTGGGTGGAACCACCACCAAATTTGGAATTGTAAATAAAAGCGGAGAAATCCTGGAACAGGCAAGGATTCCCAGCAACGAGCATGAATATGTAGGAGATTTCATTGACCACCTACACTCGATGCTTTCGCCCATGATAGATAATGTTGGTGGAATAAAAAATATGGTTGGGATCGGGATGGGCGCACCCAATGCAAATTTTTACTCGGGAACCATTGAACATGCACCCAATTTACGGTGGAAGGGCATAATCCCTGTGGCAAGACTGATGAAAGAAAAATTCGGAATTGTCACCCGTATTACAAACGATGCCAATGCGGCCGCTATGGGCGAGATGATGTACGGAGCCTGTAAAGGGAATAAACACTTTATTACGATAACCCTCGGTACCGGTGTAGGTAGTGGAATTATAATTGATGGAAAGATTGTTTTAGGACATGATGGGTTTGCAGGCGAATTGGGGCATACCATCATCAGGCCAGGGGGAAGACTGCATAAAACTACCGGGCTTCGGGGATCTCTTGAAGCCTATGCCTCTGCCACCGGAGTAAGAGACACAGCCATTGAACTTCTTACCAAATACCCGGAACAACCGAGTCTCCTGCGCGATTACAGCATCAATGAACTAACCAGCGAAACGGTGTATAATTGTGCTATGCAGGGCGATACCGTAGCCAACGAAATTTTTGAATTTACCGGGCAGATTTTGGGGGAATCGTTAGCTAATTTTATCATGTTTTCGTCACCTTCCGCCATTGTTTTATTCGGTGGACTCACCAAAGCCGGAAACCTTTTGCTAAACCCCACCCGCAGGCACATGGAAGCGAACCTACTCCCCATCTTTAAAGACAAAGTGAAATTAATTTTCAGCCAGCTTAAAGAATCGGATGCTGCCATTTTGGGGGCCAGCGCATTGGTTTGGGAATAGAATTGCCTTCAAATCAGTTCAATAAAATCTTCTTCCCTTTCTATATTCCACAACAGGTAATAAAAAAATACTTTATTGGATTCATTATATCGATGCGCACAAAGGCATTCCAACGTGTATATTGGTAATAAGGAAAAAGTTGATGAGGGAAAATCAACTGGAACGATGGAACGGAATAATTAACTCAGTTTACCCAATTTTTCTGCCAGCCAATGGGTACGTCCCCATCCGGGGATTACATGCTTTTCGCTATGGTAGGAGGATCGTACCAGGGGGCCGCTTTCTACATAATCAAAGCCGAGTTCATACCCAATTTCACGATATTCTTTAAATTCATCCGGATGAATAAAGCGTTCTACCTCCAAATGCTTTTTCGTAGGTTGAAGGTATTGCCCGATTGTAATAACATCTACCCGGGAGGCATATAAATCTTTAAGTGTTTGAATAACTTCCTCTTTGGTTTCGCCCAGGCCAAGCATGATACCACTTTTAGTTCGCATCCCTGCTTCTTTTAGGATCTTCAGCGTTTCCATACTTCGGTTGTATTTAGCCTGGATCCTAACCTTTCGGGTAAGCCTCTCCGTAGTTTCAATATTATGACTGACCACCTCGGGTGCTGCATCAATGATCCGCTGTATATTTTCTCTTTCTGCTTTAAAGTCGGGTATCAGCGTTTCGAGCGTGGTATTGGGGTTTAACGCTTTAATAGCCTTAATGGTATTCTCCCAAATAATGCTGCCACCATCTTTTAAGTCATCCCGGTCAACAGATGTAACCACCGCATGTTTAACCTTCATGAGGTGAATGGCCTCTGCCACCCGCTGGGGCTCATCCCAATCAACCGGGTTAGGCCGTCCGGTAGCTACGGCGCAAAAGCCACAGCTACGGGTACAAATGTTTCCCAAAATCATAAATGTTGCCGTACCTTCTCCCCAACATTCGCCCATATTAGGGCAATTTCCGCTTTCACAGATCGTATGCAGTTTATGTTTGTCAACCAGGCCTCTAACATGTTTATATTCTTCGCCAATAGGAAGCCGAACACGAAGCCAGTCGGGCTTTTTATATTTTACCTCTTCCGGAGATCCACAAGACATTTTTAATCAGTTTTAAATACAGATATGCAAATGTACTAACATTCGCTCAGGGAGGAAATCGGGCTACTTTCGCTTTCCAAACATAATCGCCACGTAACCCGAAAAAAACAGGTTCTTTTCTTTAAGGGCAAGCATTTGGGGAATCTTTTTAGTATAATATTCTGCCGTTAGGCCAACCTCCAGGGCAGAAACAAGTTCGTTATACCTGCCATAATCGAAGCGGAAAGCAGGCTTAAGATAAATACCTGGAGTCACCTTCATATATTTCCAGCCTTTGCCTATTCCCGGACCGCCCAAATAAGTACCTGGCTGAAGAAACAGGCTGGCAGTATCACCGGGATCATATTTTACAAATTCCCTGCCCGATGAACCCGCCACTTCGATCATATAGGGTCTTAGTAGCCCGGCAATAAGCCCTCCGCCAATATTGGCGGTAACACTTACTCCTTTGGTGTTGCTTTTATTTCCCAAAAGAAATTGCTCTGATACTCCCAGTTTCACCGGATAAAAGAAATTCAATTTCTTATATATAACAGGAGTGGAATTGTAATTATTGAATTGAACCTTTTCTTCTTTTTGATGCTTACGTTCCGAGATATCCAACTGGAACAACATTGATTTTTTTACTGACCTCCCCCTTCCAATTTCAAAAAAGCCACCATACCCATCAGTCAGAAGTTTAACGCCAAAGGCAGTATGCTTTTTATAGGTAATAACGCCCTCCTCTTCCTGTTTAATGATGGCATTTATTTTTTGCCTTCTCATTTCTTTGCGTGAAAGCTTTGCAGAATCTTGTGCAAATGTTGCCAAGGCAGGCAAAACAAAAACTAAGGCGAGGAAAAATTTCTTCATTGACCGTAATTACTAAGTAAATTTAGCAAAAATAAATTCAAACGAAGGGACTGGCTCCCTTGCAAATATGTGAATTCAAGATTGTTATAACAAAATAATAAGAAAATGACGGCAAAGATTTTATATGAGGGCAAATTAAGATGCTCCTGCGAACACCTGCAAAGCGGCTCAGTGATAGAAACCGATGCCCCAACCGATAACCGGGGAAAGGGAGAACGTTTTAGTCCAACAGATACAGTTTGTGTAGCCCTGGGTACCTGCATTATTACCACAATGGGTATTCGTGCGGCGGATATGGATATTGATTTGGCCGGGACCCGGATAGAGGTTACCAAATTTATGCTTTCGGATCCAAGGCGTATAGGAAAAATAGAAGTTAACCTGAGCCTGAAAGCAATGCCTGTTCCGGATACGCATACCAGAGAAATTCTACAAAAAATTGGAGATACCTGCCCGGTTAAGAGAAGCCTTCACCCCGATTTGGAAACACAAATAACGTATCATTGGGAATTCTAAGAAGATTTGATGATGGAATGACCGATGGCACATTGCAGGCATTTTAACTGATTGCAATAATGATGTTTTAAATGAATCAGTGCCTGGGTGTCAGCGGCAGATACCGGCTTTACCCCGATACGGATAAAATTTCTGGATATGCAATTGTCTTCTGGTGGAAGTTGGCATAAAAGATTGATAGCACCCGCTTTTTCCGTATCATCGTTCAACATAAGGCCATGACAAAATTTTAAGGGTGCAATTAGGTTGATGATGAGGTGATGGCAAAATGATTTTCCCGGATGTTTTGGCCTAAATTTCTCTTTATCTCCCGGGCGATAATGGTATTGCCAGTAGGGGCTGATTTCCAGATTAAAAAATGCATATACTTCGGACCTGTTTTTTAATTGAATGATGCGGTTAAATAAGGATGGTTCCCTTGCAATAAGCGCAGCCAGTTGCGCCAAACGTACCGAAGGAAAGTTAGCGGGCCGCATTCGCATAAACTTAAGTGGGAAATGAATAGGGAAAAGCTTTATTTTCTTTCGAAGAAACCGGTATTCCTTTTGAAGGAGCATAATATAATCCTGGGAGGATTTAATCTGAAGCAGTCGCGTTTGGCCAAAGAGCAATGCTTCTATTTGAATCGGATTAAACCGGTGGCGGGCTATAGTTTTCCAACTTAAAGACGCGGCAAGTTCACCAAAAGCGAGTTCATTTACCGGTTGGCCAAACTGTTTTGCCAACATCAACCACGAAACCTCATCCCAGGAACCATTGGTTTGGGGCAACAAAGCGGCGATCTGTCTGGCTTTAGCCTCGAGGCGTTCTGCAAAGCAACGTTCAAAAAAATTTTCCTTAATAATTGCTGGTACCCCGGAAATTTGATTTGCACAAGGAATAAACCCGGTTGAGGCAGATAACTGATCGTAGCGATTTAACAGAGACATTGACACCCGATTGCTTAACATGAGCGTTGGAAATCTCAAAACAATGTCCTTATCTGCCTGCCAAACTACATGAAGAATAACATTATTGTAAAATTCATCCTTTTCGTGGCCATGAGAAACCCAATGTGAGCTAAGCACATGCAACTCAATATTGCCAACCCAACGGGTATTTCCAATGCGTATTGATGCCTGTAAAAAATCGGGGCCCTGATTCCGATTTAAAACACCCGGGTGAATAATTTGCAGCGGTTCTCCTTTTAATGTTACCAGGGAATCTTTATTAAATAATTGTTGCTGCCAGATATATTGCAGTAGCCTTTCATTCATAAACACAAAACTGAAAAAGACCGGCCACTATTCCCCGTACAAAATCTCAAGTACTAAAAAGAAAATTCTTTCAAAATCTTGTAGTTTTTCCAAGCGGGGAAGAAAAAGCATTTTTCTTCTCCAATTCCAAGTTGCCACCAATCGGGAAAACTATTTTTAAAAATAGAAATTATAGCCTATACAAATAGGGGTAGCTTTTTTGGGTAAAGAAAAAATACCTAGTTTAGATATTGGAATATTCGGCAACAATATTTTTTATACTTCACCCTAAAAGCGTCACAGCGAACAGAAACAGAATGACAGAACAGATATCAATAAGACAAGAAACACAGGACGACTTTAAAGAGATTTTTGAAGTCAATCATATCGCATTTGGACAGGTCAACGAAGCAAAATTGGTTGATGCTTTAAGACGCAATCAGACAGTATTTATTCCAGAACTCTCGCTTGTTGCAACTGAAAACAATAAAATCGTTGGACATATCTTATTTACTAAGATCACAATCATAGACGACAACGGAAACATAAATGAAAGTTTAGGACTTGCACCAATGGCAGTTAGACCTGAATTTCAAAAAAGTGGAATTGGCGGACAACTCATTCAACAAGGACTTAAAGTAGCAGAAGAATTAGGCTTTAAATCGGTAATCGTTTTAGGGCACGAACATTATTACCCAAAATTTGGATTTGAACCAGCCGACAAGTGGAATATTAAAGCACCGTTTGATGTACCTTCTAATGTTTTTATGGCAATTGAGTTAGTAAAAGACGGACTGAAAAATATATCGGGAACGGTTATTTACCCGAAAGAATTTGAAACAGTTTGACGCAACAAAACACAAATGAAAAAGAAGGGCGATGGTACAACATCGTATTGGTAATAGGCGGTCTGAACGGCTTCGTAACAACGGAAGTGCAAAATTCAACTTCTGTTCTTCGATTGAACTTCAGTGGTAAAAATCCCCCCATCGCCAATACGTAAACCGCACCCATTTATAAACCCTAAAAGACAGGCATAATATAAAAAAA
>Ga0208826_1000887_pt1 | contig 27968 bp, 21 predicted proteins | sample AD_UKC115_MetaG_FD_184451 | JGI IMG/M metagenome (GOLD analysis project Ga0208826, IMG submission 184451) | Active sludge microbial communities of municipal wastewater-treating anaerobic digesters from Hong Kong - AD_UKC115_MetaG (SPAdes)... | ecosystem: Engineered > Bioreactor > Anaerobic >...
CGCACGCTCCCGGTGACGGCACGCGGTCTGGCGCGCCCCGCGCGAGGCGGACGCCATGAGGGCGTTCTACTGCCATCATTTCGTGCTGCCCCTGCCGCCCGGGCACCGCTTCCCGATGGCCAAGTACGCGCGCCTGGTGGAACGCGTCGCCGCGGCGGCCTCGGCGCTGGGCATCGCGCTGTGCGAACCGCGCGCGGCCAGCGATGCGGAACTGCAGCGCGCCCACGACGCGGACTACATCGCGCGCGCCAGCCGCGGTGAGCTGAGCGCCGCCGAGCTGCGCAAGATCGGCTTCCCCTGGTCGCCCGGCATGATCGAGCGCTCGCGTCGCTCGGCAGGCGGCACCCTGCAGGCGCTGGAGACAGCCCTGGGCGGGGACGGCGTGGCGGTGAACCTGGCAGGCGGTACGCATCACGCCCATGCCGACCACGGCGCCGGCTACTGCGTGTTCAACGATAGCGTTGTCGCCGCGCGCCACATGCAGGCGCTGGGACTGGCGCGGCGCGTGCTGGTGATCGACCTCGACGTCCACCACGGCGACGGCACTGCGGCCATTGCCCGCGACGACGAGCGTCTGTTCACCTTCTCCATGCACGCGGAGCGCAACTACCCGACCCTGAAACCGCCCGGCGACCTCGACATCGAACTTGCCGACGGCTGCGACGACCGCGGCTACCTCGACGCCCTGGCGCGCGCCCTGCCGATCGCCCTGGAGCGCGCCGACGCCGACGCGGCGCTCTACCTGGCCGGTGCCGATCCCTATGCCGGCGACCGCCTAGGCCGCCTCGCCCTGAGCAAGGCGGGGTTGGCCCAGCGCGACCGCTTCGTCTTCGACGCCTGTCTGCGAGCGCGCCTGCCCCTGGCCGTGAGCATGGCCGGCGGCTACGCCCAGGACGTGGAGGACATCGTCGACATCCACTTCGCCACGGTCGTCCAGGCGGCCGAGCACGCCCGGCGCTGGGCCCGGCACGCCGCCGCACGAGGGCAGTAAACCCTTGGCCGCGGGGCGGCATCCAAGCCGCTACCATGGACGCCTGCCTGCCAATGAACCTCGCGATGCCCGTGACGGCCCCGCCGGAAAGCGACGACAGCGCCCTCGTGCGCCGCGCCAGCGCCGGCGACATGCGCGCCTTCGAGCTGCTCTACCGCAAGCACGTCGGACGCGTGTACGGCGCGGTGCTGCGCATCGTCGGCATGAACCACGCGCGCGCCGAGGAGCTGACCCAGGAGGCCTTCGTGCGCGCCTGGCAGAAGCTTGCCGGCTTCCGCTTCGAGAGCGCCTTCTCCACCTGGCTGTACCGGCTCGGCGTGAACACCGCCCTCATGGCCCTGCGCGGGGCCGGCGACGAACACACGGTCGAGGACGACGTGCTGGAGCTGGCGGCCGGCGGCGACGTGCCCTTCTGCGCCGGCGAGCGCTCCGACCTGGAACGTGCCGTCGCCGCCCTGCCGCCGCGCGCGCGCGCCGTGCTCGTGCTGCACGACGTCGAGGGGTGGAAGCACGAGGAAATCGCCCGCGAACTCGGCATGGCCGTGGGCTCGTCCAAGGCACAATTGCATCGTGCGCGCGGTCTGCTGCGCCGCACCCTGGGGAGCGCCGCATGAACGACGAACTCGACTACCGCCGCCGTCTGCGCGATCTGGGCGGTCCCGTGCAGCCCGCGCGCGACCTGTGGTTGGACATCGCTCCGCGCCTGCAGGCACCAGCGGCGGTCCCCGCCGTCGCGCCGCCGCGGCGCCATCGCCGCTTGGCGCTGGCCATCGCCGCCGGCGTGCTGGTCGCCGTGGGCGGACTGTCGCTGGTCCGGCCGGGGCGCGCCCCGCAGGTCGATGCCACGGCTGGTGTCGGTGCGCAGGCCGGGCCCGCCCTGGCGCGCGCCGATGCTGCGTTCAAGTCCTTGCCGGCGGCGCGCGATCCGCGCCTGGTGGGGGCCCTGATCGAACTCGATCACGCCAGCCGTGAGCTGCAGGAGTCCCTGCAACGCCAGCCCGACGCGGTGTTCCTCGTCGGCCTGCTCAACCGCACCTACGAACGCCGCATGAAACTCGCGCGCCTCGGCCAGGCCTCGACCTGAGCCCGCCGCCTCCCGGAGAACACCATGATCCGAACCACCTCCGCCGTCCTCCTCGTCCTCGCCATCGCCCCCGCGGCCTGGGCCGGCACACCGATCAACCAGAGCAAGGCCGTCAATCCCGATGCGAGCATCGAGATCACCAACGTCAAGGGATCGGTGGCGGTGAGCGCCTGGGACAAGCCCGAGGTGAGCATCACCGGCACGCTGGGCGAGGGCAGCCGCGGCTTGACCGTGGAGGGTGGCGGGGCGCACCTCACGGTCAAGGTGGAGGGCGCGGACAAGGGCAAGAAGGGATGGTTCGACTGGGGTTCGGATTCGCGTCTGGGGGATTCCGACCTGCAGCTCAAGGTGCCGCGCGGTGCCTCGCTCGACATCAATGTGGTCAGCGCCAACGTCAGCGTGGACGAGGTCGCCGGTCGCTCCGTCGATGTGCAGAGCGTCAGCGGGCGCGTGCGCCTGGCTACGGCGGCGCCGCTCCTGCGGGTCGACGCCGTGAGCGGCGACGTGGAGTTCGCCGGCAAGGCGGAGGATGCCAACATCCAGACGGTGAGCGGCGACGTGCGCGTGCGTGGAGTCGGTGGCCGCCTGCACACCGAGACCGTGTCGGGCAACACCCACGTCGAGACCGCGCAGCCGCTGCGCGAGGGCGAGGCCAGCACGGTGTCCGGCGACATCGACCTGCGCAGCGCCCTGGCCAAGGGAGGGCGTGTGCACATGGAGAGCATGAGTGGCGACGTGCGCCTGCGCGTGCCCGCCGACACCTCCGCGCGTCTGCGCGTGGAAAGCTTCAGCGGCACCATCAAGAGCGACTTCGGCACGGTCAAACGCGAGGAATTCGGGCCGGGTTCCAGCCTGGAAGAGCGACTCGGCGACGGCGACGGCGAGCTGTCCCTGGAGAGCTTCTCCGGCGATGTGACGGTCCAGCGCGACTGAGCGCGCAGCCGCGGCCGGTTCCCGCCTCCGCGGCAGCGGCGTGCAGGGAGGGTCGGCCGCGTCCGCACTTGACGGCAGTGCCCGGCGCCGCGCAAGGTGGCGGTTTCCCTTGGCGGTGCATTTCCATGCAGGAGCAACTCCAGGCTTCCTTCCGGCAGGCGCAGCGCCAGCTGCAGCAGGGCGACGCGGCGGCGGCGCTGGCAAGCCTGGCGCCCCTGCTGCGCCAACTGCCGGATGAACCCGGCATCCTGCGCCTGGCGGCGATGGCGCACCTGGCCAGTGGTGACCTGGCAGCCGCACGCACGCACTTCGAACGCATCCTGCAACTGCTGCCTGACGAAGCGGAGGCGCACAAGGACCTCGGCGTCCTGCTGCTGGACGCCGGCGAGGCGGACGCCGCCGCGGCGCGCTTCCAGCGCGCGCTGGAACTCGACGCCGAGTCGCATCTGGCGCGCCTGCACCTGGGCAGGGCGCTGCAGCGCCTGGGGCGCGACAACGAGGCGGTGCTGGCGTACTTCGGCGCGCTGCATCGCGCGCAAAGCAAGGGCCGCTGGCTCAATGACGAGACCACGCCGCCCTTTCTGCGAGCGACCGTGCAGGAGGCGATGGATTTCGTCGACGGCGGCCGGCGCCGCGTATTCGAGGCCGCGCTGGCCCCGGTGGCCGAACGCCATGGGCGGGCTGCACTGGTGCGCGTGGAGCAGGCTCTGGCGATCTACCTGGGCGAAGAACCGGCCACGATTCCCGATCCGCGCCAGCGGCCGAAATTCCTCTACTTCCCCGGATTGCCGTCCACGCCCTTCTTCGACCGCAGCCTATTTCCCTGGGTGGACGAATTCGAGAGCCGCACGGCGCAGATCCGCGCTGAACTGGATGCGCTGATGGCGCAGGAGCGCGCTTTCGAACCCTTTCTGGGCAATACCACGCCCGAGCAGGTGGCGGACAAGCTGGCCGCCACGCGCGACGCGCCACCGGCCTGGGATGCGTTCTTCTTCTATCGCCACGGCCAACGCTACGAGGACAACTGCCGCCGCTGTCCGCTCACCGCACAGGTGCTCGACGGTCTGCCCCTGGTGCGCATCCGCGAGCACGCGCCGGAGATCTGCTTCTCCATGCTCACGCCGGGCTCGCACATCCTGCCGCATACCGGCGTCACCAACACGCGCATCGTCTGCCACCTGCCGTTGATCGTGCCGGAGGATTGCGCCATCGTCGTCGCCGGGGAGACGCACGCCTGGCGCGAAGGCCGTGCCGTGATGTTCGACGACACCTTCGAGCACGAGGCCTGGAACCGCAGCGCCAAGACCCGTGTGGTATTGCTCATGGACCTGTGGAATCCCCACCTCACCGCCGCCGAGCGCGACGCCATCACCACCCTGGTCGGCGCCGTGGGCGACTTCAACCGTTCGGCGGGCGTGGTGGGCTGACCTCCGGCCCGGGGAAGGCGGCACGCAGTTCCGGCAGCAGGGCGGCAAAGCGCTCGCCACGACCCAGGGCGTGGCGGTACACCGGCTGGCGCGCCTGCCACAGGCTGGCGCTGGTGATGGCCGTGGCGGTGGCAGCGTCGTCACCCGACGCCAGCGGCGGCAGTCCCAGGAAGCTGGCGAGCTCGGCGTCGACGCCCGCCGTGTCGTCCACCAGACGCGCATAGTCCACCTCCAGCCAGGGCAGCGGCAGCACATCGCGCCAGTGGCGCAGCAGCGCTTCTGCGCCGTCGTGGACCTCGCGGATGGCGGCGAAGTCGCTGGCGAAGGCGTAGGTGTCCTCGGCGAAGAACTGTGTCCAGATCGACAGGGCGCAGTCGCGCGGTGCGCGGCGGCACACGATCACGCGCGCCTGCGGAAACAGGCGTGCGGCCGCGTCGAGCCAGCGCAGGTTGAGCGGGTTCTTGTCCACGTACCAGTCGGCCGGCGCGTCGTCCTGGCGCATCTGCATGGCGTAGAAGGCGGCTGCCTGCTGCAGCGTGCGGCTGCCGGTGCGCGGGCCGAGCGCATCGAGCTGGCGCGCGACGTACTCCAGGAAGGGCGGCTCGCCACGCACGCGCACGCCGGGGTGGCGCGCGAGGCGCTGCGCCACCAGGGTGGTGCCGGTACGCGGCATGCCGACCACGAAGACCGCAGCCAGCCCACCGGAGTCGATCGCGTCGCTGGGTGCGGAGCGTGCCAGGCGCGGGTCGAGGTCCGCGTGCCAGGCGTCGCGGTTCCAGGGCCGGGCGGCGCTCAGGAGGCCGTTGGCATGCCGGTACTCACGTGCTGCGGCGCCGAGCTCGCCCACGTCCTCGGCCAGCTTGGCCAGGCCGAAGGCCAGTGCTGCCTGCGCCGCGGCAGTGAGGTCGGTGCGGCGGCGCAGGCCCTCGAGCAGGCGGCGGTCGGGGTGGTCCGCGTCGGTGTAGCGCTGGCAGTGTGCGAGCGCCTGGCCGACAAACCAGGTATTGAGATCGATGCCTTCCCGCAGGGCGGCCTGGAAGTGTTCGCGCGCCGGAGAGAACTGGCCCAGGGCCATGCACAGGCTGCCCGCAATGGCGCGCAGCCGCGCTTCGGTGGGTTTGCTGTGCAGCGCCGCTTCGGCGATGGCCAGGGCGTCGCGTTCGCGCTGCCCCTGGCGCAGCAGGCGGATCGCCTCCAGCGTCGTCTCGACCGCTGCGTCGGCACGCAGGTGGGCGCGGGCGAGACGCGCGGCCGCGTCCAGCCGCGCGTGCTGGCACAGCAGGCGCAGGGCCGCTAGGTCGAGCGGCGGCGCCAGGACACCGGGCTCCAGCCGCCCCAGCAGGGCGGCGGCCGCCGCAGCGTCGCCGCGATCCGCCAGCAGCTGCGCCAGGGTCAGCACCGGCTCGCCCGCCTGCGGCCAGCGGGCGATTGCCGCCTCCAGCACGGCACGTGCGGCCGCCCCCGCGCCGGCGCGCGACAGGCCGGCGGCTGCCTCGGCCCACTGAGCTGCCGGCTGCTGCTGCAGTGCATGTAGCAGCGCGTCGAGGGCGGCGTTGTGCTCCGCGGCTCCACTGGCGCGCGCACAGGCGTGCAGGCAGCGCTGCAGGACCAGGGGCGGGGGAAGGCCCTGCGGCTCCATGCGCGCTCAGCGCCCGACGGGGGCGGCGGGGAAGCGCAGGTAGGTCGAGATGATGTACTTGTCGTTGGAGCGCGGCGGCAGCCCTGCGTGCTGGTACATCCAGAACGGTGGGAAGATCAGCAAGCGTCCGGTGCGGGCCTGCACACGCAGTCCGAGGTCGGTGAACTCGGTCTCGCCACCCTCGGCCACGTCGTTGAGGTACCACAGGAAGACCAGGTAGCGGTCGGCCACCTCATTGATCGAATCGAAATGCGGCTGGAAGCCCTCGTTGACGCCGGCGGCATAGCGCTTGATGCGCAATTCGGCGAGCAGCGGCGTGGGTGGTACGGCGATGCCCAGGCCGATCTCGGCGTTGTAGCGCGCGAGGTAGGTCTCGATCTGGTGGTAGAAGAAGCGCTGGAAACCCTCGTCCGACAGGGGCGTGATGTCCAGCTCCGTCCAGGCGCTGCCGTCGAGGCCGGGACGGATGCCGCGGCCGTTGCGCGTGTGGAAGCGCGACAAGCGGTGGAACGACTCCAGCATCTGGCTGCACAGCTCGGGCGCGAGGGCCTGGTCGTACCAGCGGATGTAGCGACGCAGGTCGTGGATTGGCGGAAGCGCGGACTCAGGCGTCATAGCCCCAGTACTCCAGCATCGGTTGCAGGGTGCGCACGGCCTCGCCGAAGTGCGCCTGGTAGCGGCGCCAGCGACCCAGCGCATTCTTGTTCGGCGGCTGCACCACCTGGTGGTAGCTCGGCGTGCTGATGAAGCCCTTGTTCCTGGCATGTTCGTGGAACTGCTGCAGCGGCGAGGAATCGTCCAGTTCGAGGAACTCGCCCAGGCGGCGCACGTGCCCGCCGAAATCGTCCAGTGCCGCCTCGTAGCGCCAGATCAGCAGGTCGGGCTGCAGCAGGTCGGCGTGGTGGATCCACGAGCGCATGGCATTGACGTAGCCGCGCGCCAGGCGCTCGAGCGAGGAGCAGAGCACGGCGAAGGCCGGCGAGCGGAAGCTCTGCATGTAGTTGCTCATGAGCACGTCGCAGGGGTGGCGCAGGCACAGGATGATCTTGGCCCGCGGGAACAGGCGGTGGATCATGGGCAGGCGCAGCATGTTCAGCGGATTCTTGTCCACCAGTCGCTGGCCGGGGGCCAGGGGCGCCACCTTCGCCGTGAGGCCCCAATAGGTGGCGCGCAGCTCGCCGATCATCGCTTCGTCGATGCGGTCCAACTCCTCGGGATAGGCCAGCCCGAAGCGATTCAGGTGCTCGATCGTGCCCTGCAGGAAGGCGCGCTCGTCCATGGAGCGCATGCTCGGGTGGGCGTCCAGCATCTGCTCCAGCATCGTGGTGCCCGAGCGGGGAAACCCCACCACGAACACCGGCGATGCCTGGGCGGGCGGCGCGGACAGGGCCTTCCAGCGGGCGTGCTGCTCCGTGCTGACCAGGTGGGTCGAGATGCGCAGCGGCTCCACCGCGGGGTCGAGCAGGTCGGGCATCACCTGGCCGGCCGTTTCCATCTGGCTGGCGTGCGCCCTGCGGAACGCCGCCATGGCGGCCTCGTAGTCGCCCTGCTTGTCGCAGACGTGGCCAAGGGCGAAGTACAGATTGCTGCGCTTGCGCTCGACGTCGATCATGCCGAGCAGCTGCTGCAGCAGGGTGCGGGCCTGCGCCAGATCGGTCCCGCGCGCGGCAAGGACGGCGCGCGCATTGACGATCTCGCTGCGCATCTGCAGATCGGCCACCTGGTCGGGCTCCGGCAACTGCGCGGCCAGTTCGCGTGCCTCGTCCAGCCGATTGACGCGTTCGCGCAGCAGCACCAGCCGCGCCAGAACGCGCGGGCGTTCCGCGGCGAACGCCAGGGCGCGCTCCAGCAGGTGCTCACCGACGTCGGTTTCACCCAGTTGCGTCAGCAGCCAGGCCAGGTCGACGCGCAGTTCGTCGCTGAGGTCCTCCCAGTGCCGCCAGGGCGCGATGAGACGCTCCGCGGAGGGGTTGTCGCCGCACTCGTAGCACATCATGGCGCCGTAGATGCGCGCTTCGGCGAAGTCCGGATCGGCCTCCACCGCTTCGAGGAAGTGCCGGCGTGCCGTCACGTAGTGGGCGCGCTCCATCTGCAGCAGGCCCAGGTTGAAGCACACCGTGGGATCGCGCGGTGCCAGGCGCTGGGCCGTCGCATAGGCCGCTTCCGCCCCGCCCAGATCGCCCGATTCGCGCAACACCGTGCCGAGGTTGGACCAGTGCTCGACCACCCCGGGCGCGAGCTCGGTCAGGCGGCGGTAGCGCTCGATGGCTTCGTCGTAGCGCTTCTGGCGGTGCAGGGCGAGGGCCAGCAGGAGCAGCAGGCTTTCGTTGTCGGGAGCCTGAGCCAGGCTGTCGCGCGCCATGCGCTCGGCGCCGGGGGCGTCGCCAGCCTCCAGGCGTTGGTAGATGGCGGCAGGGCTGGCTCGGGTGGACGTGTCGTTCATCGCAGAGGTGACGGCAGGCGGCGGTAGGGTCCGCCGGGACGGTTCGCGGGGGGGCTCCCGGACCGCGGTGGGGCTGGGCATTGGAGCCGGGGTCGTGCAGTTTAGCAAGGCCGCCGGGTCGGCCGTGCGCCACCCCCACGGACGCGAGAAGAACCAAAAAAAAAGACCGCGCGGCTTGCGCCGCGCGGCCTCCTTACACGACTTGCAGTGCGGCTTAGAACTTCACGCCGACGCGAGCCCAGAAGTAACGACCCACGGTGTCGTAGGTGTTGACGTCGGTGTTCGCGTTGATGACGTTGTTCTGATAGAAGAACGGCGGCTGCTTGTCGAACAGATTGTCCACGCCCACATCCAGGCGCGTGTTGATCTTGTCGAAGTTGTAGCCGACGCTGACGTTGTGCTCCAACTGCGAGCCGTACTTGACTTCCACGCCCGGGAAGCCGGCGTCAGCCGACGTACCCTGACGCACGTCCGCGTTGCCGACCGAGATCGGACCGACGTACTTGATGCGCCAGTTGGCGTCCCAGTTGCCCAGGTTCCAGTTCACCGTGGCCAGACCGCGCCAGCGGGCGTAGTTGCCGTAGGAGCGGTTGTAGTGGCCGGCCACGTGGATGGTGTCGACGTCCTGACCCGGGGCCGGGTTGTTGTCGAACTGCGCGATGTAGGTGGTTTCAACACCGATGTTGAAGTTGCCGATCGCGGTTTCCGGCAGACGGTACTTGAAGCCCAGGTCCACGCCCTTGGTGTCCAGGCGACCCAGGTTGACGGTCGGCGACTCGATGAAGAGCACCTGGCCATCCGAGGTACGGTGGATGAAGGAGCAGTAGGGGCTGGCGCCGTTGTTGTAGCAGATGTTGACCGCGTTCTGGGCGCCGATACCGGTGATGGTGTCGTTCAGATAGATGCGCCAGAAGTCGAAGTTCACCGACAGGCCTTCCACCCAGCGCGGGTCATAGACCAGGCCGAAGTCAAAGGACTTGCCCTGCTCGGGCACCAGATTAACGCCCGCGCCGACGGCGCCGGAGACCACGGCCGTGGTCTGGCCGAGGCCGCTGTTCTCAATGCCGCCCGGCGGGATGTTGGTCGCACCGGTCGGGGCGCCGCAGGCCTCACGGTGCAGACTGCCACCGGTGTAGCCCACGCAGGGATCGGAGAAGGACGGCGCGCTGCCCGCCTTGCCCGCGTACAGCTCGGAGATGTTCGGCGCGCGGAACACTTCGTCCACGGTGCCGCGCACCAGCAGGTCTTCCAGCGGACGCCACTCGATGGCGAACTTGCTGCTGGTGTTGTTGCCGGCCGAGGTGTTGTAGTCGGAGTAGCGCGTACCGATGATCAGGTTCAGGGACTGGGCAAAGGCCATGTCCTTGAGGATCGGCACGAACAGCTCGCCGTAGGCTTCCTTCACGGTGAAGCCGCCGCGCAGCGGGGTGGAGCAGGCTTCCTGCGAGATGAAGCAGGTGCCGGCATCGCCCGTGGTGATGGCGACGAAGTCCACGCCGTAGTTCTGATATTCCTTGCGGTGGGCTGCGCCGACCGCCAGGCTGACCGAACCGGCCGGCAGTTCGAACAGCTCGCCACTGAAGTTGGCTTCGAACTGGCGCAGGGTGTACAGCGTGTTGTAGAACGGGGTCACCACGTACGGACTCAGCTGCGCCACGCCGGCGGCCGAATTGACGTCGAAGATGTTCAGCGGCGAGCAGCCGGCGATCACGTTGCCCGGCGTACCGCACTTGACGATGCCGTCGGTGTCCTTGAAGGACGGACCCAGCGCCGCACGCAGGCCCTCGTAGTACACGTAGCCCTGGCTCGAGCGCGACTGGCTGAAGTGGCCGTAGTTGAAGCTGGCGTCCCAGGTCCAGGTGGTGTCACCGAAGCCGCCCTTGGCGCCCAGGATGCCCTGGTCGGTGGTGCTGGTGAAGTTGCCGATGCGCTGGCCGAGGCCGGTAAAGCGCGTGCGCAGCTGGTTGGCGCTGGTGGCCGTGGGGCCGAAGTCCACGCCGAACGGGTTGTAGTAGTTGTCCTTCGAGATGATCACGCCGTCGCTGTTGGCGTCGAAGGGCAGCGGGGCGATGGCGTACTGCGAGGTGGTCTTGTTGTGCACCACGCTCGTGTAGACCTCGACGCCTTCCGTGAGCTTGTAGTTGCCCTGCATGAAGGCGCTGGTGCGCTCCTGCGGGGTCAGCACGAGGTTCAGCGGCTGGTAGTTGTAGGCGTCGGCGCCGGTGTAGCAGCGGTAGTCGGCGCGGCTGGTGCCCGACGTCCCCGGCTTCTTGGTCACGTTGGCGCAGCCGTAGTCACCGCGGGCGCCGGCCGGCAGCGAGATGCGGCCGTTGGGCGTGCGGCTGGAACCGAGCTTGGTCACGTAGCCGCTGTACAGGTAGACGGCGTCGCGGGCGAAGTCGCGGTCGTTGGCCGAGATGGCGTCGTACTTGTTGTAGTTCACGCCGCCCATGATCGAGCCGCGATCGCTGGTGTGGCCGAAGGTGAAGCTGGCGCCCTTGCGCTCGCCGTCGTCACGGTCGGAGACGCCGTAGTCGGCGGTGAACTCCGCGCCCTGATAGTTCTCGCGCATGATGAAGTTCACCACGCCGCCGATCGCGTCGGAGCCGTACACGGCGGAGGCGCCGTCCTTCAGCACTTCGATGCGCTCGATCAGGCTGGCCGGGATCGAGTTCACGTCGTTGTTCACGGCGCGCTTGCCGTTGATCAGCACCAGGGTGCGGACCGAGCCCAGACCGCGCAGGGACACGGTGGCCGCACCGGTACCGCCGCCGTTGTTCACGCGGGGGTTGGTCGCGGCACCGGCGACCGCCGGCATTTCCTGCACCAGGTCACCGACGGTGAGCTTGCCGCTCTTCTCGATGTCGGCCTTGCCGATGCTCACCACCGGGCTCGAGGTCTCGAGGTCGACGCGGCGGATGCGCGAACCGGTGACGACGATCGTCTCCAGCTTTTCGCTGCCCTGGTCGCCGCCGGCGCTCTGGGCGAAAACCGGGGCTGCGGTCAGACCGACCACCGCCGAGGTACCCGCGTACAGGGCGAAGCGCACGGCTCGCAGAAGCTCGTTGCTCGTTTGTTTCATTTCACTCTCCAACGTCAGAGTTGTGACAACAGTTTCGGGACAAGCTGTTTTCCATCCTGGAAAAGCCAATAGTGGCCCGCCTAAACCTAGGGCAGCGGCCGATACTAACAATATTCTTACGCGCTGGGAATCCCTGTTGCAGGCGCGCTACACCTGTAATTTCAGGGACTTGCGAGGGGATTTAGAGTCGAGCCCCGAATCGAGGGCGATGGTGCCGGGAGCGCGAGGCGGCGGCGGGACAGCGTGGCGCTGGGCGGCGCGTGCACGCCACCGGCAGGGTTCAGAGATCCTGGTGGTACTGCACGTAGGGCACGCGCGCCTGGGCGTCGGCCTCGTCGCCCGGCGGCGAGGGGGTGCTCCACAGATTCTGTGCGCCGACGCTCAGTTCGCCCTGCCAGGGCGTGCGCCAGGTCACGCCGAGATCGATGCTGGTCCAGCGCTGCAGGGTGCCCGGCAGCGGCTGCAGCGGGTTATTGAGGCGGCCGGTGATGTTGCCGCTGAGGCTGCCGTGGTTGAGGCCGAGGCTGAGTGCGGTCTGGCTGAAGCCGCGGACCCCGTCCGCCTCCGGCAGGAGACGGATGCGTCCCAGGCTGGCGCCGAGGTCGATAGCGTTGCCGGGCGTGACTTCCCAGTGGCCGAGAGCACCCCACTGTTCGCGCGATCCGGCCAGACCATACCCGCCGGGAAGCACCAGGCTCGGCAGGGCGCTGCCGCTGACAGGCCAGGGCAGGACGCTGAGCCCCGGGGCACTGGCCACCGCTGCCAGGCCGCTGCGTGCGCCCTGCAGCCAGCCGAGGTCGTAGACCAGGTCCAGGCTCAGCGGGCCGTTGCTCCAGCCGGCGCTGAGGCTGCCCGTGTGCCAGGTGTGCGCCAGTTCCGGCGTGCCGGTGCAGGCATCCATCGCCGTGGGCGTGCCGAGCCAATGCGGCACGCCAAAGCAGGCGGCGCCCGCAACGGCGCTGGGATCGAGCAGCGCCTGCTGGCCCAGCCCGGCGCTGGCACGCAGACGCTGCGCGCCGGTGCCCAGGCGCAGCTCGCTGCGCAGCAGGGCCGAGGCATCCACCAGCCGCCAGTCCAGGGCCGAGGTGATCTGCGGCGAGGGTGGCGTGAGCGACACCCCCTCGTTGCCGATGGCCAGGGCGGTGGCGATCCGCCCATCGGCGGAAATCCACACGGGTACGACGCGGGATGCCGATACCTGCGGACCACTGGCGGCCCCACCACGACGCAGCAGATCGTCCAGCAGCACCAGACGTCCCGTTGTGCCATCGCCCACGACCTGCGCGACCGTGGGCAGCGGCAGCAGGCACAGGGCGGCGAGGGCGAGAGGGCGCAGGTTCATGGCTGGGCAGCGCCAAAGGAGTGGCGCAAACGCGTGAAAGTTCCGCAGGTGGCTTGGCAGCGTCGGTTGGAAGACTGGGCCGAGTTTACAAAAAAATAACTTGCGCGGCCAGCGGCTTGTCCCGGCCGCGCCACCACCGGGCGCGGGCCCGGCTCGGCCGGCGCCGCGGCGGCCCGGCCTGGCGCCGGAGCCGCTGCGCCGGCAAACCTCGTACACTTCCGCCTCGATCACAGCGTGGCACAGCGATCCGGATGGCCGTGGCTCCCAACACCGTGTTGACCCCCTCCCAGGCGCCGCTCGCGGCGGGCGCAGTGCTGCAGGCAAGCCCGCGCGCCCTGGCTGGCCTCATCGGCGCGGGGGACCGCCAGGCCCTCGCCGTCGCCGCGGGGCAGCTGTGCCGCGAAGTCCTGGGCGAGGGCGTCTACCAGCTCCTCGGACCGGCCGAGTGGGCGGCGATGGGGGGCGACCCCCTGCGCGGTGAGGCCTCGCCGCCGCTGCGCTGCGCCGTGCTGCCCGCCGAGCCCGGCACGATCTCGATGGCCTGGCCCCTGGCCGGCAGCGACGTGCAGGTGGCGGCCATCGAGGCCCGCGTGCCGGCGTCCCGCCAGGGCGACCTGCCCTGGCAGGCGCAGTTCCGCGCCTGTGCCGATCTCGTGGCGGCCAAACTGGCGCGCTTCGCCGTGTCCGTGCGCCTGCGCGGGGCCGTGCAGCGGCTGGAGCAGGCCGAGCGCCTGCAGCGGGCCCTGTACGCGATTGCCGAGCAGGCCAACGCCGAGCGCGAGATGCCCGAGGTGCTGCGCACCCTGCACGCCATCGTCGGCAGCCTGATGTACGCCGAGAATTTCTACATCGTGCTGTTCGATCCGCAGCGCGAGACGGCGCGCTTCCCCTACTTCGTCGACGTGGCCGACCTCGACGTGCCCGACCCCGAGCGCGACATCCCGCTGGAGGAGATGCGCCACAGCCTGACCTGGCACCTGCTGCGCTGCGGGCGGCCCCTGCGCGGTACCCCCGCGGCGCTGCAAGACCAGGTGGAAGGCCCGGTCGCCGCGCTCGGGCCGGCCTGCGTGGACTGGCTCGGCGTGCCGCTGGTGCGCGCCGGCCAGGTGGTGGGCGGCATCGTCGTGCAGAGTTACAGCGAAGGGGCGCGCTTCTCCGAAGACGACCAGGCCCTGTTGACCTACGTGGCGCAGCACATCCTCACCGCGCTGGAACGGCGCCACGCACACGAGGAACTGGAGAAGCGCGTGGCCGAGCGCACCGATGCGCTGCGCGAGGCCAATCGCGTCCTGCAGCAGCAGGTGCTCGAGCGCCAGCGCGGCGAGCGCCTGCAGTCGGCCTTGTTCCGCATCGCCGAGCTGGCGAACACGGCCGACAGTCCGGAGGAGTTCTACGCCGCCGTCCACCGCGTCGTCGGCGGTCTGATCAACGCGCGCAATTTCTACATCGCCCTGGTCTCCGAGAGCGGCGAGGAGCTGGTGTTCGCCTATTCGGTGGACGAGTTCGACCAGCAGCGCAAGCCGCGCAAGCTGGGCAAGGGGCTGACCGAGTTCGTGCTGCGCCACGGCTCCGCCCTGCTCGCCGACCGCGATGATATCGAGCGCCTGCGCGCCAGTGGCGATGTGGAGAGCGTGGGCACGCTGTCGGTCTGGTGGCTGGGCGTGCCGCTGATCTGCGCCGACCACCCCGTGGGCGTGCTGGCGGTGCAGAGCTACTCGGCCGAACAGAGCTACACGCCGCGCGACCAGGAGCTGCTGACCTTTGTCAGCTACCACATCGCCAATGCGCTAGAGCGCAAGCGCAGCGCCGATTCGCTGCGCCAGGCCTATGCCGAGCTGGAACAGCGCGTGGCCGAGCGCACGGCCGAACTGGCCGCTGCCAACCGCGATCTGCGCGAGCAGATCGCCTACCGCGAAAGCATCGAACGCCAGCTCAAGCACGAAACCCTGCACGATTCGCTCACCGGCCTGCCCAACCGCGCCCTGTTCCTGGAGCGCCTGGAGTTGGCGCTGGAGCGCTACCGTGTCGAGCCGCGCCGGCAGTTCGCCGTGCTGTTCCTCGACCTGGACCGCTTCAAGGTCATCAACGATTCGGTCGGCCACCTCGTTGGCGACGACCTGCTGTACGAAGTCGGCGGGCGCATCAGCGCCTGCCTCGCGCCGGGCGACGTGGTGGCGCGCCTGGGTGGCGACGAATTCGCTATCCTGCTGCACGACATCAGCGGCGCCGAGCGCGCCTGCGCCTTCGCCCAGCGCGTGATCGAATCGCTGCATGCGCCCATTCGCCTCGGCGCCAAGGAGGTGTTTACCTCCACCTCGATCGGCATCGCCCTGTCGTCGCGCCGCTACGCCAAGGCCGAGGAGCTGCTGCGCGACGCCGACGTGGCCATGTACCGCGCCAAGGCCGAGGGGCGCCACCGCTTCGCCCTGTTCGACGAACGCCTGCACCAGGAGGCGCTGCGCCTGCTGGAGGTGGAGAACGACCTCAAGCGCGCCGTCGGCCGCGGCGAACTGGAGCCGTATTTCCAACCGATCGTGCGCATGTCCGACCGGCGCATCGTCGGCTTCGAGGCGCTGGTGCGCTGGCGCCACCCCGAACGCGGCGTGCTGCTGCCGGCCGATTTCCTCGGCGTGGCCGAGGAGAGCGGATCGGCCGAGCAGATCGACTGGCTCATGTTCGATTCCGTCTGCGCCCTGGCGCCGGCGCTGACCGCCGGCGGCGGTTTCATCAGCATCAATCTGTCCGGGCGCCATTTCCGTGCGCGCGACCTCGACCGCGAGTTGCTCGCCATCCTTGACCGCCACGGCGTCGCCCCGGCGCGCATCCGCATCGAGGTGACCGAGCGTGCCCTGCTGGAAAACCCGGCCCAGGTGAAGCAGATCCTGGTGAGCCTGCGCAAGCGTGGTGTGAGCGTGGCGCTGGACGACTTCGGTACCGGCTATTCCTCGCTGTCCTACCTGCACCAGTACCCCTTGCAGGCGCTGAAGATCGACCGCTCCTTCGTGGCCGAGCTGCGGCCCAGCGACGACGGCAGCTCCAGCGCCGTGGTGCGCGCCATCCAGGCCCTGGCCGGTTCGCTCGGCATGCAGGTGATCGCCGAGGGCATCGAGACCGAAGCGCAGTTCGCCGCGCTGACCGCCCTGGGCTGCGAATTCGGCCAGGGTTTCCTCTTCGGCCGCCCCGAGCCGGCCGACCACTGGATCGGCACCGGCGTGCCCTAGCGCGCCCGCGTCGGCGGCGCGGTGTCAGTGCCGCGTCGGCGTATCGGCGGCGGCGGTGCCGCCGTCGTGGAACAGCTGCGCCAGGTCGATCTGATCGAAGTGGTAGTGGCGGTTGCAGAATTCGCAGGTCACTTCCACACGTCCGTCCGCCTGTACGGCCGCCTCGGCCTCGGCGCGGCCGAGCGAGATCAGCACCGCACCCACGCGCTCGCGCGAGCAGCGGCAGCCGAAGCGCAGCGGCCGCGATTCCAGCAGGCGCACGCCCTCCTCGTGGTAGAGCCGGGTGAGCAGCGTCTCGGCGGGCAGCTGCAGCAGTTCGTCCTCGCCCAGGGTGGCCGTCAGGTGCAGCACGCGGTTCCAGGCGTCCGCATCGGCGCCGACGCCGCCGGCGGTGGCCACGCGCTGCAGCAGCAGGGCGGCACAGCGGCCCTCCGACACGGCCATGACGATGCGCGTCGGCAGCTGCTCGGAGCGCTCGAAATAGCGCTCCACCAGCGCCGCGAAGCTACCATCCTCCACCGGAATCAGGCCCTGCTGGCGGCGGCCGTCCTCGTGCTCCAGCGTCACCGCCAGGATGGGCTGATCCAGCCGGTCCAGTTGCAGCGGTTGCGGCACCTCGCCGCGCCACTGCGCCAGTCCGCGCACCTGGTCGTGGTCGCACTGGGCGAACAACAGGGTCACGGGGCCGGCGCTCTTGAGCTGCAGCGACAGGCTGCCGCGGAAGCGCACGTTGCCGGTGAGCAGGGCGCTGCCCGCCAGCGCCTGGCCCAGCAGCTCGCGCAGCGCGGCCGGGTATTCGGCGCGGGCCGCGACCTCGTGCCAGGCGTCGGTCAGGCGCACCAGGGTGCCGCGCACGCCGGCGCCCTCGAGCAGGAAGCGGTGCAGGCGGTCGTGGCTGGCGGTCATGGCGCGGTCCGGCGGATCGGGCGTCCCGAGCTGGGGCGTTCGGTGGCATTTTGCAATGGCCGCGGCGCCGGCGACGATGCTGGCATCAGCCGCGTCTGCTCCGTACAGTTCGCCACCCGTTCAGGAGGAATCCCGACCGATGTCCACGCGTCTTCGCTCGCTGCTGTTCTCTGTGCTGCTGGCCTCCTCGCCCTTGCTTGCCGCCAGTCCCGGCGAGGACGCCCTGCCTGGCCTGGTTGCGGCCGAGCGCGGCTTCGCCGCCGATGCGCAGCGCCTCGGGGTGCACGACGCCTTCGTCGCCCACCTCGATCCGCAGGCCTGGCTGTTCCGGCCACAGCCGGTGCGCGCCCAGGACTGGTTCGCCAGCCACCCGGGCCGCCCCGGCACCCTGGAGTGGCTGCCCGAGTTCGCCGAGGTCGCCGGGTCGGGCGATTTCGGCTACACCTTCGGCCCCTGGCACTCGACCGCGCCGGGCGAGCAGGGCGAGCGCCAGGCCTGGGGTCACTTCTTCAGCGTGTGGAAACGCGGCAGCGACGGCGTCTGGAAGAACGTGCTGGATCACGGCTTCGCCCATGCCGAGGTGCCGCTCAAGGTCACCCTGGCGATGCGCGCGCCGCACGCGCGGCCGCCGCGCCTGGTGCCGGCCGAAGTGGAGCGCCGCCGCGTAGCGCTGCTGGCCCTGGACGACGCCCTGTCCGGCAAGGACGCCGAGCAGGCCCTGCAGGCGCAGCGCGCCGCGGGTCAGGTGCGGCACTTCCGCGACGGCATCGTGCCCTCGATCGAGGCCGCCGCGGCGCGGCCGCCGGTGGCGACGGGACTCAAGCGCGTGGCCTACGAGATGGCTGCCAGCGCCGACCTGGCCTACACCCTGGGCGCGCGTGCCGACGGCAAGGCCGACGGCGAGGGGGGCTACGTGCGCGTGTGGCGCTACCAGACCGACCACTGGCAACTGGCGGTCGACCTGCTCACGCCACCGAACTGAGGCGCGCACGGTGAGGGTGCGCGCCGGCCGTCCCGCTGGAGTCGGCAGAGCCGTGGCGGCGCGCAGGCCGGGGCGGCGCGGCTGGTGGTGGCGAGCGCTGCGCTGGGGGCTGTGGGGCGCGCTGGGGGGGCTTGCCCTGGGCTGGCTGCTGGTGCTGCTGCTGCGCTTCGTGCCGCCGCCCACCAGTGCCTTCATGCTCGGGCACCGCCTCGCCGCGCACGCGGCGCCGCTGCGCTACCGCTGGGTGCCGCTGGCGCGCGTCTCGCCGGAGCTGCCGATCGCCCTGGTGGCGGCCGAGGACCAGAAATTCCCGGTGCACCACGGCTTCGATGTGGCGGCGATCGCCGATGCGATCGGCGATGCCGAGGACGGCGAGCGCCTGCGCGGGGCCAGCACCATCAGCCAGCAGACCGCCAAGAACCTGTTCCTGTGGAACGGCCACAGCTTCGTGCGCAAGGGGATCGAGGCCGGGTTCACCGTGCTGCTGGAGCTGAGCTGGCCGAAGCGGCGCATCCTTGAGGTCTATCTCAACATCGCCGAATTCGGCGACGGCATCTACGGCGCGGCGGCGGCGAGCGAGGCCTATTTCGGCAAGGCGCCGTCGGCGCTGACCGCGCACGAGGCGGCGCTGCTCGCCGCGGTGCTGCCCAATCCGCGCCGCTACCGCGTGGACAAGCCCTCGGCCTACGTGCTGCGTCGCGCCGCCTGGATCGAGCAGCAGGTGCGGCAACTGGGCGGTCCCGCCTACCTCGACGCGAAGTGAGGCGGATGCCGCGGTGCCCCGGGTCGCGCGCGACGGCAGGCCTGGCGGCCGGTGCCGGTCGGCGCGGACCGCCGCTCAAGCGATGAAGACGCGTTCCTCGCCGCGCGCCGGCACGATCTGGCCGATCTGGCGCGCGCGCAGGCCCAGGCTGTCGAGGGCGGCGAGCGTCGCTGCGGCCTGGGCGTCGGCCACGATCACGCAGTAGCCGATACCGCAGTTGAAGGTGCGCCACATCTCCTCGCGCGCGACATTGCCTTCGCGCTGCAGCCAGTCGAACAGCGGCGGCAGGCGCCAGGTGCCGGTGTCGATGGCCAGGCCGAGGCCACCGGGCACCACGCGCACGATGTTCTCCCGGAGGCCGCCGCCGGTGATGTGGGCCATGCCGCGCACGGGCAGATCCGCCATCAGCTGCAGGATCGGCTTGACGTAGATGGTGGTCGGCGCGAGCAGGGCGTCGGCCAGGGTGGTGCCCTCAAGGTCGAGGCCGAAGCCGCCGTTCTCCACCGTGATGCCGGCGCGCGCGACGATGCGCCGGATGAGCGAGTAGCCGTTGGAATGGGCGCCGGAGGAGTCGATGCCGAGGATGGCGTCGCCGGCGCGGATGGCGCTGCCGTCGACGATCGCCGACTTTTCCACCGCGCCCACGCAGAAGCCGGCGAGGTCGTACTCGCCCGGTGGGTACATGTCGGGCATCTCGGCGGTCTCGCCGCCGATCAGCGCGCAGCCGGCCAGCTCGCAGCCGCGGGCGATGCCGCCGACCACCGCCACCGTGGTGTCCACGTGCAGCTTGCCGGTGGCGAAGTAGTCGAGGAAGAACAGCGATTCGGCGCCCTGCACCAGCACGTCGTTGACGCACATGGCGACCAGGTCGATGCCGATGCTGTCGTGACGGTTGAGCTGCTGCGCCAGCTTGAGTTTGGTGCCGACGCCGTCGGTGCCGGACACCAGCACCGGCTCGCGGTACTTGCCCGCCAGATCGAACAGCGCGCCGAAGCCGCCGAGCCCGCCCATCACTTCCTTGCGGAAGGTGCGCGCCACCAGCGGCTTGATGCGTTCCACCACGGCCTCGCCGGCATCGATGTCGACGCCGGCGGCGGCGTAGGTGAGGCTTTCCTTCGGCGTGGACATGGCGCGGTCGCTCGAAAAAGGGGCGCAATGATAGCGGGGAACCGGCCCGCGGTTCAGCGCCCGTGCCGGCGCCGCAGCCGCCGCGGGCCGCGGCGCGGCTGCCGGCGGCGGCGCTTCCGTGGCAGACTTCGCCTCCCTGAACGCGAGCAAGGAACGTCCGTGCGCCCCGTCCGCGAGCTGCTGTGCGCCTTCCTCGTCGTCGCCTGCGCCGTGGCCGCGGCGCCGGTCCGCGCGCAGGGCCTGGGCCTGTACAGCGGCGAGGCGCCGGTCACCGATCAGAGCGACGAGCAGCGCGCGGCCGGCATGAGCGCGGCCCTGTCCCAGGTGGTGGTCAAGCTCACCGGCGATCCCGCCGTGGTCAGCCGCGAGGCGGTGGCCAAGGCGCTGGGCGAGGCCGGGCGCTACGCGCAGCGCTATTCCTACCGCCAGGACGTGGTCGCCGAGGGCGGCCAGCCCCAGGTCAAGCTGACTCTCGTGGCGCAGTTCGACCGCGCCGCGATCGACCGTCTGCTGCGCGACTTCGGCCTCAAGGCCTGGAGCGCCGCGCGTCCGCCCGTGCTGGTGTTCCTCGCCGTGGACGATGGCAACGGCCTGCGCCTGGTCACCGATCCCGCCGACGCCGCGGCGCAGCCCCTGCTGCAGGCGGCGCAGCAGCGCGGCCTCAACCTGGCCCTGCCCAACCTGGCTGACGCCGATGCCGCCGCACTTGGCGCGCAGGCCGCCTGGAGCGGCGACCTCGCCGCGCTCGCGCCGCAGGCCGCGCGGGCCCAGACCGCGCTGCTGCTGGTCGGCCAGCTGCGTCGCCTCGGCGAGCAGTGGTCGGCGCACTGGACCCTGAGCGACGGCAGCGCGCCGCAATCCTGGGACGGCAGCGACGCCAGTCTCGACGCCCTGCTGGCGCAGGCCGCCGCCGGCGCAGCCGATCGCGTCGTCGGGCGCTATGCGGCCGCCTCGCTGGAGCGCCGGCCCACCGCCGCCACGGTGTGGATCAGCGGCATCCAGTCCGCTGCCGACTATGCCCGCGCCCTGGCCGCGCTGGGTCGCGACAATCTGGTGCGCGACGCGCTGCCGCAACAGGCGCGCGGCGACGGCCTGCTGGTCAGGCTGAACCTCAATGTGACGCTGGACTCCTGGCTGGCCAACCTCGGCGCGGACGGCGTGCTGCGGGCGGTCAGCGCGCGCCCGCCGCTGGACGGCATCGAGGCGACCCTCGCCCTGGTGCACTGAATGGGCGCGCCGGCATCGCCCGCCGCGGAGCGCCGCGCCAGCTGTGGCGGGGTGGCATGAACGGTACCCCGCTGCGCCACCTGCCCAATGCGCTGAGCCTGCTGCGCATGCTGCTGACCGTGCCGCTGGCCTGGTGGATCGGCGACGGCCGCTACGAAGCCGCGCTCGGCCTGGCCTTCGTCGCCGGCGTCAGCGACGCGCTCGACGGCTTCCTGGCCAAGCGCTGCGGCTGGCAGAGCTGGCTCGGCGGGGTGATCGATCCCCTGGCCGACAAGCTGCTGCTCACCGCGAGCTTCGTCACCCTGGCCGCCACCCATGCGATCCCGGCCTGGTTGGCCGCTCTCGTGGTCGGGCGCGACGTGGTGATCGTGGCCGGCGCCGTCGTCTACCACAACCTCATCGGCCGCGTGACCGCCGAGCCCACGCGGCTGTCGAAGTTCACCACCTTCGTGCAGATCGTGTTCGTGCTGGCCACGCTGCTGCACCTGTCGCGCTGGGCGGAGTGGCCGGCCTGGGTCAACGCCACCCTGCTGTGGCTGGTGGTGGCGGCGACCCTGGCCAGCGGCATCGACTACGTCTGGCGCTGGTCGCTGCGCGCCTGGCGCGGGCGCCGCGCGGCGCGCGCGCCGTGATTGCGGAGAAGTTGGCATGACGAGTACCGAACGCTGGCAATGGCTGGTCCTGGTGCTGCTGCTGGGCGGGCTGCTGTACCTGCTCGCGCCGGTGCTGACACCGTTCGCCACCGCCGCCCTGCTGGCCTACCTCGGCGATCCGCTGGTGGACCGCCTGGAGCGCTGGCGCCTGTCGCGCGATGCGGCGGTGAGCGTGGTGTTCGCCGGTTGGCTGCTGCTGCTGGTCGGTGTGCTGCTGCTGCTCGTGCCCTTCACCGAGCGGCAGATCTCCAATTTCCTCGCCCAGCTGCCGCACTGGATCGAGTGGTTCCAGACCACTGCTGCGCCGTGGCTGGCCGAACACCTGGACATCAGCCTGGACGTGCCGGACACGCAGCGCCTGATCGGCATGCTGCAGACGCACTGGAAGGAAGCCGGCGGCGTCGCCGCGACCGTGGTCGCGCACGTGTCCAAGTCGGGCTTCGCCATCGTCGCCTGGCTCATGCACCTGGTGGTGATCCCGGTGGTCACCTTCTACCTGCTGCGCGACTGGGACGTGCTGGTGGCGCGGGTACACGAGCTGCTGCCGCGCAAGATCGAGCCCACCGTCGCGCGCCTGGCGCGCGATTCCGACGAGGTGCTGGGGCATTTCCTGCGCGGGCAGCTCAGCGTGATGCTGGTGCTGGGGCTGCTGTACGCGGTCGGCCTGCGCCTGGTCGGCATCGACGTGGGGCCGCTGATAGGCATGATCGCCGGCCTGATCAGTTTCGTGCCCTACCTCGGCGCCATCGTCGGTGTGGGCATGGGCGTGGTGGCCGCGCTGGTGCAGCACCACGACTGGCTGCACGTGCTGCTGGTGCTGGGCGTGTTCGGCGCCGGCCATCTGGTCGAAGGCTATGTGCTGGTGCCCAAGCTGATCGGCGACAAGATCGGCCTGCATCCGGTGGCGGTGATCTTCGCCATCCTCGCCGGCGGCGAGCTGTTCGGCTTCCTCGGCGTGCTGCTGGCGCTGCCGGTGGCGGCGGTGGTGATGGTGGTGCTGCGCTGGCTGCACGAGCGCTACACCACCAGTGCGCTTTATGCCGCCGGACACGGACAGGTGGACGCCGATGCGCCCTCCGCCGCCGCCGCACCGGCCGAGGCCGTGCCGGCCGCTGGCGCCCCCGATCCCGCCTCGGGCGACTGATGCAGCAGCTTCCGCTGGGCTGGCGCTGGCCCGCACAACAGCGCTTCGACAGCTTCCACGTCGGTGCCAACGGTGTCGCCACCGCCCTGGTGCAGCGGGCTGCGGAGGTCGAGGGTGCGTCCTGGGTATTCCTCTCGGGCGCTACCGGCAGTGGCAAGACGCACCTGCTCATCGGCGCCTGCAATGCGGCCGAGGCGGCACAGCGGCGCGCCCAGTACGTGCCCCTGCGCCTGCTCGGTGGTGATCGCGCCGCCACGCTGCGCGGCCTCGGCGGCTGCGACCTGCTCGCGCTGGACGACGTGGACGCGCTGGCCGGGGAGCCGGCCGCGGAGCACGCCCTGTTCGACCTCTACAACCGCTGCCGCGCCGAGGGACCGGCCCTGCTGTTCGCCGCCGCGGCGACACCGGCGCAGTGCGGCTTCGGATTGCCCGACCTCGTCTCGCGTCTGGCGATGTGCACGCAGGCCACGCTCAAGCCGCTGGACGACGCAGAGCGTCGCGCCGTGCTGCGCTCGCGCGCGGAGGCACGCGGCCTCGTGCTGGACGAGGCGGTGCTGGATTTCCTCTTCAGCCGCCACGCACGCGACCTGGGCAGCCTGACCGCGCTGCTGGAGCGCATCGACCGCGCCTCGCTCGCCGCCAAGCGCCGCGTCACCGTGCCCTTCCTGCGCGGCCTGCTCGGCAGCGCCGAGTGAGGGACGCGGCGGCCGTTGCGGCGCGCCGCGTCGGCAGGGGTTACGCCACTACTGCGCCTTGAGGCTCACGTCGTCGAGCAGGAACGAGGTCGCCACGCTGGAGCCCTCGGTGCCGACGAAGTAGATCTGCACGGTTTGGCCCTTGTAGGCGCCCAGGTCGAAGTTCTTCTGCGCGTAGCTCGACCCCTTGTTGAGGTTGGACCAGGTGCCGAGTGTGGCCAGTACGCTGCCGCTGGCGTTGCGCACCTGCAGCTTGAGCGTGTCGTAGGCGGTCGTGGTGGTGGTTTCGTCCGACACCACCTTCAACCAGAAGCTCAGCGCGACCGAGGTGGCCGAGGCCGGAATGCTCACCGTCTGGTACATCGTGTCGGTGTGGGCGCTGCCATAGCCGTTGAGCCAAGCCTTCCAGCTGCCGCCGTGGGCCGTCTGTGTGGTGGAGTTGTCGATCACCCCGCTGGAGGCCGTCCACACCGTGGCGCCGCTCTCGAAGCCGCCGTTGCCGATCAGCTCCGTGACGCTGCTCCCGGCGGTGTAGGTCAGCGACAGGGTGTAGGGCGAGGTGGTACTGCTGCCCGAATAGGAAATCACCTTGGCGTACACCGTGCGCGCCGTGGTGCCGTTGGTGTAGCTGATCGACTCGGTGCTGGTGCCACTGGTCGAGCTGGCCAGCGTCGCGTCCGATGCGTCGACCAGGTAGAGGTCGTAGTCGGTGGACGCCGGCCCCGTCATGCCGATCTGCAGCGTCTCGTTGGCGCTCAGCGACAGGGCGAAGTAGTCCTTGTCAGTGGTATTGCCCATGGTGCCGCTGATGCCCGTGTAGCTGCGCGCCACGGCATTGGCCGCGCTGACGGAGCCGTTGGACTCCGCCTCGGTGTAGGTCGTGCCGCTGCTGTTGCTGACCGAGAAGCTCACCGCACTGGAGCTGCCGACGTTGCCGCTGGGGTCGTAGGCCTTGGCGGTGAGCGAGTGGGTGCCGTTGGCCAGGGTGGTGGAGTCCAGCGTCGCCGACCAGGGGGAGGCCGTGTCGGTGGCCTTGAGCGCGCCGTCGACGTAGAACTCCACCTTGCTGACGCTGTTGGCGTCGCTGGCGGTGGCGGCGAAGGTAATTGTGCCGCTGCTGCCGGTCTCGCTCGCGCTCACCGTGGGGGGCGTGGTGTCCGCCGCGGCATTGCTGACGGAGAAGCTCACCGCGGCGGAGGTGCCGACGTTGCCGCTGGGGTCGTAGGCCTTGGCGGTGAGCGAGTGCGTGCCGTTCGCCAGGGTGGTCGAGTCCAGCGTCGCCGCCCAGGGGGAGGCCGTGTCGGTGGCCTGGAGCGCGCCATCGACGTAGAACTCCACCTTGCTGACGCCGTTGGCGTCGCTGGCAGTGGCCGCGAAGGAGATGGTGCCGCTGCTGCCGGTTTCACTGGCGCTGACCGTCGGCGGGGTGGTGTCGCTCGCTGCGCCCTGGCTCACCCACACCGGCGCCGACCACAGGATCGTGCCGTTGTCCTGGGTGATCTTGGCGTAGTAGTAGTGCTCGCCGTTGGCCGGCGTGGTCGTGGCGGTGGCGCTGCTGGCGAGCTGCGTGACCGTGCCGTTGCGGCCCGGCACGCCTTCGTAGATCGCCACCGTGGCGGCGCTGCGGCCCGTGCCCGGGGCGTAGTTGGCCGTCAGGCTGAGCGCGCCGGCATTGGCGAAGCGCTCGCCCATGAGATGGCCATTGGCGGTCAGCACCAGTTGCGCGGTCTTGTCCTGCGTGGCGAAGACACGCCGCGCGCGCACGGCGTCGATGAAGCTCGCCTGGCTCAACGCCGTGCCGGTCGGGATCAGCACCGCGGTGCGGTTGGTCCAGCTCGCCCCCCACTGCGCGCAGTGGTTGTCCTGGTCGGTCGAGGGTGCGACGTGGTAGCCGCGCTCGAGCAGGATCTTGAACGCGGCCTCGTAGCTGGACACGCCCGTCTCGGTCTCGTTCGTGCTGGTGGAGAAGGCCGAGGTGTTGCTGATCTCCGCCAGCGCCATGACCGCATCGCCGTCGGCGCTGTAGCCCAGCGCCGTGCCGCCGACGATGAACTGGCCGCTGGACGCCGGGTGGTTGAACTGGCCGACCAGGCCCTTGCCCTTCATCGTCGTATACAGCGCGGCGTAGTCGCTCTTGGCCGTGAACACGTCGCCGATGAGCTGGTTCGAGCTGTTGTATTCCCACTCGAACAGTTCGTTGGAGTTGAAGATGTTGAGGTGGCCGCCGTTGCTGATCACGCCCCATTCCATGCCGTACACGGCGAGGAAGCCGGGGTGGGCGGCATTGAAGTTGCTCGCGGCGGCGAGGCCGGACTGGTAGAGGTTGTGCGCTGTGGTCGGACTGGCCGCGGCGTTGGTGGAGTCCGAGCCGTCGAACATGTGGTTGTGTTCGCTGGTGACCAGCATGTCCAGGCCCTTGCCCAGCGCATAGGCATAGGCATCGGCCGGCCCGTAGGCGCCGGACTGCGGGTTCTGCGCGCCGGTGCAGCTGGACACCACGCCGCCGCCGTCGGAGTGGTTGGTCTGGCTGTGCAGATTGCCGTAGTAGACCGTGTAGGGCAGGCCGCCGGTGGCCGCGGCGGACAGTGCAGCCTGGTGTGCGGGCAGGGCGTCGGCGCCGTGGCCCGGGGTGCGCAGCGGTGCGAAGGCCGGCATGCGCGGGCGCGGCGGGTAGCCCACCTCGATCATCGCCTCCTGCACTTCCGCCTCGCCGGCCAGGGCATCCAGCGCATCGTCCACACGCTGCGCCGGCGGCAGCAGGCCCAGAACCTCCTGGCCGGCGCGGTCCAGCGGCACGGCGGCGAGGCGCACGGTGTAGTGCCCCCAGGGCAACGGGCCGTTGCGCCCGTCGCGCTCGGACCAGCGCAGACCCGCCTGCGCGCTGCCGCCGCTCAGGCGCGTCTCGCCGCGCCAGCGCCGCAGCACCAGGCCGGCCTCGTTGACGATGTCCAGGCGCCACACCACCGGCGTGCCGTCGTCGGCGCCGGGAAAGCGGAAGCGCAGGGCGAAGTCGCGGCTGTGGTCGGCGCGCGCCGTGAACGGCGCCGCCAGCGCGGCTTCGAATTCATAGTGGTCGGCGTAATCGACGGCCGCGGCCGTCGCCGACAGCGCGCACAACAGTGCCGCCGCCAGCAGTTTCTGCGAGCGAAAAGTCATGATGAGGGTCCCCACCCCGGATGAAAAGCCGGCGCAGAGTAGACGCGCTGCGTGTTGCGGTCATGTTGCGCTGCGGCTGCACGGCGGCGCGCCCTGCGCTCTGCATGCGCTGCCGAACGGCGCGGAAAAACGCTGTTGCGGCACGCAGTTGGCGGTGTTCCCGGGCGTTGGTGCCGGTCCGGGGCGCCGCCGCAGCTTACGAAGCGGTAAGTTCGCTCGCCCCGCCGCCGCGCAGCTGTGCCTCCAGTTCGGCCAGGCGCTGCGGCGTGCCCACGTCGGTCCAGCGGCCGGCGTGGTACTGGCCGCTCACGTCGCCGCGCGCGGCGGCAGCGAACAGCAGCGGAGCGAGCGGAAACCGCGGCGGCTGCAGCGCGGCGCCGGGCAGGGCGCCGACGATGTCGCGCCAGCCGTCCAGCACCGCCGCGCGGTACACGCCGATGCCGCTGTAGGTGTGGATCGGAAAGCCGCGGCCGTGCACGCGGCCCTGCGCATCGAGGTGGAAATCGCCCTGGGCGTGCTGCGGCGGATTGTCCACCAGCACCAGGTGCGCCACGCCGGCGATGTCCTGCGGCAGGGCGGAAAAATCCAGATCGCACCAGACGTCGCCATTCACCACCAGGAAGGGACCGTCTCCCAGAAGGGGCAGGGCGTGCAGCAGGCCGCCGCCGGTCTCCAGCGGCTCGGCGCCCTCATGGCTGTAGTGCAGCGACAGCCCCCAGCGCTCGCCGCGGCCGAGCTGCGCCGGAAACTGCTCGGCCAGGTGGGCGGTATTGATCACCACCGCGCGCACGCCGGCCGCGGCGAGTTTTTCCAGATGCCACTCGATCAGGCGCTTGCCCCCTACCGGCAGCAGCGGCTTGGGCGTGTGCGCGGTCAGCGGGCGCATGCGCTCGCCGCGGCCGGCGGCGAAGAGGAGGGCGCGGTCGATCATGCCGGCGCGTCGGCGGCGGGGCGCGGCTGCGTCAGCGGACGCGCGGCCACGGCGCGCCGCAGCAGGGTCGCGAGGTCGGCGAACTCGGGCCAGGCAGCGCAGGCGTCGAGCACGTAGCGCAGCACCAGGGGCAGGTCGGCCAGGTACTGCGGCTTGCCGTCGCGGTAGCAGAGGCGGCAGAAGATGCCCAACACCTTGAGGTGCCGCTGCAGCCCGGTCAG
>Ga0208826_1000888_pt1 | contig 27965 bp, 20 predicted proteins | sample AD_UKC115_MetaG_FD_184451 | JGI IMG/M metagenome (GOLD analysis project Ga0208826, IMG submission 184451) | Active sludge microbial communities of municipal wastewater-treating anaerobic digesters from Hong Kong - AD_UKC115_MetaG (SPAdes)... | ecosystem: Engineered > Bioreactor > Anaerobic >...
AAACGAACGACATGCGGTCGATCGTCATCCAGGTCGTTCGGTCTTTCGTCAGGATCTTCTCGTAGGGAGGGAAGGACGAATCCACCCGGCGAACGGAAAACTCCACCCCTTCGGCCTGGAAATAGGCCTGCGCATCGTCCACCAGGACCCTCAGGGGCGCCTGGTCATCCATCGTTCCGAGGACCCTCTTCAACTCGTTCAGCCCCTTGAGGGGGAGGAGAACCCGGGTTTCTTCACCGCCTTCCTTCCCTGGGATCTCCGCCATGGAAAGCGAAAGGCGCCTTCCGTCCGTTGAAACGACCCTCACCCGGTTTCCCCCGACCTGGAAGAGCGCCGTTCCCAGGTACTGCGGAAATTCCTCGTTCGGAGAACCCGAAAAGGTCCCCTCGTCCAGGAGTCTCTCCAGATCGTTGACGGTCGTGTCGAACAGCAGGCGCGCCGCTGTCGACACCGGGAGCTTCGGGAACTCGTCCGCCGGGTACGTCGTGAAACGATACCGGCTTTTCCCCGCCAGGAGCGTTGCCTTCCCCTCCCGCACCTCCACGATGAAAGAATCGGCCGGGACCTTCTTGAAAAGCTCTCCCACCACTTTAATGGGAAAAACGACCTCCCCGGGTTCCTCCACCGACACGCCCGCCGCCCGGCAGGTCACGCTGGTCTTCAGGTCGGTCGCCTGAAGCGTGGTGGAACTGCCGCGGGCCAGGCAGCGGATCCCGGAAAGGACGCTGAGAGTGCTTGTCGTGCTGGTGTTTCTCTCGGCCATCTGCCAGCTTTTTACAAAGGCGTTCTTTTCGATCCGCAACTTCACGTTGTCACGCTCCCCTCCTGCGTCTTTTGCACCCGTAATCCAAAAAAACCCGTAGAAGAAGATCTAGGTCCGGTGGATTCGTGGAAAAACCGTCCAAAGCCCTGCGGCGGCCGGAAAAAGCCTGTGGAAAAATGGAAAAGATCCTCCCACAAAGTGTCCACAGTATCCACAAGAACGGGGTGGAAAAAGTGTACTCAGTGAATCCTTGTGGATAAGTACCCCGGTTTTCGGGTCATGTTCACAGCTTTTCCGTGATGTTATCCACAAAATTTTTGATTTTCGGGTCGCTTTTCAACATTTCCCCGATTTTTTTGCAGGCGTGGATCACCGTGGTATGGTCCTTCTTCTTGAAGGCGTAGCCGATCTGCTGAAGGCTTGCCTCGGTGTGCGTCCGGCTAAGGAACATGGCCACCTGCCGGGCCAGGGAAACCTCGGCGGTCCGCTTGCTGGAAGTCAGGTCTTCCACCGAAAGGCCGAAGCCCTCGGCGACGTACTGCTGGATCAAGTCGATCGTAACCGGTCCCTTCGCCACGTGCCGAATGATGTCCTTCAGCCAGGAGGCCGCGTTCTCGACCGTCATGGGCTCGTTGTTCAGCTCGGCACAGGCCACGATCCGGTTCAGGCTGCCCTCCAGCTCGCGGATGTTCCTGGGGATGTTCGTCGCCAGGAAGTTGATCACCTCGTCGGGGATGGTCCAGCCTCGGAGCAGTGCCTTTTTCTGGAGGATCGCGATCCGCGTCTCCAGGTCCGGGATCTGGATGTCCGTCACCAGTCCCCACTCGAAGCGGCTCACCAGGCGTTCTTCGACCCGCTGGATTTCCTTCGGGGGGCGGTCCGAGCTGATGACGATCTGCCGCTTGGCATCGTGAAGGCTGTTGAAGGTGTGGAAAAATTCCTCCTGGGTGCTCTCCTTGTTTGCCAAAAACTGGATGTCGTCGATGAGAAGGACGTCCACGGAGCGGTACCGGTTCCTGAATTCGTGGGTCCGGTTGTCCTTGATGGCGGTGATCAGCTGGTTGGTGAATTTTTCGGAGCTGACGTAGCAGACCTTGGCGCCGCTATCCTTGTTCAGGAGGTAATGCCCGATGGCATGCATGAGGTGGGTTTTCCCCAGCCCCACGCCGCCCCAGACGAACAGGGGATTGTAGGCCACGCCGGGAGACTCGGCCACCGCCAGGCTCGCCGCGTGCGCCAGGCGATTCGATTTCCCGATGACGAAGGTATCGAACACGTAATTCGGGTTCAAACCGTGGCGGGACACCGGGGGAGGCGATGCCGCCTTCTCGGCCCGCTGCTGTTCGGCCGGCTTGACCTCGGAGCTGACGCGGAGCTCGACCCCGCGGAGGTCCCCGCGCTTGCGCGCGGAATCGTTCAGGGCCTCCAGGAAGCGGGACTGGATCTGTTCTTTGACGAAAACGTTGGGAACGTCGAGGACCAGGGTCCCGTCCACGACCTCCAGCGGCTCGCAGGTACGCATCCAGATTTCCCAGGCTCCGCCTGGAGATTCCTCCCGGGTTGCCCGAATGATGTCCTGCCAGAGAACCTGCGCTTCCTTGGACAAAAAGATCACCTCAACGATGCCGTTTCTTCCAGCGTGCAGAAAAAGAATAGCACAAGAACATCCACAAAAGTTATACACATATCCACATCCTGAGGGACGTTCTTTGTGAATGGGCAAAACCCCTTCATCCAAGCGGGAGCGGAAAATTTTCAGCGGAACGACGACAATCTGACGAACGGTGACCAAGTTCTTCCAGCAAGGCCGAAAGATTATCCACATCCGCGATGCACAACGCCGGGGGGATGGGGAAAACAATTGTGGAAGGAAAAGAATGCCCCGGATCCGCCCGGAAGCCGGAGGTTTTTCCGGAAGCGTTTTAGGCTACAATCTTGTGGAAAAGTTCCCGGGAGGAGAGAGCCGCGTGGAAAAGACCGTTACCCACATCATCAGCCACACCGACCTGGACGGGGTCACCGCAGCAGCCGTCGCCTGGGCAGCCGCCTGGCCGGAATCCGCGCCCGTGAAGATCACGCTGACGGGCTACGGGGAGGTGGACAACCTGCTGCTGGAAAGCCTGCAGGCCGGCCAGAAACCCCTGGTCCTGGACCTCTTCTGCCAGCGGCAGCAGACCGTGGACGAACTGGATACCCGGTACGTCCCGGGGGACCTTCCCTTCCTCTTCGATCACCATGAAACCACCTTCGACCGCTACGGGAACCGGCCCTGGGCCGTTGTGGACATCTCCCGCTGCGCCGCGGCCGTCTACCACGCCTGGCTTTTGGAACAGCCGCTTTCTGCCTCGGTCCGCCAACGGGTGGAGCGGATGGGAGCCATCGTGAACATGGCCAACGACCGGGACCTCTGGCTCGGGCAGGAGCCCGACAGCAGGCTCTGGCAGGCCATGGTGACCCTTTGCGGTCCCTGGGGGGTCCTGATGCGCCTGGCGGCCGACCCGGACGCCGCCCTCACGGAGTCCGAACGGGAAGTGGCGGAGCGGTTCGTCAGGGCCCAGGAGGAACGGTTCGCCCGGGCGCTCGAACGCGTCCTGCGCGTCCGGGACGAGCTGGTCTACGTTCCGCCGGACCTGCTGGAGTTCGGGGACGTCTCCGACTTTTGCGGCCTCGTCCTGGACCGGATGGAGAACCCCCCGGCCCTCGTGGCGGTTCCCGCCCGGAGGCCCGCCGGCGACTGGGCCGTGTCGATGAGGAGCCGGGACGGGCTGGCCGGCCGCATCACCGGCCTGCTGAAGGACGGCCGGAAGGTCCGGGGAGGCGGCCACGGGGACGCCGCGGCGCTGTACTTCCCGCCCCACTACACCGCCGACCAGATCCGGGAAAGCCTGCTTTCCGCCCTGAGGACCGCCCGGGAGGCCGACCGCCCCGTCGGGCTTTCTCTCGGGGACCTGCTGAAGGAAAAGCTCAACGGGAAGTAGAAAGAAAAAATAAGGGGGGAAGGCGGCGCCTTCCCCCCTCGACCTTCTACAGTTCCTTCACCGAAGAAGCGATCTTCACGCCCCGTTTCTGCAGTTCCTCGAGCAGCCGCCGGACGGCCTCGGGGTTTTTCCCCACCGCCTCGGGCGGATTGACGCCCGGCATGTTCAGCACGCCTTCGGCCAGAAGCCTTCCCACGATGACGCACGGGAATCCGGTGGTGCGGCTCATGGAAGGGAATCCCGTGGCCATGTCCTTCTCGTCGTAGAGCGTATAGGTGTACTGCAGGCGCTTCCCGTCCTTCTCGCCCGTCACCTCGACGTGGAAGAACGTGAACTCGTTTTCTTCTTCGCCCAGCTTCATCCTCGGGTAGGCCAACGCTCCGAACAGGTCGCGGGGAGCCACTTTCGTCCCCTTCACGTCCACCGGTTCCGTGCCGAACAGCCCGATCTCCCGCAGCAGCGTCATGTCACGGGCGGTCCCGGGGTAGCGCAGCGTGTATTCCGTCACGTTCGGCGAGGGGATCGTGTCCAGCAGGGTCCGGCACCCGTCGGTGAAGAATCCCTCCATCTCGGGAAGCGGGATGCCGGGGATGTCGAACTTCATGATCCGGCAGCCGGAAAGCGCCGGGACGGTGACGATCTTGCCGTCGCGCTTCATCCGGGCGGGACGGACATACTCCTCGATCAGGTCGTCGGGGGAAAAGACGAGCTTGTAGTTGAACGGGGGTTCCGGCCTGGTGGGAAGGCCGGTGACGGAGTAGGTGACGTCGTCGACGCGGTCCAGCTGCTCGCAGGCGTGGCCGATCAGGATGCTGGAGGCCCCGGGGGCCACGCCGACGTCCTCGAAGGTGGTGACGCCCGCCTTTTTCGCCTCGGCGTCCCATTCCCTGTAATCCTCCCCCATGAAGGAGATGTCGGACATGTTGACCCCGGCACGGATGACGGCCCCGAGCATCGCGTAGCCCAAAAACCCGGGAACGGCGCCGATGACGAGATCCTGTCCCCGCACGGCTTCCGTGATGGAAGCGGGCGAGGCGAAATCGACATCGGTGCGGATCGCGAGGGGTCCCTTCGCCCTTGCCTTCGTCCTGGAAAGGTTTTCCAGGCTGGCGTCGCAGACGGTGACCTCGTACGCCTCGTCGGCGGCCAGGTCCAGAGCCATGACGGACCCCACCAGGCCGCAACCCAGAACGGTGACCTTCTTCTTCAAACGTACCCCCTCCTAGTTGTATACGATTATGCATCAAAGCCCATTCTAGGGGCTCTGGGGAATTCCGTCAAGAAAGCATCTCGACCCTTGCAAAGAAAGGGAAAACAGGGTCAAGCCAAATGGGGCCGAAAAGCATGGGAATCGGAAAGGTGTATACGCCTTTGAAACGCATCCCGCTGGGGTATGATGGAAAGCAGGGACGGATTTTCCAGACGAAAGGACGGGTGAGTCGCCGTGTCGGAGGAAAAGCCTTTCTGCAAGAGGATCACTCCCGGGTTCCTGAAAAAGAACCTGGAGGAATACAAGGAATGGGTGCGGGAACCTCTTTACGTCTGCAGGAAATGCGGCCGGGTGGCGCGAAGATCCCGCGACCTGTGCAAGCCTGTGCCCCTCCAGGGTGCAGGGGAGCCCTCCGCATCGGATGAATAGGGCCATGAGGGAGTTTCGGATCGCTGTCCTCTACGCGTCCGTGGGAACGGGGCACAAGACCGCCGCCCTGGCCCTCACGAAATGGTTCCAGGCCGAGTTCCCCGGCGTGAAGACCGTCTGCCTGGACACCCTGGCTTATTCTTCTCCCCTGGTGCGGGGCATCTACACCCGGAGCTACCTCGAGATGGTGAGGCGTGCGCCCCAGCTCTGGGGCTATTTCTACGAGTCCATGGAGCACCCCGAGTCCCAGGACGGCCTGCTGAGCACCCTGAACGAGCTGGCGGAGAAGCTGAACCTGACCAAGCTGCGCCTCAGCCTCGAAAGCTTTGCCCCCAACGTTATCCTGTTCACCCACTTCTTCGGGACCAGCGCCGTCATGTCCGCCTTCCCCGGGGTCCCCGTCTATTACGTGAACACCGATTTTCTCAGCCACATCTTCCACCGGAACCGGGCCTTCTCCGGCTGGTTCGTCGCCAGCGACGAAGCCGTCCGGCAGTACGCGGCCGACGGCCTGGACCTGGGCCGGGTCGTCCTTTCGGGGATCCCGATCGATCCGCTCTACTGCACTCCCCCGAGCCGGGAGGAAGCCCGGAAAAGGCTCGGGCTGGAGAGGGACGCCCCGGCCGTCCTGGTGGTCAGCGGCGGCATCGGCGTGGGGCCCATCGAGGGTGTGGTGGAATCCCTCGTCAGGCAGGACGGCATGGATGTCTTTGCCGTCTGCGGGAGGAACGAGGAGCTCGCCGAGGCGCTCCGGACCCGTTTCGAGGACGAACCCCGGGTCCGGGTCGAAGGTTTCGTCAACGGGCTGATCGACTGGTACTGCGCCAGCGACCTGGTCATCATGAAGCCGGGAGGTCTTTGCTCGTCCGAAGCCCTGGCCCTGGGGAAGCCGATCCTTATCATGGACCCGATCCCCGGGCAGGAACAGCGCAATAGCGACATCCTCCTGGACAGCGGCGCGGCCAGGACCCTGCTGGAATACCGGGCGGCGGGGGAAAAGGCCCGGCAGATCCTGGAAAACCCTGCCGAGCTGGCGCGCCTGCGGGAAGGGGCCAGGCGGCTGGCCAAGCCCTTTGCCGGGAGAACCGTGGCCAGGACCCTGGCAGAATGGCACGGGATCGAGCCGAACGGACAGAAGGAGTGACACGCGCATGAGACAGGCTTTCCGAACCTGGGTCGACCTTTCTTCTCGAAGCGCGAAGGGGGAGACCCTCTCGGAAAAGGAAACCCGCACCTGGGGAGGCGAGCGGGGGCTTGCCCTGCCGGTCCTGGAAAAACGCCTGACCCGGGAGACGGACGCCCTTTCCCCCGAAAACCCGCTGGTGATCGCGGCGGGCCTTTTGAACGGCCTGGCGTTCTCCGGGACCTGCCGCTACGGCGTCTACGCGAAAAGCCCCCTCACCGGGGCCCTTGGAGAGTCCGAGGCCGGGGGCTCCTTCGGCCCGGCGATGCGGGCCCAGGGGGTCGACGCCATCGTCCTGGAGGCGGCTTCGGAAAAACCGGTCTACCTCTGGGTGGAAAACGGAAGCGTCACGGTGCACGACGCCTCGGACCTCTGGGGAAAGTCCAACCGGGAAACCTTCGAGATCCTCGCCGCCCGGCACGGGCGGATCAGCGCCCTGCTGGCAGGCCCGGCAGGAGAACGCTGCGTCCGCTATGCCTGCGTCATCAACGACCTGCGGCACGCGAACGGCCGGACGGGAATGGGAGCCGTTTTCGGCTCCAAGCGGGTCAAGGCGGTGGCCGCCCCTGCCCCGAAGGCGATTCCCCCGGTCGTCCCGGAACGCCTGAAGGAGGCCCAGTCCCTTTTTGCCGGCTGGAAGGAAAACCCCCTGGCCTGGACCCTGAGGGAAACTGGGACCGTTGCGGCTCTCGGGGGCCTGAACGCCCTGGGAATCCTGCCCACGCGCAACTTCCGGGAAGGCACTTTCGAGGGAGCCGGTTCGCTGAACGGAGCCGCGTACAACCGGGAACTGCTGGCCGGAACCCACGGATGTTTCGCCTGCGCCATCCGCTGCAAGCGGGTTCCCAAACCGGGCGCGAGAAACATCGACCCGGCCTACGGCGGTCCGGAGTACGAGACCGTGGGGGCTTTCGGCCCCGCCTGCGGGTGCTCGGACCTGTCCGCCACCGCCAGGGCCCACGAACGCTGCAACGCCCTTGGCCTGGACACGATCTCCACCGGCATGACGATCGCCTGGCTGATGGAAGCCGTGGAACGGCGCCTCGTCTCTCCCGAAAAGGCTGGCGTCCGGGGCTTCGGGGACACGGAAGGGATGCTCGCCCTCATCGAGGCCATCGCAAGTCGCCAGGGGATCGGCGACGTCCTGGCCGAAGGATCGAAGCGGGCCTCTTCGATCCTCGGGTTCGGGGAGGACTTCCTGGTGGAGGTGAAGGGGCAGGAACTGCCGATGCACGACCCCCGCGGGAAAGTGGGGGTCGCCCTCGGGTACGCCCTTGCCCCCGGCGGTGCCGACCACATGCAGATGGCCCACGACACCCTGCTTGCCGACCCGGAGGCCTTCGGGACGAAATCCGTCGCCCCGCTGGGAATCCTCGGCCCCATGGACCCCCTGTCGCTGGGCCGCGAGAAAATCTCCGCCCTGATGACCCTTTGGACCTTCTGGACCTTCCAGAACCACCTGGGAGGATGCCACTTCGTCTTCGCGCCCCGAAGCGCCTTCCCAATGGAAGGCATCCCCCTTCTCGTGGAAGCCGCGACGGGTTGGAAGACGAGCCTCTGGGAACTGATGCGGATGGGGCAGCGGAGCCTCGCCGCGGCCCGGATCCTGAACCGGAAACTGGGCTTCGGCCCTTCGGACGACGCCCTGCCGAAGCGGCTTTTCGAGCCGGTCGCGGGCGGGCCCTACGAGGGCCGCCGGACCCTCGACCCGGAAACGTTCGGGGACGCCGTTCGGTTGGCCTGGGAGATGCTCGGCTGGGACGAGGAGGGAAACCCGCGCCCGGGAACGAAGGCTGCCCTCGGACTGTAAGGGACAATAAAAAAGGGATTCGAGCCGGTTACCGCTCGAATCCCTTTTAACCACCCGTTGCCGCAACTTCGCGGCCAGTCGGTTTGTGAAACCCCTCCGGGGCTTTCATCGGGGACGAGATCCTCGCCCCACACAGGCTTTCGATATTCAGTTGTGAAACCTTGTCCGCAACTTCGTCTCTTATTTTTCGCCCATCCCCTTTGAGGAAAGCCGGACTACCCGGGTGTTTCATTTTTCTCCTTCAAGTTACCAGCTCCTTGGTGCTGCCTTTGGTGCCTTGCCCTGCACGTGTTTCTTGCTGCCGTTTCCTTGCGTTTCTTCCATCCGAACTGCCTGGTACTTCTGTTGCAGGGGTCTGTTGCGGGTGTTGCACCGGGTAGTCCGACTTCTCAGGCTTTCCGGGCTCTTCCGGCTTGTCCGCCCCGCTCCGCGGCTTCCCGGAAATCCCTCTCCGGTACGTCCAGATTCACGGGGTGTCTTGCCTTTTGCCCTTCCTGCCTGACGACTTTATCCTACTCGAAGGCCCGCAAACTGGCAAAGCGACAGAGTTCCCCACAGGGAGCAGGAAACCGCCCTAGCGGGAAATAGCGCGGAATTGTCGACATGACGCGCAATTTTTATTCGCTTTTGCGGCGATTTAGCATAACAATATTGAGATTTAAGACCCAAAAACGGGCGCATTTAATAGGACCTAAAGACTAGCCCCGCGGGTGGTAGAATGGGCTTCAAATCGCCTTGCAAGGCTGGACGGGAGGCAAAAAAGGCATGGAACGGTTCGATTTCGAAACGGTGGTCGAGCGGCGCGGGACCTCCTGCGTCAAGTGGGACCAGACAGGGGAACGGTTCGGCGTGAAGGACCTCTTTCCCCTGTGGGTCGCGGACATGGACTTCAAGGCCCCGGAAGCGGTGATCCAGGCCCTCCGTGAGCGCGTGGAACACGGCATCTACGGCTACACCTTCCACCCGGAAAGCTGCTGGGAGGCAGTGACGGGCTGGATCGAAAGCCGGCACGGCTGGAAGATCCCCTCCTTCGACTGGTATGCCCCCACCCCTGGAGTCGTGCCGGCCCTGGCAACGGCGCTTTTGGCCTTCACGCAGCCCGGGGACCGCGTGATCATGCAGACGCCCGTCTACCATCCCTTCTGGTGGGTGATCGAGTCGAACGGGAGACGGGTCTCGGCCAACTCCCTGCGGTTCGACGGCGAGCGCTTTACCCTGGATTTGGAAGACCTCGAACGCCGGGCTTCCGACCCGCGGGCGAAGGTGCTGTTCTTCTGCTCGCCCCACAACCCTTCCGGGCGCGTGTGGACGCGCGAGGAACTTTCCGCCGTGGCCGACATCTGCCTGCGGCACAATCTCCTAATCGTTTCCGACGAAATCCATTCGGACATCGTCTATGCTCAAAACCGCCACATTCCCCTGGCGGCCCTGGCTCCCGAGATCGCCCGCCAGACCGTCACCTGCATGGCTCCCAGCAAGACCTTCAACATCGCCGGCCTGGCCAGTTCCTATGCCATCCTCCCCGACCCGGAAAAACGGGCGGTTTTCAAGGCCTTCCTGCACGACAACCTGGACCTGTCGGTGAACCTGTTCGGCATCGTCGCCATGGAAGCCGCCTACCGGCACGGCGCCCCCTGGCTCGAAGCTCTCCTGGAGGTCCTCGCGGGAAACCTGGAATTCGCGGACCGGTTCATGCGGGAGAACATCCCGGGCATGAAGCTGGTGAAGCCCGAGGGGACCTACGTTCCCTTCGTGGACTGCCGCGGCATGGGCATGGACCCGCAAGCCCTTGCGGATTTCCTCGTGCTCAGGGCCGGGGTCGCCATGAACGCGGGAACCATGTTCGGCCCGGAGGGGGCAGGCTTTGTCCGGCTGAACGTCGCCACGCCCAGGGCCCTCCTCCAGGAGGGGCTGGGGCGGATCGCAAAAGCCCTGGAAGCCTGACGGCACGAAAAAAACCGGGGCCGGTCCGATCGGACCGGCCCCGGTTTTTTTCTCTCTCCGCGCCCGCCTACCGGTCCTTGATGTCTTTCTCCAGCTTCTCCAGTTCGACCCGTGTCTTCTCGATGTCCGCGACGACCTCCCGCAGCCACTTTTCCCGGGTGGCCGGGTCGATCTTCGCGACGCTCTCGGGAGACTCAAGGGCCGCCTTCTTCTTCTCCTGGATCTTCAGCCAATCCCGGAGTTTCTTCAGGTTCTCGAGATCGCCCTTGAACGCCTCGGTTTCCTCGTCATGGCGGACGAATGCCTGGCTCATTGCTGACTCCTCCTTCAACGGATCCCGTACGATAGAGATGGACGCGCCCTCATTCTAGCCTTTCTTTCACGAAAATGCCACGTTTGAAAGCCCCTTCGTCCGGTTCCGATTGTGCTACCATAAAGACATGCGCCACGACGCGACCGCCCAGGGAAACCTAAAAGAAGTCGTTCCCACCGCGCCGGCTGCGAAACCCGCCGAGCGGCAGCCCGATGTCCCCGTCCGACCGCCGCTGACCCTTTTGGAAGCCTACCTGAACCTTTCCGAAGAACTCTTCTGCGAAGCCGGGTACGACGGCTTCATCCGGTGGCTCAATCCTGCCTGGGAGCGGCACTTGGGCTTTCGGGCCGAAGACCTGATGGACCGCCCGTTCGTGGAATTTCTCCACCCTGCCGACGTCCGCACCTCTCGCCCCTTCTTCCGCGAAATCCGGCGCATGCGCACCGGCCTGTTGACCCTGGAGGCGCGCTTCCGCTGTGCCGACGGGACCTACAAGTGGTTTTCGTGGACCCTGAGGCAGGGCCGCAGCCCCCGCCTCTTCTTTGCCCTCGGGCGGGAGATGACCGAGCAGAAGTTCCTGGAGGAGACCCTGGAGCAGGCCCAGGCCCGCATGCGCTTCATGCAGGACATCGCCGAAAGCTCCATCCACCCGTTCGCCGCCGGTGACGCGAAGGGCCGGATCCTGAGCAGCAACCGGGCTTTCCAGGAACTGCTGGGCTACACGGAAGAGGAGCTGGCGGGCCTCACCTGGAAGGACCTGACTCCACCGCGCCACCACCGGCTGGATTCCCGCCGTCACGAAGCCGCCAGGAGGACCGGCAAGGTCCAGGGCTACGAGAAAGAGCTCATCCGCAAGGACGGATCCCTCGTCCCGGTTTCCATGTACATCCATGCCGTCGCCGGAGACCGGGACGGAATCCCCATCCATTTCGCCTTCATCCGCGACATCTCCGACCGCAAGCAGGCCGAAGAGCGCCTCCGCGTCGAGAAAGCCTACTGGGAACGCCTCTTCCAGAGCGCCCCGGACGCCATCGCCATCGAGAACTACGCGGACCTGAAGGTCGTGAACGTGAACGACCGGTTCTGCGAGCTGTTCGGCTACAAGCGCGAGGAAACCCTCGGAAAGAAGCTGAACGACCTCGTCGTTCCGGACTTCCTGAAAAACGAGGGGGAAACGCTCGACTGGCGGGCGCCGGAAGACTGGGAAGCGGGTCCGGTCGAAACCGTCCGCTGCCGCAAGGACGGGACCCTCCTGGACGTGGCCATCCAGACCGCCCTCATCCGGGACGGGGAAAACTCCCTGGGATTCTATACCCTCTACCGGGACACCCGGCAGGTGAAACGAGCCGAGAAAAACCTGGAAGAAAGCCGGGAACAGCTCCGCCGCAGCCTCGAGCGCATGGAGAGGGCCTGGGAACAGACCATCGTCGCCCTGTCCAACACCGTGGAACGCAAGGACCCCTACACCGCCGGGCACCAGCGCCGGGTCTCGGAGCTGGCCTGCGCCATCGCCACCCGCATGGGCCTGCCCGAGGACCGCGTTCGGGGAATCCGGATGGCCGCTCTCGTTCACGACATCGGCAAGATCAACATTCCCACCGACATCCTGAGCAAGCCCGGCCTGCTGGGGGACATGGAACGGAGCCTCGTGCGGACCCACAGCGAATCGGGATACCAGATCCTGAAAGGGATCGAGCTGCCCTGGCCCCTGGCCGACATCGTTTACCAGCACCACGAGCGCCTGGACGGCTCCGGCTACCCCCAGGGGCTGAAGAACGGCGAAATCCTCCTGGACGCCCAGATCCTGGCGGTGGCCGACATCGTGGAGGCCATCTCCTGGGACCGCCCCTACCGACCCGCCCTGGGGGTGGACAGGGCCCTGACGGAGATCCAGCGTCTATCGGGAACGGCCCTCAACCAGGAAGTGGTGGACACCTGCCGCGCCCTGATTTCCGAGGGAACGTTCTCCTTCGAGGAAGCCGCCGAAGCGCCGCTGGCCCCTACCCACCCCACGCCTCCCCAGGCCTACCTGTTCCAGCCGAAGGACTTCGCCGAGCGGGTCTGACCGCAGTCCGCCGAAACCGGGAGCGCTTCAGTACCCCGAACGCCTCCCGGACAGTTCCGTCACCTGGATTCTCACCACCGAAACCGCCCGCATGGCCCCTTCGGGAAACTCCAGGCTCCTCCCCGCGAAAGCCTTCACCACGACGTCGAGCCCGGCTTTCTTTTCCGCCGGGTCCTCCAGGATCTCTGCCACGCCCCGGCCGATGACGCTGCGGTACTTCACCGACCACTCGCAGGGGTCCGGGTCCGTGACCACCTGGACGTCCTCCTCCACCTCGAAGCAAACGCGCGGGTTTTTGCGGATCAGGTCCAGCTTGGTTCCCCCCGCGAACCCGTGGAAGTAGAGGCATCCGTCCTGGTACCCGTAGCAGAGCGGCACGACGTACGGGTACTCCTCGTCGAACAGGGCCAGCCGGCAGATGTTGTTCCGCTCGAGGATCGCTTCGATTTCACCCCTGTCCGTGATCTCCTTGTCCTTCCGGCGCATCTCCCTCACGGTGAACCCCTCCCCTTGAAATGAACCCTTCCGGCCTTCCGCTTCATTATGACCCCTCAGCCGGTTCCTGCCCACCCCGCGAAAAATGAACGATTTTCTTCGCTTTTGCCATTTGTAGAAAACGGGTCCCGATTCCACTCTTACCTGTTGAAAACCCAGGAAAGGAGGTGAACCCCATGGCAGCCTACACTCCCGAAGCTTCCCGCCTGGCCCTGAAGATCCAGACGGGAACCAACGAACAGGGGAAACCCGTCTACCGGACCCTCAACTTCTCCGGCCTCGATGCCGCCGCCCTCGCCGACGACGTCGCCGCCGTGGCCTCGGCTCTCGGAGCCCTGCTCGCGTACCCCGTCGCGGCCGTCAACAAGATCGACAGCGACCTGGTGGCCTAAGCCCATCGAGGCCCGATTCTTTGAGCGAGAGGAGGTGAAACCATGAAAACCCTTCGGATGACCTTCGGAACTCCCGTGGCGAACGAAACCCTGCTGTTGTCCCTGCCCTATCCCAAGGAAGGGCTCACGCAGGCCGAGATCGAAACCGCCATGCAGGCCGTCATCGATCACGGCATCTTCGTCGCCGGCCCAAACAGCCGACTGGGCGCGGACATCGTGGACCGCACGGTGACCGTCGTCTTCGGCGACTAGCGCCCGTTTCCGACCCTAGCGACTTCCGCCCCGTCCCGGCATCGTCAGGATGGACGGTCAAGCCCGAAGGCGGGGAGCTTCGGCTCCCCGCCCCAATGCTGCCCCCGAGGAGGTGATCCCGTGGAAGAGCTGGTGAAAGCGGCCCTGCAGAGCGGATTTTCCATCGCCGTGGCCAGTTACCTGCTGGTGAGGATGGAAAGCAAGCTCGAGGCCCTGACCCTGGCCATCCGGGACCTGCAGGCCGCACTCAACCGTTCCGGGGCCGCCTCTTCCTAGGGAGAGGCCTCCCCGGACGGGAGGAGGGAAAGTGGTAAAGATGTTCACCGAAGAACGAAAGGCCCAAATCGTCAACGACTTCAAGCCCCTCATTCGAGCCGTCGCGCGCCAGTACAGGGGTCGCGGCGCCGAGTTCGAGGACCTTTGCCAGGAAGGCACCCTGGCCGTGCTCAGGCTCCTGGACAAGTGCACCCGCGAGGACCACGTGGCCCTTTTCCTGCGGATGGCCGTGAAAAGAGCCGTCCGCGATGCCGCCCGGCGCCTGCGCTGGAGGGAGATCCCCGCGGACATGGCCGCGCACGAGGAACAGGCGGCTCCCGAAGAGCTGTCGGCGATCTTCGACGACCCGATGGAGATCGAACTGCTGCTCCGGAAGATCGACAACGCCCGGGACCGCCTGATCGTGATGCGCCTCGCCGAAGGCGCCACCCAGGGCGAGATCGCCCGGGAGCTGTGCCTCACCCAGCAGGCCGTCAGCGCCCGCCTGGGCCCCATCCGCCGAACACTCGCCCCGCTCGTTCACGAGGGGGAGAAGGGATAGAGGAGACAGGAAAGCCGAGAACACAGGCGAGACAATGCCCAACCGGGATCCCGTTGCGGGATCCCGGTTTTTTGTGCGAGAGGTTAAACTGAAGAACGGGGGGTGATGCGGAAATGGAGCTGTTCACGATCGGGTTTGCCGGAAAGAGCGCGGAGAGATTCTTCTCGTCCCTGGTCAAGCACGGGGTGAAAAAGGTCATCGACATCCGCCTGAACAACGTCTCCCAGCTCGCGGGCTTCACCAGGAAGAACGACCTGGAGTACTTCCTGAAAGTGATCGCCAATATCGACTATGAATATCTGCCCCAACTAGCTGCCACCAAGGAACTGATGGACGGCTACCGGGGCGGCAAAATCTCCTGGGAAGAATACGAAACCGCCTACCTGAAGCTGCTGGAGGAGCGACAGGTGTTGAAAACCCTCAAGCCCGGGGACTTCGACAGGGCCTGCCTGCTTTGCAGCGAGGACAAACCGGACCGCTGCCACCGGAGGCTTGCGGCGGAGTGGTTGAAGGGGAAATGGGAAGGGGTAAATGTTACGCACATCCTGTAGTGCGGAACGAAAATTTCTCGACCAGACGCATTCTTCCTTCAGGCTCCTGAAAAATCTTTCGATCGTGCCGTTCTGTTCCGGCGTATAGGGCGTCACGAATTCCTTGGGCAATCCGTAATCCCGGCACATTTCCAGGAATCTCCGGCTTTGGAACACAAGGCCGTTGCCGGTGCCACCGGTTTGACCTGTTCGCTCCTCAAGGTTCCGAAACGGTTCAGGCAGGCTTCTTCCAAGGTTCTCTAAGCTCCTCTCGCGATCGCCTCATTCGCTGGACGTCTTCCCGCCGAAAGGGATCCTTTGGCTTCATCGCCTTCTGCATGATGCCGATCTCCAGAGCCATGCGCCCCACCTTCCGCTCCAGGCGCCTGATCCGTTCGTCCTACTGCTCCTCTTCGTCCCTGGAGCGGTTCCTCAGGGCGTTCTCCGCCCCGGACAGGAACCTTTCCTTTATTCCTACGACGTCACCCCTTGGGAAGACCTTGACGACTCAACCCTCCAAGAAGCCGTCGAGTGGGCATTGGAAGAGCCCTCTTCTTAAGAAGAGGGCTCTTTTTCACAAAGGCACCTCAAGCCGTTTCTTTCCCTGAAAATCGTCTCCGTAGTCTTTCCTTCACGAGCCTGACTGTGATTTCGTTCTTTTTGTAATCCTTAAGCAGCGCCTCGGCTTCGCGACAGGCGGAGTCGAGGCCTGCCTTGCAGAGAATGGCAGGAACCTGGATTGTCGCTTTTTGTCCTAGCGAAGGGATGTCCAACTCGAAAAAGACTTCCGACATTCGTTTCAGAGGTTCCGTCCCCATGTTGATGACAGGAATTACGCTCTTTTCCACCAGGCGCTGGTCGATACGCGGCACGACTCCCGCAAAGAGGTCATCGTCGGCTACCTCGACCATGGCCAGGCTTTCCAGGTAGGAATAGGCAACAAACCATTCCAGCCATCTCTGCGTTTTTGCGGTTGTCTCGTTGATCTTCATGATCCGATTATGGATTGGCCTTTCGTACGCAGCGACTTTGCCCTCGATTTCTTTGAGGCGGGCCTTGGTTTCCACTTCGAAGGTCCGTCGCTTTTCTTCGTCGGGTTTCTCATCGGCAAGCCTCAGCCCCTGCAGATCTGCACAACCTGTAACGAGCCGTTCTCCCTCTTCTGTTTTGACTACTAGGACTTCCACTGGCCGGTAGTCCTCCAAGACCAGGGTGTCAACAGAAACCGGGGGTTTGGTCGCCTCGAGGACCGCTTCCACGACTCTTTCAAAGACTGGTTCGAGGTAGGTCGCCAGGTGAAGGATGCAATCCAGCCCCGGGACGCCCTTTTCGAAGATCTCCCGATCGCCGGTGAGGCAACATCCCTTTGGAATACCGGGAATCCCGGCGAGCCGCAAAACTTTCCCGTCTGTTTCCGGTACGATTTCGCATCCCAGCTCACGCAGATATTGGCAGTTCGCCAATAGAGACCAGATGCTTTCAAGGGTCACCGGTAACACATCGGTCCTTCTTTGGTTGGAAAGTCTTTGGTAGAAGTCGTAAAGCTCCTCGGGCGGCACTTCCATGGCCTCGATCTGCCGTTTTTGCCTTTCCATCCGTTCTTTCGCCAATTCCTCAAGTTTGTTTTGCGAAATCTTTCCCGCAGCGTAAGCATCGAAGTCTTCCTCGATGAGGGGAAGGAGGGAGAACGGAATCGAGCCCGTCATCTCTTGCGCCACCCGGAGACGGTTCAACAGCCTTCCGTAGATGACCTCTTCCACGGAATCCAGCATGCAGAGGTTGAGAACAAAAATCTCTTCGTGTTTCTGTCCGATGCGGTCGATACGGCCCACCCGCTGCTCCACCTTCATGGGGTTCCAGGGCAGGTCATAGTTGATCAGAAGATCGGCGGTCTGCAGGTTCAACCCTTCAGCAGCGGCGTCTGTGCAAAGCAGAACGTCGATTTCGCCCCTAAGGAATCGTTTTTTCACGTCTTCGCGGTCTGTAGGGGCGATTTTTCCTCGGCTTTCATCGTAATAAGCGCAATCTTTTCCGCTGTAGACCCCGAGCCGCATTTCGGGGGCCTGACGTTGCAAGGTGCGCCGAAGATCGTTGAGGGTGTCGATATAACGGGTGAAAAGAACAGTCTGCCTAATTCGGTTGCCGTTGCGCCGGCCATCGAGCTGTTTTAAAAGCTCTTTGGTCTTTGACGGAATGCCCTTCAACGTTTCCAGGCGCGCCAAGAGTCCCGAAATGGCTCCACGTTCCCATTGCAGGTCTTCCGGGCTCCGGTTTTCCAGAACCTTGTCGAGCGGGTTGTCTTCCGTGTCCTGGTCCAGCTCCTCCGGATTGAAATCGTCGGTTTCTTCCGGGGCGGCCCCCAAGGACAGAAGGGTTCGTGCGACTTTCTGTTTCCGTCTCTTGAGGGATTCTTGGAGGGCATAGAACGACGAGCTGCACCGTTGGCGCAAGAAGCTCAAGTAGAACCCCAGGCTGGCCCTTCGTTCTCCTTCCGTGCTGGACTCCTCGATCTTCCGGGCCAATTCCTGACAATATTCCTGGAGGTCGTCGTAAACCCCTTGTTCATCGGGGGTGAAAACGATCCTTGGGATGGGCAAAATCTTCCGGGTGGCCAGGTTTTCCCGCAGCTGGCCTTTTGCCTTGTAGAGCTCGAGGAGTTTTCTTGTATGCCGGAGCATGACCCTCGATAGCGGAGCCGCAGCGAAGAGCAGCCTCCGGATAAAGGCATAATCCGCCTTGCGAGGGGTTCGGTTCTCTTGCAGCCAGTCTTCCAGGATGGTTTTGACGCGCCCCTGGATGATGCCGTTCCGAAGGTAGTTCCAAAGCCAGGGATCTTCCTCCTGGATCCTCTCGATCGCCCGTTTGAGTAGTTCCCATTCGGGAGTCTTGAGCGGTTCGTTGCGACTCAGCTTTCCCAGCGTTTCGTAGTAGGCCCGGACCAGCGAAGGCGATTCCCCAAAGGCTCCCACCCGTTCGCAAAGCCGGAAAAGATCGTAGGCCTCAATCCAGTCCATCTGTACCGGCGTAGCCGTCGCCATCCAAAGAGCTTCGGCCTTTTGCCCCAGATGTTCCTGGATGGTGCGATAGAGCCTGCCATAGGAGGGGTCCGATCGGCAACTATCTTCCGTGTTCGGGTTACTTCGACGGGCGTAATGGGCTTCGTCCACGAGTACCACATCGTAAGGTTCCGCCTTCCAAAGCTCAGGCAGGCGCTCCTCCCTTACAAGAAGCCCGGTGGAAAGGATGCAGAGGTCCGGTTCGAAGAGGTTTTCCGAGGGTTCCCATTTCTGATCGGGAAAGAGAATCTCGTGCTCCTTGACCGGGCTGGCGACTCCCCGCCGGAACGGAAGGTAGAACTTCGTGGCCATTTCCCGGTGCCACTGCTGCGCCAAGCCGGCAGGAGGCGCCACGAGAACCCTTTTCACCACACCCGAAAGGATGAGGGAACGCAGGGCAAGCCCCGCCTCGATGGTCTTTCCCAGGCCCACTTCGTCGCAGAGCATGAAGCTCGAGGGCCAGTTTTCGATGAGGCGCCGCGCCACAACTTCCTGGTGCGGCCAAGGGGAAACCGGGGCTGTTTCCATGCCGACCCAGAGCCCTCCCGGCATCTTTGGGGCCATCTGGATCACCTTGAACGCCAGCCACTCCTCGGGGGTGGGTTTTGGGGGAATCTTCCGGGGGGTGCCATCCACCTCACGGGGGATCCGGACCCGCTCGCCGATTCGGACCAGCTTGCGGTGAACCGCTTCGGGAAGGGTCAGGACCCGGAAATGAGGATGCCGATTTTCCCACAAGGCGTCAAAATCCTTCTGATGGTCCCTTATCCGGTCGGCAGAGGGTCCCTCCCACCAGTCACAGTCAATGATCAGGTTCTCGGCGTTCTGGACGAGGGACGTTTTCGATTCGTTCAGGGAGCCGGAAGCAAGAATTCGATGCCCAGCCTTATCCGTGAAAAGAGCCCATTTCTCATGGACGTAGCCGTCCTCCTGAGATTCGAAGGGAAGGGGTTCACCGGTTTTCCCGTGCAGTCGAAAGGCGACACGGAGTTCGAGGAATCCCTGGCTCACCATCCACGCCAGAAGCTCGATTCCCCGTGTTACGTCCTCTGGCCAGGTTCCCTCCAGTTCCGAATCCAGGTGCTTTTCCAGGCGGGCTTCTTCACCCGAAAGCACGGCTGCCACATCCTGGGGATCCATGTCTGCGCCCACGATGAGCCGCATGCGGCCACCGTGAGCCGTGAAAGCGGAATACCCCTGAGAGGCCGCGGCCAAAGAGGAGGAAGTGAAGTAGCCTGCAACCCGGTCGTAAGCCTTGGAACGCTCCAGGACCGGGATGTAGAACTCGTGGAGAATGTCCACGAGACTCCCGTCCTCCCGAAGCGTCGAGGTCTTGTAGGCGTAGGCCCAGGACCGGTCACGAAAGTGCGGGCCAACCTCACCTCGCAAAGCCATTCTCAGGCCTCCGAAAGACCCAGCCCGAACAGGATGGCCCGGGCCTCTTTCTTCAGAGCCTCCTCAGCCACTTCTTCCGCCCAGACATTGAGAAGGCTTTTCACGATGGGAGCCTTTTCACCGGCCTTGTTCTGGATATAGCCGCGGGCAGAGATTTCCATCCCTTCCCGGTAGGCCATGATCGTTCCCTGCAGGAGATCCCATTCCGTCTGGGGGGTCGCCAGACGACGAGGATCCCGTTCTTCGGGGAGAGCCAGGCGGAGCTTGCTTCCTTTGCGGACAAGCGGAGCGGCAAAACCGGATTCGTGGGCGTTCAGCCCCGCCGCCCGCCGGCCGCTTTCCTGGGTGTTGATGCCGATAAAGCGGCCGTTGGCGGCATACCCACCGGTCTTGGTCTCCAGGGCGATATTCAGGGATTTCGACAGGTTCAGAGCATCGTCATAGCCGAAATCACCCAAGCCGAAGATGCCGAAAAGGAGCATCGCCATGGCGGCTTCGGGAGAAAGGTCCGAAAGGGCCAGCTGTCCTTGGGCAATCTCCCGGAATTGGGCTTCCGCGACGACACGGGAGGCCTCGAGCATTGCCCGCTTCGGGCCGACGGGCTCGTCTCCGTCAAGAACGGGCCAGTTTTCCGACAAGACCTGCAGGGCGCGGCCATAGCTAGCCACCATCCGGTCCACCGGGTTCAATTTCAGGGGGGCGAGTTCCTCGAGCCCTTTCTCGACATGGGTTTGGACCTTCTGTTGAACACCGGAGCTCCCAAAGCCCTTCCATGAGCTGGGGGGCTGGTTTTCTCCCCGTATTGCCTTCCTGCAGGAAATGAAGATGGAACTTATGGCGGAAGCGGTGTCCTTTGTATGAATTCCCTGTTCAGTTTCCGACTCGACCGGCATCGATGAAGTGATGACCCACCCTTTCTCAATGAGAGCCCGTGTCAACGTTTCCCAGGCTTCCTGGCTCTTGTGGGTAAACATCATCGTCATGAGTCCATCGTCCTTCAGGATCCGCCGTGCCTCCAGGAAGATTTCGCCCATCATGCGCTCGTAGGCTGCCTTGGCCCCCTTCTCTCCTCCGTCACGATCCGGGTTAGCCACGGCTTCGTCTTCCTTGTTGGTGAGGCGGCGATGGAAGAGTTCCGGATAAAGGTCCTTGAGCGTCCGCTTCTGCCAGACGTAGAAATAGTCGGAAAGCTCGGCATACTGGACGTTGTTGTAATAGGGGGGGTCGAAGCAGACGACATCCACCGATCTGTCAGGAACCTGCGGCATGGCGGCAGCAGTGCCGTTGATGAGAGTCAGGGGGGGCTTGCCGCCGGTTTTCTCTTTCACTGGTTCCAGAAGTTCCGCGATCCCCTTATAGGCATCCATGATTTGTGAGAGTCCCCAGGCGGCTCCAGAATTCGGGCCAGTGAAGACCATTTCTCCATAGGTCCATTTAAGAGAGTAATCATGTCGCCCAAAAGTGTTGATCATGACGCCTCTGCTATAATGCCACCTTGTTTGCCGGCTGTTGTAATCCAACCCCTTGTCAATGGCAAACTGGAGGTAGGTGACCACGGCCTTGCCCTTTTCATGGCCCAATTCCTTCAGAATTTGAGGCTTCAGGTGGTTCAACCCCTCGATGAGGAAAAGGTGCCCCAAAAGCTGGCGCGGGGTGAACAGGTCGCACCAGCGGGTCATGCCATAGATGACCGGCCGCATATCATTGCCTTGAGGGAAGCTCTCCGTGGGGATCAGGCCGGCGTCTTCCCAGCGGTTCCAGTTCTCCTTCAGCATCCGCTCCGCCTCGTCCAAAGCGGCGAAGTCGCGCTCGTTTGGCGGCCGGAAGAAACGGACCTTTTCCGTCTTGATTTCCCCCGCTTTTTCCCCGGTCTTGTACCGCTGAATCTGACCGTTCTTGTCGAGTTTCGGCTGGTATCGCACAGCCGCCACGGCATAGAGGCGATCCCTCCATTTCCCGTGCTCGGATTCACCTCGGGCCTGCCGCTTGATCTCTTCCTCGTCGATCCCCTGTCCGCAATGGACGCAAAGCCCCTTGCCGCCGCTCACCGTCGCATAGTTGGGATCCTCCCCGTTGGGGCCTTTACCTTTCGTGACGCGGTAGGTCTTGAACCGAACCGTGCCGTTCTTTTTCTTTCCATCTGGTAGAACGGCAACTCCCCAGGGCTCTCCGTCTGCCTTGGAGAGCCAGCAGGTGTTGAGAAGCGGGGCCTCGCCGCCGCAATGGGGACAGGTCACCTGACGAGAGTAGAGAAGCCCCGTTTGGTCATATTCTGGCCCACTGAAATCCTTGATGACGGAAGGATCCTTTTTACAATGTGCGTGGAGTACTTGTATCTCTTCAGGAGGGAGGGAAGAGAACGGGGTCACGGGGTCCATCTTTCGTGCGACCGATTCGATCAACCGGTTCCCCCACCGTTCGATGTCCTTTAGGAGATCCTTGCCATAAGTTGCTGGGTAATTTAAGGTCGCCTCGAGGATGACCGAGGCTACAGGGTTCAGTTCGTTGGCCAAGGTCCTGCAACCCAGACGGAGGGCTTCAAACGGGATAGATCCACCTCCCGCCGTGATGTCCATCACGGAAACATCCTGGTAAGAAGTCTTCGGAGGGGTTGTGAATGCGCGCTCGTATCCGTAGAGGTCTTCTGGGTCCCACCGGATTTCCTGATGAAGGGCCTTCGTCACAGGTGAGGATTTCGCGAAGGCAATCCGGTCCTTGATATGGGCCGGGTCCGCGGCGATAGTGCTGACATCCAGAATGGCTTTATGAGTGGGCCGCTTGAGAGGTTGGGTTTCCTTTTCCCACCGCAGGAGGACCGGGTCCTTGGCCAGGTCGGGATCGCTCTTCTTCAGAGTTTCTATGGTTTTACGGCATTCCGTCCGTCGTTCGTTCTCTTTTCCGAACGCGGCAGCCGCCGCGGTATCGAAGATCAGCGTTTCGGCTTCACCATCATTAACTCGGATGAGATCCTTGTTCTTTCCGACAAGGACCCACTCTCCGCCCTCCATATGGAGAACTTTCTTTTCGATCCCCAATTCCTTCAAAAACCAGTCGGGGTTGGTTCCCGCCGGGAGGATGGAGCCCAGAACCGCGGCACGGCTGGGTGTCAAGGGGCGACGGGCCCACCAGACATGAAGGTAGTAGAGAGGGGGCAGGGCCGAGCTGGAGCCTCGTTCCCTCTGCGTTTCGGCCCCCACCTGATGGCAGGGAAATCCCGCTTCGATAAGCCTTCGGCCGTTTTCTTTCTCCGTCATGGCTTTCTTGTCATCTCCTTCAATTCCGGCGCAGTTTCTCGAGCATCGTCTGAATGGCTGGGTCATGGGGCTGGCCGGCCAGCATGATCCGGAGGCCGGCCTGGGCCCAGCGGTTGGCTTCGATACTGAAATCCGAGATCCGGGAATACCAGTAGGCGGCTTCCTCCCGGGAGAACTTCTCCACACGGCGGGCCATTAGTTCCACCCGGTCCAGCTCCTTCAGACGCTCCTGGAGCTTGAACATGAGAGCGAACTTGAAACCCGCCTCTTCGTCCAGGGGGAGGTTTCCCCGGTAAGCGACGGGAAGTCCTTCGATGTAGCGCTGGGCCTCCAGGGGGATGCCCTGCTCGTTGCGGATCCCCGAGAGGATCTTTCGGACGAGGGGCAAAAGGCGGACCAGGGCATCGCCGAACAGGGCCCCGCGATCCAGGATGGTCGTTTTATCCTTGCCCGAAGGGGTTTTTTCGCCAGGAATGCGGATATGCTCCTTCACGATGAGGACTGGGCTGGGTTTGTCCGAATGGTCCGTCACGCGCAGGGTCCACCCGGCAACTTTTAGCGCGGGCTTCAGGTAGGTGTCAAAATGCTGGTCTAAATCCAAGCCGGAGGAGCGGACGATCTTTTCCATGGGGTCATTCCTTTCCTTTCAACAACCGCTGGATCTCCTGGACCAGCGGGCAGGCTTCGTCGGGGTTCTTGATCTCCAAAATGAGTTCGCTCTCCGAAGAAGGCGTCAGTTTATCACCCAGGATCTCGAAAAACTCTCCCAACTGCTTCATCCCTTCCGGACTCACATCCCGCAGCGTAAGGGAAAAACGCCCTCCCGTCGGGAGGTCGAATTCGGTCACATCGAACCGATGGAAGCAGCTCTTCGCCCCCCGGGTATAAAGACTACCCAGTTTTCTCAATAAACCGGACGAGAAGACCGTTACCCCTTCGGAACCGGAAACCTTCAGGACATTGGGCTTTTCTGCGAGCCAGCCCCTCCGGACCGCTTCACCCCGGGTGATAACGACCAATTCCGGTGTTGGCGTCATCCGGATGGCCTCGATGCCGGAGACCAGTTTCGCCGGTTTCTCGGCTTGTTCGGGGTCTCCCTCGTAGGCGAGAAGCTGCTCTTTCCGGGCGAAGTCCACCAGGGTCTCGTTGATGATCTCCTCCGCGGCGTCGTCGCGGAGGCCCTTGACGTGCTCGTGGACCTGGGCCACCCTTAGGCCCTTCTTCTCCTCCGTGGCCGACTCCACCAGGCGGCGGATCTCCTCTTTCGTAGGGCCCGACTGGGTTCCCCACCCCCGCTGCTTTGCACCCGGAATCGTGATCAGGACGTCGTCCGGGCTCAACTCTTCGTGAAGAGGGATATCCGATTTTTCGGCGTCGTAGAATTTTTCCGGTTTCCCAGTTTTTTCGTCGATCTTTCCGGCCAGGCACCAAAACCCCTTCTTCACGCCCTCGCGAGCGATGGTCGACAGAAACTCCTGTTCTTCCAGGACGGGCCAGCCCCGGTTCACGTGGAACTTCTCTCGGATACGGTCCAGGGAAATGTAATCTTTTTCTTCGAAGAAGAGGGTCTTGAGCCCAAGAAGAATTTCTTTCGTGACGGGACCAGAGGGGATGATCTCCCCATTCTCTTTCAAAACGGTGCGGATCTGCTCAAACTGCGCATCGCCTCCCTCGCCTCCGGCCGTTCGGATTTCCTTGAGGGCGAAGATCCCACCCTTAACCGGATAGGCGAGGAAACGGTAGACAAGGCTCACCCGCCTTTCCAGGTCGTTATCCAGCCTGGGGAAATCGATTTCCTTCACCTGAGAGGCAGAAATGCCGAAGTTCTGGGGGGTATCCTTCAGGATTTTGGCCGCAAGGACATTTCGAGCAAGGGCGTAAAGCTCGAGCTTGGCCCTTTCCCGCTGTTCCTCCCCTTCCGGGATGAGACGCCCCTCCTCGCCGGAACGAAGGATGCGGACCGTTTCCGGGATGAACAGGAAGACGCTGTTCTGGTAAAGGCGAGGAATTCCCTTGCCCACGGTGGTGATGAAGGCGGCAGGATCCACCTCGGTAAGCCGGATGGAGAGGACTCCCAGCAGAGGACGCTCCAGTTTGTCGGGAAGGTCCTGAGGACCAATGACATCCGGTTTGACCAAAAACCCCTGCCGGTTCTTTCCAAACAGGTTTCGGGCTTTCGACTCCAACTCGGTCAAGATCTGCTCTTCGGTGACTGCATCGCGGATCCTTGAAAGGGCCAGGTTGACGTTCGGCTCCGAAACGGCGTAGTAGAGCCCGTTCTTTTCCCTGAGATAGAACGCTTTCGTTTTGATGTCCTCCAGGGCCTGCTTTGCCTGGGCGGGCGTAAGCCCCGGCTGGGCCACGGAGAGCAGGGCATCGGATTCGTTGATCCCGAAGACGGGGCTCGCCAATCCCTCCGCCTGGCCTGCGAGGCTGTTCAGGAAGATGGTTTTCCAAGTCTGGACATGGTAAGGGATTTTGTCCGGGTGAGGGTTTTCCTGGTCGGCCCGTTCGGCATTGGAGCGCCCACCCTGGAGCCCTGTGGTATCCGTGGTCCCAATGTCCGCATTGAGCACCGGGATCATGGAGGTGTTGTTCGTGCGGCCCAAAAGCTCGTCCACGGTCCGGGAATCCATGAAGTCCAGGTGGCCGGGATGAATCATCGGCACATCGTTTCCCGATTTCCAAAGGGACCGCACCGCGAGAGCGAGGATGCGCAGGACGCCACGGGTTTTCTGGAAGGTCGGGACGGTGGAGAGCTTCTTGTTCAACAGGTCCAACAAGGCGGGATGGAACGGGTAAGCGGCGCGCATCTCCTCGAGGAAGGGCTCCATCTGAAGGCTTCCCGGCAGAAGGGATGGGTTCCTCTCGTAGAGCTGTCTGTATTCTTCCACGGTGCGGCGGGCTTCTTCCCGGTCGATCTGTTCAAAAAGCCGTTTACCGAGAACGGCGGAGAGGTCCTTTGCCTTGACGGGTACCACGACGGTTTCTGTTCTCGCCAAAACGGTGGTCAGTTCTCTCGCGGCGTCCTGCTGAAGGGTCAGTGCCTGGTCTGGGTCCACGGGTTGGCTGGAGAGGTCCGAAAGGGTTTTGGAAAGCTCCGCTGTCTGTGCGGAAAAGGCATCGTGAAGCCCAGCCAAGGTGACGACGATGGCGATGCCGGGATGTTGGGAAGCATAACCCAGGAGTGACATGAAGAACGTCGCAAGCATGGTCTTGGCCCGGGGGTAGGCGACGGCCCACCGGGCGGCGTAGTGTGCCAACTCATCAATTAGGATTAGGACTTTGCGGCCGGCGAAGAGGCTTTCGAAAAAGGCTTCGTCGGGGGAATCGAGACGGTCCAGATAGGAGGTCACTTCGCTGCAGAGTTCGGTTCCGCCGAGTTGACGGGCGATCTCCGTCCACAGGGGATAAGGCTTCAGCTCGGTACCCCGCGATTCCTTGACGGGGACGGCATCTCCGGCGATGGCGACGATGTCGACCGTTCCGGGGTCGGGAAGGATCTCTTTCTCGATGAATTCGGCAACATAGGGGGCCAGGTCCTTTCCCTTTTTCGCGAGGTGGAGGCAGGCGATGAGGGTGTGGGTCTTGCCGCCACCAAACCCAGTTTCAAGGCGCTTTAGGGCCGAGGCGGTGGTGTCTCCGCCGAGACGGAAAACGACATCCCGAAGAATCATCTTCATGTCTTCGGTGAAATGGGTTCCTTCGGAGAAAAATGTAGCCGCGTCCGTGTAGAGAGGGTGCCCTGATTTCTGTCCTTTGTAAAAGTTCGCGACCTGGCTCAAAGAGGCCGTGAAGATTTCCATGTTGATAGAGCCGGATAGAAGGTCCTTTCTAGGTTGACACGATTTCAGCACGCCCACGGCAGATCCTCCCCGTTTGTGAATTTACTTTTGGAGTACGGCTTGAAGCTCCTCGTTCGCTCGCTCTTCATCGAGTGCAAACAATTCCGTGCACAGCTTTTCCACCTTTCCCATCATCGAAACGGTCGAAACACGAGCCTCAGTCTTGGTAATCTGATTTTTGGCATTCACTTTGATCATGAGGAAAATCACGATTGTCTGAAAGTCGCATCTGTGAACGGGGTAGATTTCCTTGGCCCAAACGCCACGAGTTTTCGGGATACCTACCAGGGGAGTAGGACCTCCCTGTTCAACCCAACCGTTTGTAAGAGCCTTCTCGCGATCGAACAGTGCTCCCTTCACGTCCGGTTGCCAAGGTCTACTTTCCGCCAGCATGGCGATACCTCCTGAGGAGAGATTAAAGAGTTCGTAGATATCTAGCACATCCTTTGTAGCTGCTTGAGGTTTCGAAATTGACATGCATACATAACCAAGCCTAGTTTAGCGTCATTAACGGGTGCTTTCAAGGAAGAGCACCCCTAAGGATATTGGTTGCAACAAGCGACAGGATAAGTCGGTGAAAGAAAAAACTGTAAAAAACACCCCTATAGTGTTTCTAAAATAACATCCATTTCCCCGCAGCTGGAGTCACTCTAGGGCTGAAGAGAAGGAAACCGTTTGTGGCAACCTAGTTTCGAGGAAGCCGTAATTGGGGGATGCCCGCCTTGGCTGGCATCGTCGGCTTTCTTCCTGGCGGTTTTCCGGTCCTCGGAACCGTGGCTCGCCTTCCGCATCGCCGCGACCGATCAATTGCCTCCCAGTGTCCTTTTAGAAATCTTCGCGTGGTAGCGGATATTCCTCGACCACGCGCTCCACGAGGGCTTCGTGGAAATCCGGGTAGAAGGCCGATTCCCCCCGGAAAAAGCCGAGCATCCTCTCCGTGTCGTTCCCGAAGTTCATGCGGAGGACCGCAAGGAAAGGCCAGCCCTGGAGGATGAAGTCGACCAGTTCCTTCAGGCTCAGGGGCCTTATGGAGGTTCTCCTGGTCCTGGCGGTGAGCGTTTCCCCGTCGTAGTCGTCCACTACGCGGTAGGCGATCCGGTTCTTCAGTCGCCGGGCGTAGACCGAGGTGACGTCGCACGTGACGGACCTGAGGACCACGCGCGCGATCTCGGTCTCGAGCCGCTTGAACCGGGGCAGGAATTCACCGCCGAGGCACGAGGGATGGATTTTCCCC
>Ga0208826_1000890_pt1 | contig 27909 bp, 26 predicted proteins | sample AD_UKC115_MetaG_FD_184451 | JGI IMG/M metagenome (GOLD analysis project Ga0208826, IMG submission 184451) | Active sludge microbial communities of municipal wastewater-treating anaerobic digesters from Hong Kong - AD_UKC115_MetaG (SPAdes)... | ecosystem: Engineered > Bioreactor > Anaerobic >...
TGACTATCAGGCTAATTCCTATAGATTCATGAATAGGAATACCCAGCAGCATGTTAACCAGAGGAACAACAATCATAACCCCCGACGATCCGGTGAGACCTGTTACTACTCCGGTTACGAGTCCAATGATTATTAAAGCTACCAGTGTAGTTGACGACATTACAACATTATGTAATTATAGTACGTATCCAGAGGCTAAGTTAAAGCAGAAAGCCGAGTAAGCAAAAATCAACATAGCTTCAACGTAATTGACAAACCAGCGCTCCTTAACTTCAAAAATACCATCACCAACAGCAGCTGTTCATTTATTTTATATTGAAATTGTAAAGTCTGTAAAAGCTAATCGAAGTAGCCGCGAATACGGTCAAATATGGGAGACGACTCCTTTGGATTGGGTGTAAAATTGGATGACTTGGCGAGTTTTTCGAAAAGGGCTCGCTCCTCACGGGTCAAGGTCTTTGGGATGTAAACGTTAATCGCCACAAGTAAATCGCCACGGCCATAGCTGTTTACCTCGGGAAGTCCTTTACCCTTCAACCTAAGGATTTTACCAGGTTGAGTTCCGGGTTCAATCTTAATTTTGACCTTCCCATCCACCGTTGGAATTTCGGCAGGAGCGCCCAGAACCGCATCGGGAATGCTGATGGTAAGGTTGTAGATCAGGTCGTTGCCATCGCGGATTAGCTGTGGGTGTTTCTCCTCCTCAATAACCACGAGCAAGTCGCCGGGCACGCCACCTCGTCGGGCAGCGTTACCCTTACCTGACACGCTGAGCTGCATACCCTCGGCTACACCAGCGGGAATTTTAATGGTAATAATCTCGTTATCCCTCACCACGCCTTCGCCATTACACTCCGTGCATTTTTTAGTGATGGTTTTACCCTCACCGTTGCAGGTGGGACATGGTGCGGTGCTTTGCATCTGCCCCAACAGTGTGTTGGTAACTCGTGTAACATATCCTGATCCCCTGCAGGTGGAGCATGTCTGAAAGTCCGATAGACTGGCAGCTCCGCTACCATTGCACGAATGACAGGTAACGTACTTGTTTACCTTTAACTTTTTCTCTACACCATTGGCTATCTCGCTGTAGTTGAGCTTAACCTTAACCCGTATATCGCTTCCACGCGAGGTTGCCCTCTGGTTAGCCCTACTGTTGCCAAATCCACCAAATCCGCCAAAACTGCCAAAATGACCGCCAAAAATATCACCAAACTGTGAAAAAATATCATCAATGGTCCAGTCATGGGTGAAACCGCCACCTCCACCACCATTGCCTACTCCGGAATGCCCAAACTGGTCGTAGCGAGCACGCTTGGTGTCATCGCCTAGCACTTCGTAGGCCTCGGCCGCCTCCTTAAACTTTTCCTCGGCTTCCTTATCACCCGGATTCTTGTCGGGGTGATACTTCAGCGCCATTTGCCGGTAGGCCTTTTTAATTTCATCCTTTGTTGCATTCCGGCTAACGCCAAGAATTTCGTAAAAATCTCTTTTTGTCGTCATGCTCTACCCACTCCTATTCGCCAACAACAACTTTTGAAAAACGCATCACCTTGTCGTGAAGCATATATCCCTTCTGAATGACATCTACTACTCTCCCCTTCTGTGATTCATCCTGAACGGGAGTTTTGGCAACCGCCTCGTGCAAATCGGTGTTCAGCTCCGAGCCCATTGCTTCAATTTCCTTAATGCCCTTAGAATTGAGAAAATCGTTAAATTTTGAAACTATCAGTGATAGGCCTTCCTTGACTGCAGTAATCTCATCGGTTGACTCAATAGCCTGAAGGGCTCTCTCAAGGTCATCAACCACCGGAAGCAAATCCTTCAGTACAACCTCGGCAGAGTACTTGAGCATATCCGATTTCTCCTTCAGCGTTCTTTTACGGTAGTTGTCAAACTCGGCCGAAAGTCGCAGGTGCTTGTCCTTAAGCTCCTCCAACTCCTTCTGTAACTTCTCAACTAAGGCTTTATCGGTTGCATCAGCCTCTTCCATTACGTTTTCCGAAGCAGGTGCTGCATTGGGCTCAGCCCCTTCGGCGGAAATTTTATCCTCAGCCTCAGGAATATCTACCTGCTGCTGGGTTTCCAGCTCCTTTTCATCCTCAGCAGCTTTGCTTTGCTTGCTACTCTTACTCATATCTCAATTATATTTGTTTCATTTTTAGATGGTTACACGATAAACCGCTTACCTACAAATAATGAAGTAATACTTCATAGGGGAAAATCCTTGTTATACACAATTTAAATACCATGCAGAAACGCTCCCCCACCGCCATTCTGTCGCCCAGTCCAATCAAATATTATTCCAGCAGTGCAATGGCAGACAAAATGACACAAAAGTAGTAAAAAATAGGGGATGTTTATACCGATAGCCAACGCTTAATTGTTCGGCTTTTATCAGAATAAAGAAATTTTAGCAGTTAAACTACTGCTTGTTACATCAGTATTCTCGAGCACAGATATTATTATGGGGACAAAAAAGAATAAGTGATAAACCCCTGTTCTAGGGTTTTTCAAAATGTGCCATCACGAAGGGATCGTTGTCAATGCCCGAAACGCTGTACTCCCAGTCAATGGTAAAGGAAAGGGGATGAAAGTACCCCTTTCCTGAAATGATGTAGGAATCGCTGTTGCAGCCCAGTATGTTGAAAATCGTATCGTTAAGCTGAACATAGGTCTCCACCTCAAGGCCCAGGTTATAAAGGTTATAAATTATGTAGGAGGTTGAGTCGAGCTGGTCGTAGTGCTCCATGCTAACGTTGTAGGTTCTGTAGCTATTTCCGGCGTATATTTCCCTACTCCGCCACACTCCGGTAATGGTGTTGGTGCTATCGAGCTCGTCGCAGCTACTGCCACATAGGACCAAGATGGCAATCAACACGCCTGTTTCCCGAATAAATTTCTGCATAGCCATTGCATCAAGGTGAAAGGGTGAAGGAGCGCTTACCCCTTCACCACGTCATCAATAAGGTTGTCATCAGCCATGTTGGGAAGTGTTACCTTTAACAGGGGTGTGCGTTCCATTTCCCGTTTTATGGATGAAATTGCACCGTGGTTTCGAGCCCAGCTTCTACGGGCAATTCCGTTGTTCACATCCCAGTGGAGCATCATTTTAAGGCGTCGTTCGGCATCGGCTGAACCATCAATGGTAAGCCCAAACCCCCCGTTAATGGCCTCTCCCCATCCAACACCTCCGCCGTTATGGATGGAAACCCACGTTGCCCCGCGGAATGAATCGCCAATCACATTCTGAATGGCCATATCGGCAGTGTAGCGTGATCCATCGTAAATGTTGGAGGTTTCGCGGTAGGGGGAATCGGTTCCCGAAACATCGTGGTGGTCGCGCCCGAGCACAACCGGGGCTGAAATTCTGCCCTCCCGGATAGCCTTATTGAAGGCTTCAGCAATTCTAAGCCTGCCCTCCGAATCGGCGTAAAGTATTCTGGCCTGCGAGCCAACAACCAGGTTGTTCCTACCAGCTTCCCTAATCCAGTGTATGTTGTCGTGGAGTTGCTGTTGAATCTCCTCTGGAGCATGACTTGCAATATTCTCCAGAACCTCCAGGGCTATAGCATCGGTTTCGGCAAGGTCGGAAGGGTTGGAAGAGGTGCAAACCCATCGAAATGGGCCAAAGCCATAGTCGAAGTACAGCGGACCCATTATATCCTGAACATAGGAGGGATATTTAAACTCGCCATTAGGTTTCAGCACGTCGGCACCAGCCCTGCTACTCTCAAGCAGGAAGGCGTTGCCGTAATCGAAGAAGTACATTCCACGTTCCGTCAGGGCTGAAATGGCCTTCACCTGGCGGCGAAGGCTTTCGTAAACTTTCTGCCTAAACAGCTCAGGATTGTCAACCATCATCCGGTTCGATTCCTCAAAGGATAGCCCCGCAGGATAGTAGCCTCCGGCAAATGGGTTATGAAGCGAGGTTTGGTCGCTACCCAGGTCAACCCGTAGGTCTTCTCTGGCAAGCCTTTCCCACAGGTCAACCACATTTCCCTGGTAGGCCAACGACACTGCTTCCTTCCGTGCCGAGGCCTCGCGAATTCGTGGAATTAGCTTTTCCAAATCGGTGTAAACCTCGTTCACCCATCCCTGTTGGTACCGTTTTTCCACTGCCTTTGGGTTGACCTCGGCAATCACCCCCACCACGCCGGCTATAACGGCAGCTTTAGGCTGTGCCCCAGACATTCCGCCCAATCCGGAGGATACAAATACCTTCCCTCCCAATGCTTTTTCGCCGGGTTTAGAGTGCATTCGTCCTGCATTGATAACCGTTATGGTGGTGCCGTGAACAATGCCCTGAGGGCCTATATACATGTAGGAACCTGCGGTCATTTGCCCATACTGCGTAACGCCAAGAGCGTTAAAACGCTCCCAGTCGTCCTTAGAGGAGTAGTTGGGAACCATCATCCCGTTGGTAATTACCACCCTGGGGGCATCTGGAAATGATGGGAAAAGTCCCATTGGATGTCCTGAGTACATCACAAGGGTTTGGTGGTCGGTCATTTCGGCCAAGTACTTCATGGTTAACCTGTACTGTGCCCAATTTTGAAAAATGGCGCCATTACCTCCGTAGATGATAAGCTCATGGGGGTGTTGGGCAACAGCTGTGTCGAGATTATTGCTCAGCATCAACATTATAGAGGCTGCCTGCAGCGATTTGTGGGGAAAATCGTTTATTGTCCGGGCGAAAATTTTATAGCCAGGACGGTAACGGTACATGTAAATTCTTCCATACTCCTCGAGTTCTTTGGCAAATTCGGCAGCTAAAACAGCATGGTGTTTCGGGGGAAAGTAGCGAAGAGCGTTCTTAACAGCCAGCTTCTTCTCTTCAAGGGTAAGAATTTTCTTTCGTTTGGGCGCATGGTTAACGTCCGGGTCCCATGGCTGAAGGGCGGGTAACTCGTCGGGGATGCCCTGAAGTATCTCCTTTTGAAATTCTTCGCGTGTCATACTTTTTGAATGTTTTTAACCTAGTGTTTTGCCACAAATTTAAGATATTAAACCGACTTTGAACGGCTTACCCGAAATTGTAAATTATATTAATTTAACCGGTATGCATTTTTTCATTTGATAAATAAAGCTACTTTTGGCAAGTTTAAAACATATCAAATTAAAGAACTATGAAGAGTAAAACATGGATAACCATTGGAATAGTAGTGTTAGTGGCTGTTATACTATATATTTCCATTAAGGGATCGTACAACAAAATGGTTCAAAAGGACGAGGCAGTTACCTCGCAATGGGCCAACGTTGAAAATGTTTACCAGCGCAGGTTAGACCTTATACCCAACCTGGTGAATACGGTGAAGGGCTATGCCAACTTTGAGCAGCAAACCCTGACCCAGGTAGTAGAGGCCAGAGCACATGCCACACAGGTAAAGGTTTCACCGGAGAATCTGAATCAGGAGAGTATCCAGCAATTCCAAGCCGCTCAGAACGAGCTGAGTGGGGCGCTTTCGCGCTTAATGGTGGTAGTAGAGCAGTACCCCGAGCTTAAGGCCAACCAGAGCTTTCTCGACCTTCAGGCACAGCTGGAGGGAACAGAGAATCGTATAGCTATTGAGCGCAATAAGTTCAACGAAGTGGTTAGGGACTATAACACCTACATAAGGCGATTCCCCAGTAATATTTGGGCAGCACTATTCAACTTCGATAAGAGGGGATACTTTGAATCCGAGGCCGGAGCCGAAAAGGCGCCCAAAGTTGATTTTGGCACAAACTAGCCAAATATATAGAGATAGCTGGCCACAACTTTACGCTGGCACAACCATGCCCATCAATCCAAAAAAATGAAGGCAAAGGATTACTTTACTCCCGAGGAGCAAAAAAGAATTACAGACGCGGTTGAGCAAGCCGAAAAAAACACTTCAGGCGAAATCAGGGTGCACGTTGAGAACGAATGCCGAATTGATGTGCTCGACAGGGCCGTTCAAATTTTTGCCATGCTAAAAATGCACAAAACAAAGCTGAGAAACGGCGTGCTGATCTACCTCTCCCTAAAGGACCACAAGTTTGCCATACTGGGCGATGCCGGAATAAATGCAAAGGTTCCTGAAGATTTTTGGGATTCAACCAAGCAGGCGATGCTTGAAGAGTTTCAGGAAAACAGGCTGACTGAAGGGATAATTAAGGGAATAACCATGGCTGGCGAAAAGCTCAAGGAGCATTTCCCCTACAAGCAAGACGATGTAGATGAACTCACCAACGATATTTCGTTTGGCTAAACCCATTCTTCACATTAAGCAACCCAACCATGATCACCAAACAACTCAGGAATATTCTTCTAGCGGCGGCGCTATTGCTTCCAAATATTTCGTGGAGCCAGGATATTCCCGACCCCATGAATCCACCCCGGCTGGTTAATGATTTTGCCGGGATTCTCGGAGGCGAAGAGCGGGATGCACTCGAATCAATGCTGCGTGGCTACCACGACTCCACCTCAACCCAGATATATGTTGTAACAGTAAACGATCTATCTGGCTACGACATATCTGACTATGCTTTCCGCCTGGGCGAAAAATGGGGAGTTGGCCAAAAAAGCAAAAATAATGGCGTGGTTATCCTGATTAAGCCTAAGGTAGGGAATCAGAAAGGGCAAGCTTTCATAGCCACCGGTTACGGAATGGAGGCTATAATTCCCGACGCCGTTGCTCGCAGAATTGTGGACAACGAGATGATTCCCTACTTCAAAACGAACAGCTACTACAAGGGGATTGTGGCGGGCTGCAAGGTAATAATCGACCTGGCCGGAGGAGAGTACACTGCTGATGCTTACTACAAAAAGGAATCGCCTATTCCGGGAATTATCCTCCTGATCATATTCTTTGGATTCATATTCCTTTCGGGCGGCAGGCGGTCAAAGCTACGTTCAGGATCTATTGGGAAAAACATTCCGTTCTGGATTCTTCTAGGCTCAATGGGCAGCGGAAGACGTGGTGGTGGATTTGGGGGATTTTCTTCCGGCTCGGGCGGATTTGGAGGATTTAGCGGAGGAGGCGGGGGTAGCTTCGGCGGTGGGGGTGCCGGAGGAAGCTGGTAACCTGCCGATCCTTATTCTTTGCAGCTAATCGTCTCAACCGTACATTCTACTCTGTACTCTCCGTGGTTATGTCTTTCTCACCACAGAGAGCACAGAGCAGCACAGAGAGAGTTAAAGTTTCTGCTCTGTGTACCCCTGTGTCCTCCGTGGTTGGGTTTTTCTCACCACAGAGAGCACGAACAGCACAGAGAGAGTTAAAGTTTCTGCTCTGTGTACCTCTGTGTCCTCCGTGGTTGGGCTTTTCTTACCACAGAGAGCATGGAGCAGCACAGAGAAAGCTAAAGTTTCTGCTACGCGTTCCTCTGTGTCCTCCGTGGTTATGTCTTTCTCACCACAGAGAGCACGGAGCAGCACAGAGAGAGTTAAAGTTTCTGCTCTGTGTACCTCTGTGTCCTCCGTGGTTGGGCTTTTCTTACCACAGAGAGCATGGAGCAGCACAGAGAAAGCTAAAGTTTCTGCTACGCGTTCCTCTGTGTCCTCCTTGGTTATGTCTTTCTCACCACAGAGAGCACGGAGCAGCACAGAGAAAGCTAAAGTTCCTGCTCTACGTACCTCTTAAATATTTCTTTTTATTTCAAATTATCCAACGAACTATGCCATCCTTTAATCGTAAAACATTGAAGTTTATTAATAATCCAAGTTTAATGTTGGCCAGTTTCATATAGGTCATCAGTTGTGCTTTATGTATATCAGCGATAGCATCAACTGATTTTATCTCAATAATAACCTTATTCTCAACCAGTAAATCTATACGATAGCCTGCATCTAACTTAATTTCTTTATAAACTAATGGTAATGCGAGTTGCTTTTTTACATTAAGGCCTTTGTTTATTAATTCGTAAAACAAACACTCTTCATAAGCACTTTCGAGCAAACCCGCTCCTAATTGTTTATGTACTTCTATAGCACATCCAATTATTTTTTCTGTTATCAGATTCTCTTCCATTTCTCTATATTTTTTTCTCCGTGTACCTCTGTGTCCTCCGTGGTTGGGCTTTTCTTACCACAGAGAGCATGGAGCAGCACAGAGAGAGTTATATTTTCAACTCCTCTATCGCATCTTTAAACTTCGGCAACTCTCCTATACGCATGATGATTCTACAATTGGTTTTTAAACAATTCCGAGAATAATTCGTACATCATGCCGCTAGTAATTTTGCAATTTTTCTGTTTGGTTTTGAGTTATATCAATATAAAATCCCAATTTCAGAGCATGCTCTACGACCATATTCTGTGTAAGTAACAATTTTTACTAGCTCCCAGATACGAAACCTTTCAGGGAAAATATAGGAATATAGTGGTTCAGCCAATCATTCAGGAAAACCAGGCTCAAACAAGCGTAACTTGAACACCCGGAAGTGAATCCGAAAAGCTGCATTCTTACTATAACCTTCAACTGCAATGCTCAATTTCACTACGCCTACGGAGAATCCCTTTCACCCTTTCGAGGGTTATTTTTGCTATCCCTGCTTCTAAAGGTCAGGTAAAATGAAATCCATAAAAGCATAATTGTTCCGGGCAGAATAACGCCACGCCCGGTATAAAAGTAGGAGAGCGATAAAATCATACAGTTATATGGATTGTCGGGGTTGTAAATAACTGTAAACCTACGTCCAACTTCATAGTTGGTATTCTCGGGGCCATACATTCTTAGTGTTAGAGAATCTGCATTAAACTCAATAACCGGGTAGGAGTCGTAACCATGCGACTGATAAAAAGCAGATGACTTCACCTCGTTGGCAACCACCACGCCTTGAGTTCGTTTACCAAAGATGAGCAACCGGTACTTTGAAGAAATGGGTAGAAGGACTATGAGAAAGGTTATGAACCAGAAGTTCTTACGACTAATGCGAAAGCTAACTTCCCGATAGGCCATTTGTTAGGTTTTGCTTTTGCTCAAGGCTTCATTATAGCAGTGCCTGCAAAGGGGTTCGTATATGTCGGTTTCGCCCAGCACCACTAGTTTATCGGTGTCGGCAGTTCGGTGCGAGAAATGAGCCAGCTCGCCACAGCGAACACAGATGGCATGAACCTTGGTAACATACTCGGCAATAGCCATCAGGTTTGGCATTGGGCCAAAGGGTTTACCACGAAAATCCATATCAAGCCCTGCCACAATTACCCTTACCCCCATGTCGGCAAGCTGGGTGCAAACCCTAGGTAGTCCCATATCAAAAAACTGCGCCTCATCTATTCCTACCACATCTACATCCTGTGCCAGCAGTAAAATGTTGCCCGATGAAGTAACCGGCGTGGAGATAATGGAGTTGGCATCGTGCGATACCACCTTCTCCTCGGAGTAACGGGTATCAATTTGGGGCTTGAAAATTTCCACGCGCAACCTGGCATACTTTGCTCTCTTTAGTCGGCGGATTAGCTCCTCTGTTTTACCCGAAAACATCGAACCGGCAATAACCTCTATCCATCCATTGCGCTTGTTGCTTACAGAATTTTCGATAAAAGGCATGGGTCTAAAATGAATTATTAGCGTTAGTTTTACATACAAATTTAATAAAACTTATTTTTGAAGGTCGAAAAATCTTAACAGTTGACAGTGATGCAATATCTTCGAGACTCGAAAACACTTTTAGACGACAGCATGAAAATAATTGAAAGAGCCCTGGCATCCGAAAATCTGCCGTCAATTGAACGTAACATACTGCTTGACAAACTTGCCAAAGCCTACGAGCTGCTGTTGTTTAGCGTTGAAAAGCAGGCTGAACCTACCCATCAAGCCCATAGCCAGCATACCGTTAAGGCAAATGCCGAAACTACAACTCAAGGCATCAAAAGAGATCAGCCTTTATCCACCCCAAGCCATAATGTTGAACCTGTTGCTCCAGCTGGTTCATACTCAAAGAAACCACCCGAGCAAATACAAAAGTTCAGGGAAAAGGCTCCATCTACAAATGAAAGTAAAAGTATTGAGGTTGAACCAACCCCCGGTGCAGCCAGCACCGACCGACCGGCAACGTTGGCCGATAAGTTTCAGGACAAGCAAAAGTCACTTAACGAAACTATTGCCAACCAAGCGCGCAGGTCCGATATGGGCACCAAGCTGCAGAACAAGCCCATTACCGACCTTGCCAAGGCAATAGGCATTAACGATAAGTTCCTGTTCACCAACGAGCTGTTTGATGGCGATTCGGCGCTCTATGCCGAAACGGTAAACCGTCTTAACGAGATGGACGACTTGAACGAGGCCATTATTTACCTTCAGGATAACTTTAGCTGGAGTGCAACCAGCGAAGCTGCATCAAAATTTATCGATTTATTGCGCAGGAAGTTTGCACTGTAACTACCTCCTGCCCTTCCCTGTTACTTTTTTTAGTAATGTTCATTTTTTAACATTTGATAGCGCTGGCAGATGTAAAGCCCCACCCACCCAAAATGTTTGAAATTGAAACTTCACCAAAGTAAAAAAACACGCTAACCTCCAACCCATGTCCAAACTATTCATTGTTCCTACGCCAATAGGAAATTTAGGTGATATAACGTTAAGAGCGCTGGAGGTACTACGTTCGGTTTCGCTAGTACTTGCAGAGGATACCCGCACCAGCGGGAATCTGCTTAGGCATTACAGCATCGAAACCCCACTAAGATCGCATCATAAGTTCAACGAGCACCAATCGGTTGAAGCAATTGCCGAACAGATAGCCGCCGGACTTGACGTTGCCCTGATATCGGATGCCGGAACACCTGGCATTTCCGATCCGGGTTTCCTCCTCGTGCGCACTTGCCTGGAACGGGGAGTTGAGGTGGAATGCCTACCCGGGGCAACAGCTTTTGTTCCTGCGCTGGTTCAGAGCGGTATGCCCTGCGATAGATTTGTGTTTGAAGGGTTCCTGCCACAGAAAAAGGGTCGCAGCAAGCGAATTGAGGCACTTCAAGACGAGGATCGCACGATGGTGTTTTACGAATCGCCCTTTCGGCTGGTAAAGCTGCTGGAGCAGCTCATGGCTGTTTTCGGCCCCGACCGGAGGGTTAGCGTTTCGAGGGAGCTGACCAAGCTGCATGAGGAAACAATGCGGGGAACACTAGCCGAAGTGGCAGCACACTTCAACTCGAAAACCGTTAAGGGTGAAGTGGTAGTGGTTGTTCAGGGTTTAGGAAGGAATAAAAGCCTTGACGAGGAGTAAGCAATAAAAAAGCCCCCAAGACTAAACCGCTTGGAGGCATACGAAGGTTGTTTCTATTACATGCTGGCCAAAGAGTCGTCCACCAGAATTCGGCCACAGTACTCACACACAATAATTTTCTTATGAATCTTTATGTCGAGCTGGCGCTGGGGAGGAATCTTGTTGAAGCAACCCCCGCAGGCATCACGCTGCACGGTAACAACAGCCAAGCCGTTGCGTGCATTTCCCCTAATCCGACGGTATGCTGTGTAAAGCCTGGGTTCAATAATCTTTCCATACTCCTCGGATTTCCTAATAAGCTCCTCTTCCTCCTTCTGGGTCTCGTTTATAATATTATCGAGCTCCATTCTTTTTCCCTTTAGATCGAGTTTTCGCTCCTCAAGCAACTTTTGCGACTGCTCAATAACAAGAGTCTTATCCTTTACCTGTTGGGTAAACTCCTTAATTCGCTTTTCGCAAAGTTCAATTTCCAATGTTTGGTATTCAATTTCCTTTGAGAGCGAATCAAACTCCCGGTTGTTCCTAACAGTTTTTTGCTGCTCCTGATATTTTTTTATAAGCGTATTGGCATCCTTAATTTCCTGTTTCTTGGCAGACACCTCGCTCTCAAGGCTCTTGATTTCCTGTTTCAGGTTATCAATTCTGGTTTCGAGCCCTTCAATTTCATCCTCCAGGTCCTGAACCTCAAGGGGAAGTTCTCCCCTCAGCATTCTAATCCGGTCAATCTTAGAATCAACCTGCTGAAGCATGTACAGAAAACGTAATTTCTCCTCCACCGAAAGCTCGGCGGTAGGTTCAGCTGGTTTGTTCTTCACTGCTGCCATATTTTACAAGCTATAAGTAGTTAATTGGATTGGTATTTACCCTTGATTTTAAGACCGCAAAGGTAGGGAATTTTTTCAAAAGGTACTCATAAAATAATTCAATAGTAAACTGTTCGCTCTCGAAGTGCCCAATGTCGGCAATGATAATTCTGCCATCGGCATCGAAGAATTGGTGGTACTTGATATCTGAGGTAATGAATATGTCGGCGCCCGATTCAATAGCCTTTCCAATCAGGCTGGCACCTGAACCTCCGCAGAATGCAACCCTTTTGATAACTTGACGTGAAAGCGCGGTGTAGCGAACCACACCAGCGCCAAACACTTCCTTTACCTGTCTTAAAAAGTCAACTGAAGCAACAGGCTCCTCAATATTCCCCACCATTCCCAATCCAACCTGCCTGTATGGAATTTCGAGAGGGTAAATATCGTATGCCACCTCCTCGTATGGGTGGGCTTCAATCATCTTTTCCACCACTCTTGCAAGGATATTTTTTGGAAGAATGGTTTCCACCCTAACCTCGGGCTCCCTGTGCATCTCGCCCTTTTGGCCCACGTAGGGGTGAGTGTTGTCGCCAGCGCGGAATGTCCCAAAGCCCTCGGAGCCGAAGGAACAGCAATCGTAACCTCCAATTTGACCGGCTCCGGCCTTAAACATGGCATCTCTAACCTTTTCCACGCTATCGACAGGGACAAAGGTTACCAGCTTGAAAAGCCCATTGTTTATGGGCTGCAAAATCTCCAGATTGGTAATACCCAACTTACGGGCAATTGACAAGTTAACCCCACCCATCATGCTGTCGAAGTTGGTGTGGGCTGCAAAAATGGCAATATCGTTCTTGATGGCTGCTGCTACTGTTTTTTCAACATAGCTGCTGCCGGTAAACTTTTTAATACCCCTAAAAATAATAGGATGATGTGAGATTATCAGGTTAGCCCCTTTATCAATGGCCTCAAGAACAACCTCGGGGGTAACATCAAGAGTGAGAAGAGCTGCCTTTACTTCCATTGAGGCATCGCCTACAATAAGACCAGCGTTGTCGTATTCCTCCTGGTAGGCTGTTGGGGCAAGCTCTTCAAAATACGAAACAATTTCGTCGAGTTTCATTTGGGTTTGAAGACTTGAAGAATTTGGCTAATCGAGCTGGTCGCGAACTTCCAGTAGCATTTGCTTGATGGAGTTCAGGCTTTCGATAATCTTAAAGCTATCGGATACGGAATGTTTGTCCTCGGCAATTTTTTTCCTCGCCCCCTCAATGGTCATCCTTTGCTCCTTTACCAGATGGTAAATTAGCTTAAGGTTGTCAATATCTTCCTTGGTGTAGAATCTCGTACCCTTCTGATTCTTACGGGGCTGAATAATGTCGAAGTTCTTTTCCCAGAACCTGATAAGGGAAGCGTTAACGCCGAGCATTTCGGCTACCTCTCCAATGGAAAAGTAGAATTTTTCGATATTTTTTTCCTTGTAAGGCATTAGTTCAAAAGAATCGTTTAGTCAAAGCTTTGGGTTGGCTGAGATGCTATTTCAACCAGCTTATCGTACTGCTCGGGTGTAAGGTCGTTGAAGTAGTAGTTAATTGGGTTAACCGGCGTGTTGTTACGGATAACCTCGTAGTGAAGATGGGGAGCAACAGAAGTTCCCGTGTTTCCTACCAGGCCAATAACCATGCCCCGCCTAACTTTTTGGCCGGGTTTAACAATAATTTTCCCCAAATGGGCGTAGCGGGTTTTGTAGCCAAATCCGTGGTCAACAATAATGTTGTAGCCATAGCCCCGTTGGGCATACTCCACATTGGTAACAACCCCATCGCCTGTTGAGTAAACCTCGGTGCCTAACGGGGATGTAAAATCCATGCCCGTGTGCATTTTCAACACCTTGTAGAATGGATGAATTCTCATGCCAAACGATGAGGCCATCCGGGTGAGGTCTTTATTGTTTATAGGCATAATGGCAGGAATGCAGCGTACCATTTCCTCCTTTCTTTTAGCCAGAGTGGAAATCTCATCGAACGAACGGCTTTGAATGTAAGCCTTTTTGCTTAAAAGGTCAATTTTCCGGGCAGTTTCAACAATAATCTTGTTGTTTGAAAGGCCTTCGAGGTAGGAGTACCTGTCAACACCGCCCATCCCCGCTTCTCTTACAGAAGGATGAATAGGTTCGGCCTCGAAAATGATGCGGTAAATGTTATCGTCGCGCTGCTGTAGGTTTTCAATAACCGCTCTGAGCTGATCCAACCGCTTGTCGATAAGTTCAAAGTTAAGCATAAGCTCCTGGTTCTCCCGCTTTAACTTTCGAACCTCGGGGGTATCGATAAAGAAAGGGAAAACCAGGTAGGATATTATACCAACAATAGCTGTTGCCACCATGTACTTCAAGGCAACAAACAACTTTTCTTTAAGGGTAGCTCTAACCCTAACGAATGTTAGCTGCTCGGGATGGAATTTATACTTGTACTTTGCCATTTTTCCAATGTAGATAGTTAATCAAGGAATTGGCTAGAATAATTCTTGAGCATGGCCTCGTAATCCTGCTCGGTCATATCGTTAAAGTAGTTTATCGGGTTAACGGGTTTACCCCGAACAATCACCTCGTAGTGTAAATGAGGACCGGTGCTCTTCCCGGTATTGCCAAGCTTGCCTATCACCTCCGCCCGTTTAACCCTTTCACCCACCTTAACGTTTACCTTGCTAAGGTGTGCGTAGCGGGTTTTATAGCCAAACCCATGATCGATCATAACCTGGTTACCGTAGCCATTAAAGGAGTAGCCGGCCTCAATAACAATACCATCGCCGGTTGAGTAAATGGGAGTTCCAATAGGCCCAGCAAAGTCCAAACCCTCGTGCATAGTTGGAGCACGGGTAATTGGGTCTCTCCTATAGCCAAAAAAGTCGGATATTCTAACCAGATTTTTAACAGAAATGGGCTGAATGGCAGGAACGCACTCAATCATTCGCTCTTTATTGATGGCCAACTCGGTAACCTCGTCGAGTGAACGGGACTGGATGTAGGCCCGCCATGACAGCTCATCAAGAATTTTAAAAGTCTTCACCAGCAAATGCGAGTTACTGTTGTTTACCAGCTCGGAATACCTTTCCGAACCCCCGTAACCACCCCTCCTAATGGAGAACGGAATGGAGTCGCATTCAAAAATTGCCCGGTAGATGTTGTTATCCTTCTGTTCAATTTCAGTAAGTATGTCATTGAACTCCTGCATCTGCCGCAAGGCCATTTCATACTTTAGCGAGTACTCAGAATTGGTGCGCTTCAAACCCTGCGCTATTGGAGTATCAAACACCATGGAAAACCCATACCCCAAAACAACAAAAACTAAAAGGTAAAATCCCAAATGAATTAGTATCTTTGCCAACCGCTTATAAAAAGGCAGGGAAACAGCATCAAATTTAAGGGTATGAGGGTTGAAATGATATTTTACTTTTACCATCCTTTTTTAACTTTTGTAACTATGTTTGCCTCCTTTTTGATAAGATGCAACAAATCTATGATAAAAAATGAATTTTTCAATGCCAAAAATAATTTTTTTTTTGAAAAATGATTAATTAATAAATGTTAACCTTTTCAAAGCAAGCATTTTATGACTTCTGCAGAAATTCGTCGGGCATTTTTAAACTTTTTTGAAGGCAAATCGCACACCATTGTTGCCTCTGCACCAATGGTGGTGAAAAACGATCCAACCCTTATGTTCACCAACGCCGGAATGAACCAGTTTAAGGATATTTTTCTGGGCAATACTCCGGCAAAATTCAAAAGAGTGGCCAACTCGCAGAAATGCCTTAGGGTTTCAGGAAAACATAACGACTTGGAAGAGGTCGGTCATGATACATACCACCACACCATGTTCGAAATGTTGGGAAACTGGTCGTTTGGCGACTACTTCAAGAACGAAGCCATTGACTGGGCATGGGAATTTCTGGTAGATGTACTTAAAATTGACAGCACCAGGTTGTATGCTACAATTTTCGAAGGAAGCCCCGATGAGGGTGTTGAAAAGGACTATGAGGCGTTAAACTGCTGGGCAAAACACCTACCCTCTAATCGAATTATTGAGGGCAACAAGAAGGATAACTTCTGGGAAATGGGCGAAACCGGACCCTGTGGTCCCTGCACCGAAATCCATATAGACCTGCGTGGTGAAGATGAGCGGAAAGCTAACCCCGGGGAAAAGATGGTGAATACCGGCCACCCGCTGGTAATTGAGATATGGAACCTGGTTTTTATACAGTTTAACCGCAAGGCTAATGGCCAGCTTGAACCCCTACCCGCAAAGCACGTAGATACCGGTATGGGTTTTGAACGCCTATCAATGGTGGTTCAAGGGAAAAAGAGCAACTACGATACGGATGTTTTCAAACCGCTCATAGACCGCATATCGAACATAAGCGGCCTAAAGTATGGTGCTGATGCCAAAAGCGACGTGGCCATGCGGGTAATTGCCGACCACCTAAGAGCTATCTGCTTTGCCATAGCCGATGGTCAACTCCCATCGAATGTTAAGGCAGGCTACGTGATTCGCCGCATACTAAGACGGGCTGTTCGATATGGCTACACATTTCTCAACTTCAGGGAGCCTTTCATGGCAGGTATTATTCCGGTACTAACCGAGCAGATGGGCGACCAGTATCCTGAACTTAGGAAACAGCAATCGCTTATTACAAGTGTCATTACCAGCGAGGAAACAGCTTTCCTCAGAACACTTGAAACCGGAATGCGCATGCTCGACCAGCTGGTTGAGCGCGCCCGTAAAGAGCACAAAATGGAAATTTCAGGAAAAGACGCCTTCGTTCTCTATGACACCTATGGATTTCCACTCGACTTAACCGAGCTAATACTAAGGGAAAATGGCCTGTCGGTCGATCATTCCGGGTTTGATGGCGAAATGGCGCTGCAGAAGGAACGCTCCAGAGCCGATGCCGCGGTAGAGGAAATGGATTGGATTGTAGTGAACGATGACGAAAATGCGGAGTTTGTAGGCTACGATACGCTCACCTGTAACGTACATATTGCCAGGATGCGCACCGTAAGGGTAAAGTCAAACGAACAGTACCAGCTGGTGCTGGATAAGACCCCATTCTACGCCGAATCGGGCGGACAGGTAGGCGACTCGGGAACCATAACCGGCGAGGGCGAAGCTATCAGGGTGTTGAACACAATTAAGGAAAACAACCTGACGATACATATTGTTGACAAGCTGCCGGCCAACCCTAACGGCACATTCGTGGCATCGGTTGATGTCAACCGACGGGCAAGCACAGCAGCCAACCACTCAGCTACACACTTGCTTCACAACGCCCTACGAAAAATACTGGGATTACATGTTGAGCAAAAGGGCTCGCTGGTTCATCCCGACTACCTACGTTTCGACTTTTCGCACTTCCAGAAAATGTCCGAGGACGAAATCCGACAGGTTGAAAGACTGGTGAACAGCGTTATTCGTGAAAATGTTCATCTTGATGAGAAAAGGAACATGCCTATAGACGAAGCCCGAAGTATGGGTGCCATGGCGCTTTTTGGCGAGAAGTATGGCGACCGGGTTAGGGTTATCCATTTTGGCGAGTCCGTTGAGCTGTGCGGCGGCACACATGTTGAAGCAACAGGTAGAATAGGATTTTTCAAGATTTTATCCGAAACCGCTATTGCTGCAGGAGTAAGGCGAATTGAAGCTATTACCGGGATAAAAGCGGAGGAGTTTGTTTACTCTCAGGAGGATACCATTAAGGAGATTAAGTCCTTGTTGGGAAACCCCTCCAATGTATCCCAAACCGTTGCCCGTATGGTAGCCGATAACGAAATGCTACGAAAAGAGATTTCAAGCCTGCAGGCTGAAAAGTTGGCCGAAGTTAAGCACCAGCTTAAGCAAAGTATTGAACAGCGAAACGGAATCAACGTTATTTGCCAAAAGGTAGGCCTGAACGATTCAACTACCATCAAGGATTTAGCCTTTCAGCTAAGGAATGAAGTTCCAAACCTTTTCCTGGCTATCGGGGCAACGGCAAGCGAAAAGGCAATTCTAACAGTTATGATAAGCGATAACCTTGTCCAATCTTTGCAGCTAAACGCAACAAGCATTATTCGTGAGGCGGCTAAGGAAATTCAAGGGGGCGGTGGTGGCCAACCCTTTTTTGCAACAGCCGGAGGGAAAAACCCGGCAGGTCTGGATGCCGCTTTGGCCAAAACATTAGAATTCCTGGAGTAAGATTTTTAGACTCTTAATTTTACTTAGGTGTTAACATAGACTAAGCATAGCTTTCAGCTTTAAGAAAAAAGAAGAACATATCCTGTTACCTTCTGAAGGGTGTTTAGCTTTTAATGAAATGACTAGCAAACAGTAGAACCGCTTCCCCTTTAACCATTAGGTTTATTTTTTAAACTAATTTTTTTGCTGCATTTGCTTCAGACATTACCTTTGTGCTGGATTCAACTTTCTATACTATGAGGCAAAGTGGGGTTAGGTGCATTATTTTCCTCCTGTTACCATTGGTGGTTGCCTCATGCCTGAAACCCGGGAGCTATAACATTCGAGAACGCTACGTGGTAAAGGCCAAAACGTTAATTGTTCGCAGCTCCCCCTCAACCGCTTCTGCCCCAGTTGTCACCCTTCAACAGGGCGATACGATAAATGCTATTGTCTCGGATACCGAATGGGTGACGGTTAAGGTTGGCACTAAAAAGGGATATGTTGCAGCTTCCTACCTCAACCGGATTGAACCCACACCAACTCCGAATCTCCTAAGCTGGGTTGAGAAAACAGCCAGCTGGGAATCGTGGGTGTTCTGGCTAATAGCTATTCCTGCAATCGTGATTTGGATTTTTTCAGGCAAGCTAATCGTTCAGTATAAGAACCGACTGTCCCAAAAACATGATTTTCAGGTAAAAGGGCTTGTACTAATGCCGGTGGTTTTTTTTATCAACGCATTGCTCCTGGCAATTCTATACATCAACTGGAAGGATTTACTACTTAACAGCATAGAACATGGCATTAGGGCTATTCCAAACAATCCCGACATAATAGATTGGGTAGTTTGGTGTCAAGCCCTATCATTGCTGGTAAGCATTTTGGTTGATTTACTCGGAACGGTTATTAAAAGCGGGATTCTATGGGGAGTGGTTCTTACTTTTGTTGATTTGCTCTGGAGCGTTTTTATTTTTGCAGCGACTTTTTTCCTCACACTTTCGCTCTACTACTACGCCATCGTATTCCTGTTGATATTTTTTGGCATTCAGTATGTTTCAATGGTTTACCAGAATAGCAGGAAAATTTCATCATATAGCAGGCCCAGGTAAATTAGCTGGCCCTAGGGATAAACCTTACTGAACTTGCCTTGAACGATACCCACACCTCAACACCGGGGGTAAGACCGAAACGGCTTGCCGATTCCCAGGTTACTTTCGAAAGCACCCTAAACCCAGCATCAACAACAGCCATTAGGCCAAAACGCTGGGGGAAAATTTCCACTACTCTACCCCGAAAAACATTAAGAGCACTCTGATGCGGTTTCTCGGTTGAGAGGATAACGGACTCCTCGGAAAAGCAAACAAAGCCCTCTCCATTGCAACCTTCGGTGTAGCAGCATATAGCAATAGTGTCGTTCAACCTGACCATTGTTAATCCATGCTCCGAAAATTCTACAATACTAGCGGGGTAAAAGTTATGAACTCCGGCAAACATGGCAGCAAACTCCGAGCGAGGATTCTGAAAAATCTCCTGAACACTTCCAACCTGCTCAATGCAACCCCCGTTAACTACTGCCAGGTGGGATGCAAGCGCAAGGGTTTCCTCGTAGTCATGGGTAACGTGAATCACCGTTTGGCCGCTGCTATTTATGCTTCTAAGCAGGGAGCGTAGCTCAGACCGAAGCTTAACATCAACAGACGAAAGAGGTTCGTCGAGAAGCAGGATACGCGGCTCCATGGCCAATGTACGAGCCAGAGCAGTTCGCTGCACCTCCCCTCCCGAAAGAGTTTGAGGATGCCTGGCTAGCAAATGCGCTACCGAAACCCTTTCGGCAAACCTTGTTACCTGCTTATGCAACTCCTTACCCCTTATACCTTTCCGGCGAAGCGGATAGGCAATGTTGCCGTAAACTGTAAGGTGGGGAAAAACGGCATAATCCTGATACACAATTCCAAAATTTCTCTCCCTAACCCCAATATGGGTAATATCGACACCCTGAAAAAATATTTTTCCGGAGTCTGGTTTGTGCAGTCCAGCAATGGTTTCGAGAATTAACGATTTTCCTGCCCCCGATGGCCCCAACAGCATGAAGTAGTCCCCTTGGTCAACCGTGAACGAAATCTGGTTCAAGCTAAAATCCTGAAACTTTTTGCAAACCCCTTCAACCCTAAGCATGGTTCGACCTGTTACGTGAAAGAAGTCGCATGATGATAAACACCGTAAGGCTAACACCTATAAACAAAACGGCAACCGGCTTGGCATACTTAAGCCCAAAAGCACCAAACCGTTCGAAAATTAAAACGGGAGCCACCATGGGATGATAAGCTACAATCACCACGGCGCCAAACTCGCTCATACCGCGTGCAAACATCATAACTAGTCCGGACACCACGCTACGCCATGCAAGGGGAAGCGCCACAGTAAAAAAAATCGTAATTGGAGAAGCGCCAAGGCTTAGGGCAGCCTTTTCGAGACGCTCGGGAACAAGGGCAAAACCCTCGCGTGCGGCATTAATCAAAAATGGCACGCTCACAAATGCCATGGCAATTGCAATACCAGCCGGTGAGCCCACCAGCTCAATGCCCAGCGGAGAAGTTAATCGTCCCAAGAGACCATCACGGGCAATAAGCCCAAGTACGGCAATACCAGCTGCAGAATGGGGTATAACAATGGGTAAATCGATAATTCCCAATACTAACCTTTTGAACGGAAAGTCAAACCTCGCCAGCAAGTAGGCAAGTGGTATGCAGAAAAGGGCAAATACCAGCGTAGCCGCCATTGCTACCCAAACCGAAAGCCATATACTCCTCACTACCTCCTGCTCAGCTGCTGTTTCAATCAAGCTCTTGGCGGGGGTGGAAATAATCATCCCCAAAATTGGGGCAACAATAAAAAGTAGCACCACTCCTCCCAGCAATGCTGCAGCAATGTGGAACCATGAAAATCGGTACCCGCCCACTAGTAGTCTTCTCAAGCCAATTTTATTTAGAAGATGGTGGTAAATTTATGAAAAATCTTCAGTGTTTAGCATGTTTACCGCATGACAAGCGACGATACCAGCCGTTTCGGTTCTTAGCCGGGAATTGCCAAGGCTGATTGCTCTAAAACCATTTATGAGTGCAAAATCCACCTCCTTAGGAGAAAAATCGCCTTCGGGACCAATGAGAATGAGCACTTTATCGCCTGGTTTTACCATTTTTTTAAGATGCGGTATGCCCTTCTCGTTGCAGTGGGCGATTAGCTTAACAAAATCAACAGGAGTGCTTGCCACCAACTTCTCCAGGCTAGTCATTGTATTCAGTGTGGGTAGATAGGCTTTTTCGGATTGCTTCATGGCCGAAATCACAATTCTCTCAATTCTTTCAGAATTTACCGATTTGCGCTCCGAACGCTCGCAAAGAAGAGGTGTGATCTCATCAACTCCAATTTCCGTAACCTTCTCGGCAAACCATTCAAAACGATCGGCATTCTTAGTTGGAGCTATTGCGATGTGAAGGTAGAAGTGGCGCTCACCGAAATTGCTGGCTTTCCGAACAATTTCCAGAGTACACTCCTTTAGGTCGGGATTGGCTATCCTGCCGGTAAAAAGATTTCCTTTCCCGTCAACCAGCTCAACCTCGTCGCCCACCCTCATCCTAAGAACCCTTAGGCAGTGTCGTGCCTCATCTTCAGGCAGGGTATAGCTGCTTCCCGTGATATTTGGGGCATAAAAAATTTGCATTTGCCTTATAGGGCTATTCAGGTTAGGTCAAATAAAGCCGATAAAGTAATTCATAAACTGGCTATTTAGGCTTATCGGGCTCGTTATGTGGTTTCTTTTTTAAGTGAAATTTTGATTCCTCCCCCTTAAACAGCCTTTCAATATTTTTTTGATGGGTGAATAGCATAAGGATGGCCAGAATAAAGGCGAAGAGTATCAGGGAGGGATTTGTGGTGCGGTAAACAAATATCAAAATAAGTGGGAATGAAAACCCTGCAATCATGGAGCTTAGCGAAACGTAGCCGGTAATGATAACCGATACAATCCATATCCCGAAAACAATCAGAGTGGCATAGGGATGCAGGGCAAAAACAACCCCCGAAAGAACGGCTACCCCCTTTCCACCTCGAAACTGGGCAAAAATTGGGAAAATATGTCCAATCATGGCGGCAATTCCAAGAATGAGCTGGAAATTAATGAACATGCCTGTTTTAGGTATGTAAAAATCGGTGAGGTAAAGCAGCCTAACAGCAAGGTAACCCTTTAAAACATCAACAATAAAAACTACGATTCCAGGCAGAAGGCCAAGCACCCGTATTGTATTAGTCGCCCCAGCATTGCCGCTGCCATGCTCACGAACGTCAACCCCATAAAAAATTTTTCCCACCCACACGGAGGTAGGAATGGAGCCCATGAGGTAAGCCAGAAAGACAATGGCTATTTTGGACAAAATTTCCATAAAGGCAAAGATAAGCCTATTGCTTTAAGAGGGCAAAAGAATATGTGTTAAAAGTTACTCATACCACCTTTAAACCGAAACATTCATGTAAAAAATTATAGGTTAAAGCTGGTCATGTCAGCTATTTGAAAGCAAGGGGGAAGTGTTAAAAAATGTTATAAAACGCCCAGGGTTGAGCTAGGCTAATCGCTCACACAAATTACCAAAATTAGGACATCTTCAATACAAGCCATAGGAGATTTACCTTAAGGCTGTTGATTATTAGAAACCTGAGGCATAGCTTATTGCTAGCCAGGAGTATTAAAACCCGTGTCAAATAAAACCACCACAAGCCCATACATAATCAGTCATGTGGTGGAGTTAGGCAGCAAGTAGTGTATAAACCGAAACTTACTTAGTAAGTTTAGATGTGAGGACCCGCTTTAACCAGTCTTTTTCCCCACTCGTTATCGGTAAAATTTTCAAAATTTTTAATGAACATTCCAGCCAAATTTCTGGCTGCTTTATCCCAATCGCCTGGATTTGCCCACGACTTCTGGGGATTTAATAAATGTGGGTTAACCCCGTTAACCCTTAATGGGACTTGAAGGTTAAAAACAGGTAGCAGCTCAAACTCGGACTCCTCAATGGAGCCATTCAGGATAGCGTTGATTATGGCCCGGGTTGAAGGCAGGTCAATACGTTTACCAACCCCGTAGGGTCCGCCAATCCAGCCGGTGTTGACCAGATAAGCTTTTGAGCCGTGAAGCTGCATTTTTTTAACCAGCTCACGGGCATATACCGTGGGATGGAGCATAAGGAAGGCCTGGCCAAAACAGCTGCTGAAAGTTGGCTGGGGCTCAACCACTCCCCTCTCTGTGCCTGCAAGCTTGGCAGTAAAACCACTTAGAAAGTGGTACTGCATCTGCTCGGGCGAAAGCCGCGATACCGGCGGTAGCACTCCAAAGGCATCGGCGGTGAGGAATATTACGTGTTTAGCGTGTCCTGCCTTCGAAACCGGTTTAACAATATTTTGGATATGGTAAATTGGATAGGATACCCGGGTGTTTTCAGTTTTAACTTTAGAGTGAAAGTCAATATTTCCCTCGCTGTCAACATCCAAGTTCTCGAGCAGTGCATCCCGACGAATAGCGGCATAGATGTCGGGTTCCTTTTCGGGGTCCAGGTCTATGCATTTGGCATAGCATCCACCCTCAAGGTTGAAAATTCCGTTGTCGTCCCACCCATGCTCGTCATCGCCTATAAGGGCGCGTTGGGGATCGGCGGAAAGGGTTGTTTTTCCTGTTCCTGAAAGCCCAAAGAAAATGGCAACATTCCCATTTTTTTGATCAACGTTAGCGCTGCAGTGCATGGAGGCAATTCCCTTTAAGGGTAGGAAATAGTTCATTACGGAAAAAATACCCTTTTTCAACTCTCCGCCATACCAGGTGCCACCAATTAGGGCCATGCGCTCGGTAAGATGAAAGGCTACAAAAACCTCGCTGTTAAGGTTCTGCTCCTTCCATTTAGGGTTTGAGGTTTTGGAGGCTACCAGAACAATAAAGTCGGGTTTAAAATTTTTAAGTTCCTCGTCGGTTGGCCTAATGAACATGTTCTTTACAAAATGTGCCTGCCAGGCAACCTCCATGACAAACCTGACGCAAAGGCGTGTGTCCTCATTTGCACCGCTATAGGCATCAACAACGTAGAGTTTTTTCCCACTGAGCTGTTTTGCGCTGATATCCTTCAGGTGGTTCCATACCTCCTGGGTGATGGGCTTGTTGTCAGAACTTTTTTTCCCTGGCTGGGCCCACCAAACATTTTTTTCGGTATTGGGCTCCTTCACCACATACTTATCCTTAGGTGAGCGCCCGGTAAAAACGCCGGTGTCCACATTAACAGCGCCCAACTTGGTTACAATGCCTCTCTCGTATCCTTGGAGTGAAGGATCGGTTTCGTGTTGATAAAGAAGCTCGTAACTCGGATTGTAAAAAACTTCGGCAGGTTGGTTTACACCGTATGCCGATAAGTCCAGATTAGCCATGGTTAATGGATTTTTATAGTTTAATTTTGAACCAAACATACAATATAATTACGAATGGCCAAAATGTAACCCCTTAAACAAAAGATGTTTAACAATACCATTTTTAGGCATCTTTTTAGGCTGTAAAATTGCCACCTGCCCCAACCACCAGACACGCTTAGGGAAAGGTTCCCGCTAGGAGGAAAATACAGGAAAATATCTAACCTCCAACCTATCAACAACATGCTGGAGTAAAACGAATGTTCCGGCTATTCTTTACACAACCAAAAAGTTATTCTGAAGCTGGATGCGCTCATTCGTTCGCAATGAAGCTGCAGGCCATTTCAAGGTATAATCCTCACAAGGTCGTAATCATCGGTGTAGCCAATAATAAATTGGTGGGTGTTGCTAAGTCTGGATTCATTCGAAACCACATCGAAAGTAAAGGTGGACTGAAGCATGTCCTTTTGGAAATCTTTTAAACATTTAGTAAAGTCGGGGCCATAGGTTTTCAGCGCCGAAATAAAGTAAATGCCCACATCATAACCCAAGAATGAAAACTGGTTGGGTTCAGCTCTGTACCTATCCCTGAAGCTGGCAACAAATCGTTTAACCTCGTCTCTTGAATAGTCAACGTAAAATGGAGTAAACACACGGGCATTCAGTTTGTACAGGTAATCAGGTGGAACATTTTTCATCTTTTGCCAGCGTGCAGGGCCATAAACAATCATTTTAAGCCCATTCAAAGACTTAACCGCATAGAGTTGCCCCAGCAAATCGGAAACAAAAGGCTCATCCTGCGAGGGGATTATAACTACATTACACCCGTCGGCTTTCATGTAGCTATGAAGCTTAACTTGAACCTCTTCCGATTTCATCGCTGCTGTTTGATGAACAACAGAGTCAACCCTAACACCCGATTCGCGGATTCTTTGGTTGAGTGCAGAGCTAAAATTTTGAATTGGACCTGTAAGAAGTTTCTCCATGTCGTAAATAACAACATAGTGGCAGGTATCGCTAAACTTAAAGTTTTTTATAAAAACCTCCAGCTGTTCGCCATATCCTTGGTTCACCGATATTAGACCAGGGTATTCTGATATGACTTCATTCCCACTGTAGAGAGGCGAAACCATGGGAATCGATTTTCTTTCGGCATAAGCCACAACTGGTTTGATCTCGTTAACAAACAGTGGACCTATGATAATGCTGGACTTATCGAGTTTGCCCTTATTTAGAATACTTGTAACCTCTTCGGGTTGGTGTTTAGTGTCGAAAACGTTGATATTCATGGAAACTCCAGCTTTCTTCATCGAGTCAACGGCAAGTAGAAAGCCCTCATAAAAGTTTAAGGAGGCAAGAGTTTCCTGCGAGGTAATTCTTGACGATTCAAGGGTGTTGGTAGTACCAGGATCCATTTTGACCTCTTCGGCCTCATCGATAAGCTCGTCGCTATCGACGGCGCTACCCTGGCTAAAGGGAAGAAGTAGCGAAATGTCAAAGGGTTGGCCGTTGTACCTAAAGTTGTTTTTGCAGGTAGAAAAGAATGCCACCGGTTCTGGTTTGCTTGTAACCATAAGCGAATCGGCAGGGTGCTGCTTTACAGCAGGTATTTTAAGGTACTCGCCTAGCTTAAGGCCGTCCTTTAGAACTTCCTGATTGTAAGTCTCAATGGTTTTAGCATCGATGTTATATCGTCGTGCAACGGCCAGCAACCCCTCTCCCTTCTGCACTTCGTGCATGATAAACTGCACGGTGTCGGCAGCCGGCTTCTTTGCCTCGGGTATCATTGGGTTGCGAGGAATAAGAATAACCTGGCTAACCAGCAGACCATCCTTTACCTCGGGGTTAATGCTTGTGAGCACATCAACAGGGATGTTGTACCTTCTGGAAATGCTATACAGCGTTTCCCCCTTGGCAACAATATGGTATATGTAATCATCGGTTCCTTTACTTTCAGAGGCTCTTACCGGAATCTTTAACGCTTGTCCAATCTTCAACCCGTTGTAAATATCGGGGTTGTTGACAGCAATATCCGACTGTGAAACCTCATAGGCTTTGCTAATGGAGTACAGGGTTTCGCCACTTTTAACTATATGGATGTAGTAGTTCTTCCCGTCAATTTTTACCTTGTCTGTAGAACGTTGAACGGAGGGTATATCGCCCTCCACTACCTGCCCGGCAAGAAGCATGGGTGATAGGCATAAAAGCAAGGCCGTAATGTAGGATCTCATCAGCTAAAAAATATTTATGTTGATATTATTTTCCGGTTACCAATCAATCTGACATCTACCTAGCAAGAAGGTTATCCTCCACACCTAAGAAATATAAGGCAGAATGCACACACTCCTGTGCCACCTTCAATAACAAAATGCATTCCTTTTTATGACCTCCTAAAATCCGATTGTTTTAGACTTAACGTAATCCTCAATAGTAAGGAATTTTATAAAAAGGAGTAGCCAAAATTCAATATGAGCTATGCAAATTATCCTAGGAATTCAAAGAGTTTCAATAACGTTTAAATTTCAAAATATATTCTACAAAAATAAGACTTTAATAATTGGAAAAGCTATAGGGGTTGAGGGTTTTCAATTCTAAAAATTTAACACAGGTCATTCCTTTACCGTGATGTGCGAACCGATAACAAGTAAATATCAAGCAGCTAAATAAGTATTTATTCATTTCTTCCTTATCTGCTCTCAATTCTTTATCCTTTATCGCATTTAATTCGTCAAAGCCGGACAGGTTCCATCGAAGCTGGCCAAGTTTTTTTATCCCTTCTCCTTTAACTTTACTCTTAGTCCTTATAAGTTTGAAACTAAAGGTTTGGCTGATTTATGCTAAAATTGCAAAAAAATTAATGTAGCTATGCCGGCCACCCTCAAACCATTTTTAGCGCTTACCCTTCAGCACCATAGGCAGCTTGGAACAACCATTGGAGCCTACCTCGCAACACCCACCGAAAGCCATGGTATTTTCATCATTTCTGAAAATGCAGCGGTAGCCCAACCATCAGACCTTGAAGACATTGTATCACCCATTCAGAAGGATATGCTTCAGCAGCTGCAGCAAATTTCCGACAAGGCCCTGCAGAGGTACTTTGACAAACAGGCAAAATCGGTGGCAGAATTTCTGGACTCCCTGACCAGAAGTGAACAGCTAAACAGTCATGTTCACTCCTACGTTGAACGCAGAATTGCCAAGGTTGTTGCGCTGGCAGCGCACTCCGACACTCCTGTTTTTCTGCGAAAAAAGGAAGAAAAAAATCTTTACGA
>Ga0208826_1000892_pt1 | contig 27885 bp, 39 predicted proteins | sample AD_UKC115_MetaG_FD_184451 | JGI IMG/M metagenome (GOLD analysis project Ga0208826, IMG submission 184451) | Active sludge microbial communities of municipal wastewater-treating anaerobic digesters from Hong Kong - AD_UKC115_MetaG (SPAdes)... | ecosystem: Engineered > Bioreactor > Anaerobic >...
GGCGCGTCGCCTTGCGGTGTTGCTCGAACCCCGCGTCGGCCTGAGCTGCCAAGGTCATCTGCTGTGCCATCATTTGCACCCCACAATTAGGTCATGCTTCGACCGCATGGCGAAATCAGAGTTTCCCCAGATCGAGGGCATGCAGAAACGATTGCACGGCGCGCTCCAGATTCGACTGACTCGGTCGCTGCGCCAGATGGTATCCCTGCAACCAGGCCCGATAGACGGCGGGATCCTCTCCGCTGCCCGCATTTCGCGTACGTTTCGGCAGCACGATGGGTTGAATCGCCAACACTCGGGTCAGCGCCCCGACGATGCGATCCTGCAGCGTGAACACGCGATCGATACGGCTGTCGATGACATCCGCCCAAAGCGTATCGCCACCGTCGACACGCAACAGTTGCACGCTCACACGCACCTGATCGTCGACGCGCTGGGTCGAGCCGGCGACGACGTAAGCTGCCCCCAGGCGCGCTCCGACCGCCAAGACATCCTCCACTGTCGTGCCGACCCGCGATTCGAGCACACGCACGCGCAGGGCAGGCGAACGAGCCAGGCGAGAGATGAGTGTCTCCGCCAACCCGAGTTCGAGCAACTCGTCACGCGGGCCTTGCGACAATGATCGGAACGGCAATACCGCAAGCGTGATCTGCGGCACGGGCAGCGCCGCACCCTGCCCCGGCCTTGCGGTCGGGCCTGAAGAGGCGCCGCCGTCAGCGGATTCGCTCAACTCTGCGACAAAACGATAGCCTTGTCCCGGAGTCGTGACGATGTAACGGCGATCATTGACGCCCGTGCCGAGCGCACGTCGCAACGCGGCTATCGCCTGCGCCAGATTGTTCTCCTCGACGACTCGCCCTGCCCAGACTACCGCCAGCAGTTCCTCACGGCTGACGATTCGGTCGCGATTGCGAATCAACAAGCATAGGGTGTCGAAAACTTTGCCAGTCAGCGCCAGCGATATCGCATCGCCGTTGCGTAATTCGCGGGTGTGCGTGTCGAGACGGAATGTCCCAAAGTACCAATAGCGCTCTCGCGCTTCGACAGCAGAACTGCCCGCGAAGAAATTCATGTTTATTCAGAGCGGTTTCATGGCGCTGACCTACCCGGCGGCGCGACGCTATCCACGGGCCGTTGCGGCACCCTGCGCAGCAACACGGCCCTCACCCCATTCGCGAAGGAGGCTATCATGAAACTGCTCATTCTGCCGCTTGCCACAAGTTTGGCGCTCGCAGCGATGCCCGCCACAGCCCGCAACAACCCCGAGAGTCAGTTGATCGGCGTATGGACCACCTCGGCAGCCGTCCAACCCTGCGGCAATAGTGGTCCGTTGCCGCCACTCACTCCAATCAACGTCCTCACCTTCCATGCCGGCGGGACGCTCACCGAGACAACGCTCTTTCCGCCTGGCGGGGTGCCCAATGTCTACGGCGTACTGGGTCTGAACACCCGCGGCGATGGCACCGGCATCTGGGGCTACGTGTCATGGCATCGCGACTACATGCTCTCGCTGCGATTCAACTGGTTCGTGGACGGCGTCTACAACGGCTATCAGGTCGTCGACCGCACGATGACACTGGATCCGACCGGCCAGCACATCTCGGGTTCCGTGCAAACCACACGGTATGGCGTCAACGGAAAAGTACTCGCTTCGCTGTGCGGCCAGGCGACCTCAGATCGCGCGCTGTAGCTGCTCGACCGGCGGGAGACGCCGACGTCGCCTCCCGCATGGTTAGCGCACCGGCAGCCAAAGCCTCAGGCACCCAAGTCTGACCGGATCACAGCGCATCCAGCACTGTCGCGAATCTCGCCGCCACGGCCTTGAAGCCCGGTGGTGTCGGATGCAATTCATTCGCCCACCATTTTTGATAACGCTGGCTGATCAGCGAATTGGACAACGTGCCGCGCAGGTCGATGTAGTGGACGCTCCCGCCGGACGCTTGCGCCAGCTTTTGCAGCATCGCGTTGAAGCGGTCGATGAGGGATTCGACCATTCCCGTCGTCACCTGCAGCTCGGTGAACTGCTTTTCGTCGAATCCCGGACGCAACCACGGGCCGGGAAAAAACGGCAAGCCGCCGAAATTGCGTCCGTCCGGCACGGCATAGTCGTAACCATGCACCAGAACGGGCAGCGCTTTGCCGGCGTAGTACTGGCTCAACGTCGCGATCGCCTCGAACATCCGCCGATACGCGCCGGCGATGCGCACGTTGATGACGCCATCGACGACTTCGTCGTTCCAACCCGCTATCGGCGATGCGCTGTGGTTGATCAGCATGCCGAACTCGCTACCGGCGATGTCGTCGCCACCGCCGGAAAGCAGCACGGCCTTTGGCATCGCGCCTTGCGCTTTCACTTTCTCGAAGCACTTCGCCAGCTTGCCGAGTTGCCCGCTGCCACCGAACGCCATCGCCTCAATGGGATCGCCCGCATGCGCGGTCGATTCGACGTCGTAGCCTGCCTCTTCAAGTTGTTCAAGCACGTCGTCATTCAAGGTGAGGCCGCCATTCAGATGAAGCTGGCCCGGATAATCGAACCACGAATCCCCTGCTGCGACGAGATAACCGCGCGTCTGTGGTGCAACGAACGCTTTCAGCGCCATGGGGCCAGCAGCCTTCGCCTTCGCTCGCAACGTCTGCGTGTGCGTCGCAATGGCCTTTGCGCGGCGCGCGCGCGAACGCTTGCGCTGGGCGATGATCTCATCCGCGATGCTTTTCCCCGATTTCGGCATTTCGGTTATCGCTTTGCGCGCCATGGCATGCCTCCAAAGAAAACGAACGAAATGATACGAAGAACGTGGCAACCAAAAATTCGCCCGCTGCGGTTCGCAAGCGGCGGATCAACGCCTGTTCGTTTTGATCGCTGCGGAATCGGCGACAAACTGCCGAATCGTCCAGAAGTCGTCCGACAAATTGCGATCTGCAAGATACGCATACGGCAGCGTGAAGTAACCTTTCTGGCCCCAATTCGTGCCCCACGAATTGCGCACCAGAAAACGTTTGGCGGCATCGTCGTAGCCAACCGCACAGACGGCGTGTCCGCCTACCAGCTTCTCGCCCTTTTTCGGCAAATCGGCCACACCGGATGCCGCCACCGCCTGCGACTCGAAGCTTTCGTACACGCTGAAACCGAACACGAACGGATAGCCATCGGCGAGACAAGCGCGCATTTCGTCCGTCGTCGAAAGCCGCTGGTAGGCGGCAATGGTGTGCTGCAGCGCCTGCGCGTAGCAGGCAGCGCTGGGCCGCTGGGCGAACTGCGAAATGACGTAGGGCCACATCGATTCCTCACACACGCCCTGCTTGGCCAGCGACTTGATGCCATCGCGGATCATTGCGCCATTGTCGGAATTCACCGCGTGTTCGATGACGCGCTCGTTGTAGTAGATGAACAAACGGCTGACGTCGATGACGTTGGCCTTGGGGCGAGCCTTGCGTTCGAGATATTCGAGCGCGCCGGCAAGCGCATTGGCCGTGCAACTGCCGAGTTGACCTTGATCCTCGACCGGCGCGCAGAGTTTGCGCAGATCCATCTTGCCCGGCAGCTTGGCGGGTATCTTGTAGACCGCGCTGTAGAGTTGATCGCGCGTGTCGGGCAGGTCGGGCAGCCATCCGTAGCGGGCTTGCGTGCGCAAGGTGGTGGGCGTGGGATCTTTTCTCACGGGCAGACTCCTTCCTCGGTCAAAATCCGGCGATGTTGAATTCGTGTGGTGTCACACGCATGCGTCGCGCCGTGCGCACGAGATGGAGTACGGGTTGCCGGCTCGCACGCGAAGCCGATGACATGCCGTCAACCGTCGATTCAAAACGATGGTACGTTCCGTTACGCATCGCACGCCCTTTGTGACCTGTGCAATTTGGCGCCGGATTTCGCAGGCTGTCAACGCAAACTGCGATCGTGGTCATTCCGTATCCGCCATCGCCAACGTCATTCCCGCGTCAGGAAAATTTTCGTTGACATCGTCGTGAACGAAGCCTATCTTGCGCCCCGCCTTGGGCCGCCCAAGACATTTTCCCAATCAGCTACCGACATCCATGGACAGCTATCCGAGTACCCGCGCAGCGTCGACCCGTCACGGAACGTGCGCTGCCAAGGCCGAACCAACCCTGCCGCCGCGTGCGGATACGGGCCGACTCGCGATCTAGTCCAGGCTGATCGTGATTCACCCGTTCCGCTGCGGAATCGAGGTGAATCATGAAACTGCAATTTTTGCTTTCCCTGCTCCCGCGCGACCGCTCTGTCGGCGTGCGCGATGCCTATTGCGCCACAGCGCGCGCGCGGATTCATGCCGCCGCGAACGATGACGTCTGCGCCCGCCGCAAGCCTCGCCTTCTCTGGAAGCGCAATACGACCAACGACACACTCGAAGCGCGCTGGACGACACAGACGTGAAACCCATGCCAGCCATGCTGCATCCTTGTCGCGCACGACCTGAGCGGGCGCGTACCTTTCTCGCGGAATACTGAAATCATGAAATTGGAACTCCCTCACCTCGCCATTGCCAGCCTCTGCGTGCTCGGCATGACGAGCGCGTTCGCGCAAGCCACCGACTCCGGCGCTGAATTTTTCGTACCGCAACTGCTCGGCGCGCAGTACACCTTCATCGACCAGCACCAGGACGCGCTGCGCTCGCCTTATTCCAGCCCCTTGAGCTTGCGGGCAAACGGCGATACGGCGCGCTCGCACACATTTGGCGCGTATTTCGGCGTGCAATTGCCGTGGCACTTGCAGTTCTATCTAGACGCAGAAATGTTCAAGGGCGCCGGCGTCAGCAACGCCACCGGCATGGCCGGATTGACCAACGGCGACGTGATTCGCTCCGGCACGGTCGATCTCGGCAAGCGCCCGTACGTCGCACGCCGCGTACTGCGCTACACCTTGCCGCTGAGTGAGGAGACGACCGCCGTCGACGCCGCGCAAGATCAGTTGCCGGGGTTGGAGTACGGCAACCGCATCGAAGTGAAGGTCGGCAAGTTCGCGGCCAGCGACGATTTCGACAAAAACCGCTACGCGAACTCGACCCGTACGCAGTTCATGAACTGGGCGCTGTTCAACAACGCCGCCTGGGACTTCGCCGCCGACACGCGCGGCTATACCAACGGGGCGATGCTTGCCCTCGTGCAACCGGCGTGGACGCTACGTTATGGCATTTTTCAGATGCCGCGCGAAGCGAACGGACAGGCGCTGGAGTGGCCGCTCGCCCGCGCCCGCGGCGAACAAGTCGAACTGACCTGGCAGCCGGACAAAACCGGCTATGCCATACGCCTGCTGGCCTACCGCAACATCGCACGCATGGGCGTGTATCGCGACGCGCTCGCCGCCGCACAAGCCACGGGCGAGGCGCCCGACATCCGTGCCGACGATCGCGACGGTCGGCGCAAGTACGGCTACGCGCTGAATGCCGAACTGCCGCTCACTGACGACGGCGAAACCGGTTTGTTCGCACGCCTCGGCTGGAGCGACGGCCGCACGGAATCGTTCGCCTTCACCGAAGCCGAGCGCAGCATGAGCCTCGGCGCTCAACTGTCCGGCACGCACTGGGGGCGCAACGGCGATCGCTTCGCCATTGCCATCGTGGCGACTGGTATCGCGCACGATCACCGCGATTATCTGGCCGCCGGCGGCAGCGGATTTCTCGTCGGCGACGGTCGCCTCGACTACGCGAGAGAACGTATCGTGGAAGTATACTATTCATTAAAAGCGAACAAGTATATTTCGCTTTCCCCAGACTTCCAGTACGCATGGAACCCCGGCTACAACAAGGATCGCGGGCCGGCGAAATTTTTCGGCCTGCGCGCGCATGTCGAAATGTGAAAATTCAAACGCTGCATTTCAGGTCGACTTTGTCGACCTGAAATGCAGCGTTCACGTCATCCGGTTGTAGCCCCCGCTCTCACCCCGGAACGCTACAATCGGGGGCCACGCTCACCGGGCTGTATTCCGGTTGTAGCCCCCGCTCTCACCCCGGAACGCTACAATCAGGAAGTAATGAGCTTGCTGGAGAACGACGTTGTAGCCCCCGCTCTCACCCCGGAACGCTACAATAATGCAGCTGCAACGATTGTCCTCGACAAGGTTGTAGCCCCCGCTCTCACCCCGGAACGCTACAATACACGAACGCAATAAGTGTAGAAGTTCACAGTTGTAGCCCCCGCTCTCACCCCGGAACGCTACAATGAGATGACCGCCGTCATGTTCATGACGTTGGTTGTAGCCCCCGCTCTCACCCCGGAACGCTACAATCTCCTTCGCTCAAGCCATTGTTTTGTAATGGCTTGAGCGATTTTTCTACCCAAAAAACGGCGCCGTCAGAACAGCAGCAACTGCCGGATACCCACTTTTTCTTCCTGCCGCGTCATGGTTCCAACCAGCACCAGCATGCCGGCGAACTGCTTCTCTGTGACTTTCATGCAGCGCACGGCCCCGTGCCGTGGCAAATTCACGCGCAACCGCTGCACGTGCTTGTCTACCGCATCCTGCCCATTGACGATCCGTCCATACACCGACCATTGGATCATGTCGTAGCCGTCCTTCAGTAAAAATCGCCGAAACAGCACGTAAGCGCGCTTGTCGGTCTTGGTTACGGTCGGTAAATCGAAAAAAACCAGCAGGCGCATAAACCGTCGCGTGGGAATGCTCATGACGATGAAATCAATTGCGGCAGGTGCAACTCACGTACCGCCCCCGTCTCGACGACGCGCAAGAAACTCTGCACCGTCGTATCCACTGCGGCGAGCACGTTCATCGTACCGGTAGGCATCGCCATATCGCGATACAAGAGACCCGCCAACACCGCCTTGTGCGCCGGCGTCAGTGTGTTTTCATCAGGCACGACTTGCCTTGCAACGCATCGGTCGACCACAGGTCGAAAGGGTTCGATGAAATCGTCCGCGAGGTTGAACGCGTTCAACTCACTGCGATGGTGCAACCCGACTGCGGTATGGAATCCGTGCGCAACCAGCGCACGCGCAATCGCGGCCCGAACAACCGCATAGCCATAGTCGAGCGCACTGTTGCGCCATTCCACCGTCTGGCGGGTAAACCCATCGCCGAACAGCCATGCGAAATAGCGCTGTGCGCCCTGTCCTTCGCGGTTGACGGTATCGCCCGACGTCACCTTGCCGGCGAGGTTGCGCAAGAAATCGCCGCCAACGATCCCGCACAGGTCCAGGCACTTTGCCTGATTGCGCAGTTTTGACTGGACAATGGCTTGCCAGGCACGCTTCTTCTGCGGCTCGCTCAAACCGGACTGCGCCCGGAATACGCGCAAGTGCCTGCTGTGCGGCAGATATGGCAACAGCGCGCCGTTGGGATGATGCGCTTCGTCACAGGTAACTACCGCCGCCCCGGTCGCGGCCAGCGCCGAGAGCAAGGCACTCGTGATCAGGGCTTTCGGCGTTTCCAGCATTACGACCGCGATGTCTTCCAATGGGACGCGCACCTCCCCGTCCCGATTTTCCAGCAACAGTTGCCGGTTGTGCAGCGACAACTTCGCCGGCTGACTGATGACAAGGCTACGCCAGCTCACGGCGCGGCTCGGGTTTGGCGCGGTAGATGCGGCCGAGCACGTCGACATGAAACCTCTCTAGCGTCACGGCAGTCTTCACGCCGATACCTCGAATCAAACCATCCGTGCCCACTTGCGCATTGCGGTCGTGCGCCCACAGCGAAAGTGCACCGGTCGAACGGTCGCAGCCCGCGTAGTACCCAAACCAGACTTTGTCCTTCAATGTCACCTTGAGCAGATCGTTCGGGTACAGGGAAAAGCACCAGTCAAAACTGCCGTCGATCGACGTCCAGTCGCCTTCGTTTCGTCCCTGAACGATTGCGCGATTCGGCAATACCTTCGTCGCCCGATCGCGGACGTACACTGGCACAAGAAAGAACTTCCCGGCCTTCGCGAACACGTCCACGCGCAGCATGCTGTCGTTCTCGGCAATGCCGCCGCGCACGGGCACGCCGGTGATCTTGTCGATGCGCAAAGTCACGGTACGCACAACCGGGCCGGTCGGGTTGCCCTGCTTGTCGGGTTTGCGGAACTCATACCCGGGCGGAAACGCCCTGTCCGCCTTGCCGCCATACTCGTCGAAACGCTTGCGCAAGGCGGCGTACAATTTTTCGTTGCGCTGGGGGTCGACAAGCTGCGCGAAATCGCCCGCCTTGAGCGCGGACAAGGCGATCTTTTTCGTCGCCGACGACGTCGGCTTGAATGCTTCCGGCTGCGAGTAAATCGTTTCCTTGTGAGCGGCGCCGCCGTTTCGGCGCTTGACGGCGCGGGCCACAAACAGCGGGCGCGAGGCAAGCACGGCGGTTTCATCGTAGGTGCCAAGCCTTGCCACGCGATCGCGCAATGCGTTGGCATCGACGATGTGCAGCCGAGCTTCGAGTTCCTCGCGAAAATGCGACCACGGCTGCGGAAACTTCGCCTCCAATCGACGCAATGCCACCAGATCGATCACTTCACCCGTGTCCACATCGACAAACCCACTCGTCACTTCGCGCAGCTCACGCGTACGCGAATAATCGGACAGACGCTTGACCATCGCATGGCTGCACGCCGCAACCACCGCCGCGTCCAGCGCATGATGTCGATCGCTCTCGTCGCGCACTTTGATAAGCCCCCAACGGGCACGAAGGAAGGCCGTGAGCTGACCATTCAACACAACGCAACGCCGGTCGTCCCCGGCCAACTGCAGATGACGTTCGACGAAGTTCTTGAAGAATCGGCAGATATAGCGCGTATCGTTGAGGTTGCGCGCCTTGAACTCAGCAGCTTGTTCTGCACCGAAGTGCTTGCGCAAAAGCCGATCCCGCTTGGCTTGACGATATTGCGGATTCGCCTTTACAACAACCTCAAATTTTTGCCAACGCTCGCTGCTGCCCGCGCCGTCCAGATACTCGTATGGCGTGCGATTGCCTTTGGCCTGATTCTCGCGCTTGAGAACGAGAACCTTGTTGAGCTTGCTGTCGTCGTAGCTGCGCGAATACGGCAATGCGTGATCCACCTCGGCGTAACCAGGGTCGTCCACGACTTTCGCCAAATCCAGCGGTTCGAGGGAGTAGGCGCACTTGCCGTTCTGTTCGTGATAGAGCCGCCACTTTTCGAACTCACGCGATTTCGGCGTGCTGCCAATTTCGCTTTCATATTGGTCTCGCAAGTATTGATTTCGCTCGGCGTAAGCTTTCTGCTCTTTCTCGATCTTGCGCCGCTCGTCCAACGGTCTCGACAGGTCGCGCGCCAACTCGATATGCACCCGCTCCGGCGGACCATATTGGCGAATCAACTCATTTACTACCTTGCGCGCTTGGTTGAGCGCACGCATTACGACAGGGTTGCGTGGCAAATCCAGATTTTCATCGAATAGCAACTTGCCATTGCTGTCGCGCCCTTTATAGAACGAGGGCAGCAGTCGAGTCTTTCCTTGCTCCGGCAGCGGTTGGCTGTGCTGGTACCCGGCGCTCTCACAGGCTTCATCGTAGCGCTCGCCCCGCTCCATGGGCAGCAATATCTTGCTCAGCGCCTTCAGGGACAGGCGCACGAACGCCGTGAAGCTTACGGGCAATAGCGCCTCGATCGCCTGCCCGGCCAGACCAACGCCGGATAACGCCACCCGAATTTCTTCATCGCTCTTGCAAATGGTCAATATGCTGACAATTCGATCCAGTTTGTCGTGGTCGACGGATAGATGTTTCCATTCGTCATCCAGTGCCTGCTTTTCCAACGCTTTGCGCAGCGTGTGCCACCCTTTCATTTCGACCAGTGTGGTTTCCTCGGGATTTTTCGCTGGCTTGTCCGCTTGTTGATTCGGATACCGAACGCCAGCGAATCGCATCGTTTCGGCCACCAGTCCATTCTTTACCAAAACGTCCTTGATGTCCTTGTACCGCACTTTCACTCTGCGGTAAGGCAAATCCACCACGGTATCTCGCATCGCCTCGGAGAGCGCTTGAGTGTCGCCGTCGATGCTGATCCGCAAATTGTTGAGCTTGCCCAGCCAGATGAACCTTTCCGCAGACCAGGTATGTTTTGCCGCACGGTGCTGGTCGCGCTCGAACGTGCACTTGCCGAGCAAATTGAGCATGGCCTCACCCGTAAGCGCCGGCTTTTGCTGCCATAGCAGCCCGTTCCTTGGATCAAGCACTTCGTCCTCGAAATCCTCTCCCGCATGGGGGTTGCCGAACTCTCGCTGTCGACTGAACAGCAACTTCAGTTCATCGGCGAGCAATTCGCGCGGCAGCGACTGGCCATAGTCGCCGCGTTTGTTGCGTTGATGCACCGGGTATTCTTCAAGCATCATTTCCGCGAGGCTGCGATAGGAATTCGCGCGCAGAAGCTCGCGCGTCCTCTCCAGCCCTTGTTTCACTCGGCCGCCTTCGGACGACTCTGCTTCGCTCTTGCGTGGAAAATGGAAACCGCGATGCTTGCAAATGTGGTAGATCACTCGCGCCCACTCCTCGGCGCCCAGTCGGCGGTCGAGGGCTTCGCGTCGAAGTTGCCACAAAGATGTCCGGAAAGGACTTTGCTCAAGAAAAAACTTCGCGTCTGTAATGAGCCCGTGACGCTTCATTGCACGCGCAAGCTTGCGCAAGCGCAGCGCACGAGATCGCAATCGGTTGCGCGCCAACCGCGCCGTTCGACGGACCGAATTGAGAGCTTCGCCGTCAGCGGTCTCCGCACGATCAAAGCAATACACGCCCAAATCGATGATTCGAGTTTCGCCCAACGCGCACCAACCCACCGAGGCGATGCCGATGTCCAACCCCAGGCCCCACTTGCCTCCATCGCGCGGTTGCGCCATATCCATTCCCCGTATAGACTCCGCAAGCGTAGCGTTCCGGGGTGAGAGCCGTTGCTACAATAAGAATCGAAAGATTCGCATCCAAGCCCGCCGCAAGGCGGGCTTTTTGCTGGGATATCGATGCCTCGATTGCGTCACCCCTGCTCTCACGATGCCACTGAAGTTAACGATTGGCAACGCCTCAGCCGATGCACGCGAGCACCTCGAATCGGTTCTAACCACGGTGACCGGATAGAGCGACGCGCGCCAACCCGGAGACAGGATCTCTCATATCGGGCCGTAGGAAAGCTAACCTGCTAGGGCAACCGCCCAACGTTTGCAGCATGCCCGCCGCGCTTGCGCACGATCAACATCGCGATTTCGAGCGACTGTTCGTAGTTGAGGCGCGGGTCGACCGTGGACTTGTAGGCGCGCGCCAGATCGGCCTCGGTGAGGTCGCGGGCGCCTCCGAGGCATTCGGTGACGTCCTCGCCGGTGAGTTCCAGATGCACGCCGCCGAGATGCGTGCCGCTCGCCGCGTGGATGTCGAAAGCGAGATCGAGTTCGGCCCGGATGTTCTCAAAACGCCGCGTCTTCACTCCGCCGGGAGTGGTCTCGCCGTTGCCGTGCATGGGGTCGCAGCACCAGAGTACGCGCTTGCCTTCGGCCTTGACCGCACTCAGATGCTGTGGCAACTCGGCCTCGACCTTGCCTGCACCCATGCGTGTGATCAGGGTCAGCCGACCCGGTTCGTTGCGCGGATTGAGCGCGTCGATCGTGCGCAGCAACACGTCGGGCTTCACGCCAGGGCCGAGCTTGAGGCCCATCGGATTTTCGATGCCGCGGCAGTATTCGACGTGCGCGCCGTCGAGTTGGGCGGTACGCATGCCGATCCACGGGAAATGCGTGGATAGGTTGAACCACCCCGGGTTGCGTGGCACCTCGCGCGTCGCCGCGCCTTCGTAATTGAGAAGGAGGGCTTCGTGCGATGTATAGAAATCCACTTTTTGATAGGCGGGGGATTCGCCGGCAAGCATTTCCATGAACCGTACCGAGTCGCCGATCGATGCGACCATGCGTCGGTATTCGTCCTGCAGCGGCGAGTGCTCGACCCAATTCAGATCCCAATACTCGGGGTGATGCAGGTCGGCGAAGCCGCCGTCGATCAGCGCACGCACGAAGTTCATCGTGAGCGCCGAGCGCGAGTGCGCTTCGATCAGTCGCTGTGGATTCGGCTCACGCGCGCTTGCCGTGAAATCAGGGCCATTGACAATGTCACCGCGATAGCACGACAAGGTGACGCCGTTGCGCGTTTCGGTGTCGGCCGAACGCGGCTTGGCGTATTGCCCGGCGAAACGCCCAACGCGCACGACCGGCAGCTTGAGCCCATGCACGAGCACCAGGCTCATCTGCAATAGCACTTTCAGGCGATTGGAAATGATCGGCGAGGTGCAGTCGGCAAAACTTTCCGCGCAGTCGCCGCCCTGCAGGAGAAAGCCACGCCCTTCCTGCGCTTCGGCGAGCTTGTGTTTGAGGGCAAGCACCTCCCACGAGGTCACCAGCGGCGGCAATTCACGCAAATGCGCGACCGCGTGTTCGAGCGCCGCCACATCGGCATAGGTAGGCTGCTGTACGGAAGGTCGCGATCGCCATGATGTCGGCGTCCACGACTCCAATGCCTGCCCGCTCGTTTCTGATCGAATCGTAGCCGTCATGTTGTGGAGAGTGCGAATGGAGGGTTTGTCATGATGCCAGATCGCAACGTGCAAGGTCAGCGTTTGCGAAAACCCGCGCAGAGCGCTCCGATTCCAAGCATCGCGAACGACACCAGCGTCCAGAACGGCATCGCCATGCCAAGGAAAGTCCAGTTGATTTCGGCACAATCCGCATGACCTTGGAATGCCATCTTCAGCACTTTATTGATGGGAAAATTTTCAACCATGTAGTTCCAGCCTGGCGTGCAGCCTGCCATCGGATTGGGCGGCTGCTGTTGCACCCACAGGTGATAGGCGGCAACGCCCAGCCCAGCGCAAGCGCCGAACAGCACGAGCAAAGCGTAGGTGTGTCGCCCGACGGCACCCGGGTTATGCAAGGCTCCAATCAGAAAAATCACGCCCATCACGATCAACGCAATGCGCTGGAAGATGCACAACGGGCACGGCTCGATGCCCAGATCGAATTGCACGTAAAAGGCATACCCAAGAAAAGCTGCGCAGGCCAGGAAGCCGGCGGCGAACTGGGCGCGGTAGGGCCAGGCGAAGGGATTGAGCATGCGTGTCTCCGGAATGACGTCTTTCAATGACCGTTGCCGCAATACGATGTTCCCGAAAATGAAAAACCCCGTACAAACGACGGGGTTCTTCGACGATACGGCATCGCGAGCGAAACTTACTCTTCCGTTGCCGCCTCGACGCGCGGTCGGTCGACCAATTCAACATACGCCATCGGCGCATTGTCGCCGACGCGATTGCCGCACTTGAGGATGCGCGTGTAGCCGCCTTTGCGCTCACGGTAGCGCGGGCCGATTTCGACGAACAGCTTGCCGACCGCGACCTTGTCGCGCAGGCGCGCGAACGCGAGACGACGGTTGGCGACCGTGTCGACCTTGGCCAGCGTGATCAGCGGCTCGGCGACGCGGCGCAATTCTTTGGCCTTCGGCAGCGTGGTCTTGATCAGCTCATGCTTGATGATCGACGCAGCCATGTTCTTGAACATCGCTTCGCGATGCGAGCTGGTGCGGTTGAGCTTGCGGCCCGACTTCATGTGACGCATGGTGAATACCTCTTTTAGTCTGTTGTTATGAGTATTCGGCGATATACGCTCGAATCCCGCGGTTGCCCGCTTTCTATTTCGGGAATCGGAAACCGGAAATCGTCTTCAGCGAAAAACGCCTTGCGATTACCTGTTGCCGATTCCCGGTCTGGATCAATTCATCTGCATGCCGTGTTGCAACCCCGTCGGCGGCCAATTCTCCAGCTTCATGCCGAGCGAAAGTCCACGCGAGAACAGCACGTCTTTGATTTCGGTCAGCGACTTCTTGCCGAGATTCGGAGTTTTGAGCAGTTCGACTTCCGTGCGCTGCACGAGGTCGCCGATGTAGTAAATGCTTTCGGCCTTCAGGCAGTTCGCCGAACGCACGGTGAGCTCCAGATCGTCGATCGGACGCAACAAAACCGGATCGACGCCCGCCTTGTCGGCCTTCGCTTCGGTGGTTTCGCGGCGGGTGAAGTCGCCGAAAATCGTGAGCTGATCGAGCAAGGTTTCTGCCGCCTTGCGCACCGCTTCCTCGGCTTCGACCGTGCCATTGGTTTCGATGTCGAGCACGAGTTTGTCCAGATCGGTACGCTGTTCGACACGGGCGCTGTCGACTTCGTAGGCAACGCGACGCACCGGACAAAACGAGGCATCGATCTGCAAACGACCGATCGGACGGCTTTCTTCGTCCGGGCGGCGACGCGAGGCCGCCGGCTGGTAGCCGATGCCGCGCGCGACCTTGAGTCGCATGTTGAGCGCGACATCTTTGGTCAGGTGGCAGATCACATGCTCCGGATTGACGATCTCGACGTTGTGGTCGACCTTGATGTCGCCGGCCGTGACCACGCCCTTGCCTTTCTTCGTCAAGGACACCGTGGTTTCATCGAGATTGTGCAACCGCAGCGCGACATCCTTGAGGTTGAGCAGGACTTCGATCACGTCTTCCTGCAAGCCTTCGAGCGTCGTGTACTCATGCAGCACACCATCGATTTCGACTTCGACGATCGCGGCACCAGGGATAGACGAAAGCAGGACACGGCGCAGCGCGTTGCCGAGCGTGTGGCCAAAACCGCGCTCCAACGGCTCGACCGAGACCTTGGCACGGTTGATGCCAAGTTGTTCAACGTGCAGGCCGCGCGGGCGCAGGATGGTAGTAGGCGAATTTGCCATGAACTACGCTCTCCAAATGAGATGGGAAAACAGGTGGTGTTGGCAAGGCATGAATCGTTCATGCTCGCCGCGCACCGTGCCGAACCGAGTCCGGCACGGATAAAACGGGTTTACTTCGAGTAAAGCTCGACGATCAGCGATTCGTTGATGTCGCTCGGCAGGTCCGAGCGCTCCGGCAGCGCCTTGAGCGTACCGGCAAACTTGTTCGCGTCGACTTCGAGCCAGCCCGGAGCGAGATCCATTTCCTGGGACAGGGTCAGCGCTTCCTTGATGCGCAATTGATTGCGCGATTTCTCGGTAATCGAAATCTGGTCGCCGGCCTTGACCGCGTAAGACGGCAGGTTGACTCTTTTGCCGTTGACTTCGATCGCCTTGTGCGCGACAAGCTGACGCGCCTGAGCGCGCGTCACCGCGAAGCCCATGCGATACACAATGTTGTCCAGGCGCGACTCGAGAGAGCGCAGCAGGTTCTCACCCGTATTACCTTTGGTCTTGGCCGCCTTGGCGTAGTAGTTGCTGAATTGGCGCTCGAGCAGGCCATAGATACGCTTGACCTTCTGCTTCTCGCGTAACTGCACGGCGTAGTCCGACAGGCGCGACTTCTTCGCACCACCGCCAGCGCCATGCTGGCCGGGCTTGTTTTCGAGCTTGCACTTGGAATCGAGCGCGCGAGCGGCGCTCTTGAGATTCAGATCCGCGCCTTCGCGGCGCGCAAGCTTGCAGGTAGGACCGATATAACGTGCCATGATGATTTTGTCTCTGTTTGACGAGTCCGGCCACGCGTGGCCGATTCAATGATTTAGCGATCGAGCTCGACCGCGTCAGACTCTGCGTTTTTTGGGAGGGCGACAGCCGTTGTGCGGAATCGGCGTGACGTCGATGATGTTGGTCACCTTCACGCCGATATTGTTGAGCGAGCGCACCGTGGATTCGCGCCCCGGGCCTGGGCCCTTGATGCGCACTTCGGCGGTCTTCACACCGTATTCCTGCGCCACGCGACCAGCCTTTTCCGCCGCAACCTGGGCTGCGAACGGGGTCGACTTGCGCGAACCGCGGAAACCCGCACCGCCCGAAGTCGCCCAAGACAGCGCGTTGCCCTGACGATCGGTGATCGTCACGACGGTGTTGTTGAACGAAGCCTGCACGTGAACGATCGCATCGGTGACGACACGCTTGGCTTTCTTCTTGGTCTTGGCTGCGACCGGCTTATTCATGAGTATTTTGCTCTTTCTAAGAGTCCGCACAGGGATGTGCGGGTTTTTGCTGATGGATCAGCGTGAAATTACGTTAGTTCTTCTTGATGGCGCGACGGGGACCCTTGCGCGTGCGCGCATTGGTGCGCGTGCGCTGGCCGCGCACCGGCAGGCCGCGACGATGACGCAGGCCGCGATACGTGCCGAGATCCATCAACCGCTTGATGCTCATGCCGACTTCGCGACGCAGATCGCCCTCAACCGTCAGCTTCGCCACTTCGGCACGAAGCTTCTCGACTTCGGACTCGGTCAACGACTTGATCTTGGTCGCCGGATTCACGCCCGCCGCCTCACAGACCTGCTTCGACCGCGTGCGGCCGACGCCATAAATGCTTTGCAGTCCGATCACGACGTGCTTCTGGACCGGCAGGTTGACACCCGCAATACGCGCCATTTTCTATCTCCGAAAGATACTTTTCCGGGCACTCCGCCCGAGCCAACGGCGGCCATCCGGGCCGCACTCGTCAATTTTTCACATAGAAGCGCAGCGAACTGCGGATTCTAACCTATTTTTCACGCAACCGGAAGGGATGCGCACGCCGCCACCGAAACGCCAACCCACACCGCAGGCAATCTCGGATCTCAACGCGCCGACGCGCCGCGACCGTAGCCTTTCAAATTCGCCTTCTTGAGCAGGCTTTCGTACTGATGCGAAACCAGATGCGCCTGCACCTGTGCGGTGAAGTCCATGACCACGACAACGACGATCAGCAGCGATGTGCCGCCGAAATAGAACGGCACATGGAAATACTGCTGCATGAATGTCGGCACAACACAGACGAGCACGAGATACAAAGCGCCTGCGCCCGTCAATCGCGTCAACACGCCATCAATATAGTCGGCGGTTGACTTGCCGGGGCGAATTCCGGGGATCAGCGCGCCGGATTTCTTCAGGTTTTCTGCCGTCTCGTTCGAATTGAATACGAGTGCGGTGTAGAAAAACGCGAAAACGATGACCATTACGGCATACAGAATTTCATACAACGGCTCGCCCGGTGCGAGTGCCGCAGTGACCTGCTGCAGCCAGCGGATATCTGCGCCGTTGCTGAACCACGACGACGCCGTTGCCGGGAACATGATCAGAGACGAGGCGAAAATCGGCGGGATCACGCCCGACATGTTGATCTTCAGCGGCAAGTGCGACGACTGATTCATGTACGCCTGCCCGCCACCCTGACGGCGCGCGTAATTCACCGTGATGCGGCGCTGGCCGCGTTCCATGAAGACCACGAACGCCGTTACTGCAACCACGATCAGCAGAACGAGCAGCACCTTGACGAAATTCAACTCGCCGTTTTGCGCCATTTGCAAGGTGTGGTAGGTCGCCCCCGGCAAACCAGCAACGATGCCGGCGAAAATCAGCATCGATATACCATTGCCGATGCCGCGTTCGGTGATCTGCTCGCCCAGCCACATCAGAAACAGCGTGCCCGACGTCAACGCGATCATCGAGGTAAAGATGAAGCCCATGCCCGGCGCATACACGACCGACTGCCCGCCAGCACTCTGATGCATCAACCAACTGGAAATACCGAACGATTGCACCGTCGCAAGCAGTACCGTGAAGTAACGCGTCCACTGCGTGAGCTTGCGTCGCCCGGACTCGCCCTCCTTGCGCAACGATTGCAGCGAGGGCATGACCTGCGCGACCATCTGCACGATGATCGATGCCGAGATGTACGGCACGACGCCGAGCGCGAAAATCGAGAATCGCGCGAGTGCCCCGCCGGAAAACATGTTGGCCAGATCGATCAGCCCGCCGCCGCCGCCGAGCAACGAAGTCATCGCGGCCGACTTGACGCCCGGCACCGGGATGAACGACCCCAGACGGTAAACGACGAGCGCGCCAATCAGGAACAGGATACGCTGCTTGAGCTCGGTCAATTTGCCTAGACCGGCGAGCATGCTGGCTTGGGATGCCGCCATGAGTTTTCTTCCGTTACTCTACGCTGCCGCCGGCTGCGAGAATCGCCGCCTTGGCGCCCGCCGTAACCGCCACGCCCTTGAGCTTGACCGCACGCTTGAGTTCGCCCTTCTTGACGATTTTCGCACGCTCGGCGCGCGTCTCGATCAGACCGGCGGCCTTCAGCACGTCGAAATCGACGATATCGGCTTTGACCGTATCGAGCTTGTACAGCAGCACTTCGCACACCTTGTGTGCGAGCTTGGAACGGAAACCGACCTTGGGCAGACGACGCTGCATGGGCATCTGACCGCCTTCGAAACCCGGCTTGACCTTGCCCTTGCCGGTACGCGCGAACTGACCCTTGTGACCGCGGCCCGCCGTCTTGCCGAGGCCCGAGCCGATGCCGCGTCCGACGCGAACGCGCTTGGTGCGCGCACCCTTGGCCGGCTTGAGATTATTGAGACGCATGATTCGATGCTCCGATATCGGGTTTCTGCTCAGGCGCTTTCTTCGATGCGCACGAGGTAGTTGACAGTGTTGACCAGGCCGCGCACTTGCGGCGAGTCCTTGAGTTCGCGTACGTCGTTGAGCTTGTTCAAGCCGAGCGCCTTGACGCTCAGACGATGCTGCCACTTGCAGCTGTTCATGCTCTTGTACAAACGCACGCGAATCGTGCCGGAATTGTTCGCTTTAGCCTTGGCCATAACCGCCCACCTCTTCGACTTTCTTGCCGCGCTTGGCGGCGATGCGCTCGGGTGTCGCCATCGCTTCCAAGCCCTTGATCGTGGCGCGCACGAGATTGATCGGGTTGCGCGAACCCTGCGCCTTCGCCAACACGTTTTTCACGCCGGCCACTTCGAGCACCGCACGCATGGCGCCACCAGCGATGACGCCGGTACCTTCGGACGCCGGCTGCATGTACACGCGCGCCGCACCATGATTGGCCTTGACCGCGTGCCACAACGTGCCGTTGTTGAGCTTGACCTGCGCCATGCCGCGACGGGCGCGCTCCATCGCTTTGGAGATTGCGACCGGCACTTCGCGCGCCTTGCCGTAGCCAAAGCCGACTTTGCCGTCGCCATCGCCGACCACGGTCAGCGCAGTGAAACTCATCTGCCGACCGCCTTTGACCGTCTTGGAAACACGGTTGACGGCAATGAGCTTTTCGAGCATGCCGTCGCTGTTTTCACGTTCATTCGTTGACATCGCTTCTCACCTTGTGCCGCCGACTTTCAGCGGGCTTTTGCTTGCGGTCAGGCCGCTTAGAATTGTAAAGAAATATATTTTGCGCAAATCAGAACTTGAGACCAGCTTCGCGCGCCGCATCGGCGAGTGCCGCGATGCGGCCGTGATAGCGGTATCCCGAGCGGTCGAACGCAACGCTCTCGACGCCGGCCGCCTTCGCCTTCTCGGCGACGGCTTTGCCAACGGCTGCGGCGGCCGCTTTGTTCTTGGTTGCCTTGAGATCGCCCTTGATCGCTTTCTGCACGGTCGAAGCGGCCGCAATCACGGTGGCGCCATCGGCCGAGATGACCTGGGCGTAGATGTGCTGGTCGCTGCGATGCACGGTCAAGCGTGGCACGGCAAGCTTCTTGATGTGCATGCGCGTGGATTTGGCGCGACGCAGGCGGGATTCGTTCTTTTCGTTCGACATGTCTCAATTCTCCAGAAGCTGAAGTCAGTGGCCCGACTTTGCGTGAAAAGCGCGCCCAAGATTGGCCGCCTCCACTCGCCGGGATAACGCACTTACGCCTTCTTGGCCTCTTTGATGGTGATCTTCTCGCCAGCGTAACGCACACCCTTGCCTTTGTACGGCTCGGGCGGACGAAACGCGCGAATCTTCGCTGCCGTCTCGCCGACGCGCTGCTTGTCGGCACCGACGATCAGTACTTCGGTCTGCGACGGCGCAGTGATGGTGATGCCTTCCGGCGCCTTGAACAAAATCGGATGCGAGAAGCCGAGCGAGAGATTCAGATCCTTGCCCTGCAGCGCAGCGCGATAACCGACGCCGACGAGCTCGAGCTTGCGCTCGTAGCCCTCGCTGACTCCCTTGACCATGTTCGCGAGCACGGCGCGCGCAGTACCGGCGAACTTGATCGTGCCGGCATCCTTCGCCTTCAACTGCACTTCACTACCCTCGACGCCGACTTCGACGCCGGCAGGAACGGCAAACGACAGCGTGCCTTTCGGCCCCTTCACCGTCACCGCGTCGTTGGCAACCTTGAACTCGACACCCTTGGGCAGCGCGATCGGCTTTTTAGCAACTCTTGACATGATGATTCTCCGATTACGCCACAGTGCCGATGACTTCGCCGCCAACGCCCTTCGCGCGCGCTTGAGCATCGGTCATGATGCCGTCCGGCGTGGTGACGATCGCGATACCGAGACCGCCCATCACTTTCGGCAGGGCGTCTTTGCCGCGATAAACGCGCAGGCCCGAGCGACTGACGCGACTGATCGCCTCGATCGCCGGCTTGCCTTCGAAATATTTCAACGCGATTTCGAGCTCGGCCTTGTTGTTGGCCAGCTTGTTGACCTGGAAGTCGCGCACATAGCCTTCGTCCTTCAGCAGCTTGGCGATGGCTTGTTTGGCTTTGGAGGCCGGCATGCGCACCATTGGCTTCGCCGTCGCTTGCGCGTTGCGAATGCGGGTGAACATATCGGCGATGGGATCAGTCATGCTCATTGTGTCATTTCCTCAGCATCGATATCCGGAATGGATTTCGCTTGTGTCCAAAAACTAGGGTGAATCGTCGCGCATCCCGAACGGGATTTCACTCGTTACCAGGAGGCCTTGCGCAAGCCCGGCACATCGCCGCGCATGGTCGCTTCGCGCAGTTTGTGGCGACCGAGCGAGAACTTGCGATAGACGCCACGCGGACGACCGGTCAATTCGCAGCGGTTGCGCTGGCGCGACGGACTCGCATCGCGCGGCAGCTTCTGCAGCTTGGTCTGCGCTTCCATCTTTTCCTCGTACGAGGATTTCGGGTTGAGCACGATCGCCTTCAGCTCTTTGCGCTTCGCCGCGTACTTCTTCACGATTTTCGCGCGCTTCTTCTCGCGCTCCACCATGCTGGTCTTTGCCATTGTCGTATCTCTTGGAGAATTAGTTGCGGAAAGGAAAGCTGAACGCTTCGAGCAGCGCCTTGGCTTCGGCATCCGTCTTCGCCGTTGTCGTGATCGCGATATCCATGCCGCGCATCGCGTCGACCTGGTCGAAATCGACTTCCGGGAAGATGATCTGTTCCTTGATGCCCATGTTGTAGTTGCCGCGACCGTCGAACGCGCGGCCCGACACGCCGCGGAAGTCGCGTACCCGCGGCAGGGCGACGGTAACCAGGCGATCAAGGAACTCGAACATCTTGGCGCGGCGCAGCGTGACCTTGCAGCCGATCGGCCAATTTTCGCGGATCTTGAAGGTGGCAATGGCCTTGCGCGACAAGGTCGACACGGCCTTTTGACCGGCAATCTTGTTCATGTCGGCCAGTGCATTTTCGAGCACCTTCTTGTTCGCCGCGGCTTCGCCCACGCCCATGTTGAGCGTGATCTTCACCAGACGCGGCACTTCCATGATGTTCTTGTAGCCGAATTTCTCGGTCAGCTTCGGAACAACGGTTTCTTTGTAATGTTTTTCCAAACGGGTCATGGCCATGGCTCCTTAGATGTCCGCCTGTTCGCCGGTCTTGAACACGCGCACCTTGCGACCGTCGGCCAGCGTCTTGAACCCAACGCGACCGCCTTTGCCCAGTGCGTTGTTGAACAACGCGACATTGGAGAGATGGATCGAAGCCTCACGCTCGACGATGCCGCCCGGCTGATTCGCCTGCGGATTCGGCTTGGTGTGGCGCTTGACGAGGTTGATGTTCTGCACGACGACACGTTCGTCGGCGACGCGCAACACTTCGCCGCGCTGGCCCTTGTATTTGCCGGTGATCACGATGACTTGATCACCTTTGCGAATCTTGTTCATGGCAATTTCCGAAAAAGTATATTTTTAAAACCCGACGCTCAAAGCACTTCCGGCGCCAGCGAAACGATCTTCATGAAACGCTCGCTACGCAGCTCGCGCGTCACCGGCCCGAAAATACGCGTGCCGATCGGCTCAAGCTTGTTGTTCAACAACACCGCCGCATTGCCGTCGAAACGGATCAGCGAACCGTCGGCGCGACGCACGCCTTTGCGCGTACGCACGACGACCGCGTCATAAACCTCGCCCTTCTTGACCTTGCCACGCGGAATCGCATCGCGGATCGATACCTTGATGATGTCGCCGATACCGGCGTAACGGCGCTTGGAGCCGCCGAGCACCTTGATGCAGAACAGCAGCTTTGCGCCGCTGTTGTCGGCCGCGGACAACGTGGATTGCATCTGGATCATGTTCTACTCCTCAATAACCCACGTTTACTGCGCAGCGCGCGTCAACACTTGCACGACGCGCCAGTTCTTGGTCTTCGACAGCGGGCGCGTCTCGACGATGCGTACCACGTCGCCTTCCTTGCACTCGCCGTTTTCATCGTGCGCGTGCACTTTGGTCGAACGGCGCACGATCTTCCCGTACAGCGGGTGCTGCACCTGGCGCTCGAGCAGCACGGTGACCGTCTTCTGCATCTTGTTGCTGACCACACGACCTTCGATCGTGCGCTGCGTTTTTGTTTGCTCAGTCATGGCTAGCCCTTACTTCGCCGCAGCCGACTTTTCGGTCAGCAACGTCTTGATTTGCGCGATTTCGGCGCGCACGCGCTTGAAATGATGCGTCTGGGTCTGTTGGCCAGCACTCTTCTGCATGCGCAGATTGAACTGTTCCCGACGCAGATCCAGAAGCTGGTCGCCGAGTTCCTGCGCGGATTGTTTGCGGAGGTCTTGGATATCCATCACATCACCGTACGATTCACGAATTGGGTTTGCACCGAAAGCTTGGCCGCAGCCAGGCGAAATGCCTCGCGCGCCTCGACCTCGCTGATGCCCTCGATTTCATAGAGCATGCGGCCCGGCTGCACGACGGCGACCCAGTACTCCACGCTGCCCTTGCCGGCGCCCATGCGCACTTCGATCGGCTTCTTGGTAATCGGTTTGTCCGGATACACGCGGATCCAGAGCTTGCCGCCGCGCTTGACGAAACGCGTCACGCAGCGGCGCGCCGCCTCGATCTGGCGACTGGTCAGATGACCGTGCGTGGTCGCTTTCAGACCGTATTCGCCGAAGCTCACCTTGTTTGCGACAAAGGAGATGCCCCGGTTGCGGCCTTTCTGCACCTTGCGGTACTTGGTACGTTTGGGTTGCAACATGTTGATCGATCCTTATTGCTTGCTGCGCGGCTCGCGCGGTTCACGATCGCCGCGCGGCTCACGCTCGCGACGGTCGCCGCGATCGCCACGCGGGGCGGCTTCGCGCGCTTCTTCTTTGCCGGCTTCGGCGGTGTGAGCGGCCAAATCGAATACTTCGCCCTTGTAGATCCACACTTTGATGCCGATGATGCCGTAGGTCGTTTTCGCCTGCGCGAAACCGTAGTCGATGTCGGCACGCAGGGTGTGCAGCGGCACGCGGCCTTCGCGATACCATTCCGAACGCGCGATTTCCGCCCCGTTCAGACGACCGCCAACGTTGACCTTGATGCCGAGCGCACCGAGGCGCATCGCATTGCCCACCGAGCGCTTCATCGCGCGACGGAACATGATGCGGCGTTCAAGCTGCTGCGCGATCGATTCGGCAACGAGTTGCGCATCGATTTCGGGCTTGCGCACCTCGCTGACGTTGATGTGGGCGGGAACGCCCATCACCTTCGACACATCGCGGCGCAACTTCTCGATATCTTCGCCTTTCTTGCCGATGACGACGCCGGGGCGCGCAGTATGAATCGTGATGCGCGCGGTCTTTGCCGGACGTTCGATCGCAATCTTCGAGACGCCCGCCTGAGCGAGCTTCTCGCGCAGCATCTCACGCACTTTCAGGTCGGCCGCAAGGTACTGCGCATAGTCGCGCTTGTTCGCGTACCACTTGGAATTCCAATCCTTCGAGATGCCGAGGCGGATGCCGACTGGATGAACTTTATGACCCATGATTTTTCCTCAGTTCCCGACGACGACGGTGATGTGGCTCGTGCGCTTGATGATGCGCGAGCCACGGCCTTTCGCGCGAGCGTGCATGCGCTTCAACTGCGGACCATCGTCCACGGTGATCGTGGCAACCTTCAGCTCATCGACGTCGGCGCCGAGATTGTTCTCGGCATTGGCGACGGCGGAGAGCAACACCTTCTTGATCAAATGCGCCGCTTTCTTGTCGCTGAACTGCAACAGATTCGTCGCACGCCCCACCGGCAGACCGCGTACCTGGTCGGCGACCAAGCGTGCCTTCAGCGAGGAAATGCGCGCGCCGCGCAGAATGGCTTTGGCTTGCAAAGTATTCATGTCGTTACCTTACTTCTTCGCTTCGGCGGCTTTCTTGTCGCCGGAATGGCCTTTGAAAGTGCGCGTCGCGGCGAACTCGCCGAGCTTGTGCCCGACCATGTTCTCGTTGACCAGCACCGGCACGTGGGCCTTGCCGTTGTGCACGGCGATGGTGAAGCCCACCATCTCCGGCAGGATCATGGAGCGGCGCGACCAGGTTTTGATCGGACGCTTGGTATTGGAACCCGACGCCGCTTCCACCTTCTTCAAGAGGTGCAGATCGACGAACGGACCTTTTTTCAGTGAACGTGCCATTGTTGTCTAGTCCTGTTCTATCAACCGCGACGATCGCGCACGATGAATTGGGTGGTGCGCTTGTTCTTGCGCGTCTTGTAGCCCTTGGCCGGCTGACCCCATGGCGACACCGGATGCGGGTTGCCTTGACCAGCCTTGGCCTCACCACCGCCGTGCGGATGGTCGACCGGGTTCATGGCTGCGCCGCGAACGGTCGGGCGCACACCACGCCAGCGCTTCGCGCCCGCCTTGCCGAGCTTGCGCAAGTTGTGTTCGGAGTTGCCGACCTCGCCGATCGTGGCAATACAGTCCACCGGCACTTTACGCATTTCGCCAGAACGCAAGCGCAGGGTGGCGTAACCGCCCTCACGCGCGATCAACTGCACCGAAGCGCCAGCACTGCGCGCGAGCTGCGCACCCTTGCCCGGCTTCATTTCGACACAATGCACGGTCGAACCGATCGGAACGTTGCGCAGCGGCAGCGAGTTACCCGCCTTGATCGGCGCATCGCGACCGGCCATGAGCTGATCGCCCACCGCCACACCCTTCGGCGCGATGATGTAGCGACGCTCGCCGTCGACGTAGAGCAGCAGCGCAATGTTCGCGGTGCGGTTCGGGTCGTACTCGAGGCGCTCGACGCGGCAGGCAATGCCTTCCTTGTCACGCTTGAAGTCGATGACGCGATAATGCTGTTTGGATCCGCCACCCTTGTGCCGCGTGGTGATGCGGCCATAGTGGTTGCGACCGCCCGTCTTGGATTGCGGTTCGGTCAGCGGTGCGTACGGGTCGCCCTTGTGCAACCCCGGCGTCGTCACGCGAACCATCGCGCGGCGGCCTGGAGAAGTCGGCTTCAGTGTAATCAGTGCCATTGTTTAGGTTCCGATGAATTCTTGGAGCGGGGTCTGGCTCAGGCCTTCGCCGTCACATCGATGGTCTGACCATCGACAAGACGCACGTAGGCTTTGCGCCAACCGTTGCGCGAACCTGCGCGCTGACGGAACGACTTGACCTTGCCCTTCACGTTCGTGATGTTGACCGACTCGACCTTGACGCTGAACAACGCCTCAACCGCATCCTTGATCAGCGCTTTGTCGGCGCCCGCAGCCACCTCGAACACGTACTGGTTGTGCTCCTGCGCACGCGCACTCTTTTCCGAAATGTGCGGGGCGCGGATCACGCTGTACAGCTTTTCGTTTTTGATTTCGGTGCTCACGCCAGCCACTCCTCGATCTTTTTGACCGAATCGACGGTCATCACAACGTGTTGCGCATCGACCAGTGTAACCGGGTCCATCGCGGCAACATCGACCACAGCTACCTTGTGCAAATTGCGCGCGGACAGAAACAGATTCTGGTTGACGTCCTCAGTGACGATCAGCGTACGACCGACATGATCGGCAAGCTTGGCGGCGAGCGCCTTGGTGCTGACCTTATCTACACCAAACGACTCGACGACCTGCAGGCGGCCCTGACGATTCAATTCAGACAAGATGGCCTGGATCGCACCGCGGTACATCTTCTTGTTGACCTTCTGCGAGAAGTCGCGCGGCTTCGCCGCGAACGCGCGACCGCCGCCAACGAAGATCGGCGCGCGGTAATCGCCGTGACGCGCACCGCCGCCCTTTTGCTTCTTGAACTTCTTCGTCGTGCCCGACAAATCCGAGCGCGTCAACTGCGCCTTGGTGCCCGCGCGGCCCGCATTGCGATAGGCAACGACGACCTGATGCACGAGACCCTCGGAATATTCGCGACCGAACACCGTGTCGGAAACCGACATCGGCTTGGCGCCCTGTACTTGCAATTCCATGTTTATGCTCCTCAAGCCTTGGCCGCGGGGCTGACGACGACATTGCCGCCCGGCGCACCCGGTACCGCGCCGCGCACGGCGATCAGGTGCTTCTCGGCGTCGATCTTGACGACTTCGAGATTCATCATCGATTGACGCGTCGCACCCATGTGCCCGGACATCTTCTTTCCCGGAAACACGCGACCCGGCGTCTGACGCTGACCAATCGAGCCCGGCGCGCGGTGCGACAACGAGTTACCGTGCGTCGCATCGCCCATCGTGAAGTTGTGGCGCTTGATCGTGCCCTGAAAACCCTTGCCCTTGGTCACGCCGGCAACGTCGATCTTCTGGCCGACCTTGAACACTTCGTCCGCCTTCAGTTCGCCGCCAACCGCGTAGCCGCCAATGTCCTTCGCGTCGACGCGGAACTCCCACAACCCACGCCCCGCCTCAACCTTGGCCTTGGCGTAGTGGCCCGCAAGCGGCTTGGTCACGAGCGCAGCGCGCTTCGTGCCCGCCGTCACCTGGATGGCCGTATAACCGTCCGTCTCGACCGTCTTCACCTGAGTAATGCGGTTCGGGGTCGCTTCGATCAGCGTCACCGGCACCGACTCACCCGCTTCGGTGAAAACTCGCGTCATGCCGCATTTGCGGCCGATAATTCCGATAGTCATTGCTGTGATCTCAATAAAGCTTGATCTGCACGTCCACGCCGGCGGCGAGGTCGAGCTTCATCAAGGCATCCACGGTCTTGTCGTTGGGATCAACGATATCCATGACGCGCTTGTGCGTGCGGGTTTCGTACTGATCGCGCGCGTCTTTGTCGGCATGCGGCGAAGTCAGGATGGTGTAGCGCTCGATCTTGGTCGGCAGCGGAATCGGGCCGCGCACTTGCGCGCCGGTACGCTTCGCCGTCTCGACGATCTCGCTTGCCGAGCGGTCGATCAGGCGATGATCGAAGGCTTTGAGCCGAATGCGAATCTTCTGGTCTGCCATTGCCGTGTCCTAATCTGAAAGAACGTTGCTTGCCCGCAGCGAAGCCTTGCCTTGCTGCGGCGATCCGGTTCCGGATCGATGGGTAAAACTGCGTTACTGGATACGAAAGAATGGGCGAGCCGTCACCCGGCTCGCCCAAACTTGGAATTTACCGCTCCGCACAATCAGCGTATCGCGCCGGCCTTGCGGAGCCATCGACCTTCCTGGTCGGCGAATTCGAAGCGCATCCCGCACCTCATTTCGCTGCTCATCCCGCACAAAATTCCGTGGGGAGCTAGAGAGTATAGCAGGGTTTTCCATAAATGGAAGACCCTTTTTGAAAAATTAGCCTGTATGTTCCTGCATTTTGATCTTGCCGACGTGAAGCGACCGGAACGCCGGACGCTTCAACAACGGCAGTTATTGCAGCAACGACGCGATAGGCGATAACGTTACTTGACAATCTTCGCCACCACGCCCGCGCCGACGGTACGACCGCCTTCGCGAATCGCGAAGCGCAGACCTTCGTCCATCGCGATCGGGTGGATCAGGCTCACCACCATCTTGATGTTGTCGCCCGGCATGACCA
>Ga0208826_1000895_pt1 | contig 27828 bp, 23 predicted proteins | sample AD_UKC115_MetaG_FD_184451 | JGI IMG/M metagenome (GOLD analysis project Ga0208826, IMG submission 184451) | Active sludge microbial communities of municipal wastewater-treating anaerobic digesters from Hong Kong - AD_UKC115_MetaG (SPAdes)... | ecosystem: Engineered > Bioreactor > Anaerobic >...
TCGTGGCCGCGCCACTCGCGCACGACCTGCACGTCGCCGTGTCCGAGGTAGTCCAGGATGTCGGGGTTGTCGTCCTTGGCGAAGCTTTCGTGCACGCGCCACCAGGGCCGCAGCATCACGGTCCAGGGGCCGCGTTCCAGACCCACCTGGGCGATCACGCGGTTCCAGCTGCGCGACAGCGGCAGACTGCGGCCGTTGGACTGGTGGTTGGCGCCGATGGCCAGCAGCGGCGCGCGCCAGCCCAGCGCCTGCCAGTCGGTGCCGAACACCAGCAGGGCCTCTGGTTCGTAATTGGTCTCGCGGAACGGGCGCGAGATCTGCGGGTTGTCCACCTGCCAGTGCGAGTCCTGCGTGTAGCCCAGCCACAGGTCGCCCTGGTGGCCAAACACGCCTTCCCACACCTTGGTCTTGAAGCTCAGCTGGAACTTCGCCTCCGACTGGCGCAGGCGCTCGGGCGTCTCGACCCGGTGGCCCGGTGCGGGCGTGTCCGGTGCGGCATTCACATCGGAGGTGTTGAAGAAAGGCAGCACGTACACCGGACGGTGCGCGCGCAGGTGGAAGTCGCCGAGCTTGGAATCGGGGTGCAGCTCCCAGCGGCTGTCCAGCAGCGAGGCGGGCCGTGCCGCCGCCGGCGGCTCGTGCCGGAACAGGGCGGGCGCCAGCGCGGCCGTCCGTGCCGGCGGCGTATCCGGCTCGGCCTGTTCGCTGCGCAGCACGGGTCGCGGATAGGCGCGGTCGTAGCAGGCCAGGCGCGCCGCGTCGGCCTCGATGGCGGCGCAGGCGCGCGCGCCGGACGGGTCGCCCTGCGCAGCAGCGGTTATGCTCGCGGCGAGGAGGGGCAGCAGCAGGACGAGGCGGGCGGGCTGGGGCAAGACGGCGTTCCTCGGCGGGGCAGGGCGGCGACACGGGCGCCGCGGGAGACCGCAACGCCGGCTCCGTGCGCGCCGTGGCCGCGCAGGCCGGCCGCGCGGATGCTAGCCCAGCGCGCCCCCGCCACGACAGCGCGGGCTGGTGCGCGCGGCGGCCGGCGCCTATGCTCGCGCCCCCGCCGCACCGCCCGCCCGGAACTCCGCATGCCTCTGCTGACCCTGCAATCCGTCGACCTCGGCGTGGGTGGACCGCCCCTGCTGCACGCGGTCGATTTCGCCCTGGAGGCGAATGAGCGCGTGTGCGTGGTGGGGCGCAACGGCGCGGGCAAGTCGACGCTGCTGCGCCTGATTGCCGGCGAGATCCGCGCCGATGACGGCGAAGTGCGCTACAGCGAGGGCCTGCGCGTGGCGCGGCTGACGCAGGAGGTCCCGCAGGACCTGGCCGGCAGCGTGTTCGATGTGGTCGCCGGCGGCCTGGGCGACGTCGGTTCGCTGCTTGCGCAGTTTCACCATCTCAGCCACGCCGCCGCGGTGGACACCGCCGCGCTCGCCGCCGTGCAGACGCGCATCGAGACCGTGCACGGCTGGGACCTGGAGCGCCGCGTCGGCCAGTTGCTGGAGCAGTTCGGCCTGGCGGCCGAGGCGGATTTCGCCGCCCTCTCCGGCGGCATGAAGCGGCGCGTGCTGCTGGCGCGGGCGGTGGCCAACGCGCCCGACGTGCTGCTGCTGGACGAGCCCACCAACCACCTCGACATCGAGGCCATCGCCTGGCTCGAAGACTTCGTGCGCGGCTTCCGCGGCAGCGTGATGTTCGTGACCCACGACCGCCGCTTCCTGCGTGCGCTGGCCACGCGCATCGTCGAGATCGACCGCGGCACCCTCACCAGTTGGCCCGGCGACTACGCCAACTACCTGCGTCGGCGCGAGGAGCGCCTGCACGCCGAAGCGCAGGAAAACGCGCGCTTCGACAAGCTGCTGGCGCAGGAGGAAGTGTGGATCCGCCAGGGCATCAAGGCGCGGCGCACGCGCGACGAAGGCCGCGTGCGCCGCCTGGAAGGCATGCGTCGCGAGCGTGCGCAGCGGCGCGAACTTGCCGGCACCGCGCGCATGCAGCTGGCCGACGCCGCGGTCTCGGGCAAGCGCGTGGTCGAGGCGCGCCACGTCAGTTACGCCTGGGACGACGCGCCCGTGGTGCGCGATTTCTCCACGGTCATTCAACGCGGCGACCGCGTCGGCCTGATCGGACCCAACGGCGCCGGCAAGACCACCCTGCTGCGCCTGCTGCTGGGCGAGCTCGCGCCGCAGGCCGGCGAGGTGCAGCTGGGCACCAACCTGCAGATTGCCTACTTCGACCAGCACCGCGCCGCACTGCGCGAGGACTGGAATGCCCTGGACAATGTGGCCGAAGGGCGCGAGTACATCGAGCTCAACGGCCAGCGCAAACACGTGCTGGGCTACCTGCAGGACTTTCTGTTCGAGCCCGAGCGTGCGCGCGCGCCGATCACGCGCCTCTCCGGCGGCGAGCGCAACCGTCTGCTGCTGGCGCGGCTGTTTGCCCAGCCATCCAATCTCCTCGTGCTGGACGAACCCACCAACGACCTCGACGTGGAAACGCTGGAGCTGCTCGAGGAACTGCTGGCCGACTATGCCGGCACGATCCTGCTGGTGAGCCACGACCGCGACTTCCTCGATGCGGTGGTGACCAGCACCCTGGTGCTGGAGGGCGAGGGGCGCATCGGCGAATACGTCGGTGGCTACAGTGACTGGCTGCGTCAGCGCCCAGCCTCAGTGCGGGCGGTGGCGAAACCCGCCGCGCGCGACAGCGACACCGCCGCGCGGGACGCGGCGGCCGCCGCCGCTCCGGCAGCAGCGGCTGCTCCGGGGGTGAAGCGCAAGCGCAGCTACAAGGACCAGCGCGAGCTGGAGATGTTGCCCGCACGCATCGAAGCGTTGGAAACGCGCATCGCCGAACTCGGCGCGAGCCTGCAGGATCCGGCCACCTATCAGCGCGGCGGCGAGGGGCTGGCGACGCTGCACCGCCAACTGACCGAAGTGCAGGCCGAACTGGACGCAGCCTACGCGCGCTGGGCCGAGCTGGAGGGCTGACGCCGGCACGGCCGGGCGCCTGCTGCACGCGCCACCACGTCGCGCGGGCGGCGCACTGGCTGATAGGGCCAGACACCACCCTGCGCTTGCACGCTTGGATCTTCCGCAGACAAGGGTGAAGACAAGGGTATGGATGGCATGTTGCGCATGGCACGACCGACCGCGATCCTGTTGCTGCTTGCCGGCGCGGCCCAGGCCGATACGCTGACACAGGGCCCCTACACGACCAACGCGGCGGTGCAACCGATCACCGTGAGCCTCGCGGTACCGCGCTTCGCCGGCGGCATGCAGCAGCTGCGTCGCGTGGCCGTGCAGGTCAGCGAGAGCAGCAGCTATTCGGCCTCGGTGAGCGTGCCGCTGGGTTCACCCCCGACGCCCGTTTCCATCAGCTATACCTCGACTCTCATGCTCTCGGCCGAGGGTGTCCCCCTGCTGGCCGCTGCAGGAGCGACCTGGAGCGGCATCGCCACGACCGGCTTCAATAACAATATCGGCTTCACCAGCGGCTCGGCGCTGGCCAACAGCGCGCAGGAGACCCGCGCGCGCAGCCGCCTGCAGGGCCTTGCCGGCAGCGGCGACGCCAGCTTCGGTCTGCAGCTCACTGGCACGGCGTCCTGCTCGGCCGCCTGCAACGTCAGCGCGCTGTCGTCGCTGGCCACCACGGTGACCTACGAGTTCGCGCCGGACGGTCTGTTCTACGACACCTTCGACTGAGGCGCGCTGGCGGCGACCGGTTGCGGCGCGCCGTGCCCGGCGGGGGCGCAAAGCGCGAGTGACGGGCTGCGCGTGCGGCCGCTTGCCCCCGCGACCTTGGTCGCGGCGCGCTTGGCGCCAGGCTGCGGCTTGGCCATGATGCCGGGCCTGTTCCCGCGGAGTCCGCCATGTCCAGCGACCACGGCATCCATGCCATCGACACCGGCTTCTTCCGCCCGGGCTTCGACGCCAGTCACCTGATCGTCGAGCGCGGCCGCGCCGCCTTCGTCGACGTGGGCATCAACGACTCCGTGCCGCGCCTGCTGCACGCCCTGGCGCAGCACGGTGTGGCAGCGGATGCCGTCGACTGGCTGCTGATCACCCACGTGCACCTGGACCACGCGGGGGGCACAGGCGCCCTGCTGCAGCACCTGCCGAACGCCCGCGTGGTGGTGCATCCGCGCGGCGCGCGTCACCTCATCGACCCCACCCAGCTGATCGCGGGCGCCGCGGCGGTGTACGGTGCGGAGGAGGTACGCCGCACCTATGGCGAGCTCGTGCCGGTGCCGGTGGATCGTCTGGTGGAGGCGCCGGATGGCCACGTGGTCGGCCTCGCCGGGCGCGACCTGGTGTGCCTGGACACCCCCGGCCACGCGCGCCATCACTTCGCCGTGTGGGATGCCGCCAGCCGCGCCTTCTTCCCCGGCGACACCTTCGGCCTGTCCTACCGCGAATTCGACACGGCCCGCGGGGCGTTCATCCTGCCGACCACCACGCCGGTGCAGTTCGAGCCCGCGGCGCTGCATGCCTCCATCCGGCGCATGCTGTCCTTTGCGCCGCAGGCCATGTACCTGACGCACTACTCGCGCGTCGAGGGCGTGGCACGGCTCGCCGGGGACCTGCACGTGCAGATCGACGCCATGGTGGCGATCGCACGCCGGCACGCCGCTGCGGCGGACCGGCACGCGGCGATCAGGCGCGATCTCACGGCGCTGTACGTGGAGCGCGCCGCTGCCCACGGCTGCACGCAAGACGCGGCGCAGGTGCAGGCCCTGCTGGCCATGGACATCGAGCTCAATGCCCAGGGCCTGGGCGTCTGGCTCGACCGCGAGGCGCGCGCCGCGGGCTGATCAGGCGCCGCCGCGGCGCTGCAGCCGGTACAGCGGCAGTCCCGCCAGCAGCAGTCCGCCGAACCACAGCAGCGCCTCCCGCCCGGTGCCCGCCAGCGCCCAGACGCTGTAGGCCAGAGCGAGTGCGGCGACGACGCCATGCGGCACGCGCAGTCCGCCGCGGCGCCGCAGTGCCAGCCTCAGGGCCGCCGCGGCCGTGACCAGATAGGGCAGCAGCGTGGCGGCGGTGGAGAGCAGGATCGACCAGGTGAAGAGCTGCACCAGGGTGCCGCCGAAGTTGGCCGCAACCAGCAGGCTGGCCAGCACGCTGCCGGCGAGCAGGCCGACGCGCGGCGTGCCGGCGGCGTCGGTGCGGGCGAAGGCGGCAGGGAACAGGCCATCGCGCGCCGCCGCCCAGGCGATCTGCCCCTGCATCAGCACCCAGCCGTTGAGCGCGCCGAAGGTGGACACCGCCATCGCCGCGGCCATGCCGACGGCGGCACCACGCCCCCAGTGACGCTGCGCCACCTCGGCAAAGGGGGCGCCGGAGGCCTTGATCTCGGCGGCGGGCGCCAGTCCCAGCACCGCGGTGCAGGCCAGCACGGTCAGCGCGGTGGCGAGCAGCGTGCCCAGCACGGTGGCGCGTGGAACGGTGCGCTGTGGATCGCGCACGCCCTCGGCCGGCACGGTGGCGCATTCCAGCCCAAGCAGGGCCCACAGGGTGAGCGCGGTCGTGGCCGCGGTGACGTCGAGCAAGGGCAGGCCGCTGGGATTGAAGGGCACGAAGTTGGCCCGCTGCAGCGACGCCAGGCCCAGCACACCCACCAGTAGCAGCGGCACCGCCTTCAGCACCGTGGTGACGGCCTGCACGCCGCTGGCCGTGCGCAGGCCGCGCAAATTGAAGGCCGTGCACAGCCACAGTGCGGCCAGGGCGCAGGCCGCCGCGCGCAGCGGCGTGGCGGTGAAGGGCGGCCAGAGCGCGCCGAGACTGCCGGCAAAGGCGACGGCGATGGCGGCGTTGGCGCACCAGATCGCCACCCAGTAGCACCAGGCCACGGCGAAGCCGACGGCGTCGCCGAAGACAAGGTGGGCGTAGGCGTAGGGACCGCCGCTGCGCGGGTGGAGGGCGGCAAGGCGTGCGAACACCAGCGCCAGCAGCACCGCGCCGCCTGCGCTGACGCCCCAGCCGAGCAGGCTCGCGGCGCCGTAGGGCGCCAGCGATGCCGGCAGCAGGAAGGCGCCTGAACCGATCATGTTGCCGACCACGAGTGCGGTAGCCCCGCCCAGCCCCAGCAGGCGCGGGGCCGCCTCAGCCCGCGGCATGGGGCGCCTCGCGCAGGCTCTCGCGCAGCAGTTCGTGGAAATGGTGCACGCCGTTCTCGCGCCGCGGGTTCAGGCGCCCGGCCTCGTAGGAGCCAGAGTCCAGCCCGCGTTGCACTGCCTCGCAGATGGCGATGTCCTCGGCCTGCACCTCGTCGCTGAAGGTGTGGTCGCGCTCGCGGCGAGCTTGCTCCGCGGCGTCTGCGGCGGCCGGATAGTAGTAGTCGAACTCGACGCGGCAGCGCCGCGTATCCAGCGGAATGACGCGGTTGGTCTGCAGGCGGCCGGGTAGCACGTTGAGCATGGTGTTGGGCCAGAGGAAGTAGTAGAGCGCCTCGCCTTCGCCGTAGATGCCCTCGGCGCCTGCGTCCGCGGCGCCGGCGGTATCCAGCGGACTCCACTGCAGCGAATGCCAGCGCGCCGGCTCGGTGCGGTAGCTGGCGTAGTCGAGCAGGCGATTGAGGGCTGGATGCACGTGCGGCAGGTGGTAGCCCTCGAGATAGTTGTCCACGTAGACCTTCCAGTTGCAGGCCACTTCGTAGGCGACGCGGCGGCAAAACGCGTAGCCGGCCAGGCGCGCGCCCAGGCGGACGTCGATTCCCTGCGTCCACGCGGCGAAGTCCATGCGCGGATCGAGGGCGGCGAACACCAGTCCCTGCCATTGCATCACGGGCACCTCGGGCAGGCGGATGTCCTGGGGACGGAACCCGGTCGCGTCGGCCATGTCGGTCGCGGTGCGCAGACGGCCGTCGAGGCCGTAGTTCCAGCCGTGGTAGCGGCAGCGCAGGGAGCGCGCGCCGCGCCCGTCGCACAGGGCCAGCGGTCCGGCGCGGTGGCGGCAGACGTTGTGCAGGCCGCGCAGGACGCCGTCCTCGCCGCGCACGACCAGCAGCGGCACGCCGGCGATCTCACCCACCAGGTGGTCGCCGGGCTGGGCCACGCGTTCGGCCGGGCCGAGCAGCTGCCAACTGCGTGCGAATACGGATAGGCGCTCGGCCTGTGCCCAGGTAGCGTCGCGGTACAGCATCGCCGGCAGGGCGAAGGCGTGCTCCAGCGCCTGCGCCTGCAGCAGGCCAGTGGACGAGACATCGGACATCACGGTGACTCCGGGGAAGAAAGCGGTTGTGGGCCTTGCGACATTTGCAGTAAAAGACCCGTGTCATGCGACGTCGCGCCGGCCCCAGCCGGCGGTGCGCCGTTGCGTGCAGGTTGCGTGCCTTCCACCGCCTGCCGGCGGTGCGCCTAGTCTAGAGCGAGGACAGCGAATGGACGCGGGCCGGGAGTGGTTGATAGCGGGCGGGGGGCGGCAGGCGTGAACGCCCTTCCCGTGGTTCCAAGTTCGGCCGTCGACGCCCTGTCCAGTCCGGCCCTGCTGCTGGGGGCGCAGGGCGAACCCCTGGCGGTGAACGCGGCCGCTTCGGCTCTGCTGGGCCGGGTGGACCAGGCCATGGCCCAGATCCTGGTGGCTGACTCGGTGCGCGCGGATGCCGAGCGCGACGGCGTGGTGCGGCGCAATGTGGAGCTGTCCGGCAACGCCAGCGCTCTGGTGGTGGCGCTGCGCGCCAGCCAGTCGCCCGAGGCGCGCTTCCTGGTGCTGCTGGCCACCGCCGAGGGGGCGCGCGACGGCAGCGCCGAGCTCGACGCCGTGCGCAGCCACCTGCGCGAAGTGCAGGAAAAACTGCTGCATTCCGAGCGCATGGCGTCGATCGGCCAGCTCGCCGCCGGTGTCGCCCACGAGATCAACAACCCCATCGGCTACGTGCACTCCAACCTCGGCACGCTGCAGGAATACGTCAACAACCTGTTCGGCCTGATCGAACTGTTCCAGTCGGTGGTGCACGGCAGCCCGGGCATCGCCGCCGAGCGCAAGGCGGAGCTGGAGCAGCTGCGGCGCTCCATCGACTTCGAATTCCTGCAGCACGACCTGCCGCAACTGCTGGCCGAGTCACGCGAGGGCATCGACCGCGTGCGGCGCATCGTGCAAGACCTGCGCGACTTCTCCCGCGCCGACCGCATGGAGAGCTGGTCGCTGTACGACCTGCACCGCGGCCTGGAGAGCACCATCGGCATCGTCTGGAACGAGGTCAAGTACAAGGCCGAGCTGACGCGCGAATTCGGCGCGCTGCCGCTGGTGGAGTGCCTGCCCTCGCAGCTCAATCAGGTCTTCATGAACATCCTGGTCAATGCCGCCCAGGCCATCGAGGAGCACGGCAAGATCCGCGTCGCCACCGGCACCGAGGGCGACAAGGTGTGGGTGGAGATCGCCGACAATGGCAGCGGCATCGCGCCCGAGCAGCTCGGCCGCATCTTCGATCCGTTCTTCACCACCAAACCAGTGGGCAAGGGCACCGGCCTTGGCCTGTCGATCTCCTACGGCATCGTGCAGAAGCACCACGGCGAGATCCAGGTGAGCAGCACGCCGGGTGCCGGCACCACGTTCCGCATCGTCCTGCCGCGGCAGCAGCCGCGGCCCGAACCCGCGTCCTGAACGCAAGGAGTGCTTGCATGTACCGTGTGCTGCTGGTTGATGACGAAGCCGGCATCCTGTCCGCCCTGCGCCGCGTGCTGGCGGCGATTCCCCCCAGCGACCTCGACGGCGAGCGCCTGGAAGTGGTGACCTGCCAGGACCCGGAAGAAGCCCTGCAGAAGTTCGAGGAAGAAGCCTTTGACCTGGTCATCTCCGACTACCGCATGCCCGGTCGCAGCGGCGTGGAAATGCTGGTGGAAATGGCCCAGCGCCAGCCCCAGGTCGCGCGCATCCTGCTCACCGGCTATGCCGACCTGGAAGGCATCATCGGCGCGCTCAACGAGGCGCGCGTCTACCGCTTCATCCCCAAGCCGTGGAACGACTACGAGCTGCGCTTCGCCGTGCGCCAGGCCCTGTCCATCCGCGCCATGCAGCTGGAGAACCAGCGCCTGGCCGATCTGGTGCGGCAGCAGCACGGCCTGCTGAGCCGGCAGGAGGCGGAGTTGCGCCGGCTGGAGAGCGAGCATCCGGGCATCACGCGCATCCAGCGTGACGAAAGCGGCGCGATCTTCATCGACGAGGACGATCTGTAGCCACGGCAGGGTCGTCGTGCCGCGGCGGCGCGGCCGGGCGGGACTTCCGCCCTGGCGCTGCGCCGTGCCGGCTCAGTCGCCCGTGCCGGTGCCGCGCGCCGCCTCCTTGACGTCGTACATGCGGAAGGCGTCGCGGATCTGTCGGCGCAGGTCCTCGTCGTCCCAGGGCTTGGCGATGTAGCGCGAGATGGCGCCGCGGTTGATGGCGTCGGTGAGCGACGCGAGGTCGCTGTAGCCACTGAGGATCAGCCGCACCGTGTCGGGATACATGTCCTTCACCTGCGACAGGAACTCGGTGCCGCTCTGGTCGGGCATGCGCTGGTCGGAAAGGATCACCTGCACCGGATTGCTGGCCAGCAGCTCCAGCGCCTCGCGCGGTCGCGTCGCCACCAGGATCTGATAGGAGTCGCGGCGCAGCAGGCGCACCAGGGCGCGCAGCACATTCTCTTCGTCGTCGACCAGCAGCAGAGTGCGTGGTGCTGCGCGCGATTCTTCCATGATGGGTGCGAGGCGTTCGTTGTTGAAATAGCGTCGACGTAGCACCTCGAAGGTCTGCGCCACCGGCAAGGGTTGACCGAAGTAGTTGCCCTGGAACTGGTCGCACTCGGCGCGGCGCAGAAAGCCGGCCTGGCCCACGGTTTCCACGCCTTCGGCGCTGACTGTTAGGCCGAGCTGATGACCCAGGCCGATGATGGCGCGGCAGATGCCGGCGGCGCCGGCGTCGCTGGTGGTGTCGCGCACGAAGGACTGGTCGATCTTCAACTTGTCAATGGGGAAGCGACGCAGGTAGCTCAGGCTGGAATAGCCCGAGCCGAAGTCGTCGAGGGAGATCAACACGCCGAGCGACTTCAGCGCGCGCATGGTTTGAATGACCCGCTCCACGTGCTCCATGATGATGCTTTCTGTGAGCTCCAGCTCGAGGTAACGCGGCGGCAGTCGTGACGCATCCAGGGCACGACGCACGCGGTCGAGGAAGTCCGGGCGCTGCAGCTGCAGACCCGACACGTTCACCGCGACGGTGAAGTCGGCCACGCCGCCGTCGAGCCACTCGCGCGCCTGGCGGCAGGCGGTCTCGAGCACCCACTGACCCATCTCGACGATCTGGCCCATGTCCTCGGCCACCTGGATGAAGCGGCCGGGCAGCAGCAGACCCAGTTCGGGGCTTTGCCAGCGCACCAGCGCCTCCACGCTGCAGACCTGCCAGTTGTGCACGCTGACCTGCGGCTGGTAGTGCAGCACCAGTTCGCCGTTGCGTACGGCGTCGCGCAGGCGCGCACCGAGCTTCTGGCGGTCCACCAGCAGCTCGCGCTGGTCGTTGGAGAAGGCCATGACCGTATTGCGACCTTCGCGCTTGGCGCGCAGCATGGCGGCCTCGGATTGGTGGATCAGATCCGAGGGCAGGGTGGCGTTGTCGGGGAAGCAGCTCACGCCGATGCTGCACGTCAGAAAGAGCTGCTGCCCATCGGCGATGATCGGCGCTTCCACGCGGGTGCGCAGCGCGTCGCCGATTTCGTCCTGGTCGGCCGCGCCGGATTCGTCGTCCAGCACGACCACGAACTCGTCGCCTGCGACGCGGCTGGCCAGGCCGGTTGAGCCAGCGAACTCGCCGAGGCGCAGGGCGATTTCGCGCAGCGCGGTGTCGCCCACGCCATAGCCGCGCGTTTCGTTCACGGCGTGGAAATGGTCCACGTCCACGTACAGCACATAGACGCGGCCGCCGTGCTGCGCGGCGCCGGCCAGGCGCGCCTGCAGGTAGGCCTGCAGCTGGTTCAGGTTGACCAGGCCGGTCAGGGCATCGTGGGTGGCGTGGAAGGAGAGCTCGCTCTCGATGCGCCGGCGCTCGGTGATGTCGCGCGCCACGGCGTAGACGTTGCCATCGTCGTCCAGGCGCGCGTTCCATTCCAGCCAGCGGTAGCTGCCGTCGGAGCACTGGTAGCGGTTGTGCAGGTTCGCCAGCACACCGGTCTGGTACAGACTCTCGGCCGCCATCAGGGTATTGGCGCGGTCCTCCGGGTGGACGAGCTCGATCCACGGGTGCTCGAGCAGGCGGCTGGCGGAGTAGCCCAGGGTCACGCCAAAGGCATCGTTGACCTGGCGGAAGTTGCCTTGCGTGTCGGCGATGCAGAACAGTTCGGACGAGAGCTCGAAGAAGCGGTCGCGTTCGCGCTGCAGGGCGCGCGCGCGCTGCTTCTCGCTGATGTCGCGCACCACCACGACCGCGCCTGCCAGTTCGCCGTCGATGGTCAGGGGTGATGCGGTGTATTCCACCGGTAGTCGCGCACCATCGCGCCGGAGCAGGAAGGCCTCGTCTACGCGCACCGTGGCGGCGGCCGCCAGGGCCTGTGCGGCCGGCCCTTCATTGCCCGGCGGCAGCAACTGCCGCTCGACGGCACGTCCCTTGGCGATCTTGGCAGGCCAGCCGAACAGGGCTTCGCAGGCGCGATTGAGAAAGGTGAGGTTGCCGGCCCGGTCGACCGCATACACCGCATCGCCGATGCTGCCCGACAGCGCGTCCGAAAAGGCCAGGTGGCGCACCAGCAGCTTCTCGGCCGAGTGCACGCCTTCCAGCAGACGCAGGCGCTCGAACGAGGCCATGCCCAGCTCGGCGAACTGCATGGCCAGGGCCAGCACGTCCTCGATGTTGTCTTCGGGGCGAGTGTCGTACAGCTCCAGCAGGCCGAGCGGATGGGCGCGGCCGTCGCGCAGCGGTATGGCGATCCAGTTGACACGCGGGAGGGCGGCGTCCCCCGGCAGGTCCGCATCGCCAAGGCGCCGACGCAGCGTCTGCAGATCCAGGCACACCGGCTCGTGCTCGCCCAGTCGCGCATACCAGCTCGCCGCCGCTTCGGGCGGGGCCAGCGCCGGCTCGCGCAGCGCCTGCACCAACTGGCCCCCGGCCGGGCTGTACGGGCGCACCAGCACGGCGCCTGCGTTGACGGCGCGGCGCAACGCCTCGCCCAGCAGCGAGGCGGCCTGGGCGCGGTCGGTCGCCGAGGCCAGGCTCACGCCGCACTCGTTGAGGTCGATCAGTCGGTTGCTGAACAGCTGCATGCGCTCGTGGCTCTGCCGCAGCGCCTGGTCGGCGGCGCGCAGGCGCGTCACGTCGCGCACGATCGCGAACGCGCCGGTGACCTGATCGCGCTGTCGCACCGGCACCAGGGTGAGTTCGAGATGGCGCGGCGAGGTGGTTTCGGCACCGCCGCTGCGCAGTTCGGCGAACTGCGGCAACCCCTGCATCACAGCGTCCAGGCGCAGGCCCAGCACGGCGCGCTGCTGCGGATCGATCAGGCCTTCCAGGGGGCGGCCGACCAGATCATTGGCCGACACCCCGAAGACGTTCTGCGTGGCAATGTTGCCGGTGAGAACGCGCCCCCCTTCATCGAGTTGCAGTACGGCATCGGGATGGAACGCCACGAGCGAGCCGTAGGTGCGCTGCAGGTCGCGCACATCGGCTTGCTCGGCATGGCGCGCCAGGGCCACGTTGGCGACTTCCGCGGCGGCGGCCAGTTGCGCTGCGTCGTCGTCGTTGCCCGTACCCTCCGGTCGCAGCAGCAGGAACGCGCCTTGGCAGCGTCCTTCCGCCCCCACCACCCGTTGGATCTGCAGGTGCAGGCGGTGGCGCAGGGCGTAGGCGTGCAGTGCGGATTCTCCACCGCCGAGGTCGGTGTCCTCGGCGCAGACCTCGCGCAGGCACTCCGCGGCGTTCAATTCGGCCGGCCAGCCGCGTGTTTCGCAGCGGTCCTCCAGCTGCAGCGCCAGCGAGACCTGCGGCCACTGCTCGGCGAACTGGGCAGCGAGCGACTGGACAATGCCCTCCGGACCCTGGCCGCCGGCCAGTTGCCGCAGCAGGCTGTTGCGCATGCGCAGGTCGGCGCTGCGCTGCGCCAGCGCCAGCGACTGACCGCGCGACAGCAGGGCGAAGCGCAGGGCCATGGCCAGCAGCCCCGCCACCAGCAGCCCGCCGAGCAGGGTCAGGCGCGGCGCCTCGCTGATACGCCCGGTCACCACGCCGCGCGGATCGTCGAAGCTGATGCGCCAGCGCCGCCCGAGTGCTTCGAGCTCGCGGCTCGTGGCAACCTCAGACGCTGCCGCCGGCGGCGCCTCGGCGCCAAGCATGTCGATGCGCACCAGGTCCTTTAGGCCGAAGTAGCCCAGCGCCGTGGCCTGCATGCGCGGCACGTCGATGATGGCGAGCAGGGTGCGGCCGGGGCCCCTCTGCAGCAGGAGGGAGTTGCTGCCGTCGAGCGCGTACAGCACGCCCGGCGCGAGCTCGCGCTGCTGCAACAGCGCACGTCCCTGATCGAGCAGGGCAGGGTCCACAGTCCCTGGTCGAGCAGGGCAGGGTCCACGTTGGGGCGCTGGCGCGCGGCCAGCACCTGGCCATCGGCATCCAGCCAGAGCAGGGCGCGCATGCCGGGATAGTGCGCCCAGGGGAATTCGCTCAGCAGCGGCAGGGCCTGTTGCGGTGCCATCGCAGTCTCGCCGAGGGCGCGCACGGTGGCCTGCAGCATGTTGTCGCGTTCCTGCAGCGAGTGGCCGAATTCTTCGGCGGCGCGCGCCAGGATGTCCTCGTTGCGGCGTGCCTCCTGCTGCACGAGGGCGTGCGACAGGGCCAGCCACAGCTCGGTCGCCGCAGCCGCCACGACGACCACGGTCAGGGCCGGCAGCAGGGTGGCGCGCAGCGAGTAGAGCTGGCCGTGGCGCAGTCCGCGCAGGACCACGCCCAGCCCCATCAGGGCGCAGGCGATGGCCGTGTGCAGGCTCATCGGCGTCACCCGCCCCCAGGCCAGCACGCGCGACAGGCCGAGGCTGTAGCCGGCGATGGTCAACGCGCCGATGGTCAAGGCCAGCAGGCCGCAGCCCCAGGCGAGCAGGCGGGCGGTGGGACGCCGGTGCCCCAGCACCTCGATCATCGTCGTGGCGCACAGCAGCAGCAGCGCCACGGACGTGCTCGGCGCGGCACGTCCCGGCGGTACGGGCTCAGCGGTAATGCGGTGGGTGATGAACCACTGGTCGAAGCCCGTGCTCAGGCTGCCGAGCTCCTGCGCCAGTCCCAGCACGGCCACCAGCACCGGGAAGGCGCACAGGCCCGCCAGCACGCGCCAGTCGCGGCGCTCGCCCACCCGCAGCAGGGCCACGGCCGTGAAAGCGGTCGCCAGGGCCGTGTTGAACTGCATGGGCACCTGGCGCGTGCCGGCACGCACCAGGGCGGCGCTCTGCAGCAGCCAACCCAGCATCACCAGGAGAGACAGGCCGATGGCCGCCAGCAGGCACCACTCGGCCCAACCGTCGGCGGCGCTGCGGAAGCGCTGCGGATCGGCGCGGTAGGCCTGCAGCAGGGTGTACAGCCCGCCCAGGGTCAGGGCCAGCCAGGCCGCCGGTGGCATGGCCAGGTGGTTGCCGTCGAACAATCCGCCCAGGCTGCCATAGGCGGACAGCGGGCCGAGCAGGGCCAAGGACGCGAGCAGGGGGCGCCGTACCGCGCGCCAGGCCGGCAGGATCGGCCGCAGGGCCACGCACCAGGCGGCCAGGCCGGTCAGGATGGCGGCCAGGCCGACCACCGTGCGCAGGGCCGCGGCGGCGTCCTGGGCCGGCAGGACGCCGTGCAGCAGCGCCGACCAGGATGGCGCCAACAGAGCTATGCCGAGGACGGCGGCGACGCTGCCCACCAGTTGTGCCCAGAGCAGGCGGCGGTACAGCAGGGCGAGGCACAGCATCGTCGCCGCCTCGGTCACCGCCACCAACCCGGTCGTGGCGCTGTCCGGCACGAGGGCCTGCAGTGAGGGATAATTCGCGCCCAGTGGTACGAATTGCAGCGCGAGCAATACCGCGGCGAGGACGCCCAGGATCGGCATCCATCCGCCCTGCCTTCGCGAATCCACGACCGGCGTCATGCGAGCGTCCCCAGGCCAGCGCGCTGCCGGGGCAGTGTACGCAATCGCCCGGATTTCGGGCAGCCGTCGCGCGCGTGGCGCGGGCCGTCTGCTTCACGCACACTGCCCGGATGCCGGTCCTCGGTCCGTGCCGGCGCGCGGGGCCGGCGTGACGTCCGGCTTTTCCATTCTCAAGGAGTCGACTCATGAAGATTCTCTACACCGCCGAAGCCACTGCCAGCGGCGGCCGCGATGGTCGCACGCGATCTTCCGACGGCGTGGTGGACCTGCCCCTGTCCGTTCCCCGGGAGATGGGGGGCGCGGGCAAGCCCGGCCACAGCAACCCCGAGCAACTCTTCGCGGCGGGCTATGCGGCGTGCTTCGAAGGCGCCGTGCGCTACGTTGCACGCCAGCACAGCGTCGCCATCGGCGAGGCCTCGGTCACTGCCCGCGTCGGCATCGGGCCGCGCGACGCCGGCGGCTTCGGACTGGCGGTTGAATTGCGCGTGGCCCTGCCCGGGATCGAGCGCAGCCTGGCCCAGGAGCTGGCGGACGAGGCACACGCGAAGATCTGCCCCTACTCGCACGCCACCCGCGGCAACGTCGAGGTGAGCGTCAGCGTGGTCTGACCAAGCGGTTTGCCGCGGCGGGGGTGCGCCCGGCCGGCGGCGCCCGGGCGTCTCCCCACTGTGCCGTGCCGTGCCCCGGGCTTGCTTTTTTTTGTTAAAAGTCTCCAGTAGACTGATTTCACTGTGTATGCACGGTCACATCCATCGTGGCCCGATGCTGCGCCGATCGACCGATCCGCTCATCGCTTCAACGGTGAATCCCGGCACACCCAGTAAGCCGGTGGCTGTCAGGCCACCTCGTGTTGAGGAGAGTGGAGAGCGTCATGTCGGATCGTCAGATGGGTACCGTGAAGTGGTTCAACGACAGCAAGGGTTTCGGCTTCATCAGCCGCGACAATGGCCCGGATGTGTTCGTGCACTTCCGCGCCATCCAGGGCACGGGGTTCCGTACCCTGCAGGAAGGCCAGAAGGTGAGCTTCAAGGTCGTACAGGGCCAGAAGGGCCTGCAGGCTGACGAGGTGCGGCCGGAGTAAGCGCCGCGGTGCACCCTCACCGATGCCATGGCATCACGACCCCGGGTGGCGACACCCGGGGTTTTTTTGTTGCCGCCGCCGTAGGGGCGGGGGCGTGCGCCGGACGGCCGGTGTGCCGGGAGGGAGGATGGTGATGGAGCCAGCTGAGGCGCCCGCGCTTTGGGGCCGCGTCCTGCGTCGCTGCGCAGCCCTGCTGGCCGGTCTGACCGGGGCCTGGTCGGCGCCCGCCGGCGCCGCGGATTGCCCCGACCTTGACGGCCACTACCGCGTCGCCGCCTTCGGTCCCGTCCTGGCGGACGCCGTGACGGCGCTCGGCATCCCCCTGGCCGGATTCCGCGACAGCGAGGTGAAGATCACCGGCATCGACCAGGACGAGCTGCGCCTGTGGGTGAAGAGCGGCAGCTCCGCGCCGATGGCGCGCCAGCCCAGCCGCGTGCTGGTGCTCGGCGTGGACTTCGACTGCGCCAACGGCGTGCTGACCCTGCGTCAGCGCGTGGCTGCCACGCGCAAGACCGACACGGCTTTCCTTGAAGGTCACGCCACGGTGAGTCTGGCGCGCGCCGGCAGTGGACTTGGCCTATCCAGCGAGTTCCGCGGCGGCGAGCGCAGCACGCTGTTCAGCTACGAGTCGGCGCGCATCGGCGTGCCCAGGCTCGGCACGGAGCAGACGTTGCGCGAGAGCATCCGCTGGCCGGGCATCGACGAGCCGCGCCCTGAGCTGCAGCGCAGCGGTCCAGCGCCGGAGTCGGCCACCGTGCTGGCGGCGAGGCGCCAGCTGGACGGCCTGCTCGGCGGCAACGTGCGCCTGGGCTGGCTGGAGGACAGCGGCGGTCGGGTGCGCGCCACCCTCAGCGCATCGCGGTCAGAGGACATCGTGGCGTTCGAGGATCGCCTGCGCAAGGCTGGCGTGGCCTACCGCGTGACCCGCGCGCCCGTCTGGTCGAACAACCAGTACGCCATGGAACTGCTCATCGGCGCGACGACTCCGGCAGCCGCGGGCGGCGGCTGGCATCCCAGCGTGCTCCGCGTGCAGCAGGAGATTGAGCGCATGCAGCACCCGATGGTGAGCGTGCGCAAGGTCACCGAGGCAGAGGCGGACTACATTGCGGACCTGGACGTGCTCGACGGCGTGCCGGTCGATGCCATCTTGCAGCGCCTGCGCGCCAACAGCACGCTGTTCGGCGACATCGCCCTGATCGAAGACACCTCCGACGCCACGCACGCCAACCTGCGCCACGTGCGGCTGCGCTTGCGCGTGGAGTAGGGCCGATGGACTCGGCCGTTCGACGGCAGCGCAGCGGCACGCGGGTCACGACGGTCGAGTCGGCACCTGCCCTCGCCGCTGACGTCGCTGGCACAGGCAGGACAGTGTCAGCGCCTAGAGGTACGGCCGCCACATCAGCAGGTAGGCCGCCAGACTGCCCGCAGCGGTGAGCAGGGCCAACAGGGTGAAGAAGCCGGCCACGCCGTATTGCAAGCGCGGACGCGGTGAGCGCTCGGCAGCGAGGTAGAGCTGCAGGCAGGCCAGGGGCGCGACCCAGCTGAGGAAGCTCACGCCGAGAAACACGGCGCCGTCGTAGGACAGCGAGACGCCCAGCGGTGCGAAGGCCACCGCGGCCAGCATGAGTCCGATGCGCAGGAACCACACGCCGTTCACCAGCAGGTAGGCGCGCAGGGCGTGCACGCGGTGCGCGCTGAAGTCGCGTCGTCGCGCGCTGCGCCAGGCGAGGGCCACGAACAGCAGGATCAGGGCGCCGTTGATCGAGATGGACACGGCGCTGGGCAGGTTGAGCTGCGAGCCGCGGACCCAGGTCAGATAGAAGCCGTTGGCGGTCGCGAGCGCGGCCACCGCGAGGAACGCCCGGCCGAGCCAGCGATGCAGCCGCGGCCAGCGCCGCCGCAGGGCCGGCACAAGCTGCAGGGCGCCGACGAGACTCACCAGCGCCCCCGCGTAGACGTGCAGCAGCAGCTGCGCATTGCCCATGGCGTCACCCGCCACGTAGCCGGTGATGTGCGGCTTGTGGTTCAGCGCGGCGGGGTCGCCGTTCAGCAGCGGCGGCGTGAAGAAGGCCAGGATGAACCCGGCGAAGGTCCACTGACCGATCAGGGCGGCCAAGAACCACAGGCGGGCGGACCAGGCGAGCAGGCGCGGGGCAGGAGCAAGGGGCATGGCGGGACTCCGGGAATGGGGTGGCCACAGTGGCGCGGCCCGGGAGCCGCGTCTCGCCGATTTGCCATTCGGCCGGCCGCATCGGCCGCGGCGATTCGGCGGTCGGTCGGCGTTCACCCGTGACGCTCGGCGCTTGCGGCGCCCGCCGCGGCTGGCGACCATGCGCGCGGGTTCACCGCAGGTCGTCTTCGATGGAATGGATCGCCGATAGCTTGACCGGGCTCGTCGTCGCCCTGGCCCTGGCCTCGCTGCTGCTGCTCGTGGCGCGCCGCCGCAAGACCGCAGCGGACGTGGTGTTCGCCGTGTTCTGTGCTTCGGTGGCCGTGGCCATGCTGCGTCAGGGCTGGCAGGCGCCGTCGGGCTGGCTGGCCCTGGGGCTGGCCATCGGCGGCTGCGCCACTTGCAATGCCTATTGGCTATTCGCGCGCGCCCTGTTCCGCGGCGCCGAAGGGCTCGGCCGGGGGCCGGTTGGCGTGGCCCTGGGCATCGCCGTGCTGATCGTCGCCTACCGCCTGGCGCAGCGCAGCGGCCTGGCCCCGGGGGCCGTGGCCGTGCTGGGCGAACTGCTCACCCTGGCCAGCTCCACGGTGTTGGTGCTGGCCTTCACGGAAGCGCTGCGCGGCTGGTCGCCCGCCTTGCCGGCGCGCGAGAAGCGCCTGCGCCTGGCCTTCATGGCGGTGTACGGCGGCTGCGTGCTGACGGCTGCGGTGGCAGCTGCGCTGATGCAATCGCAGCCGGCTTGGCAGCTGCCCCATCGCCTCCTTGTCACCGCCTGCGCCCTGGCCATCCTCGTGTTCACGCACGTCGCCCTGCTGCTGCGCCGCGCGGTCCCGCTGCTGCGCGCCGCGTCCGCCGCGACGGCGACGGCCGAGGATCAGCGGCTGGCCCGCGCCATCCTGCGCCAGTTCGAGGAGTGTGCGGTGCACTGCCAGCCCGAACTGAAGGTGGCCGACCTGGCGCGCCGGGTCGGCAGCGCCGAGCACAAGGTTAGCCGGGTCATCGGCCAGGTCATGGATGCCGGCAATTTCAATCGCCTGGTGAACCGCTACCGCATCGCCCATGCCTGCCGCCTGCTGCGGGCCGAGCCGCGGCGCTCGGTGCTGGAGATCAGCGCCGAAGTGGGTTTCGCTTCGCTGGGCCCCTTCAACCGCTCCTTCAAGGCGGCGCTGGGCTGCACGCCGACGGCCTGGCGCGCCGCGCAGGCCGAGGCGCAGTCCGCGACGATCGACGGTCCGATTGCTCCCCTGCGCATCGAGGAGGCGTGAGTCCCGCGCGGCGCGGTGGCCGGCGCAAGCCCGGCCAGATGCCATCACGGCAGCCACGGGTCCGCGCGTGAACACACTGCGCGTTGCCATCGTCGGCTACGGCACGGGCGGGCAGGCCGCGGCGCTGTTCCTCGGCCGCGACGGCCACCGAGTGGAGGTGTTCGAGCAGGCGCCGGTGCTGGGGCCGGTCGGCGCCGGCTTCCTGCTGCAGCCGGTCGGGTTGGCGGTGCTGCAGGAATTGGGGTTGCTGCCGGCAGTGTTGGCGCATGGCGCGGTGATCCGCCGCCTGTACGGCCAGACGGCCGCCGGGCGTCCGGTAATGGACATGCGCTACGGCGATCTCGACCCGCGGCTGTTCGGGCTGGGCCTGCAGCGCGGCGCTCTGTTCACCCTGCTCGATGCAGCGTGGACGCAGGGCCGCCGCATCCGCACGGGCTGCGCGATCAGCGCGGTGGACGCCGGTGCCGGGGTGCTGACCGATGCGCAGGGCGAGCGCCACGGCCCCTACGATCTCGTCATCGTCGCCGACGGTGCCGCCTCGCGCCTGCGCGGCCAGGTGGTGCCGGCGCGGCTGGACCGCCCCTATCCCTGGGGTGCGCAGTGGTGCCTGGTGGTGGCGCGGGACTGGCCCTTCGCCGACGAGCTGCAGCAGCGCTACGTCGCCGCGCGGCGCATGGCGGGCATGCTGCCGGTCGGCACCCGGCCGGGCGACGGCGTGCCGCGACTGAGTTTCTTCTGGAGTGTACCGCTCGCCGCGGGTGCCGGGACAGTTGCCGCTGCGGCGTGGCGCGCCGACGTGGCCGCCGTGTGGCCGGCGGCCGCTGCCGCGCTGGGCGACACGATCGTGCCGGATGGCCTCACCCTGGCGCGCTACCGCGACGCGGTGCACCGGCAGTGGTGGCGCGGCCGCGCCGTGCTGCTGGGGGACGCCGCGCACGCCATGAGCCCGCAACTGGGACAGGGCGTGAACATGGCCCTGCTCGACGCCCGCGCCCTGCGCGACGCGCTGCGCGTGGCGCCGAACTTGTCGGCCGCGCTCACTGCCTATGTGAGCGAGCGCCGCCGCCACCTCGGCATCTACCACTTCTGGAGCCGCTGGCTGACACCGCTGTTCCAGTCCGAGCGCGAACTCGCCGCGGCCTGGCGTGACCGCCTGTTCCACCCGCTATCGCGTCTGCCCGGCGGGCGCGGCCAGATGCTGCGTGTGCTCTCCGGCACGCGCCGCGGCTGGTTCGGCACGGTGGGACTGTCGGCGGACTTCCTCGATGCGGTGGCCGGAGTCGCCGCATCGTCGCCGCCGGGCGGCTAGCCAGGCGCAGGTCACGGTGGTGCCGGGCCGATCTCGCACCGAAGTCAGGCGACACCGATCGCGTGGGGCCGGCGCACGCGCCTTCAGTCGCCGGCGATGATCGCGCCGATGCGGGCGCCCAGCAGCCGCACGAGCACCTGCGGGTCGAGCTCCAGCTGCAGACCGCGCTGGCCGCCATTGCAGTACACCGTCGCGTGCTCCAGTGCACGCTGCTCCAGCGCCACCGGCGCGCGCCTCTTCTGGCCAAAGGGACTGATGCCGCCGACGCGATAGCCGGTGATGCGCTCGGCCACCGGCACCGGCAGGAGGGCCGCGTGCTTGCCGCCCAGCGCCGCGGCGAGCTTCTTCATGCTCAGATCGTGGTCGACCGGCAGGATCGCGCAGGCAGGTTGGCCGTCCAGTTCGACCATCAGGGTCTTGAGCAGGCGGCCCGGGTCGATGCCCAGGGCCGCGGCGGCGTGCAGACCGATGTTGCCGGCATCGGGATCGTAGTCGTAGCGGTGCAGCCGGTAGGCGACCTGGGCGTCATCAAGGGCGCGGGTGGCCGGGGTGGCGCGACTCATGCGGAACGGTGGGCGGATGCGCGGAGCGGGCGGCCATCATCCCATCGGACCGGCGGCGAAGGTCAAGCGCGCCGCGCCAGCGTGCGCCTCCTGGACCGTGCGAGGGAGCGGCAGGTGCCCTGTGGCGGTCGCTTCGTCGACAATGGCACTCCATCCGCTCCGCCCCACAGCGCATGTCCATCGTCCTCACTGATTTCGCCCGCCCGCGTCTGTTTCCGCGCGAACCGCGCCGCAACACCATCCAGGACGTCACGCCCGAAGCCTTCGAGCGACACCTGAACAGCGTGCCGCCGCTGCAGGTGCTGGAAGGCTATGCGCCCTTCTGCCGGCTGCATGTGCACCGCAACTGGACCTCGACACGCTGTCTTGCCGTGCCGATCACTGCGGCCAACCGCCATCGGCTGTGCTCCGACTACGAGGCGCGCACGGACGCCGAACTGCCGGTGCTGGTGCGCTGGTTCGAGGGCATCGAGCCGCCCGTGGCGAACTACCTCATTCCCATCCTCTACAGCCGCGAGCAGTTGGCCAAGGAGGGATCACCCATCACCGCCGACTGGGGCGTGGTCGGCTGCATGTACACGATGCAACCCGAAGAAACCCCGATGGCACCGATCACCATGCTGCGCAACGCCCTCGGCGTGGCCGAGGGCGGCTCGGGCGTGCCCATCGATCGCGCGGCCTACGCCCGCAGCGTGGCGTTCTGGCGCAGCCACGCCAACTGGCGCGGATAGCGCAGCGCGGGGGCTCAATCCCGCGCCGGCGCACCCAGCGGAAAATAGTGGCGATAGGGTCGCGCCTCGTCCACGGCGCGGCGGAAGGACTGCCGCGCCAGCAGGCGTTCGCGGTAGGCGCGGACGCGGGCGTGACGTGCGTCGATGGGGTGGGACCAGTCGGCATAGAAGAGGAAGGGCGCGGCGGCGCAGTCGGCCAGACTGAAGGCCCCGCCCGCGGCCCAGGTGCGCCCGTCCAGGTGCGCGTCGAGCCAGGCATAGGCGCGCTCGAGCAGGGCGCGCGCCTCGGTCACGCCGTACGGGTCGCGCGCGTCGGCCGGGCGCAGCGCATCGGACACCAGCTTCTGCTGCGGTGTGGACACATAGTTGTCGAAGAAGCGGTCGAGCATGCGCACCTCCAGCGCGGCATCGCGATCGTCGGGAATGAGCTTCACCGGGCCCGGATGGTGCAGGTCGAGATACTCGATCACACAGGTCGCTTCCAGCACCGTGCGGTCGCCGTCGACCAGCACCGGAAACCGCTTGATCGGCCACAGCGCCGCGAGTTCGGCGCTGGCTGCGGGGTCTTCCAGATGGCGGTACTCGAAGGGCGTGGCGTTCTCGTACAGGGCGGTGAGCGCCTTCTGGCAGTAGGAAGAGAACGGGTGGGCGTAGAGGCGGGGGCGCGGGGCGATCAAGACAGACTCCGGGTGATCGGCGGGTGCCGCGGCCGCGCCGGATTCGTCCACTGCCCGGTGCGGCATGGGCGGCGGCGACGCTAGCACGCTGTGCGGGTACGGGGCAGGGGCGGCGCGACGCCGCGCTTCGCTACCGACATCGCCACTGCCTGTACCATGCGCGCTCCAGAAATCGCTTGCCGGTACCCCTGATGCTTCCGCTGCGCGTGGCGTCGATCGCCCTCCTGGCGACGCTGAGCACCCTGCTGCACTGCCTGCCGCTGTTTGCCGTGGCCCTGGTCAAGGCCGTGCTGCCGTTCGAGCGCGTGCGCCTGGCCTGCAATCCCTGGCTCACCGGCATTGCCGAAAGCTGGATCGCGGTGAACAGCGCCATGATGGCGCACCTCACCCGCACGCGCTTCCACGCGGAGGGGGGCGCTGATCTGCAAGTCGACGGCCACTACCTGGTGCTGGCCAACCACCAGAGCTGGGTCGACATCCTGGTGCTGCAGCGCGTGTTCAACCGGCGCATCCCGCTGCTGCGTTTCTTCCTCAAGCGGCAACTGTTCTGGGTGCCGGTGCTGGGTCTGGCCTGGTGGGCGCTGGACTTCCCCTTCATGCGGCGTTCCACACGCGCGGAGATCGCGCGCCGGCCGGAGCTGGCGGGGCGGGACATGGCCGCGACGCGGCGCGCCTGCGCCAAGTTCCGCGCCATTCCGGTGGCGGTGATGAATTTCGTCGAAGGCACACGCTACACCTCCGCCAAGCACGCGGCGCAGGGCTCGCCCTACGCCCACCTGCTCAAGCCGAAGTCGGGCGGCGTCGCCTTCGTGCTCGAGGCCATGGGTGATGGGCTGCAATCGATCCTGGATGTGACCATCGTCTACCCCGGCGGGGTGCCCACCCTGCTCGACCTCTTCGCCGACCGCGTGCCCGAGGTGCGCGTGGCGGTGCGCCCGCGGCCGATCCCGCAGGAGCTCCTCGGCGGCGGCTACGAGAGCGACCGGGCCTATCGCGTGCGCTTCCAGGCCTGGATGAACGCGCTGTGGGCAGACAAGGATGCCGATGTGGCGCGCCTGCTGGGCGACGCCGCGCGCGCCGCGCCGCACGCGGCCTGATTCCGCGGCGGTGACCGCGGGCCCGTGGCTAGGGCCCGAGTGCCTTCTGTGCGTCCACCACGTCCACGCCCTGCATCTGCCCGAGCAGGGTGTCGAACCAGGGCTTGTGCGAGCTGCCGACGATGGCCAGCACGCGCGCGCCCGGGCGATCGCGGAAGGCGGCGCGCACGTTCGACACCATGCGCAGGTTGCGCGTCTCCCAGCCGGCCACGTAGCGCTGGCCGTAGTGCTGCGGCGAGGCGTCCTTGAGCGCGGCGCCGAAATCGCTCTCGATGGCCAGGCGCAGCACGTCGGGCCGGTTGATGTAACGGTACAGGGCGAGCATGTCGCCGGCGCGCTTGAGGGCCTCTTCGCGCTCGCGCATGGCCTTGGCGCGCGCGCGGCCCGCGTCCCAGGCGGCGCGGATGGCGACCTCGAAGGCCTTCTCGTCGTCGATGGCGATGTTGTCGCCGGTGTGGTCGTCGGCGGCGGCCACGCGCGCGTGCCCCAGGCGTGCGGCGAGGCGGGCGGCGATCTGGTAGTCCTCATTGCGGCGCGTCTCCATCTTCTGCAACAGCGCGACGAGGCTCGCGTCGAGGCCGTCGCCGGCGCGGCGCTCGGCCGCGGGCAGCTGCCACCACTGGGTCAAGGCCGACGCCCGATCGTTGGCCGCCAGGAAGGTTGCCGCCAGCTGGCGCCGCTGCGCGGGCGTGGGCTGCGCCGGCCAGGTGCGCAGGGTGCGCTGCACCGCGGCGATGGCAGCCGGCACGTCCAGCCCGGTGGCGGCGCGGGCGGCGTCGGTGCTGGCACAGTACGGTCCGACGTTGGTGGGGTCGTAGACGTCCGGAAAGCGCGCCAGCAGGTCGCAGTCTTCGCCCGAGATCGCCTCGATGGTGATCACCTCCGGCTGGAAGGCCGCCAGGCGATCCAGCAGCGGTTGCAGGGTCTTGGCATCGAAGTCTTCGGGCAGGCCCGACAGGTGCACCGACCCCAGCACCAGCACCTGGGCGCGCGGTCCGGCCATGCCACGATCCAGTCCGTCGATGTCACTGCGCGCCGTCGCGGCAGCGCTGCCGGCAAGGAGGAAAGCGATGGTGAGGGGTTTCCAGGGCAGGGTCATGCGGGACTCCGGGCAGGGCAGAGGGGCGCCGCGCAGCAGCGCGGCCGGCGCACGTCGCGGCGGCGTCGAACCGCGCCCCGCGTAGCAACCGCGTTGGGATGCGCACGGCTAGGCGATGGTTTAGCCCGCGCGCGCAAACCCGGCGCGGGGCAGTGCTACAGTCGCGCCCCGCACAGGACACAGCGAGCGACCCGCGATGGACCATCCCGATTTCTATCCGATCGGCACGCCCGGTCAGCCCTGGGGCGAGGCGGAGCGCACGCTGTGGCAGTCGCGCCAGCGGCGCCAGCGCAGCTACGCCGACGACGTGGTGGCCGCAGTGGATCGCCTGCGCGCGCGCTTCGAGGTGGTCGACTACGGCCGGCTCGACTACCCGCCCGATCACTACACGTTGCATGCGCTGCGCAGCCGCGACTGGAACGATGCCCTGCCGCTGGCTCTGGTGACCGGTGGCGTGCACGGCTACGAGACCAGTGGCGTGCACGGCGCGCTGCAGTTCCTCGACACCGCGGCAGCCCGCTACGCCGGGCGCATCAACCTGCTCGTGGCACCCTGCGTGAGCCCCTGGGCCTACGAACGCATCCACCGCTGGAACCCGCAGGCCGTCGATCCCAACCGCTCCTTCCGTGCCGACAGCCCGGCGCCGGAAGCGGCGGCGCTGATGCGCCTGGTAGCGCCATACCGCGGGCGTTTCCTGGTGCATGTGGACCTGCACGAAACCACCAACAGTGACGAGTCCGAGTTCCGCCCCGCCCTGGCTGCGCGCGACGGCAAACCCTTCGAGCCGGAGGGCATTCCCGACGGCTTCTACCTTGTGGACGACAGCGCCAACGCGCAGCCGGAGTTCCAGCGGGCGATCATCGCTGCCGTGGCGGCGGTGACTCACATTGCGCCGGCCGATGCCAAGGGGGAGATCATCGGCGCCCCGGTGGTCGCACCCGGCGTGATCCTCTATCCGATGAAGCAGCTCGGTCTGTGCGCCGGCATCAGCGACGCGCGCTACACCACGACCACCGAGGTCTATCCCGACAGTCCGCGCGCGACAACGGCGCAGTGCAACGCGGCGCAGGTGACCGCCGTGTGCGCCGCGCTGGATTTCGCCCTCGCGCACGCGGCGAATCCGGCCTGAGCGGCGCCGGACCACAGGTCAGGAGCAGGACCCGCCTTGAACCCGATCAAGCCCGTGCGACCGCTGCGACGCCTGCAGGCGCCACTGCTGGTGCTCCTGACCGTCGCCACGGCGGCCCAGGCCGCGCCCGACGCCGTGATCCTGGTGCGTCACGCCGAGAAGGCGAGCGATGCCGGCAAGGATCCGCCGCTCACCGCGGCGGGCCACGAGCGCGCGCAGCAGCTCGCCGCCGCCCTGCACGATGCCGGCGTGGGCACGATCCTGGTCACGCCCTACCGACGCAACCGCGACACCGCCGCGCCTATCGCGTCTCAGCGCGGAATCACCCCGCAGGTCATTGCCACCGATGGCGACACCGCGGCGCACGTGGCGGCGGTGGCCGCGGCGCTGCGCGCCGCCAGCGGCACCGTCCTGGTGGTGGGCCACGGCAACACCGTCAGTCGCATCATCGCCGCCGTGGGCGGCCCGGTCCTGCCCGACCTGTGCGAGGACCGCTACGCCCAGGTGTTCGTGCTGACCGGGCTCGGCGCCACGCCGCACCTGCAACGCTGGCAGTACGGCGCGGTCGACCCGCCGGCGGGGAAGGATTGCCTGTGAGCAGGGCGGGCGTGCCCGCCGCCGCGGCGCGCTACCGCCTGGTGGTGTTCGATTTCGACGGCACGCTGGCGGACTCCTGGCCCTGGTTTCTCGCCAACGTCAACCGCGCGGCGGAACGCTACGGATTTCGTCCGCTACCCATGGATCGGCTCGACGAGTACCGCGGCCTCGCGCCGCGCGAGCTGGTGGCGCGCCTCGGCCTGCCCCTGTGGAAGCTGCCGCAGGTGGCCAGCGGCATGCGGGCCGCCATGGCGGCCGACCTCGCCGGCATCCGCCTCTTCGACGGCGCGCTGGATGTGCTGCGCGCGCTGCGCACTCGCGGCGTGCGCAGCGCCATCGTCAGCTCCAACAGTCGCGACAATATCGCCCACGTGCTGGGCGTCGAAGGGGCTGCCCTGGTCGACCACTTCGGCTGCGGCGCGCCGCTGTTCGGCAAGCGCACCCTGCTGCGTCGGGTGGCGCGCGCGGCCGATGTGGCCCACGCCCAGGTGCTGTGCGTGGGCGACGAGTTGCGCGACATCGAGGCGGCGCGGGCGCTGGGCATGGCGGCCGTCGGCGTCGCCTGGGGCTTTGCCACGCCCGCCGCCCTGGCTGCGTGCAGCGGCCAACCGGTATTGACCGACTGGGGCGCGCTGCTGGGACTGCTGTGACCGCGCGCGGCGGCGATCAGCGCCGCAGGCGTCCGCTGCGCGGGGTGCCGCCCTTCACCGCCAGCACGCCGTCCAGCACCCGCTCGGTGGCGAAGCCGGCCCTCTCCAGGCGGCGCGCCACCTCGCCCGGCACGTCGCGGCCGCTGGTCTTGCGGTTCGGTGTGCCGGTGTAGTGGAACAGGCGGCCGCGCGGCCGCAGCACGCGTGCCAGCTGGTCGTAGAAGCGCTGCGCATACAGCTCGCCGGCAATGCCGAAGCGGGGCGGATCGTGCAGGGCGGCATCGAAGGCCGCGTCGGGCAGCGCGGTGATGGCCTGCGCCACGTCGCCGTGCACGAGCTGCAGGCGGCCGCCGCACGCGGCCGCGTCGGCATCGGGTGACCAGGGATTGTGCCGGCGCAGCCACAGCAC